>Ga0081539_10000119_pt1 | contig 184136 bp, 153 predicted proteins | sample TabmetS4T2R2_FD_71023 | JGI IMG/M metagenome (GOLD analysis project Ga0081539, IMG submission 71023) | Tabebuia heterophylla rhizosphere microbial communities from the University of Puerto Rico - S4T2R2 | ecosystem: Host-associated > Plants > Roots > Rhizosphere ... | reverse complement strand
CGACGATCGTTGAGGGCCGCCCGAACGGCATGCCTTCGTTTCGCCAGAAGATTCCCGACGGCCAGGTGCAACAGCTCGTCGCTTACGTTCGCTCGATGAGCGGCCAGCTACGAAAAGACGTGGCCCCGACGCGCAACGACTCGATGAACGCGCGTCGCTCAGAACAACGCACTGAAAGGAAGGTACCGCAGCAAACAACTGCGCCCTCGCAATGATCAAAACCGCGCGCACAATTTCTCGACTCCTCGTGACTTTGGTTGCGACATTGTACCTGTCGTCATGTGGCGGCATTCAAAACGCGATCAACCCCGCTGGTCCAAACGCATTAAACCTGAGCCGGCTTTGGTGGTTGATGTTTGTTGTTTGTTCGATCGTGTATGTGCTTGTGATCATCGCGATGTTTCTCGCGTTGCGAGGCCGAACTAAGGAAGCTGCGGAACGCAGCCCTGTTCTTCACCTCGAGCATGACTCAGAACGACGCCGCCAGATCACGGTGATGGTGGCGACTGCAATCACCATCGTCATCCTTTTTGTGTTGCTACTTGCCAGTTACACCTCGGGCCGAGCACTTAATCTGAACGATCCGACCAAGAACGGTTTGTCTATTGAGCTGACGGGGCATCAATGGTGGTGGGAAGCTCGTTATAACGACGTCGACGCGAGCAACATCTTCATTACAGCAAACGAGATTCACATTCCGGTTGGAGTGCCGGTGCAGTTCACCCTCCGCAGTGGCGATGTGAATCACAGCTTCTGGGTGCCGAACCTCGCCGGCAAAAAAGATCTCATTCCCGGCAAGGTGACTACGATGTGGCTACAGGCTGACAAGCCGGGCGTTTATCGCGGCCAGTGCGCGGAATACTGCGGGCTTCAGCACGCGAAGATGGCGCTCTGGATCGTCGCCGATCCACAGGAACAATTCAACGCGTGGCGGCAGAACGCAACGCAGCAAGCAGTTCCGCCCGCGAGTGATGTGCAGAAGCGCGGGCAGCAGGTGTTCTTTTCGTCAACGTGCGTGATGTGTCACGCGATCAACGGCACGCCCGCGGGTTCGAACATTGGTCCAAACCTGACGCACGTCGGCAGTCGCAACATGATCGCGGCCGCAACCTTGTCGAACACGCGCGATCACCTCGCGCAGTGGATCAAGGATTCGCAAACGTTCAAGCCCGGCAACCGGATGCCGCAGAACAATTTGTCGGACGCAGATTTGCAGTCGCTGGTTGATTATTTACAGAGCTTAAAATGAGCCACAAAGAACCACAAAAGGAAGACAAGGCGCGCTCCGCGCGGGACCAAAGCGGCGCCGGGCCGCCGCACTCCAAGGAGGCTCGTGTTTCGGTTCGTTCGCGGAATTTAGTCGCTCCTTGGAGTGCGGCGGCCCGGCGCCGCTTTGGTCCCGCGCGGAGCGCGCCTGCGTTAGAACAAAGCACTATCACCGATGAAGAGCTCGCGGCGGCCATGCAGCGCGAGAAGGACGAGCTCGAGCGCACGTGGGCCCGCCCGACCGGTGTGCTTGGCTGGCTGAAAGACACTGATCACAAAGCGATCGCGTTGCGTTACATCGTCACTGCCTTCATCTTTTTTATTCTGGGTGGTATCGAAGCGGCGCTGATGCGTATTCAGCTTGCATTTCCCGATAACCACTTCCTCAATCCCGATCGGTACAACCAGGTCTTTACCGTGCACGGCACGACGATGATGTTTCTCTTCGCCGTACCGATCATGACCGCGCTCGGGATCTACTTTGTGCCGCTCATGGTCGGCGCGCGTGACGTAGCGTTCCCACGACTCAATCTCTACGGCTATTACGTCTATCTGATCGGCGGGCTGCTGCTCTACACAGGCTTCCTGCTGAACACCGGACCAGATGCCGGCTGGTTTGCTTACGTGCCGCTTTCCGGCCCGGCGTACTCACCGGGAAAACGTGTCGACATCTGGGCGCAGATGATCACGTTCACTGAAATCTCCGCGCTCGTCGGCGCTGTCGTGGTTATCGGCACTGTCTTCAAGATGCGTGCGCCCGGCATGTCGCTCAATCGTATTCCGTTGTTTGTCTGGGCGCAGGTCGTCACGTCGTTCATGATCATCTTCGCGATGCCCGCGGTTATGCTGGCAAGCAGTTTTCTCGCCAGCGATCGTCTGATCGACACGCACTTCTTCAACCCCGCCGAAGGCGGCGACGCGATCCTGTATCAACACCTGTTCTGGTTTTTCGGGCATCCGGAGGTATACATCATCTTTATCCCCGCGCTCGGTTTCATCTCGCCGATCATCATCACGTTCTCGCGCAGAAAGATCTTCGGGCACGTCCCCCTCGTGTTGTCGCTGATCGCCACCGGCTTCATCGGGTTTGGGTTGTGGGTGCATCACATGTTTGCGACGCCGATACCGCAGATGGGCCAGAGCTTTTTCACTGCCGCCAGCATGATGATCTCGATCCCGAGCGGCGTACAGATCTTCTGCTGGATCGCGACACTCTGGGGCGCGAAGCTGAACCTGAAGACGCCGTTGCTGTTCGTGCTCGGCTTCTTCGGGATCTTCATTCTCGGTGGTCTAACCGGAGTGATGCTCGCGTCCGTGCCGCTCGACTTGCAGATTCACGACACGTTCTTCGTCGTCGCGCATCTTCACTACGTGCTGATTGGGGGCTCGGTGTTTCCACTCTTCGGCGCGTTTTATTACTGGTTTCCGAAATGGACCGGTCGCTTATTGAGCGAGCGCGCCGGTCGCTGGAATTTCTGGCTGATGTTCATCGGCTTCAACCTCGTCTTCTTTCCGATGCATCAGCTCGGCCTCAACGGCATGCCGCGCCGCGTTTACACATACCTGCCCGACTCTGGTTGGGGAACACTGAATCTGATCGCGTCGATTGGCGCGTTTGTGCTTGCCTCGGGCGTGTTGGTGTTCATCGTGAATGCGGTGTGGGCTTATCGCGCGGGCCTGGTTGCGGGCGACAATCCGTGGGGTGGCGAGTCGCTAGAGTGGAGCATCTCTTCGCCACCGCCGCATTACAACTTTCACAACATCCCGGTGGTCCCGGGACACTATCCGCTTTGGCAGGCCGCTGCAAACGCGACTGTCGTGCGTGGTCTGAGCACAACGAAGCGCGAGACGCTCGTCACCAGCGTGCTCGACGCCCAGCCAGAGCTGCGCTTTGAGATTCCTGGTCCATCGATCTGGCCGTTAATGGTGGCTCTTGCCACGGGCGTGACGTTTATCGTCGGGATCTTTACCCCCTGGGCGTTTGCGGTGGGAGCGGTGCTCACCCTCGTTACGCTGACGTGCTGGTTCTTCGGCGATCCGAATTACGAAAACAAGCCAGCGCGAGACACTGGTGAGCGAAAGGAGGTCGTCTCGCCGCGTGGCGGGTTGCAACCGAAAGAAGTATGAATACACGAGCCGTCATCGACGTTTCCGAGCTGCCGCACCACGATTTCGATACTTACGATCCGGTGTGGTGGGGCAACAATTTGTTGCTCGCGATCGAGACGTCGATGTTTGCGATCCTGATCGCGACGTATTTCTACCTGCGCCAGAACTTTGATCTCTGGCCGCCGCCCGTGGCCCAACTCACTGCGACGCTCAGACCGTTGCCACAGCTTCTGTACGGCACGTTCAACACGATCCTCCTCGTGCTTAGCTGTGGTCCGATGATTTTGACTGATCTTGCGGCGCGACGCGGGAACCGCGCCGTCTGCCAAATCGGACTGATCATCTGCGTTCTCTGCGGTCTGACGGCGCTCGTGCTGCGAAGTCTCGAGTACTCGGCAATGTATTTCCGCTGGGACAGCAACGCCTATGGATCAGCAGTGTGGTTCCTGCTCGGCATGCACCATCTGCACCTGCTCGTGCTCACCTCTGAATCGGTGTTGCTACTGGTCTGGATCTTGAGGCGCGAATTCGACATGAAGCACCGTGTCGATATCGTGACGGTGGCTGTTTACTGGTATTGGGTAGTGGCGATCTGGATCGTGCTTTACGCGATCATCTATTTCACCCCGCGGCTTGGTTGAGGATGACGATGGTGCAAGCGGAACGAGCAACAACTCCGAAGGGACTGTGGCTGCTGATCGTGACGGCGCCCATCATCGTCGCGATCCAGATGGAGATCAATTTCGCGCTCGTGCCGTTGGCTTGTACGGCGCAGCGGCGGGTGGCGTTGTATGTGGTGACGCTTGTCGCGTTGTTATTGACGATTTTGACGGCATGGATCGCATATTCGTTTTGGAGGCGCGTCGGAATTGAGTGGCCCGCGGAAAGAGACGATCTCGTGGACCGCATCAGGTTCATCAGCGTGCTGGGATTACTCAGCAGTGGCATGTCATTCCTGGTGATCCTGGCCCAAGGCATCGCGACGATCCAATTCGATCCCTGTCAGCTATGAAAAGCCATTTTGAGTACAACTGTAGGGGTGGCCCTCTGTGGCCACCCGTGCGTGGATTCAATGCCACGGGTGGCCACGGAGGGCCACCCCTACAGTAAGTCCTTCTGTGACCATGAAGACGATTGCGATTTTAATCCTCGCGTTCTTTCACGGCGGCTTGCCACACAACTGGCACGAGCTCGTGCGCTCGTGGAGCTTCGAGCCACTCGTTGTAATCTCGCTCGTTTTAACAGCAGTGTTGTTTGCCACAGGCTTGCTTCGCCTCAAACGCCGCTCCATCCGCACCTGGGAAGCACTCTGTTTTGCCGGCGGCTGGCTCGCTCTGTTCGTCGCACTCGTCTCGCCCGTGCACGCGTGGGGACAGGTCCTCTTCTCGGCGCACATGTCGCAACACGAAATCCTGGTGCTCGTCGCTGCGCCGCTACTTGTTCTCGGTCGGCCTTTAATCGCCTTCCTCTGGGCGCTGCCTTTGAGCTGGTCGCGCAGCCTCGGCAACCTCGGCAAGATCACCTGGATCAATCGTCTCTGGCGCACGCTCACGATTCCACTCGTCGCGTGGCTGCTCCACGCGATCGCATTGTGGATCTGGCACATCCCCGCACTTTTCGACGCCACCTTGCACAGCGAAGCAGTCCACACGCTCCAACATCTCTCGTTCCTGCTCTCGGCGCTCTTATTCTGGTGGGCACTCATTCACGGACGACAAGGCGCGATGGGCTACGGCGCCGCCGTGCTCTATGTCTTCACGACTTCGGTTCACAGTGGCGCTCTCGGCGCACTCATCACGATCGCGGGATCAGTCTGGTACCCGTCGTATACACCGCTCACTGCCTCGTGGGGTCTGACGCCGCTCGAAGACCAGCAGCTCGGCGGCTTGATCATGTGGATCCCCGCCGGCCTTCTTTACGTGATCGCCGGCCTCGCACTCTTCGCCGGCTGGCTCCGTGAAGCAGACCTGCGCGCAACGAGGCGCGAACACCAGGAGCTGGCTCCATGAAAAAGCTCATGGAGATCGCCCTCGGCGTAGTGACGAGCGTCGGCGGGTTTCTCGAGATTGGATCGATAGCCACCGCGGCGCAAGCAGGCGCCGATTTCTCGTTTCAACTGATCTGGGCGATCCTGCTCGGCGGTCTCTGCATCATCTTCCTCGTCGAACAGGCGGGCCGATTCTCAGCCGTCAGCGGACGGACGATTCCCGATGCGATTCGCGAACGCTTTGGCTTCAACTACTTTGCATTTCTCTACATCGTCCTCGCGCTCGTGAGTTTGCTGGTCCTCGCGGCGGAGATTGGCGGCGTCTGCATCGCGCTCGAGCTCGCCACCGGAATCAGGTTTCAGTGGTGGACCGTGCCGGCTGCGTTTTTGATCTGGCTCGTGATGTGGAAAGGCACGTTTGGTGTGATCGAAAAAGGCGTTTCGGTGCTCGGCCTCGTGACGCTTTGTTTCGTCGTCGGCTCGGTATTGATCCATCCGCCGTGGTCGCAGGTCGTCAGAGGTGCTGTGCCGTCGCTGCCGCACCATGATTCAACGCATTACTGGTTCGTCGTCGTCTCGATCCTCGGCGCCACAATCTCGCCTTACCTATATTTCTTTTACTCGTCGGGCGCGATCGAAGACGAATGGAAAGAGACTCACGTCGGGATCAATCGCATCATCGCGACTGGTGGCATGACGTTCGGCTCGGTCATCTCGATCGGAGTTTTGATCCTCGCCGCGATGATCTTTGCGCCGCAGGGAGTGAAGGTTGAACACTACACGCAACTCCCGCAGTTGCTGGTGCCCGTGTTTGGTTACTGGGGTTACTGGCTGTTAGTCGCTTCAGTCGGTATCGCGTGTCTCGGCGCGTCGCTCGAGATCACGCTCGAGATTGCTTACCTCACGGCGCAGGGCTTTGGCTGGAACTGGAGCGAGAACCAGCGGCCGAAAGCCGAAGCGCGTTTTGCCGCGGCTTACACGCTCACGATCATCCTGGCCGCACTCGTGACCGTTACTGGCATCGATCCGTTGACGATAACGATCTTCTCGATGGCGCTCACGGCCGCAACTTTGCCTGTCTCGATCGTGCCGTTTCTGTTTCTGATGAACGACTACAGCTACGTGCGTGTCTATCAAAACAGTTGGTTCTCGAACGCGGTTGTGATCGTGATCATCGGCATTGCTTTTGTGCTTGCGCTAGTCTCGATTCCGTTACAGATCTTCGGAGGCAGCTAATGAATTTGGTTCGCGATTGTCTCGACAAACAGATCGACGATCGTTTCAAACGCCGGATGGGACGTGTGGACGGCATCGTGCTTGAAATCGAGCCGGGGCGGCCGCCGCGTGTGGCGTACGTCGAGCTCGGTGTGAAGACGCTGATGAATCGTGTGAGCAGTCGTCTAGGCAATGCGATTGCTCACCTGCTGGAGAGCCGTCATATCGAATCCGCGCCTTACCGGATTCCGTGGGGGAAGGTTCACGTCGGTTTGAACGAGGTGCGTGCGGATGTCGAGGCGGAGAAGACACCGGCGCTGGAATGGGAGTTGTGGTTGCGTAAGAAAGTGATTGGACGAATTCCGGGGGCGTGATGACTAAGCAACAGGTACATGCTGAGCTTTTGCTGGGCGAGAAAGTGTTTGCACTGAATGGGCTGCCGATCGGGAGGCTGGAGGAGATCCGCACAGAGATCAATAAAGGACACTGTTTTGTGTCGGAGTTTCTGGTCGGGAGTTACGCAGCCCTCGAGCGTTTGGCGGCGTGGCGCATCGGGCGCGCGGTGCTGCGTGTGTTCGGAGCGAAGCGGAAGGAAGGTTACCGGATACGTTGGGACCAGCTCGATCTCTCGGATCCGCGACACCTGCGGTTGTTGTGTGATGTTGAGGAGTTGATGCCGTTAAAGGAGGAGCAGTATCCGACATGAGACATTTTCTTCTTTTCCTGGTCCTATTGCTCGCAGCGTGCGCGCACAAACCTGCCGGCCCACTTGCGTTCGTCACCAACGAACGTGACGGCACTATCACCGTCATCGACACGGCCACCGATCGCGTCTACTCCACGATCAAGATCGGCGGGCGCCTGCGTGGCATCCGGCTCAATCCGGAGCGGACGCGCATCTGGGTCGCGATCAGTTACCCCACGAATCAATCTCAGGGTGAAGACAAGATCGCGGAGCTCGATCTCAACGGCAACGTGATCGCGAAGTACGAAGCAGGCACCGATCCGGAAAACTTCGTGGTCGATGACAACGCGACACGTCTTTACATCGCAAACGAAGACGCGGGTACGGCTTCGATTACAGACGTCAAAGCGAATCGCGTGATTGCGAGCATGCCGGTCGGTCTGGAACCGGAAGGCGCGGCCATCAGTCCGGACGGGCGCTGGGTGTACATCACTTCCGAATCAAGCAGCAGCGTCAGCGTGATCGACACGCAGACGGGAAATGTGGTGAAGCAGTTTCTGGTTGGGGCACGGCCACGCGAGGCGGCGTTCACGAGTGACAGCACGCGTGCGTACGTTACGGCGGAGAATGGCAACGTCGTCTCCGTGGTCGATACTCGGGACCACACGGTCGTTAAGAATATCGTCCTGCCGCATGTTGACGGCCCAGCGCAGCTAAAACCGAAGGGTGTCGTAGTTTCAGCAGATGGGAAGCGGGTTTATGTGGCGACGGGGCGAGGAAACAGCGTCGCGGTCATAGACGGCGAACACCTCGCGGTGCTCACGTTGATTCCCGTCGGTCAGCGTCCCTGGGGCATCGCCCTCACACCCAATGGACGGAAGCTATACACGGCGAACGGCGTGTCGAATGATGTCAGCGTCATCGACACCGCCACGAACAAGGTGGTGGCGACTGTCAAAGCTGGCGACGGCCCCTGGGGCATCGTTATATAAATCCTCTGCGTAACCCTCTGCGTTCCTCTGCGCCTCTGCGGTGAACCTATCCCACTTACGCAGAGGACGCAGAGGTTACGCAGAGGTTACGCAGAGGAGGATTTACAGGATTAAAAAGATACAGTATAAATCTGCTTCCCCTTTTTCCCCGTTAGACCCGATCCACCCGTGTGCCCCAATCCCTGTTTGTTGTGGAGGAGTATTGGTGTCGAGACAAGTCCGTCGTAATTCCAAGCCCCTGAAAGGTTTACAGAAAGAACGCACTGGCATTTCCGGCTTTGACGAAATCACCCGCGGCGGCTTGCCCGCGGGGCGACCGACCCTCATTTGCGGTAGCGCCGGCGCCGGCAAAACCCTCTTCGCCATGGAGTTTCTCGTCCGTGGCGCGCTGCTCTACGACGAGCCCGGAGTGTTCATGTCGTTCGAAGAGTCGGACGAAGAGCTGACGACGAATGTCGCCTCGCTCGGCTTCGACCTGAATCAACTGGTCGCCGACAAAAAACTGATACTCGACTACGTCTTCATCGAGCGCTCAGAGATCGAGGAGACTGGCGAATACGATCTCGAAGCTCTCTTTCTCCGCCTCGGCCACGCCATCGACTCGATCGGCGCGCAGCGCGTCGTGCTCGACACGCTCGAAGCACTTTTTGCCGCGCTGCCCAACGAAGCCATTGTCCGTGCTGAGCTGCGCCGCCTCTTCCGCTGGCTGAAAGAAAAAGGCGTGACGGCAGTCATCACGTGTGAGCGCGGCGACGGCACACTCACGCGCTACGGTCTGGAAGAGTATGTCGCTGATTGCGTCATACTTCTCGATCACCGCGTTGAGAACCAGATCTCGACGCGCCGCGTGCGGATCGTGAAGTATCGCGGCACGTCGCACGGAACCAACGAGTATCCGTTCTTCATCGACGACAGGGGTTTTTCAGTGCTTCCGATTACCTCACTCGGCCTGTCACACAAAGCGCCGACAGAGTTTGTCTCAACCGGTATTCCACGCCTCGACACGATGCTTAACGGTCGCGGCTTTTACAAAGGCAGCTCGATAATCGTTTCCGGCACGGCCGGCACAGGAAAGAGCACCCTCGCGGCGCACTTTGTTGAGGCTGCGTGCAAGCGTGGCGAGCGCGCGCTCTTCTTTGCGTTTGAAGAGTCGCAGGAACAGATCATTCGCAACATGCTTTCGATCGGCATCGATCTCGAACGGTTTGTGAAGAAGGGCTTATTGAAGTTTCAAAATTCGCGCCCGTCTGCGTGGGGATTGGAAGTTCACCTCGCACTCATCCACCAGGCCATCACTGACTTCGATCCGGCAGTCGTCGTCGTGGATCCGATCACGAACTTTCTCGCTGTCGGTGACCGGATGCAGACAAAATCGATGCTCACGCGGCTCATCGATTTCCTCAAGCTGAAACAAATCACAGGGATGTTTACGAGCCTGACATCGGCGGAGGGTGCGCTCGAAGACTCGGAAGTCGAAGTTTCGTCACTCATGGATGCCTGGTTGCTGGTAAGGACGATTGAGGCGAACGGAGAACGAAACCGTGGCCTTTATATTTTGAAGGCGCGCGGCATTGCCCACTCAAATCAGGTGCGTGAATTTCTGATGACCGAACACGGTATCGAGCTTCTCGATGCTTATATCGGCGCTGACGGCGTCTTGATGGGTTCAGCTCGCTCGAGTCAACTCGCGCGCGAGCGGGCTCTCGACGTCGAACGCCAGCAGTTGACCGCACGCAAACAGCGTGAGCTGCAGCGCAAGCAGGAGATCTTCGAAGCGCAGTTGCAGGCTTTGAAGGGACAGTACGAAAGTGAGCGTGACGCAATCCTCAGGGAGCTGGATGAAGAACAGTCGCGGCTGAAGATAGCAGCCGACCAGCGACTCGAGATCGCCCGATTGCGTAAAGCTGATGATAGTCAGGGAACGAAAATTGATGAGAACGGTGCCAGAAAGGCACGGAAAGGAGCTGCTGGATGAAATCAACCCCCATTAAGAAATCATCACGACGGAAAGCGAGTAACGGGCACCCGCCGCAGGCTGCCAGCGAAGCGCTAAATCACTGGAATCTGCGTCTTTACGTAGCCGGTCAAACGCCGAGATCGGTCACCGCCTTCAAGAACCTTAAAGACATTTGCGAAGAGTATCTGAAGGGCCAGTATCACATTGAAGTCATTGATCTGATGGAAAACCCAACACTTGCGCGCGGCGATCAGATTCTTGCTGTGCCGACGCTCGTGCGCAAGTTGCCGCAGCCGATCCGAAAGATTATCGGCGACCTGTCCAACACGGAGCGCGTGTTGGTTGGACTTGATATAAAGCCCCGTTAAGTATGTTTGAGTATGAAAGTGTGTATTGATGGCAAAGCCAAAAAATGAAAATGAAAAACCCGATGGTGAACGACCATTAAGAACCAAACTGCGTAGTGCAACGGGAGTTTTTGAGGAGGCACTGAAAGGGAAGGCGCTCAAACGAGCAAAATATATCCTGCGACTTTACGTCACAGGTTCGACCGGCAGATCGCTGCGAGCTGTTCATAACCTGAAGAAGTTGTGTGACGAGCACTTGTCGGACGACTACGATTTGGAAGTGATAGATATTTACAAAGATCCGGCTGCCGCGCGCGAGGCACAGATCATTGCCGCGCCGACGTTAGTGAAAAAGCTGCCGCGGCCCATCAGAAAGTTTGTGGGTGATCTGTCCAACACGCAAAAAGTTTTAGTCGGATTGGATATTTACCAGCGCCAGGATTTGAAAGATCAGTTAAACGGCGCCTAAACAAAACGGAATATGGCAAAACGAATTGACACGGTAACAGACAATGATGGATTAGCTGAATTGCAGCATCGTCTCGAAGAGGCAGAAGAGACGCTGCGTGCCATCCGGCAGGGCGAAGTTGACGCGCTCGTGATCGACGGCCCGAAGGGCGAAGTGATCTACACGCTGACGAGTGCCGACTATCCCTACCGGCTCATGATCGACGAGATGAACGAAGGCGCGGTGAGTGTTTCACCCGATTCGTACATTCTCTACGGCAATCGCAACTTTGCAAGCATACTGGGTTTGACTGAAAGCAAGGCGAGTGGAGTTCCGTTTGGTGATTTTGTTGTGCCTCACCAGCGCGAGCAGTTTCTCGCAGATCTACAACGGGCACATGAGCAGGCAGTTCGACGCGACTACACGCTCTTCCCAAAGGACGGCAAGGTAGTTCCCGTCCTGCTGTCGTTTGCCAAACTTCAGCCACAGACAAATTCGATCAGCATTGTCGTCACTGATCTGACTGCGCAAAAGGCACTTGAGAAAAAACTGCGCGACGCAAAGAACGGTCTTGAAGAGCAGGTTGCCGAACGCACGAAGGAGCTGCGTGCCAGCGAGAAGAGACTGTTTGGCATCCTCGAACACAGCGCGGCAGACCTCAAAGCAATGCGACGATTAAACGAGATCGGTGCTCGCTGTGCGAAAGACGGAGACGATGTTCAAAGTTGTCTTAAAGAGATTCTCAGCGTTGCCATGGAGATAACCGGATCGGACAAGGGCAACATTCAGTTGCTGAATTCTGATTCGGATACGCTCAAAATCATCGCCCAAAGCGGTTTTGACGAATCATTTCTGGAGTTTTTTGAGCGCTGTGGCAATGGAAACTCAGCGTGTGGCGTCGCCATGCACTCGAAACAGCGTGTGGTGGTGGAGGACGTCAACAATAGTGAGATCTATGCCGGTAAGCCTGCGCTGGAAGCGCTGCGCAACGCCGACGTGCTCGCCGTGGAATCGGTGCCGTTGATTAGCAGTGACGGCAAGGTCCTGGGAGTCATCTCTACGCATTTCAGTGACTGGCACCGGCCCAGCGAGCAGGAGTTGCGCCTGATGGATTTGCTGGCGCGACAGACTGCCGATTACCTCGAGCACAAGCGAGTTGAAGGAGAGCGCGAACAGTTACTCGAGCGCGAGCATGAGCTGCGAGAAACGGCTGAAGAAGCAAATCGTTTGAAGGATGAGTTTCTGGCGATCATGTCGCACGAGTTGCGCAATCCGCTGAATGTGATTCTCGGCTATGCGGAGTTGTTGCTGCGGATGGATGAGATCAAATCCGCGCCACACTTGTATCGCATGGCTGATGCCGTTAAGCGCAACGCCGTGGCGCAGTCGAAACTGATTCGCGACCTGCTCGATTTGTCGAGACTGCGTAGCGGCAAGCTCGAGCTCAACCGCGAGACTGTTTCACCTGTGGCTTCGATCGAAAACGCGATCGAGACGGTGCGTATGGATGCCGCGAGCAAGGGCGTCGAGATCAGTGTCGAGGCGCCGGATGATGTGTTGTTTGTGCGCGCTGATCCGGTGCGGCTCGAACAGATTATCTGGAACCTGCTGAACAACTCGGTGAAGTTCACGCCGAGTGGCGGGCGCATCATCGTTCGTCTTGAAGAAGAGAATGACCGGATCGTTTTGACGGTTGCTGACAACGGGCAGGGAATCGATTCGTCGTTCCTGCCGCACATCTTCGAGATCTTTCGACAGGCAGATCCGGGGACTAGTCGCTCGCAGCAGGGCATGGGGATTGGTCTCGCCGTGGTCCAACAACTCGTTGAATTGCATGGTGGATCGGTGAGCGCGCATTCAGCCGGCGTGGGGCAGGGTGCTACGTTCACGATCAGGCTGCCGCGTAGTGGCAATTCGAAATTGTCGCAATCGCCGGCGCAGGCTCTCGGGATTGGATCGTTGGAGGGAATGTCAGTTTTGGTCGTGGACGATTCGGAAGACACGACTGAGATGGTCCGGCATTTATTGGAGATTGGCGGGGCGTCAGTTTGTTCTGCGACCAGTGGGTTTGAGGCGTTGCGGATCGCGCGTGAGAAGGAGTTTGACGTGGTGTTGTCGGACATCTCGATGCCGGAGATGGATGGATTCGAGTTTCTCAGCAGGCTGCGGCAGCTTCCGGGCAAGGAGGGGTTGCCGGCGGTGGCGTTGACGGGCTTTGGGCGTCCTGAAGACGTGCAGCGCGCCTCCGACAAAGGCTTCTACGCCCACCTCACCAAACCGTTCGACATCCAGCGCCTGGCGACATTGCTAAAACAAGTCCCGCGCCTCAAAGCCGTTAGTAACCGTTAGACAGGATCTTGGACCGTGCTGGCGCTCATCACCAGTCTACCGCGATCAGGGATGATGCTTGGATGAGGTCAGTACCACCCGCGGTAGCGGGTGGGTGCGCAGCCTCAGGCGCTCATCGCTACGCACCCACCCGCTACCGCGGGTGGTACTGATCTCATCCAAGTGCGTTCCGAAAAATAGTTGTGTTTTTCAGCAGTGTGAACTACTTTACCCACGGCTCAGAATTCTTCGCGTGGGATCAGGTTCTCACTAACTCCCGGTCAACAGGCCCACGCGCCATTCCTTTACTCCGGTTGGCACCCTGACCGAGCGCCGGCCCATTACCTTACCAAGGAGATCCCATGATTATTTCTCGCAACTCCCACATCGCGTGTCTTCTCGTTCTGACATTGCTTGTTCCAATTGCTGTCACCGCTCGCCCTCAAGACCCCGCACCGAAACCCTCACCGGAACAAGACAAGAAAGAGAAGAAAGACGAAAAGAAAGACGACAAACAAAAGCTCTCGAAAGACGAAAAAGAGTACCAGAAGATCAAGAGGTTCAGTCTCGACCTGTACCTGAAAGACGCAGACTTTCGCAACTCGTGCGAAGACTCTTACCTCAAAACGCAACGCGAGCATTCCGAGTATGTCTACTACATCAATACTCGAAATTCCCGGTATCAGGAGGTCACAAAGGACGGCGACAAAGTAACAGTTGAATACGCGCTCTACGACAATCCACTGGCTCAGGATTATGTAAACCGCGTCGGACAATCACTCGTCCCGGCTGGTTCCAACCAGCTTTACACCTTCCGCATCATGCTCAATCCGATTCCGGAGTCACGTGCTTTGTCAACGGGCACTGTGTACATCTCATCCGGATTGATGTCGATCATAGACAACGAAGCGCAACTGAGTTATGTCCTCGGCCACGAGATCGCGCACATTGAAAAGGAACACTGGAAGGAAGACGTCTACGTGGCCCAGGGCATCGATCCATACAACGAGAAGCAGGCAAAGAAACGCGCGATCATCGGCGCGATTGTGAGCGTTGCCGCGGGCGCAGTGGCCGGCGCCGCGACTAACAACATCAACAATGCGTACAACACGTTCGCGCTCGCTTTTACGATTGCTCCATCAGTGACCAAGATATGGGTCCGCAATGCAATCACTTCCTGGGACAAGTTGCAGGAAGACGAAGCGGACCAGTTGTCGCTCCAGTACATGCTCGATCGCAGTTACGACGTGCGCGAGGTGCCGAAGTTTTACGCAAACCTACGCAACACGGCGTCGATGGATCCGCGTGCGCGACTCGGATTCATCGCGGACAAGGATCGCATGAACGAGCGCGAGGAGCAGGTCAAGTTACTGCTCGGCAACAGTCATGCGATTCAGAAGACGCTATACGTCGGAGCCAGGAATCTCGGTCCCGGCAAGATGCTGGATCTTTATCACAATACAACCGAGCGCGCGGAGGCCTCGCAAAAGAGAATTGAGACGGAGATGGCGCCGGATATTAAGGCACGACTCGAGGCGGGTGAGTTGATAGGCAACAGCGCTGAGTTTGAAGCAGTGATGGCGGCGATCACGCGCGATAACGGGATCCGAGCTTATCACTTCGACATGTTCAAGATGGCTCGCGAGAACCTCGAAGACTCGCTCCGTATTCGTTCCAACGATCCTTACTCTCACTATTACTACGGAAAGATCCTGAAGCTTACGGCGCGTACGCCGCAGGAGAAGCTGCGGGCGCTCGGAGAGTTTGCGCAGGCGATACAGTTGGACCGGCGCAAGGTGATTGCCGAGCCGTACTTGTTTCGCGCGCTGTCGATGGTTGACGCGAAGGACCCGAATCAGATGCGGGAGATCGTCAACGCGCTGAAAGACTACGTTGCGATTTATCAACGTGAGCACAGTGGTGGACTGCCTCCAAACATGGAAGTGATCTACGACTACATGCAGGAGGCTGGAGAAGTGTCCTGGACCGCCACGCCTGCTATGAACGTGTCGACGAAGGGCATCGATCCGATTGGCGCGAAGATGGAGACGCCATTGCAGCGACCGTGATCTTCAAGTCTGTTGCATCACTGTTGATAGCATTGCTCGTGACGGCGCTTGTTCCGTGGCGCTGGAGTGGAGCCACTGTGCCTGAACAAGTGCCGTCACGAGCTCCTTTTGCACTCGAGTTGCCGGACATTAGTGGTGCGTCGATCACGTCCGTGGAAGCACGGATTCCGACGACAAAGTTGCGCAGCCTGAAGCTGACGATCCGGAACCCATTTGCCGACTCGATCAACTACGGCGAGATCTACACGGCGATCAATGGCGAAGCTGCGAATACGATCTGTGGGAACGTCAAGTCGAGCCGTGATGGCAAGGTGATCAACTGCGATCTCGAGAGCAAGCCACGTTTTGCTTTTCAACCCGGTAAGAATGTGGTTGAGATCAGCGCGGTGGATCGAGATAAGAAGTCGTACTACGCTTCGTACGTTTTGATCGCGGATGGGCCGGAGCAGCCTGATTCTGTCGCGAAGTCGCCGCCCGTGAAGGCGAGTTTTTCAGGCCGGAAATTTGCGGTGATCATTGGCGTGTCGCAATACCAGTTTAATGATGCGGGATTGAATAATCTCCGCTATGCCGATGCCGACGCGCGTGCCGTGCGCGATTTCTTGCTCAAGCCGGAGGGTGGAAGCTTCAAGCCTTCCGACATTGTGTTCATGGAGAATACCAACGCGACGACGGAAGCGGTTCGCGATTCACTCACGCGTCTGTTGCGCAGGGCGGGTCCGAATGATCTGGTTTTTATCTACATCGCGTCGCACGGCTCGCCTGATCCGTATGACCGGCGCAAGCTTTACTTTCTGATGAATGACACGAAGGTGGCGAACATGCCGAAGACGGGGCTGGGGATGTCAGAGCTTCAGGAGGTGCTGGATTACGTGGTACGAGCGGAGCGTGTGGTTGTTTTTATTGATGCGTGTCATAGCGCTGGCGTGGCGGGCGTCCAGATCGTGACGGGGCGGCAACTCGTGCGAGAAGAGAACAATGTTATCAATCTTTATGCTTCGAAACTGTCTCGCGAGACGGGCCGGGCGGTCTTAACCTCATCCGATGTAAACGAGATCTCAGAAGAAGGACCACACTGGGGTGGCGGGCATGGGGTTTTTACGTGGGCGCTGCTCGAGGGTTTGCGTGGGGCCGCGGACGTCAACGGCGATCGCGTCGTCACGGCTGGTGAGGCGTTCAATTACGTCAGTCGCACGGTGCGCCGTGAAACCGACTCTCGCCAAAACCCCCGTGCCCTCTCCGGCATGAACGAAAACTTCCCCCTAGCCATGACGCAATAGCGATCAGGCTCGTTGACGAATGGTCTATATGAGGTACAACTGTAGGGGTGGCCCTCCGTGGCCACCCGTGCGTTGAAATTTCCACGCTCGGGCGGCCACGGAGTTTGCCACATTGTGTTTCCACGCACGGGCGGCCACGGAGGGCCGCCCCTACAGTTATGGCTGAAAGATCAAGTTCACCGGTGCGCCCGTGCTTTCGACGTTTACGGCTGGAAGATCAACTTGATTGGGGCGCTGTTGGAGCGGCGTTCTTTTGGATAGCGAACGGCGTTTTGAATGTAGCGGACGTTGTCGATCACGGTGTCAAACGTCGTATGCGTGTGTCCGCAGACATGAACCGTCGACTTGAGTTGTCTGATTTGCGCGTCGAGCTTCTCGCAAACCGAAACATGCGACAGCCAGCTAATCCGCAGGTACTCGGGCGGCGGCAGCAGATCAGCACGCGGAATGAAATGAGAAAACGTTACGACCTGCCCATCGTACGCCTTTAGGTGCGGCTCGTTGAGACGAAGAAAATAGTCAGGCAGCGGCTGCACGTCTTCCGGCCATTCGCAAAGATGAAAGTCAGCCCACGCTTTCATCTCAGGATCGTAAACACCGTCGTACCACGAGAAGAGTGGCACGATCCATAGATAGTCCAAGCGCAGCGGCTTGGTCGCTACGTTGATCTCCTCGCACAATTCGAGCACCTGCTGAAGCTTATCGATCGAATTGATCTTCGTATTACGAACCCAGAGCTCGTGATTGCCCGGCGTGAAGAGCACGTGGCGAAACTTCGCTTTGAGCAGCAGCAGCGTCTCGCGAATGATTTCTAAACGATCAGAAACATCCCCCGCGACGATCAGCGCATCATCACGGTAGGCGGTGCCGGATATCTGTGTAAGCCAGAGGAAGTTTTCTTTGTAATCCGTATGTAGATCTGACGTCGCAAAAACACGCATAAACACCTTAGACAGGATTTCAAGATCAAACAAGATTTACAAGATCTTATCCTGTACATCCTGAGCATCCTGAAATCCTGTCTAACATACCTGTCAATCACTGCGCTGTCGAGGTACTCGAAGGCGTAGCAGTCTTCTTCACGTACTTGTCATACCACGCAATGTATCGCTCCATCCGATCTCGCTGGTAACTCGGCCGCTGGATCCCGTGGTTCTCGTTCGGATAGATAATCAACTGCGTATCTATCCCGAGACTGCGCAGCGCCTGGTACATCTGCTGGCTGCCCTGCACGGGCACGTTGAAGTCGCGCTCGCCGCCGAGAAACAACGTCGGCGTCTGAATCCGATCAGCATGCAGGAACGGGTAAGAGATCTTCACGTACGTCTCCCACGCTTTCGGGTTCCACGGTGGTCCAATCTCGTAATCGTATTGAATGATGTACTGGTCAGTGCCGTAGAACGCGACCGTAAACGCCGTGCCCGCGCCACTCGTCGCTCCTTTGAAGCGCGTGTCAGTCGCTATCAGGTAATCAGTCAGGATGCCACCGTAACTCCAGCCACCGACACCGAGTCGATCAGGATCAGCAACACCCATCTTAATCACGTGATCGACGCCCGCGAGTAGATCCTGCACTTCGTAGTTGCCCCAGTCCGCAAAGATCGCGCGCGAAAACTTCTGCCCGCGACCAGAGCTGCCGCGATAGTTCACCGCGAGCACGGCATAACCGTTTGCCGCAAACATCTGCCGCTCGGCGCTGAAGGTATGCTGGTCCTGCGCGTTTGGACCACCATGAATTCTGAGCAAGAGGGGAACCTTTGTTCCCTTAATATAACCAACCGGGTAAGTGAGCAGTGCGCCGACGGTGGTGCCGTCTTTACTCTGAAAATTGATCTCCTCAGTTGCGCCGAGATCGAGCTCTGCAAAAAGTGCATCGTTCTGGTGGGTGAGCTGGCGCAGCGAGTTTCCTTCCCACACGTAGATCTCGCCCGCCTTAGTATCGGCGCCTGAGATCGCCACCACGCGACCAGCATTGAAGTTCCAATTGCCAAGGACGATCGGTGGTTTCAGCAGCCGTTGCGCCGCACCGCCCGAGACGTTCGCCTTCATCGGATAGACGGAGCGATCGTCAATTACCAGAAACATGATCGCCTTGCCGTCAGGAGTGAAACGAGGCGACGCGATGCCGCGATCGAGATCCTCACTTGCTTTGAAACGAACGGGTGCGCTGTTGCCGTCCGACGGCACAAGCGCCAGATGTTCCATGCTATACGCGCCGTACTTCTTCTCATCAGTCTCGGTGAATGCGATCCATTTCGAATCCGGGCTCCACTCCGGCCGCCCGCGGTTCGCACGTACGGTTTCGGGTGTTAACTGTTTCTCAGTCGCGCCGGGCTTGGCTTCGGCAACGAAGAGCTGTGCCGAAGGCTCGCGATCGGGATCTTCTCCGTGATTGCTCATAAAAGCGATGCGAGTGCCGTCAGGTGACCATGCGGGCGAGCCTTCGTCCCACTTGCTCTTCGTGAGTCGCTCGAGTTTCTTGGTGGCGATGTCGTAGATGTAGATGTATGTATGACGACCCGTGAGCAGGTAGCCCGCGCCGTCCTGCTTGAAGCGGTAACGGTCGATCACGATGGGCTTGGGGACGCGTGGAGTGGCGCCGGGTTGTGGCGATGGCGCCGGGTCAGTCTCCGGATCTGGATCACCGACGACGAGCGCCAGGCGTTTTGAATCGGGAGACCACTCGTGTCCCTGCAAGCGGCCCTTGATCTCCGTGAGCTGCATCGCTTCGCCGCCATTACGATCGAGAAGCCAAACCTGGTTGCCGCGCGTTTTGCCGGGTCGAGATGATGTGAACGAAAGGTACTTGCCGTCGGGACTCCAGCGCGGCGAGTTCTCGCTCTCGTTGCTGAACGTTATCTGTCGATCGTTGCTGCCGTCGATGTTCACCATCCAGATGTGCGAGCTCGATTTGTCTTCCTTCGCGTCGGTGGTGCCGACGACGTATGCGACCCACTGGCCGTCGGGCGAGATCTGCGGATCATTGATGTTGCGGAAGCGCGTCAGGTCGTCGAGCTTCATTGGACGCCGGGCAGTTTGCGCGGCGAGCGAATTCGCGAGCGCAAGAATGAGCAGCAGCGAGATACAAGACAGGCGTCGTCGTAGCATAGGGGCCTCCAGAATGTTGATTAGGTCGTGCAGCGCAGTGGCGGGAAGTGTAACAAAGATAGCCACAAAAGGCACAAAAAGCACAAAGGGAATTTTTGTGCTGCTTGTGCCTTTTGTGGCTAAACTTTCTTCAGCCTCTTTGGGGCGCGTAGTTCACGCGGCGAAGCTCATGTATTCGCCCATCATCCAACCGGCCCTCGACGATCTCATACCCGAGCAGCGCGAACACTCTCCCGCGCAGAAACAGCGGCCGTGCATTCCCATACCAATCAACACACGAGGCGCGGCACTGGTCGTCGATCGCTTTCTCCGGCTGCGATCCGAGCTCGCCCACTTCCCGAAACTGCAACGAATCATTCCGCAAAAACAGAATTGCCGCCGAGCTTTCAAACAAGTGCCGGTAGCCTGCGCGTCCCGGTACGCTGATCGGCAAACCGAGCATTCCCGAATCATCACCGTCAGGCTTATAGAAGAACCCGTGACTACGCAGCTCGCCCTGCGACGCGCCTGCGCGCGTGTAGCGCGAAACGATCTCGGGCCACTGGGCCAGCCGCACGGCCGAGAAATGCAGGTCTTTGCCGTCAGTGCCGACCACGACTGCGTCATTCCCCATCTGCTCGATGCGATCGACACCGTGCGCGAGCTTGAGCTGGTGTGAGTTGCCACGCGCCCACTCAACCATGAACAGGTTCCACTTATCCGTGTTCTCCTTTGGATATCCCCAGCCGCTGCCCGTGCCGTAAATCAGGTAACGACCAACAAACCGGTTCTGAAATCCATAACCCTCCGGCTTCGGCAGTGCGCGATAACTCGACGCCGGCACGGTTTCACTGCCATCCGAAAAACTCATGATCGGAATTCGCATCAACGCCACATCACCTTCCGCGACTTCCGCGCGCCACATGCCGTCGCCCTTCGCTTCCGACTGCACGAGGACGTTTAGATACTCATCTTCACTCTGCAAAAACGAAAACTGATCGATCGGACTACCCGAGACGCGCAACGCACTTGGACCAGAACCATCGAGCGGCATGCGGAACACGATTGATCTGCTTCGTTGGTTGTAGTCCCACGTGCTGGCCCAAACGTAGACCGAGTCAGGTGAAACGTAGAACACGTGTCCCGGCGGTCCAATCACACTCGTCGCCTGGCAATCAAAACCACCGTTTGCGAGATCGCAGACGGTGACCGTGTGCAGCGCCGTGCCGTAGGTCATTTCGAAGTCCGCTTGCGGGCGGTAGACACGCGTGGCCGGAACGATGCGTTGAAACTCTGACGCGCTCGCGCCTTTGTGCCACTTGCGCACCGCGGGAAACGATTGAGTCGGATTCTCCAGGCCGCTGTAGAAAAATTGTGGAGCGTAGAAGATCAGTTTGTTGCCGATGAGGCGGCTCGCGTAGTTGCGCGAAGAGTAGTAGTCGTTCGAGCGCAGGTGATACGTCGAGCGATAAGCGAGTCGTCCCTCGGAGTTGATGTCAAACAAGCCGACTTCCGTGCCGCCGCGCTCGTAGCTGTAGCCGATCACGACCACAGTGTCAGCGGAGACAAGCATCTCGTCGTACCAGGTACCCGACGGATTCATCTCCGGACCAAAAGCGTCGACACTCGAGATCGGCTTAAGCGCGCCGTCGCCTATCGCGACGGTGAACAGGCGACCACGACGCAACACGACGAGATGATTGCCATGTACTTTGACAATGCCGCCTTCATCAACGCCGGCGTGTTGGGTGTTGGTGACTGACTCGGCTTCGGCTTTTGCCGGCGCGGGCGGCTCCTTCCCCGCGGTAGCGGGCGCCACAGAGTCGTAGCTCATCTCTACGCCGCGTCTTTCGCGCCGGGATTTCTGGGCGAGCTCGCGAAAGTAGCGCAACAGCTCCTGCTCGGAGCCGAAGGCTTTCATGGTCTTTTTGTCCGGCGGCTGGGTTGACCCTGCTGATGCTGTACACGCTGCGATGGTGGCCGAAAGGGCCAGGAGTAAGAAGAGTTTCATGATGTGAGGAACGCGAGGCGGGAAGAAACTTGCGCCGCGGATCTACGCGGATTAACGCTGATCTGCGTTTATCCGCGTCGATCCGCGGCTAAATTTTACTTACCGTCATCCGGTGGAATGACGAGTTTTTGACCGACCTGGATCTTGTCCGGATCGTTCAGCTTGTCGCGGTTCGCGTAGAAGATCCGCATGTACTCGTTCGAGTCACCGTAGAACTGCTTACTAATCTTCGACAGATTGTCGCCGCTCTTCACTTCATACGTCTGACCGCCACCACTCTGACCGCCGCCCGCGGCTGCGCCCATCGCGCGGCTCGTGTCGACACTGATATCCGCAGTGATGTCATCCGCATTCGGATTGACGAGCTTGATCTGATCCCAGAACTTGTTCTTCGCCTCGTCGGAAGGCGCGATGGCGCGAATGAACAGCTTATTGTCCTGCACGTGCAGGTTCTGAAACTGGATGCGTTCATTATCGGCCGTCGTGAGCACAGTTTGATACTTCTGTTTTAACTCGTTGAAGCGCTGCTGTGCGCCCTGTTGTTTCTCAGCGTCCGACGCGCCGCGTCCAAACATTTTGTCAAAGAGTCCCATGATGATTTCCTTTCGCTATCCACAATTAGCCAAGCAGGGGAAATTTCGAGGGGGAAGCGTCGATATTAGACGAAAATTGGAACGTAAGCTTTGTGAAACTTGTGCTTTTTTGTGACTACTTCAACATCTCCTCGATGAGGCGGTCGACGTGGATCCGTGTCGTGTCGAGGAAATCGATGCCGTTGTGTCCTTCAGCGCGCAGGAGCAGAGGGATTTCAGTGCCGCCAAGGATGATTGCTTCAATGCCTTCACGTGCTTTCAACGCATCGGCGATTTCGAGGAAGCGCGCGCGTGTTTCGGGAAGGAATTGATCTTTCAGGAGCTCACCGAAATATTTCTCGTGAATGTAGTTTTGTTCTTCTTCGTTTGGTGTGACGAGTTTGATGTCGGTGCGCGAGAACACAGTGGGGTAAAACGGGCCTTGCATGGTGTAACGCGTGCCGAAGAGCGCGACGCTCTTGAAGCCGAGTGACTGCGCGCGTTCACAAGCGGCTTCAACGATGCTGATCAGTGGAATGTTTACGCGTTGCTTGAGATCGTCGAAGACGATGTGCGGTGTGTTGGCTGTGAGCGCAGCGAAGTCGACCCCCGCGCGCTCGAGTGTCTCGAATTGTTTGACGAGTTGATTGGTGACCTGGTCGAGCGCACCGGCGCTCATCCACGCGATCATCTGCTTGAGATCGATGCTGTTGATGATGATGTGTGGCGACGCGCCATCGGCTTTCTCACGATACTGGTTCGTAAGCAGGCGGTAGTAGTCGATGGTTGATTCGGGGCCAGTGCCGCCGATGAGACCAAGTGTTTTCATAAAGACATTAGAACAAGATTTACAAGATTTTTTCATGATAGACAAGATAGTTATCCCTGTTAATCTTGAAAAAATCCTGTCAATCCTGTGTAAGTTTACTGCTGGGTACTCGTACTCTTCGTTGGTTCACCAATCTCGTATTCCGGTTTGGGAACACCCATGATCCATTTATCAAACCACCCGACGATGTGTTGCAGCCGCTCGATGCGATGCCACGGCTGACCTGAGCGCGAGAGCTCGTGCGACTCATTCGGGAAGCGCACCATCACAGTCGGTATCTTTCGATACTTCAGCGCCCGGAACATCGCCTCACCACCGGGCCCGGTTGGCGTACGCCAGTCAGCCTCGCCGAGTATCAACATCAACGGCGTCTGGATCTTGTTGACGTAAGTAATCGGCGATCGTCGTACGTAATCTTGTGGATCTTCAAACGGCGGCGCCTTGAACCACGACGGCTGGAAGAGCGTGAAGTCGGCGGTGTACCACCAGTCAGACCAGCTTGCGATATCACGTTGGGACACCGCTGCTGCGAAGCGTGTCGTCTGCGTGATGGTCCAATTGGTCAACAACCCGCCGCCGCTGCCGCCAGTGACACCCATCTTCTTGTCATCGATGTAACCACGCTTGATCAACTCATCAACACCCGCCATCAGATCTTTGTAATCATCGCCGGGATAGTTGTGCTGAATGATGTTTCCAAACTCCTGCCCGTAGCTCGTGCTGCCGCGCGGATTTGGATAAAGCACAACGTATCCCTTCGCCGCCATCCACTGAAATTCGTGATCGAAGATGTAGCCGTAAGCAGAGTGCGGGCCGCCGTGAATATTCAGAATGAGCGGATACTTCTTGCTGGGATCGAAATCGGGTGGCTTTTGCACCCACGTCTCGATCTTCCTCCCGTCAAAACTCGTGTACCAGACTTCTTCCGGCTCCGTCACGTTGAGTTTTGAGAACAACTCGTCGTTGAGATGTGTGAGCTGTCTCGGCTGCGCGCCTGCCTTGTCGAGCCAGAAGAGGTCGCCGATGCGCGTGGGCGTTGAGATCAGCAGCACAAACTTCGATGCGTCCGGCACGGCGCGATAGTTCACCACTGCCTGGTTTCCGGTTGTGACGTCAGAGAGTTTTCCGTTCGCGACGTCGAACGAGCCGAGATTCGCTTTGCCCTCTTTGACGTAGAGCATGTTGATGCTGCGGCCGTCAGCGGACCACACGGGCAGGTTGCCGCCGCCGCCACGCGGCGCCACGTTGTCGCCTCCGACTCCACCGCCGATGTCGAAATCGAAATTGGCCGTGAGGTTTCGTGGCCTCGCGCCTGATACGAGATCCAGCACCCACAGATCCGGCTGCGTGTAAGAGCGCACCGGCTGGATCACTGAAGCTATGAACGCGACCTGCTTGCCGTCAGGGCTGATGGTGAAACCGCCACCGCCCATGTCGAACGAAGTTAATTGCACACGCTCGCCGCCCGTGACTGCGATCGAATACAGGTCCGTGCGTGGTAGCTCGTAATAAGGCTCGTCTGTGTAATCGGATTCGAAATAGATGCGGGCGCTGTCTTTGGCCCAGAACGCGCCGCCGTCATCGAAGTGTCCATTCGTCAATTGCTTCGGCGTGACCTTTTCGTCGCCGGTTTTCGGAGCAGTGACTACCCAGATGTGGTTTGGGTGTTTGAAGTCGAGATAGCCGGTGCCGTTCGCGCGATAGACCGCGCGATTGATCACGCGCACGTCGCTTTCGCGTTCAGGAGACGGAGCGGGAGTCGGGCTCGCATTTGGCTGCGGCGGCGGAGGATTGTTGCGCGCGGCTGCTTTCGCGAGCTCTTCCGCTGTCGCGCTGTTGTAGAACATGATCATCTTGCCGTCAGGCGACCACTGCGGCGCGCCTGCGCCACGCGCGAGGGTCGTGAACTGAAATGGCTCGCCACCCGACATCGCCAGCATGAACAACTGCGGCGGATCCACACGACCGCTCACTTCAGGCGCACGCACGAAGACGAGATACTTTCCATCCGGCGACCAGCGCGGCGTCGTGTCGCGCGGTCCGTTGGTTAGCTGTCGTGTTTCGCCGTTCGCGGTCGCGACGGTCCAGATCGCGGTGTTGTAACCGTCTTTCTTGTCGTTGACGGTGACACGCACAAACGCGACGCGCGAACCGTCAGGCGAGACTTGCGGATCGCCGATCCAGACGAAGTTGAAGAGATCCTTTTCAGTGATGTTGCGTTTCTGCGCCAGCGCGGGCGCGGCCAGAGAGACGACGATAATCAGCAGAAGTGAGACACGAAGACGCATTTCAATTCCTTTCGAGCCACGGATTACACGGATTACACGGATAGACCCAACAGTGGAAATCCGTGTTATCCGTGGCTAAAATTATTTCCGATAGACGTAGTAGACGACGCCACTATAATCATCCGTCACCAAAAACGCATCCTTTCCGAAGCTGAAAACGTCCGCGGGGCGGCCGTTGATGCGCGGCGGCTTGAAGAAGCCGGTGATGAAATCCTCCATCCTGCCGCCCGCTTCGGGAATCCTTACAACACGATAACCCCGCCGCAGGCTCTTTTTTGTCGATCCATGTAGCGCGACCAGAAACGATCCGGCGAGATCGGAAGAATGGCTCGAGTCGAAGTGCTCCAGGCCGAGCGGCGAGCTGTGCGCGGGAAACGGCGTGAGCGCTTCCGGCACATCGCGACAATCGAACTTTGTGCCCGTCGCGTTGTATTTCGGATCGGGATAAACGCGCGCGCCGGCCTGAAAACAGTAAGGCCAGCCGTAATGCATTCCGTCTTCGAGCCGGTAAAACGTGTCTGCCGGACGATTGTCGCCGAGATGATCTGAACCCATGTTAGTCGCGTAAAGCCGGCCGTTCAGCCAGCGCAGCCCGACGGCGTTTCGTAATCCGCGCGCGAAGTAGTGTTTGTTCGTGCCGTCGGGATTCATCTGCAAGACGCTCGCGCGAACTTCTTCCTTCTCCTCACACGCGTTGCAACTGCTTCCGACCGCGACGTAAATCTTGTCGTCGCCGCCGAGGACCGTGCGCGTCAAGTGCCAGCCGCCGTACTTGTATCCGAGTCCGTAATCGGGAAACGTCGCCAGCACCTGTGGCTCGCCGGACGGTGCGTTATCCCCAGCACGGTAACGATAGCGAACGAGTCGATCGGTGAGCGCGAGATAAAACCACGTGTTTCCGCTTCGATCTGTATAGAAAGCGACGTTGTTCGGATTGCGTAATCCGCTAAGATACGTCGTTACTTTCCTAAACTGGTATGTTTTCCGATCGAACTGGTCCAGTATATAGACCACGCCGCGGCTATTGTCTGTCTTATTGAACATGTCGGTGACGAAGATGCGGTTATCAGGACTGAGGGCCATAAAGCGGACGCGCTTCAGTCCCTCGGCGGCGACGCTGATCTCGTAAGCGTCCGGAAGGTTCAGGTCAAACGACTTTCCGTTTGCGAGCTTGATGTGATGTGGAGTCAGTCGCTGGGCTGCGGCGCTGAAGTAAAAACCAGTTAGAATTACAGAAACAAGGGCGACAAGCAGTTTGGGTGGTCTCATGGAGCGAGAAAATACCACACTCCGAGGAGCACCACGTTTCACGGCGCCGCGCGCGTCGTTCACATGGCACTCCACCCGGAGGTGTACGAAGGCCCGGAGGCGCTTCGCAAGCCCGCAGAGCTTATAATTCCTGGACCTGTTAGTTCTTTCTGTGCACGTGCTGGAAGGCTTCACGTGCCCCTTTCTGGGCTATTCGGAATAAACACGCGAGACGTAAAATTATTCCCGGGAATTTTCCTGGCGGCGAAGTGTTAATCTAGAATGGCTGCCACAAATACGTGAATGATGGACGGCCTCGTTGAAATTGTTGAATTTGGTCAGGCGGCGATGGCGCACATCGACGCGCTCTACGGCTACGCCCTGGCGCTAACGCGCAACATGACGGAAGCCGAAGACCTCGTGCAGGAAACTTATCTGCGGGCCACGAGCGCAGCGCACCGGCCCGATGCTGACAGTAATCTGAAGAGCTGGCTGTTCGTCATCATGCGCAATGCGTGGCTGAACCAGCTTCGTCACCGGAACAGTGGTCCGAAGTTTGTCGAGCTCGATACGGACGGACCGCGGGTGGACCAGTTTCAGGAGAACCCGCATGTTGTTTACCTGCGGAAGCTGGAGCGCGAGCAAGTGCAGCACGCGATCGAGAGTTTGCCTGATGCGTACCGCGAGATTATTGTGTTGCGCGACATTGAAGGATTTACTTACCAGGAGATCGCGACCGTGCTCGACTGTCCGGCAGGGACGGTGATGTCGCGCCTCGGACGCGCGCGTGGAAAGCTTAGGAAGCTGCTTTCCACGTGGCAGGACAAAGCGCGCGTGAAAGCAGTTTGAAAGAAAAGGATTAGTAAGGTTTGCAAAAGTGTGAGGACATACGTGGCCGTTTGACGCTGTATCTCGACAACGAGCTACAAGGTGATGAACGTGGAATGGTCGAGGCGCATCTTTCGGAGTGTGAATCGTGTGCGGCGATCTTCGCGCGCGAGCTCAACTTCCTGAATGCAGTGCGAGAGAGTGCGGCGTTGCATGTGGCGCCGCCGGAGTTGCGCGCGAAAGTTCAAAGAATTTTGAGTGAAGGTGTTTCGGGAGTTGCCGGCGTGGAGGAGAGGCGACCACGACGCGCGTCGCGTGTGAGCTGGCTGGTCGCTGCTGCTGCCGCAGTGTTGTTGTTGCTCTTGCCGTTGCTGGTGTGGCGCATCGTCAAGCAGAGTAGCACGCCCACGGCTTCTAGTTTCGCACTCATGGCGGCGGAGACGCACTTGCGTCACATGCGAGGGCAGTTGCCGCTCGAGACGGAATCGGCTAATCCGCAGGAGATCTCTTCGTGGTTTTTGAACAAGGTGAACTTCAGTGTGAAGTTGCCGAATTACCAGGAGTCGTCGGGGCAGGAGAAGCTTTACATGCTCGAGGGCGCGCGGCTCGTTTTTTTCGAAAAGAATTACACAGCTTACGTCGCTTATAGGATGAAGGAGCGGCCGATTAGTCTGGTGATTACTTCAGATTCTGTGGCGCGGCCTTCGGGTGGTGAAGAGATTCAGGCGCGTGGCTTGACGTTTCATTACAACGCCATCGATGGATTGAAAGTGTTGACGTGGTCCGATCGTGGTCTCACTTACGCGCTCGTATCGGACCTGGAAGAACGCGGGCAGCAGTCCTGCATCGTCTGCCACGAGGGCACAAAGGACCGCGATTTATTGGAACCCCTCAAACCCCACTAAGAAATATTTAGCCGCAGATTAACGCGGATGAACGCAGATCAGCGTTTATCTGCGTAAATCCGCGGCTTAAGTTCTTGAGTACATCTTGATGATGCGCTCGATCGCGGCGCGGCAGACTTTGCAGAAATGATCGGTGCGGGAGAACATGATGCAGTCGACTTCCGGCCGATAATAACCACGCGCTTCGTACATCGCCCCTTCGAACGCGCCGACCTTCCCGAAATATTTCTCCGCCTCAAACATCTTCTGCTCCTGCGCAAGCTCTTCCTTGAACAGCGCCTCCATGTCCTCTTCCGGCCGCCGGTCTTTGCGCAACTGCGTGCGTCGTTTCTGGATCTCGCGTGAGTAAGTCTCAAACGCTTCCTTGTCCCACGGCGTCGGAATCGGCGTCTCGTTCGCGAATGGTGAAGCGAGGTTGCGCCACTTCAATGTACTGACGTCGAGCAACGCCGTGACGTTCGGTTCCCACGGCTCGACACGATCTGCTGCCGCCGCGCCGTAAGCGACTGACGACGTGTAATACTCGTCGGCAAGCCCCGCGAAGTGATGTCCAAACTCATGCACGAAGACGTAGTTTGCGAAAGCATTATCCGAAGCGACCGTGCTGTAGAGATTGAAGATGCCACCGCCACCATACGTGCGATTATTAACGAGCACTTCGATGAACTCGTACGGCGCAAACTGTGCGGCACGTCTTAAAGCACGATTGTCGAACGTCAAAACATATCGCTCCGATCCGAACGCATCGTAAGTCGCGCCGATCGGCGAGTCGCGATAAATGCCGGTCGATGGTCGTGAGATGCCCGACTCTGCTGCGGGCGGGCAGAGTCCCCAGACGTTGAAGCTCCTGCGGTTTTCTTTGAACGGCGAAGTCGAGAAGAGCACTTCCGTGAGTCGCTTCGCGTCTGTTTCAAACTTCGCAGCTTCAGCGGCAGTGTAGCCGTCGCCGAGGATCAGGAAATCAACCCTCGTTTCCGGGTCGCCTGTCTTTTGAATCGTGATCAGTGGTGCTGGCGCGACGGGTTTCGAGCGATCGACGAATTGGTCCGCCGGATCGATCGTCGTGGTCCAGATGTCTATGAATGTGTTCTTCGCATCGCGCTTCTTCAAAGTAATGCTGACGGGCGCTGAAGGAGCAGGGAAGCGCAGCGACTCCTGAAACGTACGTTTGACCGTCTTTGCCTCATCCGTCGTCTCCCACTCGCCATAAATCGACGCGAACCCGCGCGAATAGAGCAGTTCCTTCGTCTTCGCGTCGCGCACCTCAAACAGGTACTTCCCGAGGTTCGACGAGTCAATCGCCTGCTTCAAATCACCCGGCCATGGCAGCGGCTCAATAACCACGCGGTCAAGACTAAACACCTCCTGCCCCGCATCGCCGGTATGGTAATAATCCACCCGCATCGTTGGCGTGGCGGCCAGGGCATTGAGACCGAGGAAGAAGAAAGTAACGACGATAAGTATCAGTTTGGTCATAAACCGATGATACTACATGCTATACTCTTCCGATTCTATGGCTAGTGTCCTCGAGATCATCCCACTCGGCGGTATCGGCGAGTTTGGAATGAATTGTATGGCTGTGCGGTACGGCGACGAGATGTTGATTCTCGACGCCGGGATGGGCTTTCCCGAAGAGTCGGCTTACGGCGTCGACGTTTCGATTCCGAATTTTGGATTCCTCGACGAGTATCGCGACGACATCACGGCCATCATCCTCACCCACGGTCACGAAGATCATCTGGGTGCGCTGCCGTACATCCTGAAACGCTTCAATGTTCCGGTTTACTGTTCACACTTCACCGCCGGCCTTGCGGAAAGCAAGCTCGAAGAACACGACCTGCTCGGCGATGTGCTGCTGCATCGCGTCGAGCCGCGCGACGTGGTGGATATCGGCGTGTTTCAGGTTGAATTCATCCGCGTCTCGCATTCGCTGGTTGATTGTTTCTCCTTAGGCATCAAGACGCCCGTAGGAACGATCATTCACACGGGTGATTACAAAGTCGACGAGACACCGGTGATTGGTGAGCCGATCGACCTGCGCTCGTTCCGTCGTTACGGGCAGGACGGCGTGCTTGCCCTCCTTTCCGATTCGACAAACGCGACTGTTCCGGGCCGGACGCCTTCCGAGCGCGCGGTGATTCCCGCGTTTGAAGAGATCTTCTCCGAGGCGCAGGGGCGCATCATCGTCTCGGCGTTTGCTTCGTCGATTCATCGTTTGCAGATCGTGCTCGACGTGGCGCAGCAGTTTAATCGACACGTCTGTGTGCTCGGTCGTTCGATGCAGAAGAATGTCGAGGTCGCGGATCGACTCGGCTATCTCGACATTCCCGACGGCCTGCTCGTGTCGCTCAACGAAGCGAAGATGATGAGCGACGACGAGATCGTGTTTCTCGTTACCGGCTCACAGGGCGAGTCGCGCGCGGCGCTCTCGCAGATGGCGACGCAGAGTTATAAAGGACTGATGATCGAAGAGGGCGACACAGTCGTGCTGTCGGCGCGCATCATTCCCGGCAACGAGCGTCTGATCTCGCGCATGATCGGATTCATCTACAAGCGCGGCGCGAACATCATTGAAGAGAAACGACGACTCGTGCACGTCAGCGGGCATGCTTCGCAGGAAGACATACGCATCATGACCGAGGCGGTGCGGCCGAAGTTTGTCGTGCCGATTCACGGCGAGTATCGAATGCTCTTCCGCCACAAGGAATTTGTCAAAAACCATCTCGGTTACAAGGAAGAGAACATCGTCCTGATCGAGAATGGCGACGTGCTCGAGCTCGACGGCGAGCGGGCTGCGATCATCGACAAGCGTGAGATTGGACGGACGTTCATCGACGAGAGTGGGTTCAAAGAGATCGACAGTGAGACGGTGCGCGAGCGTAAGCAGCTAGCTTACGAAGGCACTGTCACGGTTGTAGTCACAGTCGATGAAGAGACGGGCGAGCTCGATGGTGAGCCGAAGATCGTTGCGCGCGGTGTGCGTGGGTTGAGTGCGGAAAATGGATTTGCCGGGCGCTCGGCCATGCTTGATGATGCGAAGCGTGTCGTGACGGCGGCGATCGCGGGTGCGTCGCGGCAGACGCTGTCAGACGAGTCGCTTTTGAAAGAGCATGTGCGCGTGGAGTTGAAGCGGTTTATTCAGAAGCAGACCGGCGCCAGGCCGGTGATCACACCTGTTATCGTTCTGATTTAAGCCGCGGATTCACGCGGATTAACGCAGATCAGCCTTGGGATACTTTACCGATAAAGTCGTGATGATCACCGGCGCCTCTTCCGGACTCGGGAGGGGAATGGCGCTGGAGATTGCAGCGCGTGGTGGGCATCTCGGTTTGCTGGCACGCCGTGAGGAGCTGCTCAACGAGATCGTCGACGAGGCGAAGAAGCGGAACGTTAAAGCGCTTGCGGCGACGGCGGACGTGCGTGATGCCACCGCTGTGAGAGAAGCTGCCGATCGCTTTCGCAAAGAGCTTGGCCCGATCGATATTCTTATAGCGAATGCCGGCATCGGTACAGCGGATCACGTAGTTAGGCTGACGCCTGAACACGCGGCGAATGTGATCGGAATCAACGTGCTCGGGGCGGTGAACAGTGTTGCTGCGGTGCTGCCTGAGATGGTGGAGCGCAAGCAAGGTCGACTGGTCGCTATCTCGAGTCTCGCTGCGTATCGTGGTCTAGCGAAGTCTGCGGCTTATTGCGCCAGTAAAGCAGCTCTGACGGCGTACTTCGAGAGTCTGAGAATCGATCTGCGACACACCGGGGTCGGCGTGACGATCATCCATCCTGGCTTTATCAAGACCGACCTCACCGCCGGACGCGCGGCGAAGATGCCGTACCTGATGGAGCTCGAAGTCGGTGTGAAGAAGATTGTTTCAGCCATCGAGCGGGAGAAGAAGATTTACGCGTTTCCCTGGCAACTCGCGACGATCGTACGCGCGAGCATGCTGATGCCGGTCGCGATGTATGATTGGATCGCAGAGCGGAATTCGTTTCGAGAGTGATAAGTCCTATAGGACCAATTCGACCTATTCTTAAAACATGACCATCCTTCAAGCCATCTTCCTCGGCCTGGTTCAGGGCCTGACGGAATTCATCCCGGTTAGTTCCACTGCCCATCTCGTGTTTGCGGCCCGCTTTGTAGATCTTTACGGTGGTGCTGACAAGACGCTCCAGGCTGAACAGACCACGGCCACGATTGCCGTCATTCAGCTCGGAACGTTGCTCGCGGTCTTGATCTATTTCAGCCGCGACATCGTGAACATCCTGCGCGCATTCATCTCTGATCACCTCGCGATGTTGCGTGCACGGAACGAGCCCGTCCGGCCAAAGCTCTCGAAAGACGCGTGGCTCGGCTGGCTCGTGATCATCGGCTCGTTACCGGTAGGAACGATCGGGTTATTGCTTAAGAAGCAAATCGAGGGACCGTTCACGAAGAATCTCTGGGTGATCGCGACGATGATGATCGTCGTCGGTATTTTGTTGATGGTCGCCGAGCTCGTAGGCAAACGAGATCATGCCATGGACCAGCTTGGTGTCGGCGATGCGCTCGCCGTCGGCTTCGCGCAAGTGCTGGCGCTGATTCCGGGTTCGAGTCGATCCGGATCGACGATCATGGGCGGCTTGTTTGCCGGACAGACTCGTGAGACGGCGGCGCGGTTCTCGTTCCTGCTCTCGATACCGGCAATCGCGGCGAGTGGGTTGCTCGAGTTGAAGGAAGCAGTCGAAAAACTACCCTCCGGGAGCTACGGCGCCCTCGCGGTGGCGACGGTGGTTTCGGGCGTGGTGGGTTATGCGTCGATCTGGTTTTTACTACGCTATCTGCGGACGCACTCGACGGGCGTCTTCATCGTCTACCGCGTGATTGTGGGTGGGTTGATCCTTGCGGCGCTCGCGTTCGGGTATATTTCCGCTAGTATCTAAAATCGGCACTTACCTCCCATCCTGATTGACATCACTGGACGAAAGTCATTACTCTGCGCCTGCTCTCGTCCGTCTTCCACCCACGAAAGAATTTGCACCCTAAATGACTACAGGCGGGCCCCCAACCCCAGAAGCATTCGAGAAACTATTGCGTTGGCTCGATCCGGACCGCGACAAAGCCGGCGAAAAGTACGAGAAAATCCGGCGGCGCCTCATTGCCATATTCTCCAGCCGCGGGTGTTGCGACACTGATGATTTGGCCGATCGAACCATCAACGTAGTGCTGTCGAAGACTGAGTGGCTCCTGGCAAACTACGTAGGCGATCCGGCCATTTATTTTTATGCCGTTGCCAAAAAGATCTACCTCGAAGATCTGAAAAAGAAACCGCCGCCAGTAGTGCCTCCGCCAGATCCCCCGCCCCCGGAAGTGGAGCAATTAAGCGACTATCTCGACGACTGCCTGGACCAGTTGCCGTTCGGAGAGCGAGACCTGATATTGCGCTATCATCAGTTTGAGAAGCGAGAAAAGATTCAGAACCGAAAAAAGCTGGCAGCGGAATTGCAACTTTCCCGCAACGCACTCAGAATAAAGGTCTGCCACATCCATTCACGCGTAAAAGGATGTATTGAGTTACGTTTACGGCAGCAACCGCTGGGGTGAAACACCTTGGCTGCGAAATCCATATCTAGTGGAAGGTCTCCCCCGCGGCCGGAAAGATACGTTATTAAATGGCACTTAACGACCATGACCAGGCGAGGATTCGAGACTATCTTCTTGGGCATCTCAGCGATGACGAGCTAGAGAAGATTGAAGAGCGATTGATGACCGAGGACGAGCTCTTCGATGAGCTGGAGATCTCGAAGAGCGAGCTTATCGAGGAGTACTGTGCCGGTGAACTCTCACGCGACGAGCACGACTGGTTCGAGCAACATTATTTAGCGTCCCCAGAGGGAAGACGGACGCATGCGATAGCGGTTGCACTGAATGCTGTCAACTGTCCGGTTCCAGCACCGCGAAAACTCACCTGGTTTGAACGACTGCAGGATTTTTTGATGGCACACCGTTGGGCCGTGGCGGCTGCGGCTTCTGCCGTTGTGCTGATTATAGTAGGCCGAAGTATCTATCCGCCAACACCACCCACTTCCTACGCATTTGCTCTCAACAACACGATCAGTAATCGGTCAGCCGGCGAAGCCCGATATTTCAAGGTCAGCGCCGATGTCGGAGAACTGCGAATCACGCTTCAGCTTCCTGAAGGTGTTACGCGTGGAACGAATTATCGCGCCGTGCTCGACGATCGCCGCGAAACCAGGAATTTAAAGACCGCATCTCACGACGCTAATGCGGTCGTGGTAGTAATTCCCACTGCTTCGCTGCATGAGGGCCGTTATGCTTTGCAGCTCTACGCGGTCAAGCCTGACGGATCAGAAGAATTGATTCCAGGTGAGTACCTGTTCGAGTTAGTTAACCCGGCGCGCGTTCCCTCGACGCCAAAACCATAACAGCACACCAGATAACACGAACAAGCTAATTAGCGCGATGACTGTGGAACGAAACCTCACTCCGCCGGCTTCCGAATTAACTTTGATCGGTTGCGGATACTCGCCTTGTAACGTAAACGCCGCCCAGTAGTGCGGTGAGCGCCACTCGGGTCGTTGCCGGATGCTATTTTGTGCCGCGCGTAGAGCCTCGCCGGTCTTCATTCCGCGTTTCAGCAGGTTGCTGTAGAAAAGCTTCATTAGCTCAGAGGTGGCCCTGTCGTCTACTTCCCATAAACTGGCGACGACGCTCGACGCCCCGGCATGCATGAAGCCTCGGGTCATTCCCATGACTCCTTCACCGCGCACATTCTCTCCGAGGGCGGTCTGACATGCACTCAAGACCACGAGGAGAACGGGCGCTCGCAGCTCATATATTTCGCGCAGCCCGATGAACCCTTGCATGTGGTTTTGATTGCGGTCGATATCGGTGAGCACAAACCCGGCATTCTGCGGATGCTTCGCATTAAAGTAACCATGCGTGACGACATGCAATATCGCGAACTGCGTTAAATCAGTATTGAGAAACCGGTCACGAGTCGCATCGTACTCGCGGACTATCAAGGCCTTTTCACCAGCGACCTCACTCAGACTGTCTAACTCACGTTTCGCGTGGAAAAGCCGACTCAGCACCGTTGGATCGAAAGCTTCGTTGTTAAGACCGTTATCACGCAAGGCTGATCGGAATTGTGCGGTTGCGAGCACTTGTTCGCTCTTTTCCGCACTTTCGGGCTGATAGTCCGACGCAAATACCGGGTCGCCAAACGCAGCCAGCACGTTCGCGGCCGGCTGCCGGTCTACGGCTTCCTCCTGCAACTCGCCGAACGTAGACGCCGAGGGTGCGTTGATAATCTCGGCATCATCGATCAGGAGTTTATCGCTCGAGGGCGACGGCAGAATCTGAAACGGAATGTAGTTCAGAACTCCGTCAGCCACTACTATTATTCGCTGCTTATTGAGCTGTTCGCCGGCCGGCCAGAGAATCATGCGGGCGAGATCCTGAACTGCGGTTGCCAAATCGGCTTCAGTGTCTTTCGTGGGTCGCTTCGATAACAACTCGTGAACACGGTCCGCCAGCGGATCGATAGTTTTTTCGTTTGGCAGCTCGTAACTTTTGATCCCCGTGCGCGTCACGGCCCACACGTAACTCTTTTCAGAACCAAGACTGAATTCCAATAACACTGTTTGATCGTCGGCAATGACTTGTTCCTGAATCTTTCGCAAGTTCCAGGCATTGGGTTGAATAACCTGCTCGTAACTCGGATTACGGCGGCGGATGTCTTGAATGAGTTGATCATACTCCGCTTTCAATCGTTCATATTCTGATTCGAGCGCCTTGAGTTGGGCGGTCTGATAGTTTCCACTCAACAGACGAATCTTGGCGTTTTCATTGTCATTCAAATATCCACGCAGTCTCTTCTCCCGGGCAGCGACCTGAGGATCAAGTCCGGGAAAGAAATTGGCCTGCGTGGCGTGTAACAACTCTGCCAGCGAACGAGCCCGCGACAGCTCACTAGTCAGAAACGCATCTGTCATAAGATCCTGAGATTGCGATGATTGATATTTGCGCATCATGCAATCGATGTATTTTTCGTAGCGGTCGTGGATCCGCGGCGAGAACGCCGCTGTCAGGTCGGCGCTGAGCGAGACGCGCCGCATTTTTTCCGTCAATTTGATCGACTGCCGCAAATGCTCTTCCGCGGCGTCGACGGAATTCTGTTCCAACTCCAAAGAGCCAAGCGCGTAAAGAGTTGCGGATTCGTTGACCTGATCCGACAGTTTTTGAAACGAAGCGAGAGCTCGCAGGTAGTAGGTCCGTGCGCGCCCGTACTTTCCCTGTTGCTGATAGACTTGTCCCATCAAGGCCACGGCACGCGCAGCCTCCATCGGGTTCCCGGAGCTCCTGAATCCGTCGAGTGCAGCCTGATAGTGTTGTAGGGCAGCGGGATAGTCTTTCAACGCGAAATAAGTTCGTCCGGTAAAGTCGTCACAGAACGATGCCAGCGTAAACTTCTTGTGCGCGAGAGCTTCAGCGTGAGTCGTTTTCAGTATCCCAAGCGCCTCGGTATAGTTACCGATGTAGTAGTGAGCAATGCCAATCCCCCATTGCATGCTGAGTACGGGACCAGGGCTGTTCATCTGGCGATAGTATTCGAGTGCCTCGCGAAATCTGTCCAGGCCGGTTAACGGTACGCCGCTTTCGATAAAGGCTTCGGCGAACCCCGCCTGCATCTGGCCCATCATGTAAGGCTCGGCTGCCTCATCGACGATCAACTGCTGCGCTCGAATATAGAATGTCAAAGACGCTTGCCAGGCGCCTTTACGAAATTCAATAAACCCCAGGTTGATTAAAGCCGCTGCGACCTGATTGGGAATGTTGAGCTCCTCCCACATCTTCTGGGCAGTTTCGAAGCTGCGACCGGAATCATCCAGATTGTTCTGGATCATCTGGTACTCACCGACGACCATATAAGCCTTAGCCTGGCCCATCTTCTGATTGGTCGATTGCCACAGTTGCAGCGACTCCTCGGCATTCTGAAGTGCCTCAATGTTGTTGGTAATACAGAAAGGACGGATGAGGAGAGCTTCGGCTTTTCCTTGCACGTAGCCGTTCCTGTCACTCAGAGCCAGCGCCTGCTCGAGAAAATGATTCGCTTCGTCGAACTTGCTGAGGTGTTTATAAACGGCGGCGAGTCCATTGAAACTGTCGACGCGCGTATGCACATTGGCTGTGTTCCTGAGGACGTCGAGAGCTTTTTGGTAAGTCGTGATCGCGTCTTCTGGTTTGTTGAGCAGTAACTGAAAGCGGCCGGCGCGATTCCACGCCCGGGCCGCTTTCACGACATCGCCGCTGCCGCGCCACTGATCACCACTGGCCAGGAGATTTGTTGCTGCGTCCGTTCTTGCTGCAACGGTTGCGACTCTTGCGTCTTCTTCGTCCGTTAAAACCTTGGAGTCGTCTTGAGCCCGAACCGCAACCGTCGGCAAAACAAGACAGAACGTCAGCGTTATGAGCCAACGCAGTTTCATGGGGTTAGGTGACTTCAGCTCTCTGTTGCCGCTCCCGGTAAGTAGCCTCGGGATTAGGATCTTTAGCACCTCTCAGACTTACCGAGAATTGCTTCGGATAGTTTTTGACGCTACAGCCACAGCCGTCACTCAGCCCTGGACTGTCTTTAGTCAGACCTGGACTGTCCTTAGTCAGCCCTGGACTGTCTTTAACTGGATCTAACGAATCAACAATGCCCGCAGCCATTGCACCAATTACGGTGGGGCCTCCACCATTTCCCGACGCCGCCGCCGCCGCGACCGCCGCCTTGACCATGTTCGTGACGGGCCGTCCGTCCTCTTCATCTCGGCTCTTGCGTTGCGTGACGGTGAAGTACTCGTCCAGAAAACTCAGCCACGAGTTGCTTCCGAGTGCTTTTGTGAACTCGTACCTTTCATATCGGCTAATCATGTTGTCGTCCAGAAACAAAGGTTCGTCCTGGACCGGTCGTGACCACGGAAAGAAAATTGACAAGCCATGGGAGTACTGAGACATAGGTCCAAAGTGATCCGATTGAACGACGACTGAGTCGGACGCCTCCTCCTTGAGTGCCTTAATCACTTTTTCACAAGCCTCTTTCAGAGCGTTTTTGAATGGTTGTTCAGTACATCGGCGTTTGAGGCAGAGGCAGAAATCATACAGGTCAGTATATGTCTCCTGAAAGTAGCTCTGCGACTCCAGGTGAGCCAGCTTGATCAGCTGAACGCCGCGCCATTCTTCCTCTTCATCCCATCCATCCGGAGGTTTCAGGGCCTGCTTCAAGGCTTTTACCAGGTTTTCCATTGGAGTCGTCAGCTTTTCGACGCGATTCCTATCCAAACTAGATAGGCAGAGGTCTGCTGATAACCCTGAAAACATGAAGTCAGTGCTGTTATGCAACGACAACTTGTGGATGGATGTGATTAGTTTCTCAAGGTCTAGTTCAGTTTCTTTTCTGGCCTTTGCCTCATCAGTTTTTGTTTCCGCGACGGCATTCAAAAACCTTTTCAGGAGTTGGCGGTAAGGCCAACTCGCAACGAATGAAGTGCCTTCGGTGGCCATCATGTACTTCGCTGTGTCTTTGAGTTCGAAAAGCACCTCGATCGCACTCATTGAACAGCTATGTAGCCCGATCAGCTCGATGACCGAGTCCTTCGGGATGCTTCGCCTGAAGTGCCGTAGCGTGTCCCCGAGTTGTGTTAACGAGATTCCAGTCTGCGGGCTGGTATCCGGTAGAAATACGTCGTTTCCAACGATGACGCCGTGCCCCACAAGAAAGATCATGTAGTGCTTAGCCTGATACTTTTTGCGGGCACCGATATCCAAAAACGTCCTCAGGGCCTGATCGGCAGTATTGGCTCTGGTGGCGCCGTTGATGGCATCCTCCAGCAGGTTGCGGACAAATGGATCTCTTCCATCGCCAATCTTGGTCCCTCTTTGCCCGTTATTCAGAAGGTCTCGCTTCCGCTTGCTGTTGATATCAAAAGTGGTAACGGCGACACCTTTCTCGTTTGGATCGTAGTGGACCAGGACGGTAGTGTTTTCTTGAAAGCCAGCATCTTTGATGGCTTTGAGTTGAGCGGTCATGCTGGGTGACATTTTCGGGTCTCCGGCAAAGAAGACCATAATTGTCCATTCGTTTTCAGGATAGGGCCTCACGTAAATGGGGGCCTGGACTACTGCGGAAGACATGATCGGGATCCTCCTTTGGATCTGGTTTGATAGGTCGAAGTGCGTCAGGAGCCGAGCTCGATTTGGACTCCATGAACGCCGGGAGCGTTTCTGGGCTAAACAAACGCGGGGGGCGAATTCAGTCTTCCCGAATTTGTTTGTACCTTCGCCTTGTTATGGGAATAACGAGCTAAATGTTTCCCGCACCGTTTGAGAGGGTTTTCTGACCGGCATAGTCTATCAATGATGCTGAGATTCGGGTACACTACCAAGGCCCCTCCTCTGAAGTTCAACCCTGGTAAAAAGGGCGGTGATTTGTAATGAGTGAGACACAGCGACCGCGCAGCCCGCGAGTTCCTGTCGAGTTTGCTCTGGATGTGGAGGGAACAGACGCGTCCGGTAAAGCTTTTCAAGCGAAGGCCAAGGCGATCAAGATCAGCCGTGGCGGCGCAACGTTACTGCTCGACGTTGATATCCCACTTGGTTCGCAGGTAAAGTTGGTGCCACCGTTTGGTGGTAAGCTGAACGCCGAAGTGAATGGCTCATGGATTGACGACATCGACGGCAACCGGCATATCGGCGTGAAGCTGCTCGACGCTAACGGATGGTTTGCTGAATGAGCTGCCACAAAGGCACAAAAAGCACAAAATGATTGATGAGTTAGTCGACTCGATTCAAAAATACATTTGTGCTTTTTGTGCCTTTTGTGGCTAATATGAATTAATGAAAGCCAAACGCTGGATCGTGCGCGAGCATGATGCCGAAAGGGCCGCCTCACTGGCACGCGTTCTGGGTGTCTCACCAATCCTGGCTGCTCTTCTTATCAATCGCGGCTGTGCCGACGAGCGCACCGCGCGCGTCTTCCTGACTCCAACTTACGATCAGCTTCACGAGCCGTATGACATGCTCGGCATGAAAGAGGCCGTCGCTCGCCTGCAACGCGCAATCGAATCACGCGAGCCGATCCTGATCTACGGCGATTACGACGTTGACGGAACGACTGGAACCGCCGTGCTGCTGCGCGCGCTCAAGCTTCTCGGCGCAAATGCCGGGTTCCACATTCCACATCGCTTCACCGAAGGTTACGGCATTCAACAGGCTGCACTCGAAAAGGCGGTCGCTGACGGTTACAAACTCGTCGTCAGTATCGACTGTGGCATCCGCGCGCACGAGCCGCTTTACTGGGCGCGTGATAAAGGTCTCGACGTGATCATCACGGATCACCACTTGCCCGACGAGAAGGAAGGCGCGCCGCCCGCATTCGCGGTGCTGAATCCAAACCAGGCTGGCTGCCCGTATCCTGACAAGAACCTCGCCGGTGTTGGTGTCGCTTTCAAACTCGTGCACGCGCTGTTTAGAGAGCACGGCCGCGAAGCGCAAGTGCCCGCGTTCATGAAGGTTGTCGCGATTGGAACTGTGGCCGACGTCGCGAAACTGATTGGCGAGAACCGTACGATCGTGGCTATCGGACTGAAGGATCTGGCGCGTGTCGCGAATCCCGGTTTGCGCGCGTTGATCGACGTAGCCGGTTGCGGAGACGGCAAGGGCATGACAGCATACGATCTCGGGTTCCGGCTTGGGCCAAGGATCAACGCTGCCGGGCGCATGGACGCTGCCCGCGCGGTGGTAGAGCTCTTTGATACACGCGACTCCGACGAAGCGCGCCGGCTCGCAAATCATCTCGACGCACGTAACGAGGAACGCAAGACAGTGCAACAGCAGATCATCGATCTTGCTGTCGCTGAGTTGAAAGATCCGAAGGACTGTTACGTTGCGGTGATCGCAGGTCAAGGGTGGCATCGTGGCGTCATAGGCATAGCCGCCTCGAAGATTGCGGAGCGACTGAACCGGCCAACCGTGGTGTTGTCAGTTGATGGCGAGATGGCTCACGGCTCCGGACGAAGTATCGAGGCGTATCATCTTTTGAACGGTTTGACTGCGTGTGCCGATCTGTTTGAGAAGTTTGGCGGGCACTCGCACGCGGCCGGGATAGCCATCAGGCCCGACCGGATCACGGAGTTTCGACGGCGTTTGAATGAGCATGCGGCGTCGTGTTTGACAGCGGAAGATCTCGAGCCGCAGGTGCGAGTTGATCTCGAGTTGTCACCTGAAACGGTAACGTTCGGATTGGCGCGTGAGCTGGATGCGTTGGAGCCTTTCGGCGCGGGTAATCCGCGGCCGGTGTTTATGACGAGGAACTTGCGCTGTCTATCAGAGCCGAGCGTTATTAAAGATCGGCATTTGAAATTGAGACTGGCCGGACCACAGAATCGTCCGTTAGAGGCAATTTGGTGGAATTGTATAGAAGGGGAAACGCCCCGCTTGAACGGCAGCATCGAAGTCGCCTACACGATTGAGACGAGTCCGTGGAATGGCGATTACCGGATGCAATTAAATGTCGTGGATGCGAGGGTAATTTAAGCCGCGGATGAACGCGGATGAACGCAGATGCAGGAAGTAAATCGAAAACGGGCGTTTGGGCTGGGCTTGCGCGCGAAGGTGCCGATGATTACGCGGCTCGTCGCGTTTACGCTCCTCGTGTCAGGCATCACGGTCGTTGGGATCTCGTATTACAAGCTGCGCAACGTCGAGAAGTTCAGGGCCAAGTCTGAGAAGCCCGAGCTTTCGAAAGAGGTCACGGGCGTGGTCGAGGGCTACGAGCAGCGCGTCACCAAAGACGATCGGCTGTACCTGCTGCTGAAAGCCTCGCGTGATGTCACCTTTTCGGATGGTCATCACGAGCTCGAAAACGTCAGCATGTCCGTTTACCCGCCCGAAGGCGAGACTCCCGATCAGATCTCGGCCGCGCGCGTCGTTTACCAGCCTGAGACGAGCCTGATTTCGTTCAACGGCAACGTCAAGATCGAGACTAAGGAAAAACTTAAAGTCAGTACGGACGCGCTGGCGTTCGATCGCAACAGCGGTGTGGCCCACACCGATTCGCCTGTGTTTTTTGAACGTGAGAACGTGTCCGGCACGTCCACGGGCGCCGTCGTCGAACAAAAGAGCAAACGACTCGAGCTAAAGAAAGATGTGCAATTGAAGATCGCGCCCAGCGAGTCGATGAAGTCGTCTGCACGCTCGAAACCGGTGACGATCAAAGCCGCGCATGGAACATTCGACCAGCATTCGATGCTACTCGCGTTTGCAGGCGGCGTGACTGTCGAACAGGAGACTGACGTACTCAGCGGCGACAATCTCAACTCGTTTCTCAACCAGCAGAGACGTCTCGAACGGGCTGAGATCCGAGGCAACTCGTACCTGCGCGTCATCGATCCAGGCCGCGCTGCCGAAGTCCATTCCGTCAACATGGACTTCTTCCTGGACAAGGACCAGCGTCTCGAACGCGCGATTGCCAACGGTGATGTGACCGCACGGACGCTCGAAGGCGATTCCGACGTGCAAATCAGCGGCAGCAGTTCGCTCGAAGTGTTGTTTCAAGCGACTAACGACAGCAGCCTCTTGAAACAGATGAACGCCGGCGGCCGCTCGATGATCACGATGAGCGCGCCGAAGTCGAAGGCGAATGATCCACACGCGGCGAACAAGCGTCTCACCGCGAATGAAGTGAAACTCTTCTGGCGCACCACCGGGCGTGACCTCGAAAAGGCGCAAGCGAATGGTGATGCAGAGTTGTTTATCGAGCCCGTCGTCAGCAGCACCAAGGCAGAACGAAAGAAACTGAACGCACCGCAATTCGATTGCGATTTCTTCGAAGCCGGAAACCTCGCGCGCACTTGCAAGGCGAGTGGCGGCGCGAAAGCCACGCTCGATCCGATGCAACCGGCGCAGGATCGCGGCACGCGCACACTCACCTCGCAAAACATGACCGCAGTCTTTTTAAAGGACACGCAGGATGTCGAGCGAGTCGACGCGCAGGGCGACGGCAAGTTCAACGAAAACGATCGCAACGGTGTTGCTGCAAACGTTTCGTATACGGCGGCTGATCAGACTGTCAGGCTGCGTGGCGGCGATCCGACTGTCTGGGACTCGCGCGGCCGCACGAAAGCCGTCGAGCTCGATGCCGATCTCGCAAACGACATTTCGTACGCGCGCGGCAAAACCACTACGACCTATTATAGCCAGGAACAGACAAACGGCGCCACGCCTTTCTCGAAAACGAAGAGCCCGGTTTACATCGCGAGCGAGCGCGGCGAGTTTCGTCACGAGAGCGGGCAGGCGATCTATTCAGGGAACGCGCGTGCATGGCAGGACGACAATTACGTGCGTGGCGACAAGCTCGTCATTTACGTGAACGACAAGCGCATGGAAGCGAGCGGCCACGTTCAGACGACGATCTACAACGCGAAACGACGTGTGGAAAACAACAACAGAGTCGTGCCTGTCTTTGCGTCTGCCGATTCGATGTTTTATTCAGATCCAGATCGCACGATTCATTACGAAGGCAACGTCGATATCAAGCAAGACACAGATCGACTCACGAGCGGTGTCGCGGATGTTTATCTCCAGAAAGAGACGAACGAGATGGAGAAGACGATCGCGCGGCGGAATGTCGTGTTGACACAGCCGAACCGGAAGGGTACCGGCGATTGGGTCGAGTACACGACGGCGAATGAAATCGCGATTCTGAAGGGCAATCCCGCGCGTGTTGAAGACGTCGAGCAGGGCACCACCGAGGGCGGTCGTTTGACGCTCTCGGTCCGGGACGGTAAAGTCACCGCCGACGATGTTCGTGGACCACTTTCGCCAGGCCGCGTCCGCTCAACCCACAAGATCAGAAAGCCTTGAAATATTTAGCCGCGGATGAACGCAGATGAACGCTGATCATAGTTTGCGCAGTGCTCATCTGGTTAAAAATTATGGACGCCGTCGCGTAGTCGACGACGTCAGTTTGCAAGTCGACAGAGGCGAGGTCGTCGGCCTGCTCGGTGCGAACGGCGCGGGCAAGACCACGACGTTCTACATGATCGTGGGTCTCGAACGTCCCGACTCCGGCAACGTTCTTCTCGGCGATCAGGACCTCACAAAACTTCCGATGTACCTGCGCGCGCGACTCGGCATCGGCTACCTGCCCCAGGAGCCCTCAGTCTTTCGCAAAATGACGACCGCGCAAAACATCCTCGCCGTTTTGGAAACTACCGGCCTGCGTCGTCGCGAACAACTAAAACGTCTCGAAGAGCTGCTCGAAGAATTCGGCATCGCACACGTGCGCAACACGCGTGGCGACGCTCTGTCAGGTGGCGAACGGAGGCGCACCGAGATAGCAAGAGCTCTGGCAACGGAGCCGCAGTACATTCTGCTTGACGAGCCGTTCGCGGGCATCGATCCAAAAGCAGTAGATGATATTCAAAATGTAATCATCTACTTACGAAATCGTGGTATTGGAATCCTCGTTACCGATCACAACGTGCGCGAAACACTTGGCGTCACGGACCGCGCGTATATAATGGCGGAGGGCAAAATTTTCCGCTCCGGACACCCACGCGAACTGACCGAAGACGCCGAAGTGCGTCGACTTTACCTGGGCGAAAAGTTTCGCATGTGATTGTTAACAGTTTTGTGTAATGATGGGCCTGTTTGTGGCAGAGAATCTGCCATAGCGAAGGCTGATCGGTTATAATCCTCCCGTGCGGCCACAAACCGCGACAATCCGAAAAGTCGAAGACGCATAAGGCAATCTGATCTGAGGAATGTCTCTTAAACTAACTACCAGTCTTTCCCAGCGACTCGTACTGACGCCGCAGTTGCGCCAGCGCATTGAGATGTTGCAAATGACTTCGCTCGAGCTGAGCGATCTCATTCAACAACAGTTGTTGGAAAATCCTGTACTCGAGGAAGTGCCGTCGCAGGAGGAGGTGCAGGAGATTGCTGAGAAAGTACTCGATCATCTCGCCAGCGCCGACTCGAATTCATTTGAAGAAAGTGTTCCTGAACCGGGCAGCCCCGGGACGAATGGCTCGGGCGACACGGAAGTTTTGTCGAGCCTGCCCGCGACAGATGGCGATATGGATGGCGGCGGCGAAATGGTTGCCACCGCGGAACACGAAGAGGGAATTTCCGACGACGGTGTAGCTGACGACGCACAGCGCGATGCTTTTGAAGAGATCGACTTCGGACGCGAGTTTCAGGACTATCTCGATCCCGGTTACAAGACACAGGAGATCGAGTACAAAGAAGACGCTCCTACCTTCGAACAATTTCTGACACGCCCACCATCGCTGGCTGAACATCTCGAGTGGCAACTCAACATGAGTTCCATTAACAGCGAAGTTCGCGATATAGCGTTCTGCGTGATCGGCAATCTCAACGCTGATGGCCGTCTTAACGCCACGAACGAAGAGATCGCGGCGATGGAGAAGGTCTCGGAAGAGATCGTCGAGCGCGCGCGACAGGAAGTGATGCGTCTCGATCCGGTTGGTTGCGGTGCGCGCGATGTGAAGGAGTGTTTGCTGGTCCAGCTCGAAGTGTTAGGCGAGAGCGATCGACTGGCAGCGAAGTTGATCACCGAGCACTTTTCGGATCTGCAACAACACAAGCTGCCACACTTGTCGAAACAGATCGGCGTCGACGTTGAGACACTCCTCGAAGAGCTCCAGTTTATTCGCACTCTCGATCCGTATCCGGGCCGGCGTTATTCATCAGACGAGCCGATCCTGATCAGTCCTGAGATCTACATCGAGAAGCTAGACGAAAACGACGACGATTATGTGATCTACTTTGCTGACGACGGCAGCCCGCGCCTGCGCGTGAGCCAGCAGTACCAGCAGATGCTGGGCCAGGGCGTCAGTAACGAGACGAAGAGTTTCATCCGCGAGAAGATGCGTTCGGCGGTCGATCTGCTGCGAAACATCGAACATCGCCGGCAGACGATTTACAAAGTGGTCGAGTCGATCGTGGCACGCCAGAAAGAGTTTCTGGACCACGGCGTTCAGTACATCAAGCCGATGATGTTGAAAGACATCGCCGAAGACATCGGCATGCATCTCTCGACTGTATCGCGAGTGGTGAATCGAAAATACGCGCACACGCCGCAGGGCGTCATCGAGCTGCGACGGTTTTTCACCGAAGGCATGCTCAATGAAGAGGGCGAGGAGATCTCGACGCGTATTATCAAGTTGAAGATTAAGAAGTTAATCGAAGAAGAAGATTCTCATAACCCAATAACAGATGATCAGGTTGTTAAAATCCTGGCTAAGGACGGTATCAAGTTATCGCGTAGAACTGTCGCGAAGTATCGCGACCAAATGCAAATCCCCGGGTCGCGTGAGCGTCGCGCAGTCGTGTAGATCCCCTCTGAAGCACGGACGCGAATCAAGTTTAGTAATAACTTTTGTTGCGTTAGCCTGACCCGAGGAGGGAGAGGACTAGATGAAATTTGAATACACGGGCAGACACGTGGAAGTGTCACCGGCGATCCGGCGTCATGTGGAAGATCATTTCAAGAAACTCGATCATATTTTCAACGGCGACTCGACCCTCAACACGCACGTAATTATCGACGTCGAGAAGAACCGTCAGATCGGGGAAATAATCGTTAACTGGCGTGAGCATACGTTGACGGCGAAAGACACGAACGCCGACATGTACATGGCCCTCACGCGCGCGATGGCAAAGATTGAGAAGCAGGCTGTCAAACTCAAGAAGAAGATCATCGATCGATCGCAGAGCGGGCGGCCGACCAGCCGTATCGCACCGCAACCCGACGGTAATCTGGAAGCGACCCCGCAACCGCCGCGCATCATTCCGGCGCGCCGTTATGCAGTCAAGCCAATGACCGCCGAAGAAGCCGCGCTGCGGTTGTCAGACGAAGCGGATCAGTTCCTGGTCTTCCGCGACGCCGACACCTCGCGCCTCGGTGTTATCTACAAACGAAACGACGGCAATTACGGCTTAATCGAACCATAAATTTAGCCGCGGATTTACGCGGATGAACGCAGATAAAACATTTTCTTTATCGGCGTTCATCCGCGTTCATCTGCGGCTAAAATCTTCTTGTGAGCAATATCCCCGACATCGTAATCATCACCGGCCTCAGTGGCTCTGGCATGTCTGCCGCGACGAACGCGTTTCAGGATCTCGGATACTTCTGTGTCGATAATCTACCCATCACGATGCTGCCGACCTTCGGACGCCTCGTTAACCATGACGAGGAGAAGGGAATCAGGCGCGCCGCCCTTGTGATCGACATTCGTGAAGGTGAGTTTCTTGCTGACTTTGAGAAACAACTCAAGGCTTTGCGTGCATCGGGTTTGAAAGTCACGGTGCTTTTCTTCGAAGCATCTGACGATGTGCTTCAGTATCGTTTCAGCGAAACACGCCGTCCGCATCCGGCTGAGAAAGGTCAGGGACTGCTGGCTGCGATTAGAGACGAACGCCAGGCGATGTCGCGCATTCGCGCGCATGCCGATCAGATCATCGATACTTCGGATCATACAGTTCACACGCTGCGCAGTTTTCTGCTCGAGCGGTTTAGTCTCGATCGCGAAGGCGCGCCGATGCGCGTGCAGGTAATGAGCTTTGGTCACAAGTATGGCAACCCGGGCGACTTGGAGTTATTGTTTGACGTGCGTCACCTGCCGAACCCGCACTTCGTTCCCGAGCTGAAGCGTTTGTCGGGTCACGACAGCCGCGTGGTCAAGTTCCTGCGCTCGCACGAGGAAGTGAAGGAGACGTTACAGCGCTTCACCGATTTGCTTTCTTACCTGTTACCGCTCTACAAACGGGAAGGCAAATCGTACGTGACGGTTGGTATCGGCTGCACAGGCGGGCGTCACCGGTCCGTGATGATTGCCAATGCGCTTGCGCGTTCATTGCGGCGCGCCGGTTTTGACGCGCATGCGTCGCATCGCGACGTGCGGAAGGTAAGAAAATGACAGATACGAAAAGAGTGGCAGGCGTGATCGTGACTCACGGGCAGCTCGCGGGCGAGCTCCTCGCCGCCGCCGAGATGATTGTTGGCCCAATCTCACATATTGCTGCCGTATCGATCGGCTGGCATGACGATGTTGATGCTGCGCGAGATGAAGTGCAGCGAGCAATCACGCGCGTTTCGAAGGGCGGCGGTGTGTTGTTGCTGACGGACATGTTTGGCGGCACACCGACGAATATCGCGTCGATGTTTCTCGAAGAAGGCGCGGTTGAAGTGTTGACCGGAGTAAACCTGCCGATGGTGATCAAGCTCGCGACCGCGACCGCGGAAGAATCGCTTGCCGAGATCGCGCCCAAGATCCGCGACCAGGGACGACAAGGCATTTATCTCGCCGGTGCCTTGCTCGAACCACCGAGCAAAGGCGGAGCTGACTGAAAGTGGCTGAACGACGAGTCCAGGTCACGAGTCGCCTTGGTCTTCATGCACGCGCCGCCGCGAATCTCGTCCGCGTGGCGAGCCAGTTTCAAAGCAATCTCACTCTTCAACGTCTCGATGGCAACGCCGAAGCAGATGCGAAGTCGATACTGAGCATACTGACGCTCGCTGCGAGTCGTGGCACCGACTTGCGAGTGGTTGCGCATGGCGATGACGAGCAGGAAGCGCTCGATGCAGTTGTTGGTCTATTCTTGCGCGACTTTGATGAGACAGAGAAAGTCGATGTCGAGCGATTTTCTCGCCCGATCACCGAGCTGCGTTGCAAAGGGCTCGGTGTTTCCGAGGGGATCGTGATCGGTCGTGTGTTGCGTCTTCAGGAGGGCACACACGAGGTTTATCGTGCGCACATCGCCGATGCAGATCTCGAGCGCGAGCGTCGACGTTTCCGCGCGGCCGTCAGGCTTTCGCGGCGACAGCTCGAATCGATCAAGGATCGCGCGGAGAAGGAGCTTGGGCGCGGTCACGCTTACATCTTCGACGCGCATCTGCTGTTTCTCCAGGATGCGAAGCTCACGCGCGACGTGGAAGAGTACATCGTCAAGGAACACTCGAATGCTGAATGGGCCGCGAAGGTCGTCGGCGATCGTCTGCTCTCGATTTACACAAGGATTAATGACGAGTACCTGCGCCAGCGTGGCTCAGACATCGAAGACGTGATCCAGCGGCTGCTCGCAAACCTCACGGGTGAAGGTCCGAAGTATCCGAACCTTTCGGAAGATGCGGTGATTGTGTCGACTGATCTGCTGCCGTCGACGATCGCTGAGCTGAATTTAAATCACGTGAAGGCAATCGCGACGGATGCGGGTGGCTGGGCGTCGCACATGGCGATTATCGCGCGTGGGCTCGGTCTGACTGCTGTTGTTGGTTTGCGTGATTTCTATCACCGCACGCGCACAGGCGATCAGATCATCGTCGATGCGCGTGACGGTGAAGTGATTCTGCATCCTACGCCGGAGACTGTTGAGAAGTACCGGTTCACAGTTGAAGAGCCGGGTCCAACGGTGGGAACACAGAAGCTCGAGTGTGGGCCAGTGACGACGCGCGACGGTGTGCAGATCTCTTTGCGCGCGAATGTTGAGCTGCCGACGGAGTTTCAGGCGGTGCGTGATTTTGGCGCGTGTGGTGTGGGATTGTTCCGGTCTGAATTTCTCTTGTCGCGCCCGGGGCTGATGAGCTCTGAGGACGAGCAGTATGAAGTTTACAAAACACTGGTCGAGGCTGCGGGTGAGTATGGCGCGATTGTGCGGCTGTTTGATGTTGGTGGCGAGTTTGGACCGGACCTGAAGGAGCGTGAGCGCAATCCCGCGCTCGGTCTGCGCGCGGTCCGTTTCAACCTGCGTTACAAGCAGATCATGCGGACGCAGGTGCGTTCGATCTTGCGCGCGGCTGCGGCTGGACCGCTCAGTCTCGTGATTCCGATGATCGCGGACGTGGGTGACGTGAGGCTTGCGAAGCGTGTAATCGAAGAAGAGATGCAAAAGCTCGCGAGTGAGAACGTCACGTTTTCGCAAGTCAAGATTGGCGCGATGATCGAGGTTCCGTCCGCTGTGTTGACGGCGGAGAAGATCGCGACTGAAGTAGACTTTTTTGAGCTCGGGACAAACGATCTGGTCCAATATACACTCGCAGTCGATCGTGGTAATGACAAAGTCTCAGATTGGTTCCGCACGCTGCATCCGGCGGTGCTTTACGGAATCAGCCGCACGATTGAAGCAGCGAAATACGTGCAAATTCCGGTGATTGTGTGTGGCGAAATGGCGTCGACACCGGCTTATGCAATGCTGCTCGTCGGTTTGGGCGCGGTCGACTTGAGTATGATTCCGGCGATGATCCCGCGTGTAAGAAACGTTCTCACGCAGATCAATGCGAATGAGATCAAAGAACTCGCATCAAAATGCCTGGCTGCCGCCACCGCCGATGAAGTCGAGGACCTGGTAAAACATCTGTCTCTATCCGCGTAAATCCGTGGCCAAAAAACTCGTCCACCTGCTGATCGCTAAATCAATTCTCGACACGATTTTTGTCGGCACTCTTGCGGTCGTGGTCTACACGAAACTGTTTCCACCGACGTTTCATGGCTGGGGTGAAGCTGTTGTCGAAGAAAAAGCGATCTACGGCTGGGTCGTTAATAATGCCAGGCCAGATGACCGCGTGGAAGTGGAGGTCTATGTTGACGGAAGATATAGCGGCAGGGACTTGGCGGGGGGCCCTCGACCAGATGTCTTTGCGGCCGGATGGTCTAAGGATCCCTTTCACGGCTACGCGGTATGGGTATCGAAACTGCCACCCGGAAAGCACGAGGCCAGAGTGTACGCTCTTCACCGCAGCGATGACGGTCGGAGGTTTACGTTGCAGTTGATTGGAGATCCGATACAGTTCGAAGTTGACATACAAGACAATTGGAAACGCAGATGAACGCTGATGCACGCGGATCGACGCTCGCCCTCTGGGAGATCGTGTCGGTCGTCGTTTCGTGTTTGATCGCAGAGTGGGTGGTCCTGGCGTTTGTCGGGACGAACAAAGCCGTGCTCGCGATCCCGATCGCGTTGGCCCTCACCCTCATGATCTTTTCCCATCGCATCTATGAAGAAAGCCCAAAGGATCTCGGGTTTCGTGTCGATAACTTCCTCGCCGCCGCAAAGCTGCTCGCATTGCCCACGATCCTCGCGATGGCGTTGATCATCTTTGTCTCTGGTTTCAAAATCTCCGCTCAGCCGTTGCGTTGGCGATTCTTGCTGGTCCCATTCTGGGCTCTCTTTCAACAATACGCTCTACAGGGTTTCATCAACCGTCGCGCGCAGATCGTGGCCGGTAAAGGATGGAAAAGCGTGTTGCTCGTGGCCTTCCTGTTTGCCTTCGTCCATCTCCCAAACCCTCTGCTTTGTGTACTTACGTTTCTCGGAGCCATCATCTGGGCCGCTGTTTACCAACGACAACCAAACCTCTTCGCACTCGCTCTCTCACACGCGCTCACTTCGATAACAGTCGCCCTTTTCATTCCTCCCCACTGGACGAACAGCCTCCGCGTCGGCTTCAAATACTTTGGCTAGTTGGTGCTATACCCGTTTGAACACTGGTTTGCTATAATCGCCCCGCCTTGCAAGAGAACAGGTCGGGCGGTCGCTGCCGGCGCAAGCCGGGAGAGGAAAGTCCGAACACTATAGGGCAGCGAGCCCGCTAACGGCGGGGCGTCAGGCGGCTTCGGCCGCAGGGCGACGACAAGTGCAACAGAAAACAAACCAGCCCTAACGGGTGATGGGTGAAACGGTGCGGTAAGAGCGCACCGGCGCGTGTGGTGACATGCGCGGCCAGGCAAACTCCTCGCAGTGCAAGACCAAATAGGGAGGCGTCAAAAGGGCTGCCCGCCCGAAGCGGACTTCGGTTCGCTACGACCTCCGGGTAGGTCGCTTGATCCAGCCGGCAACGGCTGGACTAGATGAATGATCGCCACTTCGATTTAGATCGGAGTACAGAATTCGGCTTACAGACCTGTTCCGTATTTGCAGGGTCGATTCTCACAAGATTAGAGGGCGGATAGATGGCTAATCGCAAAGGCGTTTTCATAGGGGCGTATGTTCCTAACCACTTAAAGGAATCACTCCGCCGCCGTGCGGCTGCCGAGCATCGAACGCTCTCACAGGAGATCACGCGGATCCTGGAAGAGGCTGTGCATGGTCGCGGCCTGCCGCCCGGAAGTCTCGACCGGCGGACGAAGGAATCGCAGCCGCGACGTCGTGCCAGCGATCCAATGCCGCGTCGCCGCGCGCAGGATGCACCATACGGCACGGGCGCTGGTGAGTAATGAAATACGTTATTATCGCGGCGCTCGTCAGCATTATCTTCGTACTCGTCTACTCGCGCGTCCGGCCTTACCTGAAACTGTTTCAGCAGGTCGCAAACTCGCTTAATGCTCCGCCAGAGCAAAGGACTCCATCTCGTAATAAGCTGGTTCGTTGTGATCGGTGTGGGACGTGGATTCCTGCGGATCGTGCGATGACGTTGAACTCCGGTCTGGCGACTTACTGTTCCGCGGAGTGCATGGCGCAGAAGCAACGCAAGATCGCGGGTTAGGAAAATCCGTGAAATAAAAATCCGTGTTAATCGGTGGCCAATGTTTGCGACTCGCGGATGGCGCGATCGGTGTCTGTGAACCATAAGACGATCAACCCCACCACGAAGAAGAAGATCAACGACAACAACGCCAGCCGGTAGGAATCAGTCCGCGAGACCACGAGACTAAACAGCAACGGCCCCAGCCACGACGTCCCTCGTTCCGACACTTCATACAACCCGAAGAACGACGCTTCCTTGCCCTCGGGAATCATCCGCGAGAACAGCGAGCGCGAGAGTGCCTGCGAGCCCCCCAGCACGATCGCAATGACACACGCCAATACCCAGGCTTCCGGAACCGTTTGCAGAAATCCATACGCGTAGATCACGATCCCCGACCAGACAATCAGCGAGACAATGATCGCGTTCTTCGTCTTGATCAGGTAAGCAAGCCGCTCGAACAGCAGCGCGCCCGCGACCGCAATGAACTGGACCAGCAAAAAGATCTCAAGCAGAAACTTCGGATTACCCTGTCCCGGAAAAAGCGTCTGCTCGAGAAACGTGCTCGACGCAACGATCACGGTCTGGATGCCATCGTTGTAGATCAAGTATCCGAGCAGGTAACGCGCCGTGAGGGGCAAACGTCGCAGCTCTTTGAAAGTTGCCGCAAGCTCCGCGAATCCGGCCGAGATATAGCTTTTGCCGGCCGGGAGACTTTTTTTCGCAGGCCGTGATTTCAGGAGTGTGAATGTGACGAGCGCAAACCCGCCCCACCAAAGACCCGCTGATAAAAGTGACAAACGAACTGCAAGCCCCGTCGAGATACCCAGCCGCTCGGCCTGCAACACGAGAATCAGATTAAAGACAAGCAGGATCGCACCGCCGAGATAGCCATACGCAAAGCCCCGACTCGACACCTTGTCTGCCTGATCCTCCGTCGTGATCTCCGGCAGAAACGCGTTGTAAAAAACTATCGAAGCGCCGAAACAGATATTTGCGACGATGAACAGCAGGCCGCCCGCTAGATAGAGATTTCCCTGCACAAAAAACAGCAGGCAACTGGCGGCGACGCCGAGAAAGCAAAACAGCGCCATCAGCCGTTTCTTCAAATTAGAGTAGTCGCCGAGTGCGCCAAGAATCGGTAACAGGAAGACTTGCGCGCCCACCGAGATCGAGACACACAATGTCGGCAGCGACTTGGAGGTAACAGCACCAAGCGGACCAAGGTCCAGCACAACGCCGTTTTCACCAACTGCTGCCTGGGCCAGACGCGTGAGATATGGACCAAACAGCGCTCCGGCAATAGTGGTAGAGAACGCGGAGTTGGCCCAGTCGTACATCTTCCAGCCGAAGATCTCGCGGCGATCGTTTTTGTCACTCATTAGTTCGTTATCCGCAGATTACACCGATTACGCAGACTGCTTTTGTTAACTAATCTGCGTAATCTGTGGATACGTCATGAAGGAGCCCACGCTCGCGATAAAGATTGAGCTTGTTATGGAGTGTCTTGAGGCTGATGCCTAACAACTCAGCCGCGCGGGTTTTGTTGTTCTTCGTTTTCTGGAGCGTGCGCATGATCATCTGCCGCTCGACTTCCTCGAGTGGCGTGCCGACCGGCAGCGAGAGCGTGTCTTCGTTGCGCAGGCGCTCGCGCTGTTCGATCGGATACGGCGCGAAGTGATGCCGCTCGATCTGTTCGCCGGAACAGATAATTACTGCCCGCTCGATGACGTTGCGAAGCTCGCGCACGTTGCCCGGCCACGAGTGAAACTGTAGTGCTTCGAGAGCCGCGGGAGTCAGGAAGCGTGCGGGCCGGCCGTGCTTCTCTGCGAGCTGTGTGACGAGATGCTGCGCGAGTACCGGCAGATCTTCTTTGCGCTCGCGCAGCGAAGGTAAATGAATGCTGAAGACGTTGAGACGATAGAGCAGGTCCGTGCGCAATTTGCCTTCCGAGACTGCTTGTTGTGGCAGTCGATTGGTGGCAGCAAGCAGGCGCACGTCGACTCCGATCTCTTTACGACTGCCGAGACGTCGCACCGCGCGCTCTTCGATCACGCGCAGGAGCTTCGCTTGTAAGAGGGCGGGCATTTCTCCGATTTCGTCGAGGAGAAGCGTGCCGGAGTCGGCGAGCTCGAAACAGCCCTGACGTCGCGAGGCGGCGCCGGTGAATGCGCCTTTCTCGTGTCCGAAGAGTTCCGATTCCATGAGGGTTTCGGGAATCGCGGAGCAGTTGATTGCGACGAACGGCTTTTCGCGCCGTGGGCTCATGTGGTGAATGGTGCGCGCGACGAGCTCTTTGCCTGTGCCTGATTCGCCGGTGATCAAAACGGAAGCAGAGGAAGGGGCGACTTGTTCGATGAGTGTGTAGATCTTGCGAATTGAATCCGAGCTTCCGACGAGTTCACCGTAAGCGATGCGATCCGTTGACATCCGCGCCAGTGTAGCACAGGTAATATCTGCGTTTATCTGCGTTCATCCGCGGCAAAATGATTGGCGATAGCCTGTGCCAGACCTTGAGACGTTGTCTGCTCCGGGATTATATCGACGTGCAAACCGTACTCGGCGGCTGCTTCGGCAGTTACGGAGCCGATGCATGCGACGACGATGTCCGGCAGGGTTTTTCCGAGGTCGTGTGTGTCGAAGAGCTTGGCGAGGTTCTTGATGGTTGAAGGGCTCGTGAATGCGATGCAGTCGCCGCTACCGGTGAGCATTGCGGCGAGTTTTCCGCGATCGAGGTTTTCGGGAAGAACTGTTTGATACGTGGTCACAACGTCGACGCGCGCGCCGGCCTTTTGCAGTGCTTCAGGTAACACTTCGCGACCGACGGCGGCGCGTGGCAGCAGGACGTTGAGCCCGCGCAGATTTCCATCAACAAACTCGTCCAGTGCTGCGAATACGCCTTCTGCGGTTGATTGTGTTGGGACGAGATCGACATGAACGTGTGCGTCGTGAAGTTTGTCGGCGGTCTTTTGTCCGATTGCGCAGACTTTGATCTCGTCGAGATCTGAGATTTGAAGACCGCGCTCGATTAGACGCTTGAGGAAATAGTCGACACCGTTGGTGCTCGTGAAGATGAGCCAGTCGTAACCGTAGAGATGGTCGAGCGCTTCGTCCAAGCGATCGTAGTTGTCAGGTTCGCGAATCTCGATCGTCGGACAGACAATCACGTTCGCGCCGTAACCTTCGAGCAGGGTGGTCAGGTCCACGGCCTGCGACGCCGCGCGCGTGACGATAACCGTCCGTCCTTCGAGTGGTCGATCCATAGTGAATTTTTTGTAGGGGTGGCCCTCTGTGGCCACCCGTGCTGGGAGGTTCCACGCACGGGTGGCCACAGAGGGCCACCCCTACAGTTGTTGCAAGAGTCCGCCCGCACCCTGTGCCGATAACTTTGCGGCGAGCTGAGAGCCGAGGGCTTCGGGATCGGTTCCGGATGAGGAGGCGCGGAGGATTTTGGAGCCGTCGGGTTTTGCCACGAGGCCGTCGAGCTTCAAGACATCGCCATCGAGAACGGCGTGCGCGGCGATCGGGAGTTGGCAGCCGCCGCCCAAACCCCGCAGGAACGCGCGCTCTGCAAGACACGCGATACGCGTCTTGCGGTGATCGAGTCGTGATGCATTCTGAAGCGCAAACTCGTTATCGCTACGCGTCTCGATCGCGATCGCGCCCTGCCCAACCGCCGGCAACATCTCACTAATTGCGATCCGCGCACTGATCCGGTCCTGTAACCCAAGACGAACAAGACCGGCTGAGGCTAGTATCACAGCGTCATACTGTCCCTCATCGAGCTTTCGAATCCGCGTATCGACATTCCCACGCAGATCGCGCACCACTACATCACTTCGCAACGCCTTGAGTTGCGCGAGCCGTCGCTGGCTCGACGTTCCAACGATCGCGCCTTCGGGAAGATGAAGCAACGAGCCGTTCTCGATACCTGCCCGCAAGACGAGAGCATCGCGCGGGTCTTCACGCTCGCAGATCGCGGCGATCGAGAGTCCATCCGGCAGTAACGTCGGCAGATCCTTCAGCGAATGAACTGCAATATCGATACGCCCATCAAGCAGCGCATCTTCGAGCTCCTTCGTGAACACACCCTTCCCACCAATCACCGAAAGCGGATCGTTCTTCACGTCACCAGTTGTTTTAATGATCTCGATATGAACTTCGATCTGAGGATTCAGAGCCTGCAGACGCTCGCGTGCCTGTTCAGCCTGCCACAACGCGAGCTTCGATCCGCGTGATCCGATGACGAGAGGACGAGACATCGATTACTCCTCGTCAGGCTCGCCACTCTCATAAAAGCGACGCATCTGGCTGATGATCGGATGTGAGATCTTGTTGACAGTCGACATCAGCAACGACTCGATCGCCGCTTCCTGATCCGGCGTCAACACACCGAGCCGCTTCCGCTGCTTCGCCAGCTCCGCACGCGCAACGTCCTGCATGTTCTGTCGCAGCGCGCCAATACTCGGCCCAACGTCCATCAACCGAAGCTTCTGCTGAAACTGCATCACTTCCGACTGCACGATCAGCTCCGCACGCTCCGCTTCACGCTCGCGCTCACGAATGTTCGACAAGATCACATTCTCGAGGTCATCAATGTCGAAAAGAAAAACGTTGTGAATGTTGCTGACTGCCGGATCGATATTTCGCGGAACGCTGATGTCGATAAAACAGATCGGACGCTTGCGACGCCGCTCAAGTGCCTTGCGCGTTCGTTCCGCCGTGACGACGTAGTCCGGCGCGCCCGTGGAACAGATCACGACGTCGGCTTCGTGCAGTACCTGGTCCACCTGATCGAGCGAAACAGCCCTGCCGCCAAACTCACTCGCAATCTCTTGCGCCGTCTCTGCCGTGCGGTTCGCAATGACCACATGCGTAGCACCGGCGTTCACGAGATGTCGTGCCGAGAGCTCAGCCATCTCGCCTGCGCCGATGAGCAACACGGTGCGGCCCTTCAACGAATCAAAGATCTTCTTCCCGAGCTCGACTGCCATGTAACTGATCGACACGGCGCTCGCGGCGATTCCGGTCTCGTTTCTGACTCGCTTCGCGACTTTGAAGGTGTGGTGGACCAGGCGGTTCAGCACACGACCGACAGTTCCGGCCTGAACGCCGAGCGCATAAGCATGACGTACCTGTCCGAGCACCTGCGGCTCGCCGACGACCATCGAGTCGAGCGAAGACGCGACGCGAAACAGGTGTCGCACGGCTTCTTCGTCAGTGTGGTGATAGAGATGTGCTTTGAGAAAACCGGCAGGCAGATGGCCGGACGTGTCGAGAAATTGGGTGATGCGTTCTGCGCTGAACCCCAGTTGATCGGTTGCGGTGGCGCCGAGAATCTCGACGCGGTTGCAGGTCGAGACGATCAGTCCTTCTTGCACGATGTCGCCGTCGACGAGCTGGCGCAGGCCACTGGCGCAGGCTTCGTCGTTGAAGGCGAGTCGCTCTCGGATCTCTACCGGAGCTGTTTTGTGATTGACTCCGATGAGAAGAATGGACATCTGTTTAGCCACAAAGAGGCACAAAAAGCACAAAAGAGTTATTTAAACACGTGGTATCCACCAAGGAACGGTGCGCCGATGAACGTAAATAACACCAGCCCGAAACCGACCACGCCGAGCCACGCCGCACTGCGTCCACGCCAGTTCGCAGTCGAACGATAGATCGTCAGCCCGAAGTAAAGTGCCCACGTCAGGACCGCGAAGATCTCTTTCGGATCGTTGTTCCAGAAGCGACCCGAGCGCGCTGACGACCAGAACATCCCGGTTGCGATTCCGAGTGTCAGCAAGGTCAAACCGAGAGCGGAGGCACTTGTCGCGAGCGCGTTGACGGTCGTCAGTGGCGGCAAACGGTGAAAGAACGCGCCAAACGTCTTGAGTTTCAATGCTCGTTCCTGCAGTAAGTACATCACGCTCGCCATAAAGACAATGAAAAATGCAGCATACGCAAAGATCAAAAGCGTCGTATGTATCGGGAACAACCACGTCGCCGAAAACGAAGCTGGGGTGTTGCTCGCGTCTGTGCCCATTAGTAACGCGACAAAAGTCAGCGCGGAGATCAGCGGGAGCGTAAATGCGCCGACCGCCTGCGTCCGGTAGCGATACCGCACGAGCGCGTACAGCAGGACGAGGGCCCAGGCCAGGAACGAGAGCGCCTCGCGCAACCCGAACAGCGGGTAATGGCCGTCGAGCGCCCAATCGGCAATCAAAGCGCCCGTGTGCAGGACGAATCCGGCAACAATCGACCACTCCGCAACGCGTTGCAGAGAGCGGCGTTTATTTACGAACGCCAGAATCGAATGGATTGCGGCAATTAAATAGGCCGCTAAGACTGCTAAAAGTAGGGATCTCATCGGGGACAAACGAATGGTAGCATAAACCGCAGATTAACGCGGATTGACGCAGATCTGCGTTTATCTGCGTGAATCCGCGGCTTTCACTCTTCCCGGTTTTCGTGTACAGTTGCTGAGTTCAAAAAGGGGAGTAGGTTGCCCACCCCAGGGTCCGGTAAGTCGTCAACACGGTGCTCGCGAGGCACCCGGCTTATTGGGAAAAGCGCAAAGCTCAACGACCAAGACCTTTCTACGCGAAAGGATGAGGTATGGTTGAGCTTTTTCCGTTTTCTGAATACTGGTGGTTTTACGCAGGTTTCGTCGGTCTCGTACTCTGTTTCCTCGTCGTCGATCTCGGCATCTTCCACCGCAAAGCCCACGCCGTAGGTTTTCGCGAAGCTGCTACGTGGACGGTCGTTTGGATCGCGCTTTCGCTCGTCTTCAATTTTCTCCTTTACCAGTACGCGCTCTGGAAGTTTCCACAAGACCCGCGGCTCATGGCGATTCCGGGCTTTGACCCGAACGCCGCCGCGTGGCAGGTGTCTTTGGAATTTCTCACGGGTTACGTGATCGAGAAGTCGCTGTCTGTCGACAACATCTTCGTGTTCGTGATGGTCTTCTCTTACTTCACGATACCTCCGAAATACCAGCATCGCGTTTTGTTCTACGGCATTCTCGGCGCGCTCATCTTCCGCGCGATCTTCGTCGCGCTGGGGGCGGCGCTGATGCAGTATCACTGGGTCGTCGTGTTCTTTGGTGTGTTTCTGATCTTTACGGGTTTGAAGATCTTCTTCGCGAAGGAGAAGGGCGTTGATCCTGAGAAGAACTTTCTGATCAGGTTGTTGCGGCGCGTGATTCCGGTGACGCCGACACTCGAAGGCGGACATTTCTTCACGAAGATCAATGGTCGTCACTTTGCGACGCCGTTACTCGTCGCGCTCGTGTTTCTTGAAGCGACAGACATTATCTTTGCGGTCGATTCAGTGCCCGCGATCTTTGCGGTGACGAACGAGCCGCTCATCGTCTTCACGTCAAATATTTTCGCGATTCTCGGCTTGCGCGCGCTCTTCTTCATGCTTGCGGACGCGGTCGACAAGTTCTACCTGCTGAAGTATGGACTGGGCGTCGTCCTCGTGTTCGTTGGTTTGAAGATGGTTTGGTTGAATCAACTGTTCGACGGGCATTTCCCGATCTGGATCTCGTTGGGAATTATCTGCGGCGTGATTGGTCTGTCAATATTGTTGTCGTTCCTTTTCCCGCGATCACACGTTACTCAGAGTAGTAACTGATGATTAAGTTCTTCTCTGCGCAACCTCTGCGTCCTCTGCGTCTCTGCGGTTAAACTCGCCCGTTCACCGCAGAGACGCAGAGGACGCAGAAGTTGCGCAGAGAAAAACCTGGCAAACGTTATCTTTCGAGCTAACATCCTACCGCCGAACTGGTTTCTTCGCCTTGTTTTCACTAAAGTTCGGTTGACGGGTTTCGCGTGAGGAGGGACTAATGCTTTCACCTGCGTCGCGTCATGCCTTTTCCATTTTTTTGGTCGTCATGCTGGCGCTGACTGCCGTCTTCAGCCAGTCGAAGCGCGCTGGTCAGAACCCGCCACCGCAGCAGCCGCAGCCGCAACCCTCCCCGACGCCGCCACCAGAGCCTGAAGAGATCGAAATACTGAAGACCGCTACTGACCTCGTCACCGTCCCGGTGATCGCAACCAACAAAGATGGTCTCTCCATCACGGACCTGCGCCAGGAAGAATTCAAAATCTCGGAAGACGGTGTGCCACAGCAGATCGCCTTCTTCGGCAGAGTTGCCGCGCCGTTTCACGTCGTGCTGATGCTCGATACGAGCTTGAGCACAAAAAATCATCTTCGGCAGATCCAGCAGGCGGCGTTTACTTTCGTGCAGCAGCTACAACCCGCCGATCGCGTCAAGATAATTTCTTTTGCCGACAAAGTTAACGATCTAAACGAATTCTCTGCCGATCGTGAGGTCCTGCGAGCTGCGATCAACCGTACGCAGTCAGCCGACGGTACGAAGGTTTACGACGCAGTCGAGCTCGCGATGAATACTTTGCGAAAGATTCGTGGCCGGAAAGCGATCGTGCTGTTTAGCGATGGTATGGACTGGTACAGCGACCACGCGACGTTCGAAAGCACCGTGCGCTTCCTGGACGAGGAAGGTATCGTTTTTTATCCGATTCGTTACGACACGCGCGCGACCACCGAACGATTGGCGCGCGAGCAGTCGGAGCAAGTCACGCCATCATTGCCGACAATCGATGTGATCAGGAAGCCACCGCCGAGTGGAACCACAGCGCCGACTTTTCCGGGCGGCGATGGAGTACCAACAAACGGCTCGGAGCGGAAGACTGGCCCACTCGGATTGCCGCTGCCTGAAGAGATCATGAGGCGGCGCCGTGATGCGGAGCGAGACCGTTATCCCAATCCGGGTCGTGGCCCGGCGCCGACCGGAGACCCTGGCGAGATTCCTCCGGAACGACGTGACAAGACGATTCCACGCGTGCCTGGTTCGAAGCCGCCTACGCAGCCGGTACCTGCGAGTCGTCCTCAGGATGAGTCAATCAAGGGAATGTTGGACATGGCCTACTTGACTGCTGACAGTTATCTGAAAGCTCTGGCAGAGAAATCAGGCGGACGGCTGTTGCGCGCAGACACGATCGGCTCCTTGCCTGACGCGTTCGGACAGATCGCGGCTGAGCTGCGCACGCAGTACATGCTTGGCTACTACCCGTTAAATAAAGAACGCGACGAACGCTACCGGAAGATCAAAGTGGAGACGACACGAAAGAACGCGGTGATCCGGTCCCGCCCCGGCTACCTCGCCACTCAAGCACGTTAGGCCACAAAAGGCACAAAAAGCACAAAAATTTCTTGTTTGTGCTGCTTGTGCCTTTTTGTGGCTTAACTCGTTTTGTGCTACAAAACTCACTCATGCCTGACCGAGCCGAAGCCTGGGAATTGCTGTGTGAATACACCAAGGGCGACAGCCTGCGCAAACACGCGCTCGCGGTCGAAGCCGCGATGCGCGCGTGCTCGAAGCGTTACAACGAAGGACCTGCGGATGAAGACGAGTGGGGAATGGTCGGTTTGCTCCACGACTTCGACTACGAGATGTTTCCCACCGCCGATCAGCACCCGTTCACAGGCGCAAACATCCTCTGCGGCCGCGGCTACTCCGACCGCATCATTCGCGCCATCCTGGGCCACGCCACATACACCGGCGTGCCGCGCGATACAGACATGGCCCGCGCGCTCTTCGCTACCGACGAGCTCTGTGGCTTTCTCGTAGCGTGCGCGCTCGTGAGGCCGTCGCGCAGTCTCGACGACATGGAAGTGTCGTCAGTGAAGAAGAAACTGAAAGACAAAGCTTTCGCGCGATCGGTAAATCGCGACGACATCAAGCAAGGTGTCGAAGAGTTGGGAGTCGATCTCGACGAGCACATACGTTTCGTGATCGACGCGCTGCGGCCAGTGCAGAAAGAGATTGGTTTGAATCCGACGGGCGCGTGAACGTTACGCGACGTGCTCCGCAGGCGGGCGCGGCTCGAGTGGACTGTATCGCGCACTCAGGATCGCAGCAGCGATGAAAAAACCGAGCGTGAGTAGTATCGCGAGGATCGCAGTGAGAAATGCCTGCAACTTGCGACGCCGCGCAGTGTGGCGATAGACAAAGATCGAAGCAAACGCAATTGTCGCGATCGGAAGCAGGAGTGTAGAAGTAACGAGGAGGCTTGGATTAGACAAAGCCTTCGCGGAGAAGACACCTAACACGAGCGCGATGCAGATGCCGGCGCCCACAACTGCCGCCAGCACTGAAGCGGCGATTACGAGCTTCAATCGCATCCGGGCAAGTTCCTCGTTTTGACGCTCGTGTGCAAATGCTCCTCCTTGGCTGGGTGGAGAAAGGCGCCGCCAAGGATAACACAGGGACGGACCACATTACGGACTGAAATAGATGATCACCAGAAACGCGCTGCTTTGGTTGTCCCAACGTGAGGGGTTAAAGGATTTCGCCACCAGCTTTGGACCTTTCAAGAAACTCACTACTCGTTTCGTTGCCGGCGATACTATCGACGAAGTAGTTCCACTTATTCGCCAGCTCAATACGGAAAATTGTACGGCGTCGTTTGATCACTTGAACGAGTCGGTCGGCAGTGCTGAAGAAGCTGAGCACGAAGTCGACGAGTATCTGAACATACTCGAGAAGATCGACGAGAGTGGCATTCGCTCAAACGTCTCGATCAAGCTGACGCAGTTTGGTCTCGGTCTCGATCCGGAGCTCGCTTATCGCAATGCGCGGCGAATTGTGGAAGAGGCTCATGGTCGTGGCAACTTTGTCCGAGTCGATATGGAAGGTTCGGATGTTACTCAGGCCACGATCGACATCTTCAAACGTCTGCGCGCTGAATTTGGTCTGAACGACGTCGGCATCGTGTTGCAGTCGTACTTGTACCGCACGTACGAGGACGCGCAGGAGCTTGTGAAACTACCGGCACGAATTCGCATCTGCAAAGGCGCTTACAACGAGCCAGCCGAAGTCGCGTTTCCTGACAAGAAAGACGTGGATGCGAACTATGTGAAAGTCATGCAACTGCTGTTAGCGAGCGGCACTTATCATGGCATCGCGACACATGATCCGAAGATGATTGATGCGACCGTAGACTTCGCCACGCGTGAGGGAATCGGGAAGGAGAAGTTTGAGTTTCAGATGCTCTACGGTGTGCGGCGTGATCTTCAGCGACAACTCGCGCGCGATGGTTTCAATATGAGGATCTATGTTCCTTACGGGAAACACTGGTATCCTTACTTCATGCGCAGGCTCGCTGAGCGTCCTGCGAATGTGTGGTTCGTGTTGAAGAATCTGGCGAAGGGCTGAGGCGACGATGGATTGGATCTGGATTCTCTGGTGCATCCTCGGTGCGATACTCATCGTGGCGGAGATCTTCACGACAGGTTTCGTGCTGTTGTGGTTTGGGATCGGCGCGCTCGCCGCAGCCTTCGCGGGGTTTATTGGCGTTGAGAGTCTGGCGATACAGTTTGCGATTTTTGCGGTAGTGTCGATGGCGTTGACTGCCGCCTCGCGGACTATCTTCATCAACTACTTTTCACATGAGAAGAGTGGACAGGTTTTGCGTACGGGTGTTGATGCATTGCCGGGAAAGATCGGGACTGTCGTGTCCTCGAGCAGGGGAGCGTTGCAGGAGGGTGCGGTGAAAGTTTTTGGATCGACGTGGACCGCCTATCCCGCGCCCGGTGAACCGCCGTTGGAAGCAGGCGAACGCGTTTGTGTCGAGAGCGTCGAGGGTGCGTCGATCTACGTGAAGAGAATCGGCGGTGAGCCTGATTGGCGGCCTAAGACCTTAACCACAGATAACACAGATTAGATCCGGATTAAAATCCGTGTTATCCGTGGTTAATGTGGTTCGGTGTCGGCTTCGTAGGTATCGTCGAGAGTCTTGTCTTCTTCAAGTGGTGGCAATTCGATCGTGATTCGATCGGTTGAAGGCGCCTCGAGATCATCACCGGAGAAGCGTGCGAGCACGACAGTAATATTATCCTCACCACCGCGATTGTTCGCCTCTTCAATCAACGCATCACACGCCTTCGAAAGATCGTTTCTGCTACTGGTCACGATATGCTGAATATCTTCCGCACGTAACTTCCCGGACAATCCATCGCTGCAAAGCAACACGAGATCGTCCTGCCGCAGACGAATCTTACCCGTCACCGGTTGCACTTCACTCTGCGCGCCGAGCGCTTGCAGTATCACGTTCCGGAACATGTGCGTCTCAGCTTCCGATTCGCTGATCTGGCCCACGTCAACCAGTTGCTGCACGAGTGATTGGTCCTTTGTCGCGAGTCGAATCTGATCCTTGCGAATAACGTATCCGCGACTATCACCGACCTGAACGAGATCCAGGCTGTCACCTCGAATGGCCGCGCCCGTGAACGTCGCGCCCATGCCCGCGCAACGCGAGTCTTCCTGGCTCTTGAGATGAATTGCGGTGTTGGCGTAGTGCGTCGCGTTCTTCAGACACTCGACCAGATCGAGATTCGGATCGCATGACGCCTCGCCCTCGCCGATCAACATCTTGCGCACGGAATCGACGGCCATACGACTCGCGACGTCGCCGGCAAGCGCGCCGCCCATGCCATCGGAGACGACGAGCACGAGGCCTTTGTCGCCTAAATTGAAACGGGTCAGGTTTGCAGGAGGGGGATTACCATCGGCGCCGCCGGTCCAGGTTTCTGCGGTAGACAGGTCGAGTACGAGAAAATTGTCTTCATTGCCACGTCGAACTCGGCCAACGTCTGATTTGGCGTATAACTCAACAATCATAAATGGAGAGCTTAAAGGAAGTCGTTAATAAGGCTGAGAACCGGGAGATTGTAACCCATCCTGGTAATCCTGAAAATCCTGTAATCCTGTCTAAACTTGACCTAAGGCCTGGTCGAGATCGGCAATTATGTCGTCGGTATCTTCAATCCCGACTGAAATACGCACCAGTCCATCTGTAATGCCTAAGCGCTGCCGCTTTGTTTCCTCAACCGAAGCGTGCGTCATCGTCGCCGGGTGCGAGATCAGCGTTTCCACGCCGCCTAAACTCTCCGCAAGGGTGCAAAGCTTAACAGAATCGAGCACCTTCCGGGCGTTCTCGAGCGAACCCACATCAAACGACACCATGCCGCCGAAACCGTGTTGCTGGCGGCGCGCGAGAGCGTGCTGCGGATGCGACGCGGAGCCGGGATAATAAACCTTTTTCACCTTCGGATGCTCTTCCAAAAACGCGGCGACCGCGCGGCCCGTCTTGTCGTGTTGTTCCATGCGCAGCGCGAGTGTCTTCGTGCCGCGCAGCACGAGCCACGAGTCGAACGGCGAAAGGATCGCGCCCGCGCTGTTTTGTACGAAGCCGATCCAGTTTGCATCTTCTTCGTCATTCAACACGACAACGCCGCCGACGCCGTCTGAGTGGCCGTTGAGATACTTCGTAGTCGAGTGCACAACGATGTCGACACCAAACTCGAGTGGACGCTGGAGGTACGGCGACATGAAAGTGTTGTCACAAACGACGCGTGCTCCGGCGCGATGCGCGATCTCGCTGACTTCTTTTAAATCCGTCAGGATCATCACGGGATTGGTCGGCGTTTCGAGAAACACCATCTTCGTGTTTGGCTTGATCGCGGCTTCGACGTTCAGTGGATCAGACGTATCGACGTAATCGAAGGTGACGTTGTAGTTCGCAAGTATGCGATTGAAGAGACGCGCAGTGCCGCCGTAAGTGTTATCGGAGACGATGACGTGTTCGCCGCCTTTGACGAGTCGCAGTGTGGCGTCGATCGCGGCCATGCCTGAAGCGAATGCAAAACCGAAACGTCCACCTTCGATGGCGGCGATGTTTCGTTCGACTGCGGAGCGCGTCGGGTTTTGTGTGCGCGCGTACTCGTAGCCTTTGTTCTTGCCGAGTGCGTCCTGTGCGTACGTCGATGTTTGGTAAATCGGAACTGTGACGGCGCCTGTCGCTTCGTCAGGTTCTGATCCGGTATGAATGGCTGTAGTTGCAAATCCCATATCAGTTACTCGTCAAAAATTCCCTGGCTGCGATATCGCTCGGCGCCGTCCGGAAAAACCGTGACCACGCGTTTGCCAGGGCCAAGTCGTTCCGCAATCTTATACGACGCCGCGGCCGCAGCGCCCGACGACCAGCCGCCGAGCAGTCCTTCAACCTTCGCAATTTTCTTCAGCGCCGCGCAAACCTCGTCGTCCTGGACCATCATGATCTCGTCGGCCAAAGAGGCGTCGAAGATCTTTGGAATAAAGTCGCGCTGGCCGATGCCTTCAATCTTCTTTGGTCCAGGCGGTCCGCCGCCGTAAATCGATCCTTCCGGTTCCACGAGCACGCAGAGCACGTTGCGATTTATTTTGCGCACCGCGCGGGAGACGCCGCAGAACGTCCCGGAAGTTCCCGCGCCGATCACCACAGCATCGATCTCCCGGTTCATTTGTTCAATGATCTCGCGTGCTGTCGTGAGTTCATGAAAACACGGGTTCGCATTATTCTCAAATTGCTGCGGGACGAAACTGCCTTCGATCGTTTTCGCCAGCTCGTGACAACGGTCGATCGCGCCCTGCATGCCCGCCTCGTGCGAGACATATTCGACTTCACCGCCGAGGGCTTCGATCAGCTTCATCTTCTCCTCTGCAAAGCCACGCGGGACGCAGAGAATAACACGATAGCCACGCGCAACCCCCACGAGTGCGAGCCCGATGCCGGTGTTTCCGGCGGTCGGCTCGATGATGGTGGCGCCGGTTTTCAGGAGGCCCTTCTCCTCGGCATCGAGAATCATTCCCAACGCCGCGCGATCCTTGACGGAACCGCCGGGATTGAGCCATTCGATTTTTGCGTAGATACCGGCGAGTGGTGGCTTTGCGAAACGGGAAAGATGAAGAAGGGGAGTCTGGCCTATCAGATCCAGAACGCTTTCTGCGACGCCGCGATGCATTGGCCGGATGGTAGCATAACGGCTGAGAGTAAGTCATAGACAGGTTTCGTTTGCTTGACTACGCCGAAGGCGTTCGCTAATTTCAGCCCAGCGGTTGGAGCGCAGCGACAACCCTGGGTCAATGAAACAATTAATTAGTCGAACCCTGAAAGGGTTTGCCAATCGTAAAACCCTTTCAGGGTTAAGTTGCTATTTGGGCTTGTAACCCAGGGTTGTCGCTGCGCTCCAACCGCTGGGCTGAAATTAGCGAACGCCTTCGGCGTTAATTCTTGCGCGGCGGGTGTAGCGATCGTGGGAGATCATCTTGTCAGACAACGCTAAAATCAATTTTCACGCTTGCTCACAGCTGGAGGCGCGAATCGAAGAATTGGCGCAAAAATCAACGGAGGGCGAACTTACTGACGACGAGCGCGCCGAGTACGTTGGTTACGTGCGCGCGAATAAGTTCGTCGCCATTTTAAAACGGCAGGTGCAGCGCCTCACAAGGTTGCAGCGCGATGACGATCGCGGAAGTTTGTAGACCACGAACCTTGTCTAATACTGAATCAAACTTCCCTCACGTTTAGCGCGGCGCACAGCCCGCGAAAATACCCACAGCGAAAAAGGCAAGAGCACGACGAGAAATCCCAGTAGCGTGAAGAGTGGTTGGGTGACTTGGGCGAGCCCGTGGCCTTCGATGAGGACTTGGCGGATGCCTTGGAGGCCGTGGGTTGGGGGGAGGAGGAGGGAGATGTTGCCGAGTTTTGGGCCGGCGTAGGTTTTTAATAACTGCGTTGGGAAGAAGACGCCGGAGAACAGCGCCGAGCCAGCGCCGAGGAAAATTCCGAAGGGGTCGCCGCGTTTAAAGACCATCGCGAAGCTCGCGGACAGAATACCGAGACACGCAAGAACCACCGTTGTTAGCAAGAGAAAGATCAAGGCGAGGAAGAAGCTGCCACGAAACTGGACGCCGAAGAACACGCGCCCAAAGAAGAGGTAGAGAAACGAGAAGAATGTCGTTTCGAGAAAGTCCCAGGCGGAGCTGGAGACGATGATTGTGGGGAGGTTGATCGGCGTTAGCAGCACGCTTTCGAGTGTGCCCTGCATCTGTTCCTGCCGGATCGAGTTGGCGAGGCTCGAGAAGCCAGTCATGAAGTAGTTGAGGACGGCGAGACCGGTGAGCCACGCACCGAGCGGGTCGCGCCACTGTGAGAACTGTGGATCGGTGAAGCCGGCGAAGATCTTCGAGATGAAGAAGAGCGTAGTGACGACCGTCAGCACCGAGAGGATGCGCAGGAAGAACTGCATGCGATAGCTCACGAAGAGGCGGAAGTCACGCGCCACGAAGGCGAAGATTCTTCTCGGGAGTAACTTAAGGCTATTCATAAAATTGGCCGCGGATTAACGCAGATGAACGCAGATCTGCGTTTATTCGCGTTCATCCGCGGTTTCAAATCTCTCCAAAACCTCGAGCAGCGTTGGTCGCTCGGTTTCGATGTCGATGATGCGTTTGCCGGCGGTTTGCAATTCTCTGATCTTCGCATCAAGAAGACCGTCGTTGTGTTGACGTGTGAGCGAGATCTTTTCACCACCGGCGACGGTGATGTGTACCGTCTCAGATTCGGAAGTGAGATCGCGCAGGTTGCGTGGCGTGTCGATCGCGCGTATGCGCCCGCGACTGATTATTGCCACACGAGCGCAGAGTGTCTCGACCTCTGCGAGGTTGTGCGAAGTAAGAAGAATCGTGACTGGTGGATCGTGTTTAGCGAGGGAGCGTATCAGTTCTCTCATGCGCTCCGCGGCTAAGGGATCGAGCGAGCGTGTTGGTTCATCGAGTAGTAATACGGGTGGACTAGCGAGCAGCGCACGTGCTACTGCCAATCGTTGTTTGTTGCCAGTCGAAAGCTCACCGAAACGACGTCGCGCCACTTCGTCCAATTCAAGTTGAGCAGACAGGTCTTTGATACGTTGCTTTGCTGAGCGATCTGAGATCCCATGGAGCCGTGCGAAGAACATCAGGTTCTGTTCGGAAGTTAAGCGCCAATAAAAGCTACGTTCTTCAGCAGTCGCCAAACCGATGTGACGTCGGACGTGCTCGTCATCACTGACGCTGTCGTGACCGTGCACCGAGACGCTGCCGGTCGTTGGTTGGACGAGCGTCGCAACGATCTTCGTCAAGGTAGTTTTGCCGGCACCGTTGCGACCGATCAGTCCGAAGATCTCTCCAGTCTCAACTTCAAACGACACGTCACGCAGCGCTTCAACCGGATCCTTCACATGCCGCCGAAAGAACGCGCGCAGTCGCCGGAAAGGCACGGGATAAGTTTTCGAAAGATTGCGAATCGAGATGGCGCTCATCGAGCTCGTTGCCGGGGATCGAGGTACTCGCGCAGTCCATCGCCGATGAAGTTGAAAGCAAGGACGGTGAGCGCGATGGCGATGCCGGGAAAGATCAACGCGTGTGGCGCGGCTTGCAAGGTCGAGAGGTCGCGAGCTTCTTCGATCATGACGCCCCAGGACGGCGCCGGTGGCGGCACGCCGAGGCCTAGGAAAGAGAGCGACGCTTCGGAAAGAACAGCGCCGGCCATTCCTAAACTCGCTTGCACGATCAATGGTTGAATCGCGTTGGGAAGAATGTGGACCAGGAGGATGCGCGCGTCGCTTGCGCCGAGAGCACGCGCCGCCTGTACGAAATCGTATTCACGAACTTTTAACACCTGCCCGCGAATCAGGCGTGCGTAACCAACCCAGCCGATGATGCAAAGAGCGAGGATCAGTTTGTTTAGTCCGGCGCCGAGGAATGCGACCATCGCGATCGCGAGCAGCAGTCCGGGAAAGGCGAGGAAGACGTTGAAGACGTAACCCGAGACGAAGCGATCGACCCAGCCACCGTAGTAACCTGCAAGCGCGCCGAGCAACGTGCCGATCACGGCCGAGACCGCGACAACCACGAGACCGACTTGCAGCGAGATACGTGCGCCAAAGACGACGCGTGAAAAGATGTCGCGGCCAGTGGAGTCCGTGCCGAACCAGTGCGCGGCGGACGGTGGCAGGTAGCGCATCGACAGATCAGTCGCGCCGACGTCGTACGTCGCGATCCACGGCGCGAAGAGCGCGACGAGCACGAGCACGACCACGATCACCAATCCAATGATGGTTAGACGATTCATCACTACTTTAACCGCGGATTAACGCGGATTAGCCGACGCGGATTCGCGGATCGAGCCAACGGTAGACCATGTCCGTCAGCAGGTTCGCGATGATGTAGGTCATGCTGATTACGAGCACGCATCCCTGCACGACGCGATAGTCGCGTTTCCCGATGCCGTCCTCGACGAGCAACAAGCCGAGGCCGGGCCAGCCGAAGATCTTTTCAGTGATGATCGCGCCCGCCAGTAGCACACCGAGCTGCAAGCCGAGAATCGTGACCACCGGAATTAATCCATTCTTCAGCACGTGTTTATAAACAACCGTGCGCTCACTCAAACCTTTCGCACGCGCCGTACGAACGTAATCTTCACCGAGCACTTCAATCACAGATGAGCGCACCATGCGCGTCAGGATTGCTGAAAGCGCGGCGCCGAGTGTGAACGCGGGAAGAATGATGTCGCTCCAGTCGAAGCGTCCTGACGGTGCGAGCCAGCCGAGCTTCACCGCGAAGATGTAGACGAGCATCGGTCCGATCACGAAACTCGGCAGACTGATGCCGAGAAGCGCAACAACCGAGGCGATGTTATCGACGATCGTGCCGCGATTCGTCCCGGCAATAACGCCGAGAGGTATCGCGATCACGATCGCAATCGCCATCGCGGCAATGGCAAGCTCAATTGTCGCTGGATAGCGTTCAAGAATTAGATCTTTAACTGGTCGATCATTGCGAAATGAGAGACCCATGTCGCCGCTCAATAATGAGCGCCAGTAATCAACGTAACGATTATCCACACCATGCCACGTGAAGTGTCGCTCGCCGTTGTTGTCGCGTGGAAAAGAGAAGAAGAAGGGTGGACGATCGAGACCGTGCTTCTCGCGAAACTGCGCGAACTGCTCCGGCGTCGCCTGTTCGCCGAGCACAGCGACTGCCGGATCACCGGGAACTAATTCGATTAAAAGTGTGACGAGAGAGACGACGGTCCAAACAACGAGAAGCAGGATAACCAGGCGCCGGAGGATGCCGAAGATTCGCACTCCGGCGCATAATAACATGAGCCACAGATTACACGGATTAGAATACCGATCCGCGCTGATCGGTTTTCATTTATCCGTCTAATCTGTGGCTAATTAAAAACGTAGCCAGGAGTAGGTTTGAATACCCGCACAGCCCCGACAACCGCGCGCTTACCAAACGCTACCCCGTGGCTACGTATTTTGGTTGCAAACTAAGCGCTGCAACCAATTCCACAACTTAATTCGGCCTCCTGCCCATGTGTAAGGCCGCAATGCCACCCGTCAGATTTTCGTATCCAACCTGAACGAAACCTGCCTGCTCCATCAGGAGCGAGAGTTGAGACTGGTCCGGAAACGTCTGGACCGACGCCGGCAGATAGGTATAGGCACTTCGTGAACCGCTAATGATGCCACCCATCCACGGCAGTAGTGTTCTGAAGTACAGATTAAACAAGGGCCGCAGCAACGCATTCGCCGGTCTTGAAAACTCGAGTACAGCCACCCAGCCACCCGGTTTCACGACCCTGGAGAGTTCCGCCAGACCGCTTTCGACACTCGACAAGTTTCGCAATCCAAACGCGATTGTCGCCACGTCGAATGTGCCATCTCGAAAGGGCAGGTCCAACGCATCACCCTCGATAAAGCGTATGCGACCGGAAGTCTTACCGGCAGCGATATCGAGCATCGGCCGGCAGAAATCAGTCCCAACAACTCCTGCTCCCGTAATTTCAAACAACGTGATTGAGAGGTCGCCCGTGCCACAGGCCACATCGAGAACGCGCGCCCCTCTCGACGAAAGCTTCTCGCGTACTCTTTTCGCTACGATCCGGCGCCAACGTTTGTCGACGTTGCCGGAGAGCAAGTGGTTCAAAAGATCGTAACGGCCCGCGATCGTTCCAAACATCTCGCGAACGCGGCCCGCATGTTCCTTCGCGGCACTTCCGTTCTCAAGCACAGTTAGTTAAGCCAAATCTGATTCAGGTTTGGTTGCAAGTCGCTTGCAAACAATTTGTGATTACCTGGGATTCGCTGGTTTCGTTGGCGGTTTTTGCGATGGAGCCGGTGTTGCAATCTCGCCGAGCACTTCATATTGATAACGTCCCTGCAACGCCGCCTTGAGTGGCGCCGACTCACCTGCAACAACTGAAACCACAGTCTTATTAAAAAGTCTTTGCGCGACACGCTGAATGTCTGAAGGTGTTACTGCGCGTAACAACGCGATCTGATCTCGAGGCGCACTCAAGCGATACGTATCTGCGTCGAGCCACGGATCCGGAAGCGCATCAGGCTTTGCGAGCATAGTCGTCACTTCGCTGATCAACTCGTTCTTCGCGCGGTCTATCTCAGCAGGCGTTGCCGGAGTTGTCATTAGCGACTCGATCACTTTCTTCGCATTCGCAAGTGCATCAGCGACAGTGAGTTCCGTGACTGTTGCACCCATCACGAGAGCTCCCGGCAAGACGTAAGCATCAGTTCTGACGAAGACTGGTTGTTTCGCGAGTTCCGGAGTCATCGCTTGCCAGCGATACTGTGCGACGCGGGCCAGGACCATTGCGATTGGATAATCAGTGTCGGATCGCGACACACCACGCGCAGCCAGACGCACTTCGACACTTGGGCCAGGAACGTTGACGATCAGTGTTCGCGTGTCAGGCGGATTCGGCTGGCGAAATGTGGTCGGTATGATCTGTTCGCTCTTGCGCCATGGGCCAAGTAACTGTCGCAACGTTCTCATCGCGCGCTGTTTAGTGACGCCGCCGATGATTGCGAGTGTGGCGTTGTTCGAGTTTAGAAAACGATCGTGCGCCAGCATCACATCGGCGCGGTCAACGCGCGCTACGTCTTCAGGCGAGCCTGCGGCCGGACGTCCGTACGGAAAGTCGCCGTAAAGCCTGGCAGCGATCGCGCGGTCGGCCACTTCCGCCGGCACGATACCCGTGTCGCGCACCAGCTTGATGCGTGCGTCGCGCATCTTGGTGACCATTTCGGGAGACATCTGCGTGGCCAGCAGAGCGTTACGCAGCACCTCGACAATGTTTTCGAGTTGCTCAGCCTTCCCGACCATCGTGATCGTCATCGAATCGTACGTCACGCTGACGTCGAGCTTGCCGCCCATCTCGTCAGTGAAGAAGTCGACGGTGGCCGGGTCGGGGAACAGCAGGTCGCCGAGCAAAGCCATCTGGCCTGATTTCCCGGAGAGATCGAACGCGGCGCCGCTATTGATGCGCAGTTTCAGGATGACTTGCGGATCGCCGGGTTTCAGCCAGAAGAGCAGGCGCAGGCCGTTCAGAAGCTGCTCGCGCTCAGGCTGCGCGGGTGTTTGCGGAAACGCTGAACAATAGAACAGCAGTACGCATGTGATCGCGACGATGGGCTTTCTGAAGAACTTCATGCGTGGAGTGTAACGAGCCTCCTTGGAGTGCGGCGGCCTGGCGCCGCTTTATTCCCGCGCGGAGCGCGGAGATGTTCGTAGAGTGCGCACTCCGCGCGCTACCAAAGCGGCGCCAGGCCGCCGCACTCCAAGGAGGCGCTCTTTAATCCAAGAAGGCGTCCTTTAAAGAGTTAAACATCTTAGATGCCGTGTGTTTGCCCGTCAACCGTTTGGCTTTGAAGTGCATCCTAAGCCCTGATTGACAAAGGGATCTGGTCGATCTGACCCGGCAAAATTCGTAAAAGTATGTACTTGCCGCCCAAGGTGGGCTTAATATTCGCCCGTATTTGCGATATGCGATATTCACAGAGGTAGGGCTGCGCAAGTTTTTTCCATCCGGAACCGTAACTTTTTTCCGGGTTTAGGTAACTAAAGCAGGAGCAACTCCTGCAGGATCGAGTGCTTGATTGCCCGAGAGAACCACAGACGAGGTTTTGCTGGAAAAAGCAGGGAAGGGCGAACAAGCGGCCTTTCTGGAGTTGTACGATCGATACCGGCAACCAATTTTTCGTTTTGCTTATCGGTTGCTGGGATCGGTTGAGAGTGCTGAAGACGTTACGCACGACTGCTTTCTCGGTTTGATTCGCAAGCCTGAGAATTATCGTCCGGAACGAGCTTCGTTGAAAACTTACTTTTATGCAGCCGCGCGTAACCTGGCTCTGAAGCATTTCCGAGATCAGGGACGCGAGACCGGTCTGGATGAAGTCGTCGAGGAACCCAAAGAGTCGCCGAGGCGAGCGCCTTTGCGACGGTTACTCGATGAAGAGTTGGCAACCCACGTGCGGGAAGCGGTATTCAGTCTGCCGCCACTGCAACGTGAGGCGCTGATTTTGTTTGAGTATGAAGGCTTGAGCTTGAGCGAGGTCGCCGAGATTGCAGGCACCGACGTGGGAGCAGTAAAGGGCCGTTTATACAGGGCGCGTGAAGGCATGAGAAGGATTCTGCGGCCCTATCTCGAAAGCAATCAGGAATTGAATAGTAATCGGGAAATTGTTACTTTGAGGGAGGCCTGAAATGGGCGTTGAGCCGGAGGAAGAATTTGTTTCCGACAATGAGCTCAAGTCGTTGCTCGAACGCTGGGTCGCGCCAGGGCCTTCGAGAGTTCTCGACAAGCGAATCGAAACGAGCTTTACAAGAGAATTTTCTGGTGCAGACGGACTGTCTCAGTCGGTGCTGCTCCCCCACAGGCGAGAAGAGGTAGTATCGATGAAGTTTTGTTCAGAATGTAAAGAAGAATTTGCTGACAAGTTCAGCTTCTGTCCGGTCGATGGGACGCCACTGGCCGCGATTACGCCGGCAGTTGAAGATCCAAGCGTGACTGTCAATCGCGATCCGAGTGTGACACTTAATCGTGACACGGTGGCTGAGTCGGCAGCGGCTTACACTCAGGCGCCGGTTGAAAGCGACCCAGCCTGGATTTCTTCCAATACTTCCTCAGCAATGGTCCTGCGAGATGAGTATCACCTGACAATCATGGACGACGCGGGTCTCGTATCTCGTCTCATTGGCGAGGTTCAGGGCGTCGCGCATGAATATGAGTTGACGTGGCCTGAGTTCAAACGTGATCCGTTCGGGTTCACGAAGCGAGCGTTTGTCGGTTATGGCCAGAGGCTCCGCCAGTTTCTCGGTAAGCCGAATGTGCTCGTGGCAATGGGTGCGGCTGTACTCGGCATCGTGGCCCTCGTCGGCGCGGTCATGCTGATGGATCGCTCGCAAGGCGCGACGTCATCGCGAGTCGGGTTAATCATTTTTGCGATTGTCGCTGGTGGGTTGCTGGTGGCGCTGTTTTCGACGTGGCTGGGCCGCGAGCGTGGCGCTGCGGTGATGGGCGCCGAGCCGTCAGACTCGAGAAGCGTAGTCGCTGCGATGGTCTCGTCGTTTGTGTTCCTGTTTGCGATTCTCGGCGTCATCGTCGGTATCGATTACAGAAACAAGCAGCAGCAGTTGATCGCGCAGAACAACGAAGAGCTTCAGGTTGAGCAGATGCTCGACATTCCTGACGAGCAGCCGACGCCCGATCCGGGAACTGCCGGATTGAACAAAGGCAGCGGCGGCGGCAGCAAGCCGAAGCAGGAGAGACCGGGCGGCGGTGGCGGTGGCGGTCGCGAAGAAGCGAAGCCGGCATCGTTTGGTAAAACCCCGCAGGCTTCTTTAGAAGTGCCGCAGATCATTCCGCCGGATCCGAAGCCACCGCAGATTAAGAATCCTGCGTTGCCTGTGGCGGCGACACTGAATGCGGATCCGATGTTGATCCCGCCCGATGCGAGAGTGTTGCCGTATGGCGATCCGAAGTCGAAGAGTAACGACCCATCGTCTGGTACGGGCACGGGAAATGGTATCGGCAGTGGCACTGGTACTGGTATCGGTTCTGGAGAAGGTAATGGGTTTGGACCAGGCCGTGGGGGTAACGTCGGCGGTGGAGACTTCAATGCCGGCGGTGGTGGACCAGGCGGCGGTGGTGGCGGTGACTATTCCAGGATCTTCACTGGTAAAGACGTCACGACCAAAGCGCGTCTGATCTCGAAGCCGGAGCCGCAGTACACCGAAGAGGCACGCAAGAACCAGATTACGGGTACGGTCGTGTTGAAGGTGGTGTTTGCTTCGAACGGTACGGTGCAGAACATCAGGACCGTTTCGGGTTTGCCCAATGGGTTGACTGAGAGAGCGATTGCAGCAGCACGTCAGATCAAGTTCGTACCGGCAACGAAGGACGGGCACCAGGTCTCGATGTGGATGCAGCTGGAATACAACTTTAACCTTTATTAAGACGAGTTTAGCCGCGGATTTACGCAGATGAACGCAGATCAGCGTTTATCCGCGAAAATCCGCGGCTAATTGTATTTCTCGGTAAAGCGCTTGATCCGCTTGATACCTTCCTTGATCTGCTCCATCGACGTCGCGTAAGAAATCCGGATATAACCTTCTGCCCCGAATCCCGCTCCGTCAGTGACGACTGTGTGCTCTTCTTCAAGCAGTCGCCCGGCGAAGTCGCCTGACGTCTTCAATTCTTTCTTCAAACACCCGCGCACGTCTGGAAACGCATAGAATGCACCTTCAGGTTCGCCGCACTTGAACCCGGGAATCTCGCACAACGCGTTGAGTAACCATGCGCGTCGTGCGGTGTATTCGGCGAGCATCTTGCCGACAGATTCCTGTGGTCCGGTGAGCGCCTCGACTGCGGCCCACTGCGCGATTGAGTTCGTGTTCGATGTTGAGTGGCCCTGAACTTTCAACATCGCCTTCGTCCACTCAGCGGGGGCGAGCGCGTATCCCACACGCCATCCAGTCATCGCATAAGTCTTCGAAAACGATCCCGCAATACACAAACGCGACCTCAGCTCTGCCGGAAGACTCGCTGCACTAAAAACCTCGCCCGGCGGGTAGACAAAACGCAGGTAGCACTCGTCCGAGATGACATAGATTCCATGCTCGCTCGTTACCTCCATGATCTTGCGAAACTCCGGTGGCGGCAGCACACGTCCGGAAGGATTCGAAGGCGAGTTTAGAATCAGCAGCTTTGTCTTTGGTGTGATCGCACGTTCGACCTGCTCTGCGTTGAGCACGAAACCAGTCTCTTCAGTTTCGATGAACACGGGCTTGGCGCCTGCGAAGACTGCAATTTCAGGAAACGTGACCCAGTAAGGTTTAGGAATCAGTGCTTCATCACCGGGATTTAATAATGTGACACCGGCGTTGAAGATTGCCTGCTTGCCACCAGCCGTTGCCATCACTTCGCCTGGTTGATACTCGACACCGAACTCCCTCTGGTAGAAGTCGATGATCGCGCGGTGCAGCTCGCGAATGCCGGCGTTGGCTGTGTACTTCGTGCGGCCCGCGCGCATCGCTCGCTCGGCCGCTTGCTTGATGTTGTCGGGTGTGTCGAAGTCAGGCTCGCCGGGGCCGAAGTCGCACACGTCCGCGCCCGAGGCTCGCAAGTTTTCCGCCGCCTGCATCGCCGCCATCGTGGCCGACGACTGCATGCGAGCGACATTTTCAGAAACGGGGAAGGATATGGACATAACGGGCCGTGGTTTCATCTGGAGTTTAACTTTTCTTTCATTCGTCTTTCGATCAATGGTGGGACGAGGCCGGTAACTGTGCCGCCGAGTTGAAACACTTCTTTCACGAGACGCGAGCTCACGTATGAATAAGTTTCGGCAGGCATCATGAAGACAGTCTCGATGCCTGGCTCGAGACGGCGATTCATCAACGCCATCTGTAGCTCATACTCGTAGTCGGAGATGGCGCGTATGCCGCGCACGATCACGTTTGCCTGTTGGGCCACGGCGTAGTTGACGAGCAGTCCGGTGAACGAGTCGACACGGACCGTGCAGCGTCCACGCGAGATGTCTTCGACGACTTCACTAAGCATCTCGCGCCGTTCGTCGACAGTGAAGAACGGCTGCTTCTCGGGGTTTACGAGGATGCTGATGATGATCTCGTCGAAGAGTTTGCAGCCGCGCTCGATGATATCCAGGTGACCGTTAGTGACTGGATCGAAGGAGCCGGGGTAGATGGCGCGTCGCATGCAAGGATGTTAATCGGAAATAGCCACTTTCGACAAATAATAGCCGGATTTGACAAATGATAGTCGTTGCTACAGCACCATACGGATGCTAGCATGGATTGCAACGATAAGGAGTTTTCGAATGGTCCGCACTCTCACAGAACTTGAGTATCCCATTCCGCCAGAGTTGATTGCCTTAACGCACCAACGCGTGACACCAGAACAGTTCGAACGACTTTGTGGCGAGTATAGGGAAATGCGGCTTGAACTCACCTCAACCGGAGAATTAATTGTTATGCCGCCGACGGGCTCAGAAACTGGTAGCCAAAATTTCAACCTCACGTCTCAACTCGCAACGTGGTTCAGAGAGTATGGCAGCGGGATTTGTTTTGGTGCTAACGCGGGATTCACACTGCCGAACGGTGCTATCCGCTCGCCTGACGCGTCGTGGATTAGACGCGAAAGGTGGGACAGTCTAACAGCACAGCAGAAAAAGACGTTTTCTCCTATTTGTCCAGATTTTGTCATTGAGCTTCGGTCTGCGAGTGACACTCTTACGCAGCTTTACCTCAAGATGTTTGAATACATCGAGAACGGCGCATCGCTGGGCTGGTTGATCGATCCGTTAAAGCTGCAGGTGTATGTGTACCGGCCCAATGAGGAAGTCGTTATTCTGGATAATCCTGAGACGGTGTCTGGTGATCCACTGCTGCCCGGGTTCAAGCTGAAGCTCACCGAGGTTTGGTCTGCTGAGTAAAGGTTCGGAATGGCTCAAAAGCTCACACAAATTGACGATGCTTACATTCCGCCAGAGCTGATTGGTGTTACGCAACGTGTGACACCGGAACAGTTCGAAGAACTGTGTCGCAAGTACAGCAAACTGCGGCTTGAACTCACCTCAACCGGAGAATTAATAGTTATGCCGCCTACAGGCGCAGAAACTGGTCGAAGCAATGCTCACCTCACCTATCAACTGATGGCTTGGACTGAAAAAGACGCGACCGGTGTCTGTTTTGGGAATACCGCAGGCTTTACACTCCCAAACGGTGCTATTCGGTCGCCGGACGCCTCGTGGATAAAACGCGAAAAGTGGGACAGTTTAACGAACCAACAAAAGAAGCGGTTTGGTCCTTGGTGTCCCGACTTCGTTGTCGAACTTAGGTCACCTAGTGACCGCCTGAGTGAATTGCGCGACAAGATGGCGGAATACATGGAAACCGGCGCATCGCTGGGCTGGTTGATCGATCCTTCCAAACGACAAGTGTACGTGTACCGGCCCGATGAGGAAGTTGTTATTCTCGATAATCCTGAGACGGTTTCGGGTGAGCCACTGCTGCCTGGCTTTAAGTTGAACCTCACCGAGCTTTGGTAAGCCATTAGACAGGATTACAAGATTTACAAGATAGACAGGATGTGGTTCAATACGCTTTGACAATTTGGCGTGGTGAGTTAAAGCGACTTGCGGCCACATAAAATAATCCGCTAAACAGCTCGATGAGTTTTAAGTTTTGAAGGCTCCGCGTTGTTAGGCGCGGGGCCTTTGTTATTGCTTATGGCGAACCTTCTCGACACATTAAAAGAACGCATCGTCGTCTTCGACGGCGCGATGGGCACCAACCTGCAGGTCCAGAACCTTTCCCTCGACGATTTTGGTGGACCGCGCTTCGAAGGCTGCAATGAGAACCTGCTTGTTACCAGACCAGACGCGGTCGAGAACGTGCACGCAGCCTTCCTCGACGTGGGCTGCGACGTCGTCGAGACTAATTCATTCAACGGCACACCCGTAGACTTCGCCGAGTACGACATCGCCGATAAGGCGTACGACATGAACGTGCTCGCGGCAAAACTCGCGAAACGCGTTGCTGCTGATTACTTCACGAAAGACAAGCCACGCTGGGTCGCGGGCTCGATGGGCCCGGGCCGTAAACTGCCAACGCTCGGTCACATCTCGTTCAAAGAGCTGCGCGACGCTTACGCCGTCCAGGCACGTGGCCTCCTCGACGGCGGCGTCGATCTGCTGATCGTCGAGACCTGCCAGGATCTTCTGCAAACAAAAGCCGCGCTCGCCGCGATCTTTGGTCACTTCAAAGAGTCACGTCGTCGCGTGCCGGTGATAGCACAGGTCACGATCGAAGTGTTTGGGACCATGCTCAACGGCACGGAAATCTCCGCCGCGCTCACGGCCCTCGCGCCGTTTCCGATCGACGTAGTCGGTATGAACTGCGGCACTGGTCCAAAGCACATGACGGAGAGCATTCGCTACATCTGCGACAACGCGCCGCTCCCAGTCTCAGTGCTTCCGAATGCAGGCTTGCCTTCCGTCGTCGAAGGCCAGATGCACTATGACGAAACGCCCGAGAGCTTCACGGCGCAACTGGTCCACTTCGCGAGTGACTTCGGTGCGAACATCGTCGGCGGCTGCTGTGGTACAACACCGGCCCACCTGCGTCTCGTCGTCGAAGCAATGCAGCAGATCACGCCGAAGCAGCGTCATGCAACGACAGTGCCGGCGGCATCGTCGATCTATATTCAACAGCCATACGTGCAGGACGCGTCATTCCTGATTGTCGGTGAGCGTGTGAATGCGAGCGGCTCGAAGAAGATGCGCGACCTGCTGAACGCCGAAGACTGGGACGGCCTCGTCGCACTCGGCAAAGAGCAGGAGCGCGAAGGCGCACACATTCTCGACGTCAACGTCGACTTTGTTGGCCGCGACGGCGAAGCGGACATGCATGAGCTCGCGTCGCGACTCGTGACGAACGTCAAACTCCCTTTGATGTTCGATTCGACCGAGTGGCAGAAGATGGAGGCCGGACTTCAGCACGCCGGCGGTAAGAGCATTCTCAACTCGACGAACTACGAAGATGGTGTGCCGCGCTTCGTAAAAGTGATCGACCTCGCGAAGACCTATGGCGCGAGTGTCGTCATCGGAACGATTGACGAAGACGGTATGGCGCGCACGGCTGAAGGCAAGGTGAAGATTGCGACGCGTGCTTACGAACAGGCGACGAACGAGCTCGGCCTGCCTGCGTCTGACATCTTCTTCGACGCGCTCGCGCTCCCGATCTCAACCGGAATCGAAGAGGACCGTCGCAACGCGCTCGAAACCATTGCCGCAATCAAACAGATCAAAGCCGAGCTGCCCGGCGCGTTCACGATCCTCGGCGTGTCGAACATCTCCTTCGGCTTGAATCCGGCGGCGCGAGTGGTGCTGAATTCCGTGTTTCTCCACGACGCTGTCGAAGCCGGACTCGACTCCGCGATCGTGAATGCGAGCAAGATCGAGCCGCTGAATCGCATTGGCGAACAGGAGCTGAAAGTCGCGCGCGAGTTGATCTACGACGAGCGCAAGTTTGAAGGCGACGTTTGCGTCTACGATCCGCTCACTGAATTTACAAAGCTCTTCGAAGGCGTGAAGGCGAAGTCGACGAAGAAAGCATCGAAGGGTGAGACTGTCGAGGAGCGACTCAAGAATCACATCATCGACGGCGAGAAGATCGGACTCGAAGACGAGCTCCGACTCGGTCTCGAGAAATACTCCGCGCTCGACATCATCAACAACATTCTTCTCGACGGCATGAAAGTCGTCGGCGATTTGTTCGGCAGCGGCCAGATGCAACTGCCTTTCGTGTTGCAGTCGGCCGAAGCGATGAAAGCCGCGGTGCGTTTTCTCGAACCATTCATGGATAAGAAGGGCGGTGCGACTGCGAAAGGCACGATGGTGCTCGCGACCGTCAAGGGCGACGTTCACGACATCGGCAAGAACCTCGTCGACATCATCCTGACGAACAACGGCTACAAGGTCCTGAACCTCGGCATCAAGCAGTCGATCGAGGCTATCTTGCAGGCGTACAACGAGAACGGCGCTGACGCGATCGGCATGAGCGGTCTGCTCGTGAAGTCGACCCTCATCATGCGCGAGAACCTCGAGCTGATGAATGAGCGCGGCATCAAGGTGCCGGTCGTGCTCGGCGGCGCGGCGTTGACGCGCAAGTATGTCGAAGACGATCTGAAGTCGATCTACAAAGGACAGCTTTACTACGCGCGTGATGCGTTTGCCGGTCTGCACACGATGGATGAGCTGGTTGGTGAGACTGGCCCAGCCGGCGAGAAGCATGCGGAAGCGGCGACCCCAGACGTTGCCGAGGATGCCGAAGATCTGATTGGCGAAGAGGCGAAGCTCGGCATTCGCAAAACCACGAGGCCGCGGAAGCTCACAGGCGACACGACGCACACTGTGCGCTCGAACGTCAGTCGTGACGTGCCGATTCCAACGCCGCCGTTCTACGGCTCGCGTGTAGTTGAACGTGTCTCGCTCGCTGACGTGTTCTCATTCATCAACGAGACCGCGTTGTTCAAAGGCCAGTGGCAGTTCAAGCAGGGCCGGATGCCGCTTGAAGAGTACCAGGCGCTCGTGCGGGAGAAGGTGCGTCCGATTTACCAAGAGCTGAAGAAACGTTCCGCACAGGAAAAGCTCCTTGAACCGAAGGTGGTTTACGGCTACTACGAGTGCCAGTCAGAAGGAAACGATCTGATCGTCTACAACGAAGGAAAGGAGGTGCGGTTTACTTTCCCGCGTCAGCCTGCGGGCAAGCACCTGTGTCTCGCCGATTTCTTCGCGTCGAAAGACTCCGGCAAGATGGACGTCGTTGCGTTTCATCTCGTCACTGTTGGGCGGCGCGCGAGCGAGTATTCGCGCGAATTGTTCAAGTCAGACAATTATTCCGACTATCTCTACTTCCACGGTTTGAGTGTCGAGAGTGCTGAAGCGCTCGCCGAGTTGTGGCACAAACGCATTCGCGAGGAGCTTGGTATCGCGGGCGCGGATTCACCTGAGCTGACGCGCTTGTTCAAGCAGGAGTATCAGGGCTCGCGCTACAGTTTCGGTTATCCGGCGTGCCCGCGACTCGAAGATCAAGAGAAACTTTTCACGTTGCTTGATCCCTCACGCATCGACGTCGAGCTGAGCGAAGAGTTTCAACTAGAGCCAGAGCAATCGACTTCGGCTATTATTGTCCACCATCCGGAGGCCAAATACTTCTCGATTGAATAAGTAGCCACAAAAGCACAAGGGCACAAAACAGCAGAAAGAGGAAATCTTTTGTGCTTTTTGTGCCTTTTGTGGCAAAAGAAGACGGTGAGTGAGCTCGAAGTCCTAACACCATTTGAACGTTTCGCTTTCCGCTTCGTGCGGTGCATGAATCAGGGCGCCTGGAAGCGATTTTGGACGTGGTGTCAAAGCACCTTCGGCGCCGGCTGGATCCATCTCTCCACTTACAACATCATGAACGTCTACGGCCTCGAGCACGTCGAGGCCGCCGCGCACGATCGACCGCTGTTGCTGGTCGCAAATCATCGCTCGTTCTTCGACATGTATGCCGTCTCGACCGTGCTTTTTTACAAGACGAGCTGGCCCAAGCGACTCTTCTTTCCCGTGCGCGGCAGGTTTTTCTACCAGTCACCGCTCGGGCTGTTAGTGAACTTGATCATGGGTTGGTGGTCCATGTACCCGCCGTTTTTTGCGACTGGTGATCGTCCGCTCCCGGAGAAGCGCGCGTTTGATAAGTTCTCGTTTGAAGTGTTGACTGACCTCGCACGCTCGGGGCCGGGTAACATCATCGGATTTCATCCCGAGGGAACACGCAATAAGGGTGACGACCCGTATTCTTTCCTGCGAGCGCAACCGGGAATAGGGAAGTTGATCATGGACGCTCAGCCACAGGTGATACCGGTGTTCATCGCGGGACTTTGTAACAGTTTGCCGAAGCAGGTGGCGCGCAACTGGAACCGCGAGGAAGTGATACGGATCCATTTTGGCGAGTTGATCGATTTGAGCGAGCATCTCTCGAAGCCTGATCGACTGCGCACGCATAAGGAGATCGCTGACGCGGTTATGGCGAGGATTGCGGAGTTGGGGGAAGTTGACCGCGGATTGTACGGATCGTTAAAAACAGATTTACGCCGATCTGCAGGAATATGTCAGTAATAATAGTCAACCCATCATCCGCGGGCGGCAGCACTGGTGAAGCGTGGCCGCAGATCGCGAGTGATTTGCGATCGCAGTTCGGCGCGTTCAGAGTTCTGTTCACGAAGCATCGGGGCGATGCAGCGGCGCTCGCCAACGAAGCGGCGCGTAAAGGTGCGAAGTTCATCATTGCGTGCGGTGGTGATGGAACTATCTCGGAAGTCGCGAACGGGATTTTGTCGTCCGGCAAAGACGCAGAGCTCGGCATCCTGCCCAGCGGCACTGGCGGCGACTTCAGAAGAACACTCGAGATACCTTCGCGGACGCGTGACGCCGCGAAGATTCTCCGCACCGGACGCACCGCGCGCATCGACGTCGGTCGCATTTCTTACATCGATAACAACGGCCACGACGCGACCCGGTATTTCGTCGGCGTCGCTTCATGCGGCATGAGCACGAAAGTCATTGAGCGAGTAAAAGCTGACCATGCCTCTTTCGCGTCCGCACTCCTGAAAACTGCCATGCGCAATGAGCCGGTGTGTCTCGTGGTCCAACTCGACGATTCTCACGAACATCATCTCGTCGTCTCGAATCTTTGTGTCGCAAATGCACGTTACTTCGGTGGCGGGATGAAGATCGCTCCCAACGCGAAGTTAACGGACGGCAAGTTTGATGTGATTGGCGTCGGTGATCTGAGCGCGCTGAAGATCTTCACGAGCGCGCCGCGCGTTTATACGGGCGCACATCTCTCGATGCCCGAAGTGAGTCATGCTCTCGCGCGCAAGATCACAGTGCGCGCGGCTGATCGCGCGGCGGAAGTCGCGCTGGAAGTTGATGGAGAACTTCCTGGAAGACTGCCGGCGGCGTTCCAAATAATTCCCGACGCGCTCAGAGTGAGAGTCAGTTGTTAGACAGGATTACAGGATTTCCAAGATTTACATGATTTCAGAATTTTTTCTTCCCGTGCGTCAATAAAAAATTTTATGATGCACGTAGCTCATGGATGATCGACGTTCTAAACCCCGACTAAGCGTCAATCTCGATGCAATATGGCACGGTGCGGAGGAGCGACACTCCGCGCAGATTACTGATCTTTCGGAAGGTGGCTGTTATCTCGATACTGTAGGTGAGGTAATGGCCGGCGAAATCGTCGCGTTTCGTGTCTTGCTGCCTGACGGCGATTGGCTCTATCTCGAAGGCGAAGTGCGACACCATCGACATGGCAGAGGATTTGGCGTTCAATTTGTTGACTTGAACGAAGAACAATTAACGAACCTGGGGCGTCTGCTGCAAATCGCGAGAGAAGCCGGACCAGAAGCTCCGGCGATTTCTGCGGACCTGGTTGAAGACTGAAACGATCCTGAGCTGATCCTTACGTGGGAATTAAAGGCACTTTGCAATCGATGAGCTTGACGGACCTGTTGCAGTTCCTGGCAGCAGCGCGAAAGTCGGGCACACTCAAATTCGATCAAGGCAAAATCACCAAACGGGTTTTTTTCAAAAACGGAATGATCGTCGGCTCGAAGTCGAACGATCCCCGCGAGTATATCGGTCAGGTACTGCTTCATTATGGAAAAGTCGATGAGATCCAGTTGAAAGTCGCGCGTGAAATGCAGCGTACGACTGGCGCCAAGCTGGGTGAAGTGCTCGTCCAGCAGGGATTCATGACCGAAGACGACGTGTTCGAAATCCTCAAGACGCGCACGCTCGACGCGATCTACGATCTGTTTGTCTGGGAAGATGCTGACTTTGAATTTTATGACGACGAGCTGCCGCCCGATGATGTGTTGCCGATCGAAGTGCAGCCGACGAACGTCATCATGGAAGGGATTTACCGGATCGACGAGTTCGCTCGCTATCGCACGCTCGTCCCATCTGACCGGACAGTTCTCGAGCTCAACGCCGGAGCCTCTTCACTAAAACTGGGAACGGAGTTTCGACAGGTACTGAATTTTGTCGAGAAGCGCATGTCGGTAGCAGAGATTTGCTATCACATGCATGCATCGTCGTTTCACGTTTACGGTCAGCTCTACACCTTGATTAGCGAAGGAATCGCGCGCGTCGTCGGCGAGTTACCGGAAGACAGTCGGCCACCACTAAAGACGATTGAAGACGTACCCGAAAGCGTGACGGAGATGGTCTGGGCTGCCGAGCGGAAACTGGACGACGATCCGGAAGCAGCATTGGAGATCGTGCAGAAGGCTTTGCAGCAACAGCCGAACAATTCGGAAGCGCAGGCGTTGTTGCCGGCGGCTGAGGAGAAGTTCGTCAAGCGCGTTTACGAGAGTGGCCAGATCGGTCCGAAGTCAGTGCCGGAGTTACGTGTCTCGCCGTCTGATCTCACGGCCCAGCAGATCGATCCGCAGGAAGGATTTGTGCTCTCGCGAATCAACGGTGCGTGGGACATACAATCGATACTCTCGATCTGCCCGTTTCGTGAGGCTGACTGTTTGAAGATGATCAAGAAGTTAATGGAGCGCGGAATCGTTGTAATTAAGTAAATCCTGTAATCCTGTAAAAACCGCGTCAGGTTTAGGCAGGATGACAGGATTTACAGAATTCACATGATTCTTAATCACGAAGAACCTGCGCGACACGGGATGCGCGAGGTTGCGCCAACGCGACAACTGATGCTCTTTCACGATCTCAAATCCCGCCAGACTGAACATCCTGCGCCAACCGTGTTCCGCCTGAAAAGTGCATGGGCCAGTGCGGCCACGCCACTGCCGGTCGTGTGTCCAGCAAACCACGCGGTCCCACCAGATCGCCGGTATGTCCTCGTAAATGATCGCGAGCCCGCCGTCACGTAGCACGCGGCTGACTTCGTTCAGCACGAGGCGCGGATCCTGGGCGTGATGCAGCACGTAGCAGAGCAGCACGGCGTCGAAGCTCTCGTCTTTCACGGGAAAATGCCGGCCATCGTAAGGAAGATATTTGATGCGAGCGGCCGTGTCGTTGCCGACGTCCAACCCGACCACAGTCGTACCGAGCAGGCCCTTTAGATGATGCGCGATGAAGCCATTACCGCAGCCAACGTCGAGCACGCTCGCTTGCGGCGGGAGGACACTCGCGACTTCAAGCGCCATGTCATAAGCTCGGCCGACCTTGCGGCGCCGTCGCATGCGCTTGAAGCGACGTTTGATGGTTGTAGTCAGACTCGTCACTGACGGCGCTCAGTGCAAGCACGGTGCCTCATCCCTGCGAGGCTGCGACTCAAGAAAACACCAGAAAAACAGCGTGTCTTGTGCAACTGGAGCAAATTTGTGTCGCCAAGAATTGCTGACAACTGAGCGTGGGTTAGTCTTCTCTGCGTTAACTCTGCGTTCCTCTGCGCCTCTGCGGTTAAATAGGCGACTTTCACCGCAGAGGCGCAGAGGAACGCAGAGTTAACGCAGAGGTAAAATCGCGCGGCAGCCCTTTGCCTATGAAGATGGGCGAAACGGTGGTATCCTCCGGCTCACAATCAGGATATCGAACACACGTTTACCTCAGATCAAGTCGTCGCAATTCTTAATTGATACTTGCCGGAATTTTTTTAATCGGATCTTGAAATGAACAGCCATTTAGCAACATTTTAAGTGTGACTTGTCCAGAAGAGGGTCATGCGGCTGTACCGACCCGCGAGTGAGCGGGCGGTGCTTGATGCTGGTTGGCTCACGCAGAAGGGAACTCCACACAAAGAACTGGTCGATCCCAGCGGACCGCACGTGGATCTTTGTTTGGGCAGCATGACCCTCGGTCACAGACACCCAATGTGAATCCAAACAAAGGAGACATCCGCAATGTCAGAGAAGAAAGAGAAGAAAGAAAACGAGGAAGAGAAGAAGGACAAGAAGAAGTGGACATTGATGTTCTTTTTCGCAAGTGACAACAATCTCTCGGCCAGCATGTTCTATCAACTGAAGGCGATTAAGACTGCTGGGTTTCAAATGGATACCAATGTTCTGGCGTACTTCGATCCCCATCAAAGAGGTGTGCCGTCGATGATTTTTGAAGTCAACAGGATGGAGAGGAAGGATAAAGAGGAGTCACAAATCGGCGACGAAAGAGACCCTGTCATTCGTGATCTTGCTGGTGACCAGGTCCAGCCTCACATCCCTTCGAATCCATGCATACACCCTGGTTCAAGTGAGTTCGACGATCTACCGGCTGAAAAGGCGCTTGAGCAGTTTCTTGATTTCTGCCGGGAAAATTACCCCGCTGAGCATTACATGCTTTTCCTCGTCGGGCATGGAATGATCGTCGGCCGCGATGCTTTTCTGCCGGATGACAATCCGGATTCGGGCATCAGCCTGGTGGAGCTCGGCAGTATATTGCGGAATTTTTCCGAAGAAATCACCGAGGAGCGAGAGAAGCTCGAGCTCGTGGCTATGCATAGCTGTTCGATGAGCGCGGTCGAAGTGGCCTACCAGCTAAAGGGCACTGCTGAATACATGCTCGCTTCAGAAGGCCTGTCGTTTGTTGGTGCGTGGCCCTACCGGCAAATGCTACAGAAGATCTTTTGTGCCATCGAGGACGGACCAGTGAAGGTCGAAAATTTGATGAAGGCCATCCATGAAGCTTGTCTTCACAACGGCGCTGACTTCATCTTTGCAGGCTATTCATCTGATCTCTGTTTGCTCAGGTTGAAGCCGGAAAAAGTAGAAAACTTAAATGAGCCAATCGAAAGATTAACAAGGGCACTAAAGCAGGGATTGAAAGATAAGGCTGATACAAACCTCATTGTGTTGGCTCACTGGGAATCTCAAAGCTTTTTTCAGGAGACTTACACGGATCTGTATGATTTCTGCAAGTGCCTGATGGAAAGGTGTAAGAAAGAGAAAACGAAGACAGCGGCACAGACCGCGATGCGGTCCGCCTGTGAGAATCTGATAGAGGTCCTGAAAGCCGGAAGTAAAGGTCCTATAGTGCAGGCCGATTTCTCCGGACCTGACACTCAATACGCTTATGGGATCTCGATCTACTTTCCGTGGGCCAGGCCGGTAGAAGACGCACAAGAGCATGTGATCAAGAACTATCGGAACTATGCTTTCGTGACCGAGTTAGGCGGCGCCTCGTGGCTTCAATTCCTCAATGCTTACTTTAGAGCAACGAGGAGAGACCCGCTGCCACTGAGAGAGAACTTACCCTCCACGGAGCAGAAGACCTGGGATTTTGCCGCAGCGGCATTCAAATCGTTAGCGCACAGTGGGCCGGTTGCGATGCCCGGTGGTGGGGCGCTGGTTGGAGGCAAAAGCAGTCCAGCGGATGCGAGTGGTGATTTCAGCTACTCGATTATCAAAAACTACCCGCGCGGTTTTGCGATCTCGAGACGCGCGTTGAAAGTGTTCGCAAATGAGAAAGGAAAGAAAAAGAAATAAACCTCACCGGTTGGTTTACTTTGCATTGCCGATCGTCGTGCTTTGTCTGATGTTTCCGGTGTACGCCCCGGAAGCATCAGACAATGCCGGCCTTCCGGCGGGTGAAACAAAGCAACAGTCAGTCACAAGTGCAGCCTGGAAAGAAACACTTAGCGGCTTGCTAAGCAAGTTTAGACAGGCAAACAACACACAAGAAGCCGTGCGGACCCTGAATGAAGCCGGCCGTTTGCAATTAGTCTGGTCCTCGACGCAGGATGCCCTCGCCACCTTCCAGCAAAGCTATGAGCTATTGGACCAGAACATAAATTCAGTTACTAGAGCCGACACCTTAAATGGTTTGGCAGCGGCTTATGTTGGTCTCAATGATTGTCTACACGCGCAACCTCTCATTGATGAAGCGCGCACAATCAGCGGTCAGAATAATTATCCGGCAGGAAAGGCCGAAGCACTGCTGCTACTCGCCGAGTGTCAAAATAATAACGAAAGCCACAGTGTGGCGCTTGGTACTGCGAGTGAGGCGCTTCCGATATTTCAGAGCCTTGGCAACAACCAGGGCGTCGTGCGTGCCCACATCGCTGTCGGCAATTATCATTATGCGCTGTCGAGTCTGACGGAAGCCGAGCAAGATTTTCAGGCAGCCCTGGATCTTGCACGCCAGATGAATGACTCGATACTCCAGGCGGAGTCGCTTGTTTACCTTGGATTTATTCCGTACCGCAAAGGCGCGTGGCAGGAGACCTTTGGGTTTCTCACGCGCGCTCAGGATCTGCTCGGTAGCCAGGAGCCGCCCAATCTGATGGGCCGGATCGCTGCCACGTTTGCAGAATCCTTTATCGAAGCCGGACTGCCTGAAGTGGGATTGCAGAAATACCAGCAGGCTCTTGAATACTACCGGCTTGGGGGAACTCCAGCCAACCTCATCAGTATGTCGTGGGGCATTGGCAGGGCACAATTCTTTCAGCAGAAATACGCCGAAGCGTTAATCATCTTCCAACAACTCCTCGCGGAGGCAGAAGCGAAGGATGTGACAAATTGGAACGCGCAGTGCCACGATTACCTGGGGCGAACTTATGCGGGAATGAATGACTCCGAACAGGCACTTGCTCATCTTGAGACAGCGCTTACGATATATGAAAAACTCAATAATCCACTAGAGGCAGCTCGCGTCCGTGCTCTGATCGGCCAGCTTTACCAGACACAGGGAAAACTGGACGAAGCCCTGCCCTACTATCAACGCGCTCTCCAGACATTCGACGCGCTCACTGTTCGCATCGATCAATCGGCAACCCTCTACGCCATGGGCCAATTGGAGATGAAGAGGGGCAACTACAAAACTGCCGAAGACCTGTTGCGGCAGTCAATCGAAACAACGGAAAACGTTCGCAGCCTGTCTACCAGTAGTGATCTGACCGCGGCGTTTTCGGCGACGGTTCACGATCGTTATTTGCAGTACATACAGTGCCTGATGCAGCGTAATGACAAACAAGCGGCTATACAGGCGTTTGAGACCAGCGAATCTGCGCGAGCACGCTCGCTCGCAGAATTCCTGCGCCGGACCGAGACAAACCTGTTGGCCAATGTCGATCCTGAGCTCGCAAAACAGGAGAAGTCGCTGCGTCAATTACTGCAACTCAGAGAGAACGACAAAATCGAGATGCTGGCGGGTGAATACAACAAAGAAGAGCTCGACAAACTGAACCAGGAAATGGCCCAGCTCGAGGAGCAATATAAATCCGTTTCCGCGACTATTTCCCAACGCTATCCCGCGTACGCTCAGATCACTCGGCCGCGCGGCTGGGATCTTGCGAGAATACAGGAGCAGGTTGTCAACGACGACGATACGGTGCTGTTAGAGTACATGGTTGGAACCGATAAGAGCTATGTATGGACCGTCACGCGCAACAGCTTCGACAGCCATGAAATCCCCGGCGCGGCTATCAATGAAACTGCCGAGAGCGTTTATAAGCTATTGAAGGACCCGGTAAAGCCGGAAAACGAGAGTGAGTTGAACAACGCAGTTCGGCGTTTGGCACAGATGACGTTAGCGCCTATTGCCGGACAGTTGAATAAGCGGCGGATCATCGTGATCGCGGACGGCGCCCTCAACTACATTCCGTTTCAAATCCTGCCGTCGCCTTCATCAGACACGGAACTGTTGGTGGCCGGACATGACATTATTAACGCTCCTTCAGCGTCGGTTCTGGGTGAGCTTCGAGAAGAAGCTGCCGGCCGCGGCGTGCGTTCGAAAGTGCTGGCGGCCTTCGGCAATCCCACGCTTGCCCGGCGCAAGACGGCGCCGGCGGAAAACTCTCCGCACTACGCCCTGCGTGATATTGAACTGGAGGGCGACGATTTCGATCCTTCTGCGATCGATGAGCTGTTTTTTGCGGAACGTGAGATCGCATACCTGCGCGATATCGCATCGCCGGATAAGACGTTCGCGGTTACGCGATACGATGCTACACGTGACCAGTTGTTCAGCATGGACATCAGCCAGTACGCGATCCTGCATTTTGCTACTCACGGTTTACTTAATCCGAAGCATCCTGAGCGTTCCGCCCTCGTGTTATCTACTGTCGATCCGCAAGGAAACGAACGGAAAGGACTGATCCGGCTCCAAGATGTCTATTCACTGCGAGCACCCGTCGATCTCGTGGTGCTGAGCGCTTGTCGTACAGGACTGGGGAAAGACATTCGGGGCGAGGGCTTAGTGGGACTCACGCGTGGTTTTATGTATGCGGGTGCGACGACTGTAGTCGCGAGTTTGTGGAAGGTTGACGATGAAGCAACGTCGGAACTGATGAAGACCTTCTACACCGAAATGCTGCAAAACCATAAGACTCCTGACGAAGCTCTGCGCATTGCTCAGAACAGCATCCGGGAAAGGCCAGGCTGGAGCGCGCCGCACTACTGGGCTGGATTTACGTTGCAGGGCGAATATCGATACGTGGTTAATTCAGAGCGCGGTTGGAGAAGATATTCAACGCTGATCGTGATTGGTGGAATACTGGGGATTGTATTGCTGAGTGTTGCCGGCTGGCGCTTTGCGTCGAAAGTCCGAAGGGAGCGCCAACGGCGCGAGATATAAAAGCCCAGGGCAAGCGCGCAGCGCGTCGCCCTGGGTTAGCACCAGCACGCGAGAGCAAGGCCTGAAAGGCCGAAATACGAGGCAAGATATTACGCCCTTTCAGGGCTGGAACATTTTTGATTGTATGTTACCAGGGGCGACGCGCTCCGCTTCGCTTCGCACTTGCCCCTGGCTGTCCTATCCCGCGCCGTTGGCGCTCAGGCAACGTCGAAGTAGTAATTGCCAATCACGCCATTCTTCCCGGAAAGCTTCAGACGATACTGCTCAGGTTTCAATTCGGAAGCGGGAATGATTACCACAACCCGTTGAGCGTCTTGCGGTTTTTCTATCTCCAGTTCACGGATTAGACCCTTGGAGTTTTCCCATTCAACACGATAGCCGGTGTCGGACGACGACGCCGGTAGTTGCAGTTGGATTCGCAACGCATCGGTGGAGAGTGGGAGTGAGACCGTTACTTTTTTTACTTGAGGGCCGCTGCCTCGCTCCGATGGTGCTGACATCGCCAGCGTGATCGGCGTGAATGTTTGCGGTGATCGCGGAGTCCGCATCCACGGCACCACTACACTGAGGCCAACTGCCAGCACGAGGATCGCGATAGCGGTCTGCGGTACTAAAGGACGCTGAAGAAAAGCGTTTAGCCACTCGCGCCATCTCGACTGTCGCTTCGCCGGGCAAAGCGTTCCGTGAATTGTTTTGGCTGTTAAAACTCTCGCCTTGCGCGCGTCGGTCGTGAGATATCTTTCCTCGAACCGTCGCTTGCGATCGGCCGTGAGCTCGTTCCGCAAGTAAGCGTCGATTAAATCCTGCTCAACAACATCAAACTCGGCCGGCCATTCCTCTTGTGCAAAACATTGCTCCTCGAATCGCTCGGATTCCTGCGCGCTTAATTCCTCGAGAAGATAGGCAGTAATGTGTTCGTCAGTCATCATTTATTCCCTTGTAGTGCTTTCACAGAGGGGCAACTGCCAAAGCCGGAGAGCGTAAAAAGCCTGCTCACTATAAATGTACGGATTACGGGAATAGTAACATGCAAAAATCTACCAGTGTTTTCTGCTGAGTTCCTTGAGGCAATCTTCGAGGCCCTGTCGCAGGCGCGTGACCCGGATCCGCAACGCTGAGACGGTTAAGTTCAGGCGCTCGGCCAGCTCTCGCCGGTGCTGGGCGCGTGCCTGTCCGCGTGGCGCCGCGCAATATGAATTCAGGAGAGTTCGCTCGTACACGGGCAGTTGCTCGAAACACGTCTTCATGAAACTGAACCGATCTATCTGCTCGGCTGTAGCATGTTCGTGTTGTTCGAGGAATTGAAGGAATGCACTACTCTCCCGCGTATTCACGCGCCAGCCTTCCATGATGATGAACCGCGCAATGCCTAGACAAAAGCTGTCGATGTTGGGAACCTCAGCTCCCTCCGCCAGTCTTTTTGCGGCCCGATCCAGCGTCTCATCAGCCGCCGCAGCCGTATCCGCAACGCCGCGCGTACGGAGATAACCTTCCAACTTCTGATGAAGACGGAGGTAAAGGCGACCTGCTTCATCAGGATCGTCCGGACAAAGAAACGTCAGTAGGCTTCTGAAATGCTGATCCAATTTATTCGCAAAACTCTATTGAGCTTCGACCCGGCATGTCCGAACTTGGGCGACGCAAAGAAGTAAATATGAGAACGATTTCCGGGACGCCGCCAACCGCTGAAGAGGACTACATAATAGCAAGAAAAAGTCTGGTAGCGACAAATAAGCTGAAGCGAGTAGTGGTGCACTTTGAGTTCAGACGCCTCCTTGGAGTGCGGTGGCCCGGCGCCGCTTTGGTCTTTGATCACGCGTGATCGATAACAAAGCGGCGCCAGGCCGCCGCACTCCAAGGAGGCGCTCAATTTAAAACACTTTTTCATGAAAGCTTTTCTTAAAACTCGACATCTATAGTGGAGTCCGATCCGGGACTTGCAATAACCCCACCGGGGCTCACTTGGGCGCCTCCCAGCCAGAGTGAGCCCCTCGCCTTGTAAATCCTGTCATCCTGCCTAATGATTTGTGGCAAAATGCGGCTATGACCAAACTGCTGATGACTGCCATCTTACTGACTCAAACTCTGCCCACAGGTTACTGGCCGCTCGAAAAGAGCCAGCCAATCATCGACAAGACACAAACGATTCGTTTGTCCGGCGACCTGTCAAAGCTGTCTGACGGCGAGAAAAAAGCCGTCGCTAAGTTGATCGAAGCGGGCCAGATCTTTCAGAAGCTCTATGAGGAACAGCGTCACCCGGAAGCGCTCTCGGCTTATCGCGCGCTCGAGCTGCTCGACAAACGCACCGGATCGACTCCGGCAACGCAAAACTTGCTGACGCTCTATCGCCTCTTCCAGGGACCAATCGCCACGACGCTCGAAAACAAACGCGAGCCGTTCCTGCCTGTCGAACCGACAAAGCCAGGAAAGAACGTTTACCCTTGGGGCATCACGAAAGATCAGATCGACGAAAAGCGAAGTGACCTGCTGGACCTGCGGACCGTGGTCCGTTTCGCTACTGCCGAGAACCTGCAGAACGATATCGGCAAGCTCAACAAGTATCCGGCACTTCAGACTCTTCATCCGCGATTGCTGGCCGAGTTGCAGCGTTTGCAGTCCGGACCGAACACTACGTTGTACAGCGTGCCGTACGCCGTCGCTTATGCAGACGATCTGATGAAGGCTTACAGTCTCTTGAACGACGCGGCTGATGCAGTCGCGAAAGACGACGAGGAGTTTGCGCGCTACCTGCGCAACCGCGCGCGCGATCTGCTGTCTAACGACTACGAATCAGGTGACGCGAGCTGGGTTACAGGACATTTCAAGAACCTCAACGCGCAGATCGGTTCTTACGAGACGTACGACGACGAGTTGTATGGCGTGAAGACGTTCTTCTCGTTCTGCCTGTTCCAGACACGACAGGCGGAAACTACTGCGCTCCGCGAGGCGATAAAAGGCTTGCAGACACTCGAAGATTCGCTGCCTTACAAGAACCACAAGAGGGTGCGCGAAGACATTCCCGTCGGCGTCTATGACGTCCTGGCAGACTTCGGCCAGTCACGCGGGGGAAACACGGCCACGATTCTTCCGAACGAGAGTTACGTGGCGCGTCGTTACGGCCGCACGATCCTGCTGCGCACGAACATCATGCGCGATCCGAACATCTTCGAAGGCACGTCAAAAACGCTTACCGCGGCGATCGGTGAGCAGCAGGCGAAAGATCTGACGCCTGACGGTAATTTCTATCGCACGTTGTGGCACGAAGTGGGCCACTATCTCGGCGTCGATCGCACGCGTGATGGTCGTGAGCTCGATGAAGCGTTGCAGGACAACGCAAACGCGATGGAAGAGTTGAAAGCGGATCTGGTGCCGCTGTTTGTGGCTGAAGCGTTGCACAAGCAGGGTTATTACACTGACGCGCAGCTACGAAGTGTTTATGCGGGCGGGATCCTGCGTGTGTTGCAGAACAACCGGCCACGACGCGATCAGCCGTACAACACGATGCAGTTGATGCAGTGGAATTTCTATCTTGAGAACGGGTTATTGAGCTTCGACCCGGCGACGAAGTTGATGCGAGTGAATTACGAGAAGTATCACGAGGTGGTTGGGAAGATGCTGGAGAAGACGCTCTCCGTGCAGTACGAGGGTAACAAGGCGGCGTCTGATCAGTACATCGATCAGTACACGAAGTGGGACGACAACCTGCACGGCGTGATCGCGGCGAACATCCGCGCGCAACAGCGATATCGGTTCAGGGTGTTCAAATACGCTGTGATGGGAGAATAGAATTAGCCACGGATTAACGCAGATGAACGCAGATCTGCGTTTATCCGCGTAAATCCGCGGCTCACTTTCCCTGGATCGTCTGCGCTGCAATTTCCAAATAGGCCCTGAGCCGCACCTCAGGCAGCCGCAGCCTGTCTGACGCTGCCTTGGCGCGGTCGAAATTCACGAGCGCCAGCGTCCCTAGCGTACTCGAAAGCCGCGTCGCTGCCTGCGCGACAGTATTCCCATTCTGCAAATTCAGCTCGTCGTCCTCATAATACTCCGGACCAAATCCGTCCAAAGTCCGCGCCGCCGCGCATAAGTCATTAACCTGGTCGACCAATGGATCGAGAATCTCAAACGAACGCTTCGTGTCATACTTCCCAAACGCACGCGCGATCTCGATCAACGCATTCATCTGGTCCTGATCCTGCGCTTGCAGCGACGCACCCAATAGGCTCTTCGCCTGTTCGAGAAGGGCGATCGCCGCAGCGCGTTTCTGTCCCGGACCGATTTGATTCGCAATCTGCGCCAGGTGGACCGCACGCTCGCGCGGATTTCGCAGGTTACTGATGATCCGCAGTGCGTCTTCTATTTTGCCTTTCGAAACCGCGCGAGAGGTTTCCTGCTGATCGAGGTTCGCAAGCGCCTGGCGACGCTGGTACGGATTGGTGACTCGCTCGTTGATAATCTGTCGCGCGCGTGCAGTGTCGCCGTTGTTGGCCTCGCGACTCGCGAGTTGCAGGTAGAGTGGTTCTCGCTGCTCGCGCGGCGCCTTTTCAATCGTTTCGAGTGTTGCGTCAACCGGATTGTTTCCGATGATATTCCCGAATTGCTCCCTATCCAAGGCTTCCGGATTTATTTCGACGAGCTTCTTTTGCACTGCCGCCAGTCCGCCGCCAGAAAGGCCGTCAAGCTCTGGTCCAAGCTGTCGCAATGCGTAAAGTAAGTTCAACGCAGCGTCTCTTTCCGGTGAGTAGGAGGATGCTGTCACGGGTCGAGAGTAAGACAATGCTTCACTTAGAGCTTTCTGTAGCAACTCCCGATACTGGCTGTCCGTCAGAACTGAATTTCGTAGTGTATTTGGCTCCGCACTCGTAATCGAGCCTCGGCCCGCCCGCCCCCGGGCGAAGCCAAGCAAATTGATGGTGAGCGACGCTGCTTCAGGTCTTGAGAGTAACTTCTCATTAAGAAGCTTGCTCGCGATCTCGCCAGCGAATTGAGCAGCCAGCTCGGGGTTCTTTTGCCGGAGCAAACCAACGGTGCTCAGCAGATTCGCCGAGTATTGCGTCTTCAAAGTCTGCCGCGCGATCTGTAGTGCGCGGTTGGGATCGGTGCGCGCAATGTGGTTGGCAATCGATAGCTCGAGCAAACCTTCCTGGGGCGAACCATATCGCCTGTCCACGTACGGGTTCGCCGGCAATTTACTCGAATAGACAAAGCTGAGGGCGGCATCAGGATCGCGCTCGGTGAGTATCTGGATGATCTGGAAGCGTAGCTCAGTGAGATACTGAAACTGCTGCTGATACTTCTCATTGCTGGAATCGAGCGACGCGACATACTCTTTGAATCCAATCATCGCATCAGCAAAGTACTTCGACGCGCGCTTTTCATCAGAGCTCCAGAGTAGCTGCGCGGTCTGAAGTTGGGCCTTCATTCTTGTGATGGGCGATTTGATTTCTGGGATCAGCCCGTCCATATCCGCCAGCAGTGCGATGCCTTTTGCTTTCACAGCCTCCAGGTTCTTGCTGGCTTTGACCTCCTGCTCGCTGGCCTGTCGCACTTCGAGCACTTTGATCTCGAACTTACCCGTCGCGCTGTCGCCGCCGGAAAGCGGGCTCACCATGAAGCTATAGATGCCGGCGGACACGCCGACAAACGAAACGTGCTCCGGCCCATCGCTGCCGTTTGGTGAATCGTATTCACCGAGCGTTTTGCCCGAGGGAGACAGCACTTTCACAACCACGTCGACGCCGCGCTGCTCGACCACGAGCTGAATAAAAGTGTTCTCTTCGAGCGTGATATCAAACTGTTGCGTCTGACCTGGTCCGATCGTGCGCTCGATGGGCGTGCCCGGTTGCAGCGTGGTTGGCCCCTGGGCGTTGGCGGTAAGGAAGACACAAGTAGCGAAGGGAAGAACGACGAGTGCCCGTAGTTTTCGCATTTGAGTTTCTCCTGACTGTCCTAAGACGCCCGAGAGGGGTAAAGAGTTCCCCGAAGACAGGTAAAATCCGCAAAACATCCGCGTTAATCCGCGGGCTACTTTCCGAATGCATTACTGCCGAGGAAGTTTTCGCGAATATAAGAGACTGTGTCGTGAAGTGTCTCGCCGGGATCGCGCGGCTTGAACCCGAGCTCGCGTGTGGCTTTGGCGCAGTTCAGATACCAGAAATACTGGGCCATCTCGATCGCACCCGGCTCAACCGGCGAGGCCATGTCCCACTGTTTGAACAGCGAATCGACTAGATTCGCGCCTGTAATCGCGAGTCGCGAGGGAAGCGCGAGCCACGGTGACGAGACTTTCGTGAGACGCTCGAGCCGTCCGAAAAATTTCGAGAACGTCCAGTTTGCGGAGCCGAGCAGGTAGCGCTCGCCGTGCCGGCCTTTCTTCATCGCTACACGAAACGTCTGCGCGGCATCGCGCGCATCGACAAAACTCACACCGCCCGTCGGCACTGCACTGATTTTCCGTGCCATGAAGTCGAGAATGACTTTCGTCGAGCTGAGACGATCATCGCCGGGTCCGAGCAAGAGACTCGGATTCATGATCACGAGCCGCAAACCTTTGCCCTGGAAACGTTCGAGCGCTGCCATCTCCTGATAGGCTTTGCTCGCGTAGTAAGGCCAGCGCGAGATGATGTCGAGCGGGACCGGGTACGTCTCGTCGGGATTTACCTCGCCGTCTTTCGTGACGGCAATCGTGCCGCTCGTCGAAGCGAGGACAATGGTTTTGACGCCCGCGGCCTTGGCGGCGTCGCAGAGCAAGCGCGTGCCTTCGACGTGAATGTCATACATCTCGCGGGCGTCTTCGCGCTCGCGCGAGACTTTTCCGGCGAGATGGTAGATCTCGCTGATGCCCTCGACGGCGCGCTTGTTGTCGTCGGCGTTCGTGATCGAGCCCGCAAAAGTCTCGACACCGAGATCGACGAGCCAATCGGGAATAGACGTGGCCATGACGCGGATGTCTTTGGCGCCGTCTTCTGTCAGTTGGCGAACAAGATGTGAGCCGAGAAAACCCGTGCCGCCGGTGATGAGCGTGACCGCACGCTGGCGCTTCTCAATCGCAGCACGGCGCTTCGTGCTGGCGGTGGTCAAGCGAGCGGTGCGTTTGCCTGGCGTCTTCGTGGGCATGAAGAATAGGTCCTGTAGGTCCTATACGACCTATACTGCGACCTCCTCGCTGACCAGTTCCTTCTTGCGCTCGCTCTTCCAGAGCTTCCGCAGCTCCTTTGCGTCGAATTCATAACGCGTGCGGTCGCGGAGGTTGACGACCTCGTGTCGCACGCGAGCGGCGATGAGCCTGTAAGCCTCCGCGCGCGGCATGCCCTTCGTCATCTCTTCGAGCTCTTCAATCTCGAGGAAGCGTCCGATGCGCGCACCAACGTCGCGACTCTTGATGAGCGTCGTGCCCTTCGGCATCGCTTCATACGTTCCATCTAGATACATCGGCAGGATACCGACGCGCGCGTGCAGTGCGAGATACCCGACGACGGGCTTGAAGTCAGCCAGGATTCCCGTCATCGAGCGCGTGCCTTCGGGGAAGATGAGCGCGTTATAACCACGATCGAGAAACGACTTCGCATGACGCAACGACTGTCGCAGCGAACCCGTGCGCTCCATCGGCACAAGGTTCGTAAAGTTTTCCATTACTGCGCGCTTGTACTTCGTGTCGAAGAAATAATCCGCAGCCGCGAGCGCCACGAGATCTTTCCCATACTCGCCGAGCGCCATCTTCGTCAGACCCATGTCGAGGTGCGAGCAGTGGTTCGCAGCGACTAGGAAGTTTGTGTGCGGCGGAATGTTTGAGCGACCTTCGTAATGCGTGCGCAGGAACTGGTCGTAGAGGAACTGCTGCAGGAAGTCGGCGGCTTTGTTTCCAGCCGTCCTGACAAACGAAGGAACGTGAATCTCATCGTCCTTCTTGCGATCGTCCACATGTGTTTCCTGTTTCGGCGCAGCGCTCGGCTGGCGAGAGACAACAGTCAACAGCTCGCGCACGTCCTGGATCTCGTTGAAACGTTCCGGCGCGGAGATCGACCCACCGGCATTCTCGATTGCCGTCGCGAGCTCGACAAACATCAGACTGTCAAAACCTAGATCGCTCAGTCTCGTCTCATTCGAGACTTCAGACCGCGGTCGATTCGCGACAGTCGCCACGAGCCCTAGCAGCCAGAACGAATCGGCATTCGCACTTTCCTGCGCGCTGCCGCGACGCCCGGTCTTCTGGCTCTCCTCCATCGCCTCCATAATCTGGACCACTTCGCGTCGCTTCACTTTGCGCGTCGCGGTGCGTGGCAGCTCGATGTCGGTGAAGTGCAGGACCTTCACGCGTTTGAAGTAGGGCAGGGAAGCAGAGACTTCACGGAAGTGCTCTTCGACGAGACGATGCAACGCTGCGCGCGAGAGCGAAATGTCGAATTCGTCGTCAGCCACGACGAGACACGCGACCTTCTCACCGATGCCGTCGGCCAAACCGACAATGCTCAGCTCCTTCACGTAAGGCGAGTTGCCGTAGATCTCTTCGAGCTCGTCTGGATACACGTTCTTGCCGTTCGTATCGACGATGATCTCTTTCGAACGTCCGACGAGATAGAGATTGCCGTCGTCGTCGACACGACCGAGGTCGCCCGTGTAGAGCCAGCGATCTATGAGTGTCTTGCGCGTCGCGCTCTCGTCTTCGTAGTAACCGAGCATCACGTTTGGACCACGAGCAACCACTTCGCCGACGCCGCTCGCATCCGGCTCTGCAATACGAACCTCGACTCCGGGCAAAGGCTTGCCGACAGTTCCGGTCAGCATGCGATTCTCCGGACGCGTGACAGTCAACACCGGCGAGGCTTCGGTCAGACCGTAACCTTCGAGAATTGTGAAGCCGAGACCGTGAAAGTCGCGTTGGATCTTCTCACTGAGCGCCGAGCCGCCGCTGATGAAATAGCGAATGCGACCGCCGAGACCTTCGTGAATCGGATAGAACAAGACCTGCCCGAAGTTCAACGGAGTCTTGTCGCGCAGCCACGCATTGGCCCACATCAGATTATCTGCCGCTTTACCGATCCAGTCGCTGCGCTCGTAGAGACGATTCTTGATGCGACGATGCAGCAACTCCCACAACGCCGGCACGCCGACCATGCCTGTCACGTGACCATTCTTGATCGCGCGCGCGAGTGCGTCGCTCGTGAGCTCTGGCAGGTAAGTGATCTGCGCGCCACGACTCAACGGTGTCAGAAAACCGGTAGAGAACTCAAACGTGTGATGCAGTGGCAACACTGACAACACGCCGTCACGCGTCGTCATATCGAAGACTGACGACAGCATCGAAACCATGCTCGTAAGGTTGCGATGTGAGAGCATCACGCCCTTCGGCTGTCCGGTCGTGCCGGACGTGAAGATGAGCGAAGCAACGCCCTGCGCGTGTGCGCGCTGCGGCAACAGAGCGATGCGCTCGTCTTCAGTCTGCTGATCAGGTAACGCAAAGATGTCGTCGTAAGTCCAGAGACGTGTCAGTCCCTGCTCACTAAGCAGCTCCTGCAACTCCGGATGATCATCGATCACGGCCTGACTACAGATCATGCCCGCTGCGTTTCCGGCACGTGCGAAGTTGAGAATCTCGGCAGTCGAGCTTTCGGGATCGCAGGGAATACACGTGGCGCCCGCCTTCAGCACGCCGAAGTAGCTCATGCCCCACTCAGGCGCGTTGCTGCTGACCAGCATCACGCGATCGCCTTGTTTGATACCTTCACTCGCGAGAAATCCAGCCACGCGCGTCGCAAGCTCACGTACATCGGCATAGGTGTACTGCTCCTTGCGCCCATCGCGCTCGATGCGCATTGCCACTCTCGTTGCGTGACGTTTCGTCGAAGTCTCAAAGAGCTCGATCAGATCGCGATACGTGTAGACGCGTTTCGGCTGCGCGCGCATCTCGTCTTCGAGCGTCGGGAACACCCACTTCGTGAGTCCCGGCAGGTGAATGTTGAGCCAGTAGTCGTACCAGTCAAACTTCTCCGGATTCCACGTCAACAGCGATTGCTCGTCTTCACTGATGCGGTCGAAGAGCGCGCGCACGTTGTCAGAGCGAAACACGTACGCGTTCTCGACAGTGAACGGGCGAAACATGTCGAACGCTTCCGTCGTTTCGCGCGTCAGCTCTTCCACACGCTCGACACTACTCTTCACGCGATCGATCACTTCACCGACACGGCCACCCCCCCAGCGCGGTCGCACACTGTCGAGCAACGACGAGGCCTTCTTCGCCGCCGCATTGAACATCGGCACCGAGGTATTTTCAAACTTCGAAACGGTGACGGGCCGCGGCTCCATCCGTCCCTGGAGCTTGTTGAGGAGCTTGAAGCCCTCTTCCTTCTCTTCAAAGTACTGGCGCTTGTCGAGCCCGCAAAGACCGATGATGCGTTCCATGTTGTTGGCGTTGGCGTCACCCGTCGCGGCCTGGAAAACGAGTCGCGGCTCTTCGACACAGGCCTGTGCCGACACTGCCAGCATCACCGACGCGACCTGGTCTACTGGCGTGATGTCGAGAATCAGTTTTGGATCTGCGGGGATCTGCGTCTGGCCCTTGCGGATCAGGAAGATGATTGGCGCCGTTGTCGTGAAGCCTTCGTTCCAACCGGGGAACGGATACGACATTGCTGATTCGACGATGCTCGGTCGCACGATGCTGCGCACCATTTCAGTTTCGGCGGCGACGAGTTGCTCGCCGAGTGATTTAGTGTAGGTGTAAATGTTGGGCCAACCCCAGTAGGCGGCGCGCTCGACGCCGAGATCGGTGAGTCGCGTGCGCGTCCAGACTTTTCTCTCGCGAGCGACAGCGAGTCCGAGTGCGTCGGGATCGTCAACGTCACGACCTTCTTCGTTAAGACGCTTGCGTGCGAGCTCGCGAAACTTCGCAGCCATCATTGCGTCGCGTGCTTCGTCTCTGACGCGATCGGCAAGCTTTGCGCAGTCAGCGATCTCCTGGTCTACTGAAAACTGCACGCCCTTCATCTCAGCTTCGCGGTGGCGCGGAAAATACCCGATCACTGGATCACTTTCCCAAACGGCGCCGGAGCGATTGCCCGCGACGAAGCAAGTCGAGACGTGAACGAGGGCCGGGCGTTTCATGCGACGCGCAAAGGCGATCACGTTCTGCGTGCCGACGACGTTCGTGCGTAGGCCGCTTTCGAGTGTGGGATTGAAAGTTACATTGCCGGCGGAATTGATGATGACGTCGACATCGTCGGCGATTGCCTGTGCTTCTTCTTCGCTGTAGCCGAAGTTCGTCTCGGCGATGTCGCCGCCTTTGACGATCACCTTATCGTTTACAAAACCCTCGAGCGCGCTGCCGTAACGTTCGCGCAGCGGATCGAAAGGCGGCGCCGTGATGATGTTGTTCCAGAAACGACTTTCCGATTCCTCTTGCGAACGCGCCCGTACCGTGAGATAGATCTTCCCAACATTCGGAAACCGATAGAGCAACATACTCAGCGTAACCTTGCCGAGAAACCCCGTGCTCCCAATCAGGAAGATTTTTCTATCTCTGTAGATTTCAGTTGGTGACAGCTTCATTTCAAACTTTCCAATCAGACGCCTCCTGGGAGTGCGGCGGCCTGGCGCCGCTTTGGTATCGATGATGCGCGATCGAGGCCAAAGCGGCGCCGGGCCGCCGCACTCCAAGGAGGTTATTCCATGTCTGCAATGCCGATCATCGGCTGGTGCAGCATCGTGATCTCAGCCGAGTTGCCCATGTAATTCCGCGCCATCGCGATCGCTTCAGTCAAGTTGTCCGCACGTTCCCAGCCGAGTATCGCCGGCACGTGCGCATTCTCCGCACCCGCCGCAATCACTCGCCCGACGTGCTGCCGCCCATTCTCACCCCAGTACCACATGAAAAACGGGTGCGCGCCGTGATACGCATTCCCGCGCCGGTACATCTCGATATAACTTGGATTGTTCGCAAACTCGCGCTCATACTTCTCACGCAACGTGAATGCATCACGCGTCTCCGGCAACAGTCGATTGAAAAACTCGATGTAGCTCGGATGAAACTGGTGATCGAATTCGTCGTAACACGGGTGATGCAGGATCAGCACGCCGCCTTTCTTCAGCAGCGGCTTGTTGCGATAGAAGTTGAAGTGATAACCGAGCGCCATCACCTGGACCAGCAGCGGATTCAGTATCGAGTAGACGTTGTACGGCGAGATATCGGGAATGCCTGTGATCAGGATGTCAGCCTGGCCGCGAATCGGAATCGCATACTGCTCGAAACCCTTCGCCACGATCTTCTCGTGTACGAGCTCAGTCTTGCCTGCGTAACACGCCGTCATCTCATACTGCGAAGGTCGCGAGTGCAGCAGTTTCCGGCGCGCCGCACGCGGCAACTTGCTCATCGTGTAACGCATGGCTTCAAACTTCATGCGATCGAACGCACTGAAGTCGTCTTCGTTGCGCAGCAGGAAATCCATGTCCGCGCCGTACATGCGATTGTTGATAGCAGTCTCGATGTGAAAGACGTTCAAAGTCTCATCGACGATTTTGCCGAGCTTCACGACCTTGTGATTCAAGGCCGAGCGCGCGGGATCCATGTAGCTGTCTGAATCGCGAATCGTCTGCGGATCGTGGTGCATGCGCAGCGACTCGTAATCGCAAAGCCCGACCGCGACTGACTTGTGACCACCGTCCATCGGCACGAAGTTGATGTTGACGTAGATCAGCAGGTCGCTTTCAGCGCAGCGACGATTCAGGACGAGCGGCTCCTTGTGTCGTGTCTCGCCGATCTTGGTCAGGCCGTCGGCCCACTCAGCGTCGTGGTTGTAATAACGATCGGGATAGTACTCGGAGAAGATCGCGGGCCCGACCATGCGCTTCATTTCCCACTCGGTCATCTTCCGGTGCAGCGAGTTGGCGATGATGATGTGAACATCGTCGACGCCGTGACCGGCAAGCATGTCGAGGACGATCTCGAGGATCGTCTGGCGAATGTCAGGCGTTGCCATCGGCGGCAAAGGCAAGCTGATATCGTCAACGGCGACGGTGACGCGCATACCCGGCTCGAGTTGTGCGAACAACGGATCGCAGCCGAGCGGATGATTGAGCGCGTAACGAATGGCAGCTTCGCGATTCGGCAGACCTTTGATCGTCGGATTCGGGTAAAGAACACGTGTTCCGATCGGCAAGTCTTCGAGGATGAAGTCTTCGCCGGACGGCATGATGCGCGGCGCGCTGTCGCGATCGATGTAGATGACGGATTCGTGTGTCTTGCGTCGGAGTTGAAGTGCCATCAGTTTAAACCACGGATTAGACGGATCATCAGAACGATCAAAACGGATCTATTTAAGGTTAAGAATTGGCCAATCGTGATGCAGCGCGGTCTGTCGCAGCCGCATGTCGGGATTGATCACTGCCGGATGTCCCACGATCGACAGCATTGGTAGATCGCTCATGCTGTCGGTGTATGCGTAAGAGTCGCTCAGGCTGATGCCTTCGCGCTCGGTGTAAGTTCGAATCCACGAAGCCTTCGTCGCGGCAGCCATCACGGGCGGCAACAGGCGCCCGGTCGCTACGCCGTTCACAAACTCCAGACGGTTGGTCACGTACTCCGTAATTCCCAGGTGCTCCATCAGCGGCTTGACCGACAGATCGAGCGCGCCCGTGATCACTACCTGCCGCAGCCCAAGCTTCCTCGACTTGTCGATCAGTTCGTAAGTTCCCGGAAAGACCGCAGGCTTAATCACGTCCTCCAATAAATCCTGCGCGAAGTATCGCAGCCGGTCCTCAGACTGGCCCTTGTAGCGCTTGAAATACAGGTCATTAAAGACTTTTCGGCTATACTGGTCCGTCACCGCGAAGACTGGAAGGCTCAGAACCGTCGCCGCGCTCTTCTTGAAACTGGCCATGAGGCCCTGCTGGCGGCGCGCGTAGAACGAGAGTGTATGCACGAGGTTTGTGCTTACCAAAGTCCCCTCAAGATCGTAGAATGCTGCCCCTGCCAAGCTCTCCTCCAGTGATTTTGCAGTTTGCAGTGGGCCATCGGCCCTGAATGGAAAGCCACTATACCGTATTTAGATGAATTCAGATAACCGCAAGCAAAAGTATTACAAACTGTATAGCGACACTAGACAATCCGAGGCGATTTGATGATAAATCTGAGGAAAAACCGTGAAATCTTGCGATCGGCGCTGGTAACTTCGGCGCTTTTTTCAGTAGTTTTTGGTGCGGTAGCGTGCAATAACGGAGCGTCTCAAAGCCCGGCGAGCACGGGCGGCGCCGACGCGAAGATGGCCACTGACAAACTCGCCGAGGCAGAGCCGCTTTATGACGGCCGTGAAGACATGACCAAGGCCCGATTGGCCGTGACGGCGCTCCGGCAGGCTCACGCGGCCGATTACGGTAATTACGAAGCGGCCTGGAAACTCGCGCGCGCGGCTTTTTACGTTGGCGACCGGACCGATATAGAGTCCGAGCGCGACGCGATGTTCAGAGAAGGAACTGACGCCGGCAAAGCGGCGGTCCAATTACAGCCAAACAAGCCTGACGGCCACTTCTGGCTTGGGGCAAACTACGGCGGTAGCGCGGCGCATAGCACGCTTTCCAACTTGTCGAGCTTTCAGGACATCAAGGGCGAGATGGATGCGGTGTTAAAGATCGACGAGAGCTACCAAGGCTACAGTGCGTATCTCGGGCTAGGGCGGCTATATCTTCAAGCGCCGAAGCTGCTGGGGGGCGATCCGGTGAAGGCGGTTGAGTATCTGGAGAAGGGCGTTAAGCTCAATCCAAACAATACGCTCATGCGCTATGAGCTCGCGTCAGCGTATGAGGTTGTTAACCGGAATGCGGAGGCGAAGAAGCAGATCGAGATCTTGATGGCCGCGACTCCGGATCCCAAATACATAGCCGAACACAAGAAAGCGGTCGAAGACGCCAAGAAACTTTTGGAAAAAATTAACCGCGGATGAACGCGGATAAACGCTGATCTGCGTTCATCCGCGTAAATCCGCGGCTAAGGTCTGGCTTTTTGGCGAATCTCCTCGAGGGTTCGTTTGTGCTGCTCGAGCTTCTGTCCGGCTTCGCCGAGTTTGCCTTGCGATGTTAGTCGCTGGTAGTCCTCGAACTCCTGGATTGCTCGATTGATCAACTGCTGTAGATCCGCAGATGGTGTGGGTTGTTGAGTTGTTGGCTGATTAGTCTCCTGAGGAGGAGCGGGTTTCACCGCCGCCTCACCGAACAGGCTATTCATCGCCTCCGCAAACGTCTGCCCGTAACCCAGCTTCTCCTGCGTTGCCAGCACGACGAGCCGCAGCTCCGGCATCGGACTGCGCTCGGCCTGCAAGTACACCGGCTCGACAAACATCAGCGAGCGCCCAATCGGTATTACGAGCAAGTGCCCGCGAATTACGCGCGAGCCCTGCTGGTTCCAGAGCGTGAACTGCGCGGATAGCTGCGCGTTCTGATCGATGCGCGCTTCGATCTGGACTGGCCCCTCAATGACTCTTGATTTCGGGAAGTTGTAGACCAGCAGCTTGCCGTAGTTCTCACCATCGCTGCGGCCTGCCATCCAGCCGATCATGTTGTTGCGGCTCGCGGGCGTGAACGGCAGTATTAGTACAAACTCATTCTTCTGCTGCTCGCCAGGCAACTGCATCATGACGTAGTAAGGATCGATTGCCTCACTCTGTTTCTTGCCTTCAGCGCCGACCGTGATCTGTTGCGCGATGCTCCAAACGTCTTCGCGCTGGAAAAACACCTTCGGATTTTGCGTGTGATACAGGCTGTAGACCTCACCCTGCGCGCGCACGAGCGTCTCGGGATAACGAACATGCGACCGCAGATCGGCGGGCATCTGGCTCGCGTCCTGGAAGAGGTTCGGGAAGATGCCGCGATACGCGTTGATGATCGGATCCGCGTTATCAAACACGTAAAAGCGAGGGGTGCCGTTGTAAGCGTCGATGACGACTTTCACGCTGTTGCGAATGTAGTTGAGCGAGTTGCCGGCGACGTCGTGATGCGTCGAATAAGGAAAGTAATCTGACTCAGTGAAAGCGTCGAGTATCCAGAAGAGACGGCCCTCGTTCGAAACGACGATGTACGCGTCTTTGTCGTAAGTCAGAAACGGCGCGACGCCATTGACGATGTCGCGAATGTTTCGATTGATGAGCACGTGACTGTCGCTCGTTACGTCGTCCGAGAAGGGCAGTTTCGAGAGATCGCCGATGCCCCAGGCGAGCAGCATGCGACGCAAACGATTTCCGATAGGAATGCCGCCGGTCCCTTGGTAGGTCGTGTAGGTGTTTGTCTCGCCTTGCGGGTAGTCAAACTCGTTCTGTTTTGTCTTTACATAGACGTAGCGATCCGTGAGCTCACCGTAATAGATCTCTGGACGAGTAATCGTGATCTCAGGAGCCGTCGACTCGACCGGCATGTTCGACAAAACAAACTGCGGCAGACCTTCCGGCGTGAAGCCGTTGGCGCTGTTCATCGTCACGCCGTAACCGTGCGTGTAGATCAGTCGCTCGTTGATCCAGTTGCGTGACGATGCAGGTAGTTTCGAATCGTTAATCTCACGCGGCGCGATCATCATCTGGCGCGTTTGGCCGCCCGTGACGTAGCGATCGACGTCGACATCGGGGAAGTCGTAGTAAGTGCGAATGGCTTGAATCTGGCGCAGCGTGTCCTGGAGTGCACGCCAGTCCCACAGGCGAATGTTCTCGAGGCTTTCGCGGTTGTTTGGCAGATCGAGTGCGGCGGTGGAGTTTTCGGCCTCGAACTCGCGCAGCTCGATCTGATCGAGACCGAAGCCCCTGCGCGTCCACTCGATGTTGTAGCCGATATAAGGCGACTCGCGGTCGAGCTCGTTGGGCTTGACGATAAAACTCTGCACGTACGACGGAACAAGTACGACACCGATCACATAAACTGCGACGGGAAGCGCGAGAGCAATCAGTAGAAAACTGAAGCGCCGCACTGCAAACGCGTTAACAAGCAAAATAAGCGCTGCGATGACGAGGGCAATACTGACAATCAGCAGCGCCGGCAGCGTGTAGTGAGCCTCCGTGTAAGTCACTCCGGAAAACGTCGCATGGTCCTCCCAGAGAAAAGGGAAGCGCGAAAGATACGTGCGCCAGCTCAGCACCAAAAGGAAAAGCGCGAGCGCGCAACACACACCACGAAACGCAGCGCCGGACGACCAGCGCACGCTCGGTTTCAGCACGGTTTGCGGCAGGCCAAGCAGCGAGTAAGCGAGCGCGGCGAGCAGGACGATGAAAGTTACGCCGAGCAGCCATGAGCTCAGCAGATCGTAAAACGGGAGCGAGAAAAGATAGAAGCTAAGCGGCTTGCCGAAGATCGGATCGTAGACGTTTGTCGACGGCTGTTTCCAGTAGAGTGCGAACTGGCGCCAGTGCTCTTTGAGATTTAGACCATAAAGGAGTCCGACAAATGCTGCGATGAACCAGCCGAGTGGTCGGATGAACTTCGCAGGTGAAAATTGGAACGGCTGGTTGTTGAGAATGATGGTGCGCTTTTCGAATGCATAAGCTCCGAAGAGTCGCTGAAAGAGCAGAAACGTCGCGGCCAGCAGTAGCGCTGTCAGTATAGCTGAGCCGAAGAAGAGTGCGAGTTTGACTTTGAAGACGTACCAGTAGATTGACGAGTAACCGAGTGATCCGAACCACAGCGCCGAAATGTAAATCGAAACGATCCGCGAGAGCGAGAACAACAGCAAAATCGCGGCGACAAGGATCCAGATTTTCAGACGACGTCGTTTGGGTGGTCCAACGTCGATGATCTCAGGGGTTCGGGGGTTCTTACTCACGCGCGTATCTTGCCACAGATAACCGAGGAACACACGGCTCGTGTATAATCCCGAGGATGCTGACGCCAGAGACAGTTCTACAGGGCCGCTATCGCATTGTGCGCCAGCTCGGCCAAGGTGGCATGGGCGCCGTTTACGAAGCAATCGACCAGCGCCTCGACACCACGGTTGCCCTCAAAGAAACGCTTTTTGCCGAAGAACGCCTGCGCAAACAGTTTGAGCGCGAAGCGCGTTTGCTGGCCCGTCTGCATCATCCCGCACTGCCGCGCGTCAGCGACCATTTTTCCGAAGGCGACGGCCAGTTTCTCGTGATGCAGTTCATCCCCGGCGATGACCTCGCGGAGATGATGACACGCAAGCGAGGTCCGTTTCCGGCCAACCAGGTTTTGACGTGGGCCGATCAGCTACTCGACGCGCTTGATTACCTGCATACACAGGATCCGCAGATCGTCCATCGCGATATCAAACCGCAAAATCTCAAACTCACTTCACGCGGCCAGATCATCCTGCTCGACTTCGGTCTCGCAAAAGGTCAGGCCGGCGAGATCTCGCGCGTCACGACTGCCGCAAGCATCTTTGGTTACACACCAAACTACGCGCCGCTCGAACAGATTCAAGGCCTCGGAACTGATTCGCGCAGCGATCTCTATTCACTCGCCGCGACGCTCTATCACCTGATGACGGGCGTCAAGCCACCCGATGCGTTGACGCGCGCGGCTGCGCTCGTGAACGGTCAACCCGATCCGTTGTTGAAGGCGAGCGAAACGAACACGGCGATTTCGCCTGCCATTGACGACGTGCTCGCGAAAGCGATGGCGCAAAACCGCGAACAGCGTTACCCGACTGCCGCTGACATGCGCCGTGCGCTTCATGAAGCTGAGCAGGCTACGACTGTAGTCCATCGAGGTGAGGCACAGACGGTTTTGTTACCAACGCCGCCAACGAAGACCGTGCCGGTGTCGACACAAACAGTCGCGAGCGCGCACACGGTTGGTCCAACGGGCGAGACTACGGTCGTTCGTTCGAGCGCACGTGGTCCAAGACGATGGATACCGATCGCGATCTCGGCGGCGGTGCTGGTGCTAGTTGCGTGTGGCGCACTCGGTTTCTACGCGTTGAAGAAGCGCAACAACGAGCCGAACGTGCAGATGGCGACTGAGAGTCCGACACCGATGGGCGGTACAGTTGCGGAGACGCCTTCGCCGAGTCCGGAAGCGACTGCGAAGATTGATGCGCAGCAAGTTCCATCGACACCGCCCAAGACTGAGAGGCCCACGCGCAACGAAGAAGCGAAGAAAGCACCGACGCCACAGAAGCGTGAGTCGCCTCAAGTGCAGGTCGAAGTCCATGGACGTGAGGAAGAACAGCCGCCGGATGTGCCGGTGCCGCCCGAGTTTGAGAGACAAAACCGGCCGCGCCGGCCAACGGTCAGAGTGATGCCGAACGGCATGAGGATTCAGACCCTGCCTGACGGTACACAGATCGTCACGACGCAAAACGGAGGACGTTTCATGATCAATAGGGATGGGACACGGACCGTCCTCAGTCCGCCGCGGCCGCGTCGCCAGGCTACTCCGTCATCGACGCCAGAACCATAGCCACAAAGAGGCACAGAATGCACAAAATAGAAAAGTTTAAAGTCCAAGTGTTTGCGCTGCTGGCTCTGTTTGCATGTTTGGCAATGCTGAGCCCGGTTGGTGTGGCGACGAACGCGAGGAATGAACGAGCCATTCCGTCTGTCATCCGCATCACTCCACCGGCGCCGGCATTCGACGACAAGGAACGACTAGCCGAGTTGAAGCAGCGACGTGAGCGCGTGGCCCAAAGCATCGGCCCGCAGTCGTTCATGATCCTGTTCAGCACCGAGCCGCGTGTCTACACAAACGACCTCGACTATCCGTATCGTCAGGAAAACAATCTCTACTATCTCACCAACCTGAAGCAGAAAAACGCGACGCTCGTTTTGCTGCCGGGCAACACGAAGGTGCGTGAGATTCTCTTCATGCCGCGCCGCAATCCGGGTGCTGAAACATGGACCGGCCACATGTACAGCACCGCAGAAGCAAACCAGCTTTCCGGCATTCGCGAGATCTGGCACGTGAGCGAGTTTGAGCCGTTCCTCAAGGCGATTCGGAATCGCCAGCCGTACCGGCCGAAGCCCGAGAACATTCTTATGTCGGACCTGCCTGCCGACATGCCGCTGACAAACGATAACGGCTACACGACGCTCTTCGACGCCGCTGCGAAAGGTGAAGCGGGTCTGTTCATGCTCGTTCCTTCAGGCCAGGGTGAGAATCGTGAATACAGGCAGGAGCAACGCTTTGCTGCCGACTGGTCCAGTACGGCTTCCGGTTACAGTGTTAAGAACGCGTGGCCCATCTTTACGCAGATGCGACTGGTGAAGTCGCCGATGGAGCTGCGCATTATGCAACATGCGATCGACATCAGCACTGAGGCGCACCAGCGCGCGTGGGCGGCCGCGAGCGATGCGAAGTGGGAGTATGAAGTCGATGCGGTGATGGCTTACACGTTCAAGCTTCGCAACGCCGACAACTGGGGTTATCCGGACATCGTCGGCTGTGGTCCAAACGCGACTACGCTGCATTACCAGGAATCCCAAGGGCCGGTGAAGCATGGTGATTTGCTGTTAATGGATGTGGGCGCGGAATACGATCACTACACGGCCGACATCACGCGCACGTTCCCAGTGAACGGCAAATTCACCCCAGCGCAGGCGGCTGTTTACCAGATTGTTTACGATGCGCAGGAAGCGGTTGCGAAGGCATCAAAACCTGGCGCCACGTTGTCGGATGTGAACCGCGCGGGAACGGCAGTGATCATCGACGGGCTGTTGAAGCTCGGACTGATCACGGATCGTAATTCGATGCACTACCGGATCTGGTTCATGCATGGCACGTCACACTGGCTCGGCATGAACGTTCACGACGTTGGTGGTGGAGCGAAGTTTGTGCCGGGAGTGGTGTTCACGAACGAGCCGGGAATCTATGTTAGGCCGGAAGCGTTGGACCAGATGCCGTATGGTTGGAACCAGGACGACTGGGAAAAGTTCAAGACTGCGGTGCGGCCGGCGTTTGAGAAATACAAAGGCATGGGCGTCAGGATTGAAGACGACATGGTGATCACGGCTGACGGCGTGCGCTGGATGAGCGAGGCGCTGCCACGCAAGATCAGCGACATCGAGGAATTCATCGCTAAGGCGCGCAGGCAATCGGAATAATATTTAGCCGCGGATGCACGCGGATTAACGCTGATCTGCGTTCATCCGCGTGCATCCGCGGCTAAATTATCTGAAGATTCTTTTGAGCCACCCTGAGAACCACCTCAGGGCTGTTCGAAAAAACCCGTGTTGCGGCGGTGGCTCACCCACCGCCGTCTTTGCTTCAGCAGCGAGACTCGTGAAGAACTGCGCGGCCATCATCTTCGCCGTGCCCTGGATCATGCGTTGGCCCACGCTCGCGATCGTCCCGCCAACCTGCACGTCACCCGTATAGCTGACCTTCGTGCCGTTGTCTGTTTGCTCGAGATCTAAATCACCGGAGCCCTTGAGAAATCCCGGCTGACCTTTGCCGTCGACGACTATGCGCAAGTGTTCAGGCTCGCGCAGGTCTTCGAGCCGTGCAGTGCCGTTGAAGACGCCCTTGATCGATCCGACTCCGGCGCGAATGGTCGCTGCGAACGTGTTCTCGGCGGTCTTTTCAAGTTTCTCGCAACCCGGAATACAGCGTTGCAACACCTCCGGATTGACGAGGCATTCGTAGACACGCTGGCGCGGCGCATCAAGTTCGTGAGTACCTTCCAGTTTCACTGCAAGCGAGCCCTCGCAGCCTGGATTCCACGGCGCGTGTGCACGGTGGCAAGGTGACAGCGATATTCGCTTGACGCGTAAAGATCGGAGTTTGGATCGATACCGTCGCAAACGTGCGTGACTGCCGCCGCGATCGCGTTGTCGTCGAGGTTTGTTCCCGTGAGCGCAGCTTCGACAGCTTTGGCGCGATAAGCTTTGACGCCCACACCAGTCACGCCGATAGCGGCTGACTTGCACGAACCATCGTCGTTCAATTCGAGATGCACAGCGATTCCAACGACTGCGAATCCAGACGCAGGATGCGGCACTTTTTGATAAGCCTGGCCGAAACGTCCGCTGGGCTTCCTGATGCCAACTTCACGGAGTATCTCGCCCGGTTGCAGATCAGTCGTGAGCAGATCGACGAAGAAGCTTTCGGCTTTGACGGTGCGGTCGCCGTTTGGTCCAACGAGAACGAGATCGGCATCGAGCGCGAGCACCGCGGCAGGCCAGTCGCCAGCCGGATCGGAATGCGCGATACTGCCGCCAATCGTTCCCTTGTTACGCACCTGAACGTCGCCAATGCTCTTCGCACACTCGGGCAACAGCGGACAAATCTGTTTAAGCAAATCCGACGCTTCCAACTGGTAGTGAGTCGTAGTCGCGCCAATTAGTATCTGATCACCCTCTTCACGAATATACGCAAGCGACTTGATCCGCGCGATATCGACGAGCAACTGCGGCTGCGCGAGACGCAGCTTCATGGCCGGAATCAAACTATGCCCACCTGCGAGCACCTTCGCGCCATCAACGTCGCTCGCCAATAATGCAACCGCCTCATCAAGCGTCGCCGGCGCTTTGTAGTCGAATGGTGTTGGAATCATAATCCGCTCCTAATCCGTCTTATCCGTGGCTAATTATTCGCCAAACATCTTCAGGCTTGACCGGCATATCGAGATGCTTCACGCCAAACGGCGCGAGTGCATCGACGATCGCATTGACGATCGCGGGCGTCGCTCCGATCGTTCCTGCTTCACCCACGCCTTTGACGCCGAGCGGGTTCACTGGCGAAGGCGTCTCGGTGCGATCGAGCTCGAACTCCGGAATATGTGACGCACGCGGCACCGCGTAGTCCATCAAGGTTCCCGTGACGAGTTGTCCCTGTTCGTCATAGACAACTTCCTCAAACATTGCCTGCCCGATCGATTGCACGATGCCGCCATGGACCTGCCCGTCAACGAGCATCGGATTGATCACGCGGCCGCAATCGTCAACCGCAACGTACCGGAGAAACTCGATGTCGCCCGTGTCGCGATCGATTTCGACGACGCAGATATGCGTGCCGAACGGGAACGTAAAGTTTTTCGGCTCGAAGAAGTACGTCGCAGACAGACCGGGCTCAGTGTCTGGCGGCAGCTCCTTCGCGAGGTGCGCCGCGAGTGCGATGTCCTGGATCGTCAGACTCGACTTACCTTCAGTCTGCGGCTCCGGCAGTGCGCCTGCAGGCGCTTCCCCGACGGGCACTACCGGATCAGACGTTCCAGTCGACGCAGCCGCCGCTGCTTTGGCTTTCTGCAGCGAATACGTTCCGCTTTCGAATGAGACGAGTGAAGCATCCGCCTGAAGCATGTGAGTGGCGATCTTGTGCGCTTTCTCTTTCAGCTTTTGAATCGCGACATAGACCGCCGTGCCACCGACCGCAGTAGCGCGACTGCCAAACGTGCCGATGCCGTATTGCACGACGCCCGTGTCGCCGTGGATCACAGTCACGTCGTTGATGTCGACGCCCAACTCATCCGCGGCGATCTGCGCGAACGACGTCTCCTGTCCCTGTCCGTGCGGCGATGCGCCGGTCAAAACAGTGACCTTGCCAGTCGGCTCGATACGAACTGTCGCACTCTCCCAGCCACCAGCGGGCATCGCCTGTGATGGTCCAAGCGCGCAGATCTCGACGTACGTCGAAAGGCCGATACCGATCAAGCGTCCTTCCTCGCGCGCCTTCCTCTGTTTTTCACGGAGGTCCGCATAGCCCGCGATCTCCTGTGCTTTGTTCAATGCGGTGTTGTAGTCGCCACTGTCGTAATCGAGACCGGTCGCGGTGTGGAAAGGAAACTCGCTCGGTGCAGGGAAGTTCCTGCGCCGCACTTCAGCGGCGTCCATCCCGAGATCAGCGGCCACGAGATCAAGCGCGCGCTCGACGATGTACGTGGCTTCGGGACGGCCCGCGCCGCGATACGCGTCGGTCGCCATCTTGTTTGTAAAGCAGCCGACGATGTTCATCTGAATCGCGGGAATCTTGTAAGCGCCCGAGAGCATGAGCCCCGTCAACGTGGGAATCGCGGGCGTGAGCAGTTGATGATACGCGCCGAGGTCTGCGAAGACGCTGTATCGCAGACCGAGCAGCGTGCCGTCATTCTTGAACGCGACTTCGATATCGCCGGTCTGTCCACGACCGTGAATCGTCGCCTGAATATTTTCGCGCCGCGTTTCGATCCATTTGACGGATTTGCCAAGCTGCATCGAGATCCAACCGAGCAACGCTTCTTCCGCATACACGTTCAACTTCGATCCAAAGCCGCCGCCGACTTCAGGCGTGATGACGCGCAGCTTGTTTTCGGGAATGCTGATCATAAGCGCCACCTGCGTGCGCATGAGATGCGGGATCTGTGTTGACGACCAGAGCGTCAGTTCTTGTTCGCCGGGGAAATAGCGTGCGAGCACGCCGCGCGGCTCCATCGCGATCGGTGCGAGTCTCTTGTGCAGCACACGTTGCTTGACGGTGCGCTCGGCGGCGGCGAAAGCGGCGTCGATGTCGCCTTCACCTGAAGTGAGTTTGTAGGCGATGTTCGTGCCGAACGCTTCGTGAATGACTGGTCCACCGTTAGCCGCTTGTTCGACATCGGTGACGGCTGGAAGATCTTCATAATCAACCATCACGAGATCAACCGCGTCTCGTGCTGCGTAACGATCGGTTGCCACCACCGCGGCGATCGGATGCCCTACGAAGTAAACCTTGTCAGTCGCGAGCACACGATGATCGGGGACTTTCAACTCAGGCAACGCACTCGCGCACGGCACCTGGCCGATCTTGTCGGCAACATCCGCGCCGGTGAACACAGCAACCACGCCCGGAGCAGCTAGTGCCGCCGACGTGTCGATGCTATTGATCTTCGCGTGCGCATACATCGAGCGAACAAACGCGACGTGCAGCGTCCCAAGTAACGCGATGTCGTCGACGTAGTGCGCGAGACCGCGGATCAGACGCGGATCCTCGGTGCGCTTTACTCGTTTGCCAACGTAGTTATCTGCCATCTGATTTCTCCCTTAACCACGGACAACGCGGATTTATTACCGATCAGCGCTGATCCGTAATAAATCCGTGTTTATCTGTGGCCTGCCTTTTTAGCCGCGTACTGCACCGCTTCGATGATGTGCTGGTATCCGGTGCACCGGCAGAGATTGCCTTCAAGCCCGTGGCAAATCTCTTCGCGCGAAGGATCAGCATTCCGGTCGAGCAGTTGCGCCGCAGTCATGATCATGCCGGGCGTGCAGTAACCACACTGCAACCCATGCCGCTCCCAGAAACCTTCCTGCACCGGATGCAACTCGCCATTCTTCGCAAGCCCCTCGATCGTCGTGACCGACGCTCCATCAGCCTGCACGGCAAACACGGTGCACGACTTCACTGCCTGTCCATCAAGCATCACGGTGCACGCGCCACACAGCGACGTCTCACACCCGACGTGTGTGCCCGTCAGCTCCAGCACGTCGCGCAAATAGTGGACGAGTAGCATGCGTGGCTCGACCTCATCGGTATGAGAGACACCATTCACGCTGAGATTGATAGCCTTTTTCATGAGCTACCTCACTTTTGAATTCTTAAGTTGTAGGAAGAATTATCTGACGCGAACTTCTATGCCACTTTGCAGCGAAAGTCAATACGCTCAGACAGTGGCTTTGTGAATCCGCCGCTTCAAACGGTGAATGGTGCGACGGACGGTTTTTAGTTGCGCATGATCGTGCGCGTCGATTGCAGCGGCGCGTTGCGTTTTCAACTCACGAATACGCGCTTTGATCGAGCTCTTGTCGATACCGACGACAGAGTGATGCTCGTGTTGGATGCCGAGGGCCTTGGAGATCGCAACCACGAGATGATCTTTGTTCATCTGCGTGTATCCCTGCACGGCCTCGTGCTCAATGCCTTTCGCCATGTCGCGCAGTTCTGCGAGGGTTTTGTGTCTAAGTTGTTCGTATGTCAACTCCGCCATTGGAAGCTCCTGTTCAGTGCTTTTCTACTGCTGCAAAAATTTGATTCAGATGATGGTGCAGGTGGTCCACATAATCGCGGATCAGAAATTCGAGTGTGGCCAGCTCGTTTTTATCCATCTCTTTGAACGCGATCTCGTGCAATGTGTGCTGCGCGCGAGTTTTGGTAAGAACGTCTTCGGGTATCACTGAAACTACGTGCAGCAGGTGCAGGTTGTACGAGCTCCAGAGATCAATCACCTCCGGCCATGACTCGTCGCGATACTTCTGCGTGCTGACCCACTGGTCCTGTTCGTAACCCGCAAACACAAGATCGTCAGTAAACTGCGCGTGCACAAATCGCCGGTGGTTGTTGGCCGCTGAGTCGATCAAGTGACCCATAACCTCAATCGGCGACCATTCGTCCGCAGAACCCTTCCGGCGACTTTGATCCTCGGGTACGTCTCTCAGACGCGCCTTCGCGCTCACAATCGTGTTGCGAAAGTCATCGAGAAACTGCCCATAGCTGACTTGTGCGGACATGGAAGGGGGATGATATCACGTCAATCTTGAAAATCCTGTAATCCTCACGACGAAAACTTTCATCAAAGCGGAACCGAAATTGGAGGTTGTTCGTTTAGGGTAACATGCGTTGGGTTAGACGACTTTCAAAGCTGTTTGCAGTGCTCGCAGTCGGGTTGTTTCTATTCGTGGTGACTGGGGCTTCAGACAGGCTGGTCTTCTACGCACGCATCCTCAAGCTCTATACGCAGGCGCCTGACTCAAGGCTTGCCATGCCGCTCGAAGACATCAGAAAGAAAGAGATCACAGACACCTGGGATGCGCCTCGCGGCGATGGGCGCAAGCATGAAGGACAGGACATCTTCGCTCCGCGCGGCACACCGATTCTTTCCGCAACCAGCGGGTACATCTACAACATCGGCGAGGACAATCTCGGTGGACACACCGTTTCGGTGATCAGTAAGGGTGGTCGGGTTTATTACTACGCGCATCTCGACTCGTACGCGCGCGGGATCAAGATCGGCGATCGTATTTCGACTCGCACCGTGCTTGGATACGTCGGCACCACCGGAAACGCACAAGGCACGCCACCACATCTGCACTTCGGTGTGTACACCTCCACTGGCGCCATCAATCCTCTGCCAATGCTGACCGACCGCATCCCACCCGCAGTCACGCGGCAAGAACCCAGACGCGTAATCAACCGCAAGGCCTGATAATCTCCTTGGAGTGCGCGGCCTGGCGCCGCTTTGGTCTCGCGCGGAACGCGACGATCTGTCCGCCATGTGCGCGCTCCGCGCGTGGAGAAAGCGGCGCCAGGCCGCCGCACTCCAAGGAGACGCGCGAATTGAGACTGCATCACTAGTGCTACCGGCATTACGCTTGTGCCTTTTGGAGGCTTGGGCTAGACTCTGCCCGCTTTCTGTTCACTGTTCGCCAACCACAACTCAATAGGCCATCGGAAGGAGCTAACGCATGCGAGTGCGATCTCGATATCTCCCTGTCTCTATCCTTTACGGCGGCCAGGCTGCCGGCAACGGCGTTGTGAGATGGGAGCGCAAGGGCAATCGCATTCTGCTGCGCAACGTCGTCTACGATGTGGTTGCCGATCCGAAGCTGCCGGTGGCACGCGCCGTCCAGGCCTCAAACAACGACACGATCATCATAGCTTTCAATATCGAAGCGATCGGTAAAGATGACTCAGCCGTGATCGAGGCTACGCGACTCTTCACAACGGAAGTCACAGAGTTCAGCGCGCGTACTCGTTTGCGTGCTCGCGGTTTCGACGCGTCGCGCTCGTTCATCGAGAAGACGAAGTCGTTTCCGACAAACATCGAAGTCGAGGTTTCGCAAACCTACACGTCGCCACCAGACATGACACCCGGCGGCGGCGGTGGTGGACCACAACCACAACCTCCGCCGAACCCGTTTGCGGCAGGCATGCGTGCAGGCACGAACGCGACAGTCGTCATGCACTACAGCATGGTGAAACTTCCCGAGAAGCCGATGATGCCGCGCTTGTTCGACGACCGCGTGGGCTATTTCAATATCAGTAAGTACGACTACGGCGTCGATGAGCACCGTACGGCCGAGCGCACGTACATCACGCGCTGGCGGCTCGAGAAAAAAGATCCGAGCGCCGAGCTCTCCGAGCCGGTCAAGCCGATCGTTTACTACGTCGACCCGGCAACGCCGACGAAATGGGTTTCATGGATCAAGAAGGGAATTGAGGACTGGCAGCCAGCCTTCGAAGCCGCCGGCAGTCAAGCCTGAGATTCTGCGACGTATCGAGCCGTCCGGTGTGCTTGCGCGAGTGAATGGTGTACAGGAGCGGATTCTGAATTCACTGTTGAGCAACGCGCGCTTTGATCGTTTGGTCGAGCAGGAGGCACTCGATGGCGCGGCTGCGTACAAACCGGTGGAGCTCTTGTCGGATATGCGCAGTGGTATCTGGAGTGAGCTTGAGAGTGGGCCGGTTCGTATCGACGTCTATCGTCGTAATCTGCAGAACTCGTACATTGAGATTCTTTCAAACAAGCTCAACGTGCGACCTTCGGTCACGGACGACTATCGTGCGTTGATCAAGCTGGAGTTGCGAGATCTGAGTACGGCTATTGCTGCGGCGATGCCGCGTGCGGCTGATCGACAGACGCGCGCGCATCTTGCGGATGCTCGTGATCAGATTGCGAAGGCGCTCGATCCGAGGTTTGCCGCGCCCACGCCGGCCGCGCCGCAGTTTCCGTTTGGATTCGACGATGAGTTTAACCTGGACACGTGCTGGCCGGATTACTCGATCAGACCACGAAACCAGCAGTAGATAAAATACGATCAATAACAACTGTAGGGGTGGCCCTCCGTGGCCACCCGTGCTCGCGATTCCACGCACGGGTGGCCACAGAGGGCCACCCCTACAGTTGTTTTCGATCGAGCAAATTCGTCGTGTGATCTGTGATGCTGCTGAGTGGTGTAACAACTTGATCAATCTGCTTTGGTTCTTCGGGTTGGGGGCGGATGAGGAGGCCGGCGATGATGTGGCCGACGCCGGTTGTGATCGGCAATAAGCCAAGCAGCCAGATGGTCTTCACCACGGGATCGATGTCAAATGGAATCTGGGCGATGATGTCTGGCGGCAGTTTCAGTACGAGCGCGGCTGAAAGATAGTAGAGAAAGACAGTCAATCCCACGCCCGAGAACAACGACACGACACCCTTCGAAATGTGGCTCTCGCGTTTCTCTGCCGGTGTTTTTCTTTTCGGAAATTCGATCCAGGCCTTGCGACCCTTAGGAGCTTGTGACTCAGGCGAGATGCGCGCAATTTCCTGGTTCATGCGATCGAGCGCGCCGGAGACTTCGTCTGAGACGTGATCGACCTTGAAGTTGCCGATCATCTCTTTGATCTTCGGCAACGGACCGCGATCACTGCGCGCGACCGCCTCGCTCAGCGCCACTGCCTTCCCAATCACCTTCAGGTTCGCGCCGCAGGTACGGCAGTATTGTGTCGCTTGCGCTTCTGTGCCGCATTGAGGACAGAACATGATTCCAGAACGTGTCGGAAGTCAGTTTAGTTCCCATAGGTCGTATATGTCCTATAGGACTTATTCATAGCTCAGGGCTTCGACAGCATCCTGACGTGCCGCGCGCAGCGCCGGATAGAGCGCGCCGATGCTGCCGCCCAGCAAGCCGACGGCGAGTGCAATCAACACCCAGCGCGGCTCGATGTCGATCGTCAAACTCGTCGTGCGCATCACTGCGAGCTTCGCGAGCATCGTCAGCAACACCCCAACCACCACACCAAGCACGCTGACGATGATCGCCTCCTGCTCGATGACCCACGCGATAGCCGTCTTCGACATGCCAAGCGACTTTAGTATCCCGATCTGTCTCGTGCGCTCTGTGACTGTCGTGTACATCGCAAGCAAAATCACGAGCACACTGATCGCGGCCGCCACGCCCACCACCACCTTGATAAAAACATTCAACGCCGGAACCCCACTCGCATAAATCTCCGGAAGATCGCGCGTGAAGATGAGCTGGTCTTCAGGGAAACGCTCGAGAATGCGCGCGGCCACCGCGTCCTGCTGCGCCGGATCCGCGCACGCAACGAGAATCGCTGACGCTTTGTTGCCAGTGCCTTCCTGATCCTGCATCGTCTTCAACGGAATCTTGATACGACCACCACCCGGCGGCTCGTAAACACCGACAATCGTGAATGGCCGCTCGAAAAGTTTCACTGTTTCGCCCACCTTCGCGTTACGACTTCGTTGCCACTCCGGATCGATTATCGCCTCGTCACCCGACTGCAAGTTGCGTCCTTCACGCATTGTGATGTGCGCAATCGTTGCGTACTCGTCGTATTCAATTCCATCGATCAGCCGTTGCCCGAAACCCGTGTCACTCTTATCGAACGTCTGGCCGATCGGTGTCGCCGCTCGAACGCCCTCAATCGTTGCAAGCTCCGCAGCGTGCGAGGCCGGCAGTCTGAATTGCGCTCCGCCACCGATACCAATCGTGCCGGAAGTGCGAATCATGATCTCGGCGCCGATGTTTGATTCGCGTCGACCACGCTCATGCAAAACGCCATGAGCGAGTCCGACAGTGAAGACAATGAGCAACACTCCGACACCCGTGCCGAGAATGCTGACGGCGGTACGAGCCGGTCGATGGGCAATGTTTGAAAGTACGAGACTATCCATAAGACGTTGTAACCGCGGGCTGCGATCCAGGATGCGACGCCACGCGTTGGGGAGCGTGCGCCAGGTAAGCACGAGGAGGCCGATGGAGGTCCAGACAACGATCGCCGCTTTGCGCACGAGGGCGAGCGCGAGACCGGCCGCGGGCGTGAAGCCGAGTCCTTTCTGAAGTATCACTTCAGTGCCGCCTTCGTAGACGCCGATCGTTCCGGGGACAAATGCAAATACGAAATTGATGACCTTCGTTAATGACTCGATGATGTAAGCCTGCGCCACCTGCGGTTGAAAGCCGAGCATCTTGAGCGTGAGATAAACCTCAGCCACACTCGCTGCGTGTGCCAGCAGGTTGCACAAGATCATCAGAAAGAACGCGCCGGGGTGATGCTTGTAGAAGTCGTAGACTTTCTGCTCGAGATGGTAAATGTGATGACGTCGCTTGAGTATGACCTTGGGACTGAGCCGCAGCTCGCCTAACCGATCGATGATCCACGTGAGCAACATTACGCGACGTTTAGCCGCGATGGCTGCGATCAGTATTCCTGACGCTGCGACGGCAGCAATGACCAGCAACACAAGGTAAACGCCCGGAGGCAGTGGGTATCGCAGCAACATCACCACTGCGCCGCTCAACACGAAGAAGACTACCGAGAGGTTATAAATCAGATTATCGACTACGAGCGCGGGCACGCCGTAAGTCAGCGGCACACGTTTTCTCAGCAACGCGACCTTCGTCGCCTCACCCAGCAGTGGACCAGTGAACGTGAGAAAACTGATCGCTTCGCCACCGAGTCGTGCGGCGAATGCGTGACGAAATGAGATGCGACGGTGTTCCGCTGGTACTGCGGCGCGCATCGAGATCGTGCGCAGCACGTGGCGCAGCCCGCTGAGACCAAGGACGACGAAGAAGCCGAAGCCGATGCGCAACAACGCGTCGAAGAGCGGTTGCACTCCGACGCGATTGATTACGTAGATTAGTAGTCCGAGTCCGAGTATGAACGCGAGTGTCTGTAGCCAAACGAGAGATCGACGCGAGTTGCTGGTGGTGGTTTCCGGCTCTTCGGAGAGTTCTTCTGCTGTACCGGCCGGCCAGTTGTCTGCGAAGTCTTCTCTCGAGTCGATCAAGGCAATGTACTCAGCCTCTGCGTAGTCTCTGCGCTCTCTGCGTCTCTGCGGTGAAAAACGCCTTTAACCGCAGAGACGCAGAGAGCGCAGAGATTACGCAGAGAAGATCCTTAACGCTACTTAACTCCATTAGCCGTCGTCTTCTGCCGGTCAGGCAGCGCAGGGAACAGCTCCTTAACAATGTGTCCCGGGAACTTGCGAAATCCCTTCTCCCAGAGTTCAGGAACGGGATTGTTATCATCGCGTAATTTTCCGGTTAATGCCAGCAGCGTCGGCACGTAACTGAGACTGTCATATGGCGCAACGATGTCGAGCGCGCGCGGAATCTGCGTGCTCGATCCACCAGCAACCATGAAAGTGGAATGTGTCGACACGCGGAAGAACGAGCCATGATTGCCGCCCGGATTGAAACCGCGAACGTCGAAGTTCCAGTGATCCTGCGCCACGATCAGCATGTCAGGCTCGACGAGCTCGCGTTTGCGTCGCGCGTACTCCTTCATCGTGCGTTCTTCCTGGCTCAGACCCGGATCGCTCGTTGAAAGACTCTCTACGTCATGTCGCGCGAGCTCTTCGTGCAGGCCGATGAGTCCGTTCGAGTAGTGCGTCTTGTGCAGCGCCGCGAGCCACTCCGAGTCCGTGTGCCATTCGCTCAGCCACGCCGTTCGGTCAGCTAGCGGAACATTCAGGTTTGGATCTTCGAAAATTTGCAGCGGCAAACCCGCTTGCCAACTGATCTGCTTAAACTGCACACGCCCGCTCGCATCCTGCGTCAAGCTGTTGATGGGTAAATAACGAAGACTCAACTCGCCGTTCACATTGCGACGCGAGAGCAGCAACGCCTGGCGGTCTGCGCCGGTATTAATCCAGATCACGTCCTGGTCGATGTCACGCTCGTCGATCAAAGGCAACACGAGGTCACGCGAGATCCTCGTGGCAATCAGATCCACGGGCCGGTTTGCAACCCCATGCTGAACATTGTTTCGGACGGTAATGCCATGCAGCAACGCGAAGTAGTCGAGACGGACGAAGGTCTGTTCCACGTTAAGCGAACCGTCAGCGTTCGCGACGATGCCGTTCGGACCGAGACCAACAACGTAATTCTGAAGTTCATAGAGCGTGTTGCGATCGCCCATCGACATCTTCGGGATCACATTCTCGATTTTCACTCTCGACGGCGAGAACGCCTCTGACGAGATCGCGAGAAGGTTTTGCAAGGCGAGTGCGTAATCGGCGTATTCCTTTCGCTCCATCTGCCAGCGGTCGAGTTGCACATAAATACGTTTCGCGGCGTCGTCGAGACCGGCGTCCTGCTGCTCTTTGGTGAACTTCTTGGGCTGCGCTTCCCAGAGCTTGCGTTGTTCCGCGATCGCACGATCGAGTGCGCTCAATTCAGTCTGTAACTGCTTGAGATCTTTTTCCCAGCCGGCGCGTCGTTGATCGATGACGCCGAAGAACTCGTGTGTCGCAGCCTTGCGAGCTGCGTCACTGAGCCCACTGCCTTGTAGTTGCTGCAAAAGAATGTGCAGCATATTGAGATCGCTGTCACGCAGGTGCAGCGACGCGCGCTCGTTCCCGTCGAAGTCGAGCATCGCGGTCGGATATGTCGTGCTCTCGCCCTTTAAATAATAAGTGTCGGGCGTTGTTGTCGTAATCAGCGGCACAAAAGGATTCACACCCTTGATCGCGTAGTCGAGCATCAGACGACGTTTGGTGACGACGTGATGACCACCGCCGGCCTTGCTGCCGAGCAGTTTCACGAGGTTATAGCCCTGGCTGTAGATCTTCTCGTCAGTGTTAGTGCCGTGATCTGAAATCAACACGAGGGCCGTCTGATCAGCCAGCGGGCTCTTCTGAACTGCCGTCCACACTTGCCCGATGATGGCGTCCATGCGCTTGAGCACGAAGAGATGCGACTGCTCGTCGTTGTTATGATGCGCGACGTGGTCGAAGTCTTCCATCATCAGATCGAGGTAACCGATCTTCGGGTCGTTCAGCTTCGTGGTTAACTCTTTTACAAGTTGGTCAGTGATTGCGCTGCGCAGCTCAAAACCCATCGTCCACTCGTCAAACAACTCTTTGGGCGACTTCGTGAACTTGCCTTGTAGACTGCCCTGGAGTGTTGAGTAGCGCGGGTTTCGCAGAAAGATTGAATACGTTATGTAGCGCTCGTTGTGCGGATAAGAGTCGGAGAGCATCGGCAGGCCGAGCGAGTCGAGCACTTCAACGGCACGCATGTCGACACGTTGACCTCTGATACCGGCGAAATAGAGCGGAAAAAAATTCAGATAGTCATATGAGTGCAGCGTGAAGCGATCGAATTCAACGTTGCCTTTGATCTGTAAGTGCTGGCCTGTTTCGAGCAGCGACCACGAAGGCGCCGAGAGGCTCATGCCGCGCACATAGAAGTTCGAGAGTCTGGCGCCGCGCTGGTAGAAGATGTAATCGATCCAGGGAAGGACGCTCTTGCCCGATTGCGGATCACGTTGCTTGACGTAGCGATCGACGACCTCGTACGGCAACCCGTCGCATTTGATCACGACCAGACGTTTTGTTTGTGCAAGTGCAGGAGGCGAGAAGAAAAGAAGTATTCCCGCCAACGCGCAAAGACGCAAAGAAAACCTTACACCACACATCGTCAGGGCTGACCCACTATTGCTGGCGCACCGCTGACGGTTGCGGCAATTGGTTGGACTCTGGGGCTGTTGCGGAAATACTCGCTCGCCAGATCGCGGAGCGCTTTATCCACATCGTTGTTCTGCGAGATTCGCAGCAGCTCGTTCTTCGCCCTGGGATTATGAATGCGCGACAGGCTGTCGAGACACGCGCGACGCGTCTCGTCGTCTTTTGTGCGCGCAAAGATCTTCGCTGTCACTGCCGCCGTGGTTGACCCCGCTTCAGCACCGTGTGCGGCGATGAAGTGCAATGACCGTCTCACGTCTTCGAGGTTCCAGGTGATATCAACTTCCGCCGTCGACTTTGCGATCTGCTGGAGAAATGTCGTGTGGTACTGGAGCCGGCGCGCAACATCCAGACGGCTCTCCATGTCTTCCGTGAGCTCTTCACGGTGTACGTACTTGCCAAAGCTCAGCACGTTCAGCACACGAAACGCGAGCTGCACTTTCTCACCATGCTCTAATGGCAACATTTCGGCGCGGCGGTCCCGCTCCAGTCTCTCAGCCAAACCGTTCGGATCCTTCGCATAAGCGAGCAAGGCGTCGTATTGCTGCGTCGCGATACTGGCTTCAGCGTTCAGATCGTTCTCGAACGGATTGAGTGAGATCTTTTCGAGCCGGCCACTCACTTCCGAACGAAGCTCAGGCTCCATCGACGTGTTCAGCGCCAGCAACAGTTTTAGCTGCGAATACGTGTGCAGCCGCGACGGCTGGTTGATATCCATGCCGCGACGGCCGGTTACGAAGTCGTAAACAGTGCGGCCGAGGAAGAACGGCAGGTTCCCAAACTTCGACAGCGACAGGAAATTTCGCGTAACGTCGTTCAGCACGCGACGCGACATCTCACGCGTCTTCGGGTTGTAGCTGTCACGAAAGTCGACGAGCAGCATCGGAATCTTTGGATTATCGAGACCGTAAAGACCGAGTGGAATCATCTCGACAGCTTCGGCGCCCGGCGTTTGACTATCGACGGGATGGTTCTCGGAATCGAAGTAGCGAGTCTCGACGTAGCCTTTCCAGTCGAGCAGTCGCTTATCAGTCCACGGGTTTGCGATATTCAGGAACCGCTTGCTGTAACGCGAGCCCTGGTTCTTGAGCAGATCGCGCTTCGCGACCCAGAGCAGCGCATGCGTCGCACTGCCATCCGGCATCGTGAGCGGTTCGAAATAGAGGGATTCAGCTTCTGCTTTTTGACGCAGCAATTCCCAGTTGTGACCGCGTTCGTCGAGCGCCTGTGTGGTTCTCTTCGCGTAATAGCTTTGCAGGTTTGAATCGTCGACCAGCCCGCCGAATGTTTTATCACTCAACATCAGGCGCGCCTGGATCGTGGCCATCTCTGCGGGCGTGAAGGCTGATTCACCTTTGACTGCCTGGTATAAAGCGAGTACGGAGAGGGCGCGAATGATGTGTGAACGCCGATAGTCGCTCGTGTTGCGCCGGTAAGAGCTCGTCGAAGCTTTGATCGGCGTGCCGTACGGATCGAGCAGTATGTTTTGAAGCGCCGTCCAGAAGATCTTGTCCCAAACCTCACTCTCAGGCGACGCGAGATCGATTGCCGCCGGCGGTCTCTTCGTCAACTTCTCCTTGTTCTCGACGCGCGTGTAGAAGAAGGGAATCGCAGCCGCGAGACGTTGTTTGGTTGTCGGGCGCGTGTAGGTCAGCGGCCAGACGTAGCGCAGACGATTGTTTTCGGGGTTATTGTCGCCGAGTGTGTCGCGCAGAATAGACACAAGCGGTACCCAGTTGTCCTTTTCTGTAGACTCCTCTTTGGAATCAAGACCGGCGAGCTTCGCGGAGACAGTAATCAACTCCGCGCCGCCGGGTACTTCGACGCGCTCGAGCCGCAGTATCTGAGAAAGCGCCGTCGCCGGGTCATTTTCCTCAGTTGTGCGGGGATTTGGGCCGTGGGCCCTGCTGATTATGGGGAGTGAGGACGAGATAACGAGCAGTAAAGCTAAGAAAAAGCTCGCCCTCAGGTGCCAGTGCCTACGGCTTCGGGTAGTCATCCTGATCAGTACTCAAATTCTGGCAGATGGGGAGTTTGTACTGCACTCTAACGCAAATTTTCTAAATAGATCGCTCGGAAACCTTTCAGTCGGTTTTTCAACTGCAAGAGCCATGCCCGCGCGGAGCACGAAACCAATATACATTAGTCTAGGCCGTCGTGGACCGATTTTGTGCCGACGGTGTGACACGTTATGCATTGTAACAAGGCAGTTATTAGCCATTGATTTCACGGAATGATTTCACGCAATGTGTAAGACGCTGATTGTGAAGATATTGTTAACGTGAGCCGGTTTTCTCAGGGTGTGCGGTTTGTCCGGCAGTTTCGGGTTCCTTAGTTTCTTTCGCAGGCGCTTCCCACCCGCTACGCTGGAGTAGTGGCAATCCGAACCGTATCGGAACTGCGAAATTCGATGCCTGGTTCTCAGTGAAGACTGCAAAATTGACTCCAATCACGCGACCTGATGGACCAAAAAGCGGCGCGCCTGATCCACCTTCGGCAGTTCGTGCGTCGTATACGATTCTCCGCACGTCGAGATCGGTAATGCTGCCTTGCGTCGTCAGCGGTTGGATGCGCTTTGTCTCCGCGAGGTATGCAAGCTGGGCCATGGGTGTGCCGTAACGTTGCTGAATGCCTCGCGACTCAGCATCATCGAGCAGCGCGAGTAGTCGATCGGGACCGGACGGATAACCCATCATCACGACCGTCTTGCCGACCGCGACTGCGTCCGAGTCCGCTTCCAACGGCAGGATCGGAATGGTTTCCGGAACCTCAGGAATGTCCAGGCTACACACTGCAAGGTCGTCCCTCTGCGCGGCGCCTTTAAACTTCAGTGAGATCGCCTGCGGAATGTTCGGGAAGTAAGCGATCAGTTTTCTGAGACGTGGCTGTGCGTTGAGTCCACCCGCAATGCTTTGCGCGCGATCGTCTGCAATCCACGGTTGAGCGATGTGACGATTCGTCAGCACGTAACCTTGCCCGACGTGAAATCCGCTGCCGACAAATTCATACTCCGCAATCGCAGCATTGCCTTCAGGTGTCAACGCGTCCTGACCACCGCTTTGAACAGCGCTGCCACTGTCGCTCAATTGTGCTTCTGCATAACGCAGCGGCCTGCCTGTTCCCGCTTCGACGAAGTAGTAGGAACCCGCAATCAGACAAACACCGCTGCCATACTCGGCGCGCAGCTTCACGGCGAGTGAAAGACTGTACTGGATCTGTTTGTTTGATTCATCGATGCTGACGATCTGCTCGTTGGTCTTCGAAACCTGGTCTCGCATCTTGCCGAGCTGTTCGCCCTGCTCGGCAATCAGCCGGCGACTGCGCTGTAGCTCCTTGTACATCGCGAAACCGAGATAAAGCATGCCGCCGACGAGGGCAATCGCGATTGCGAGTGCGACGAGCTTCGTGCTCGGATTGATCTCGCGCACGAGCTCACGGGTGAACTCGCGCAGAAATACCTTCGCATCGTCGCGCCGGGCGGTGGCTGCCGATTCGATTGCAGCGGCTTCGATGAAAGGCGCTACGTGAGTCTCGCGCGGGGTCTGCGGGAGGACCGCGGGAAGCTCGCGAACAGGGAAGAAATGCAAAAGGATGTCGGAGCCGTCGATGCGAAACTCGTCGCCGTCGCGGATCTCGTTCCCCACGCTGACGGGTTCGCCGTTCTGCGTGATCGAAACCGACTGATCGAAATCTGCCACCCGGTACGACACATTTTTCCGCGTTAACTCGAGCAATACGGTGTTTGTGGCGTTCTTGGGCAGACTCGAGCTGCGGAGCCGCACATCACAAGTCTCGCTCGTACCAATGCGAATGTTGTCGTCGGAGAGGATTTCGGTGTGCCGGTCTTCGCCCGAGGAGATGTGGATAACGAGGCCGGTAGCCATATAAACAAGTCGTCCGATCCAAGTCGAGCGGCGCTCGACGCTTCATTCTACAAGAAGCACAAAAAGTTCAAAAGTGCTAGCATGAATGGCGTGGAGTTTATCGAAGATTGCGACCGTTTAGTGGAGCTTGCGCCGATTGCGGCGGCGGACATTCAGTATCACGTGTTTGTGTGCACGGGGAAGTCGTGTACGGCGAATGATAGTGCTGAGGTCAAGAGCGCATTTGAGCGCGAATTGAAGGCGCGCGGGCTGCAGTATGGGAAAGTGTCGAAGGGGTGTAGTCCGAATGGAACGGTGGTGCTGACGGAATGTGCGTCGGTCGGGTTTTGTGCGGTGGGCGCGGCGGTGATGGTTTATCCGGATGGTGTTTGGTACGCGCAAGTGCGGGCGAAGGATGTCCCTGAAATCGTCGAGGAGCACATCGTGAATGGCCGGCCGGTCGAGCGCCTCGCACTGCTCAGAGTTCCGAGTAAAGCTTGAACAGGATTGACACGATTTGAGCAAGATTTACATGTTAATCCTGAGAAATCTTGTAAATCCTGTTTACAACTAACTTTCCTTCCAACGCAGGATCGGTTTCCTCGCAGCCGCAGCTTCATCCAGTCGCCCAACACGCGTATCGTGCGGTGCATTCAAAACCAGTTCGGGATTCTCAACAGCCTCAACTGCTATCGACTTCATCGCCGCAATGAACTGATCGAGCTCCTGTCGTCCGACTGACTCCGTCGGCTCGATGAGCATCGCGCCCTGCACGATTAGCGGAAAGTAGATCGTCATCGGATGAAAGCCGTAGTCGATCAAACGCTTCGCAATGTCGAGCGTGTGCACGCCTTTGCGCGACTGCCGTTTGTCCGTGAACACAACCTCGTGCATCGGCGCACCTGCGAACGGTTTGTCGTAATCCTCGATCAACCCCGCCGCCACATAGCGCGCATTGAGTACTGCTGCTTCCGTCGCTTCACGCAGACCATCGTTGCCGTGTGTGAGGGTGTAAGAGAGTGCGCGCAGCATCATGCCGTAGTTGCCGAAGAACGCTTTCACACGTCCAATCGACTTCGGCTGATCGTAGTCGACTTTGTACGTTGAATCGGAAGACTTCACGATGCGCGGCACGGGCAGGTAAGGTTCGAGCTCTTTCGTGCAGCAGCATGGCCCGGAGCCTGGTCCACCGCCGCCGTGCGGAGTTGAAAACGTCTTGTGCAGGTTCAGGTGAATGACGTCAACGCCCATATCTCCCGGGCGCGCGACGCCGACGAGCGCGTTCATGTTCGCGCCGTCCATGTAAACAAGGCCGCCCGCTTCGTGAACGATCTCGCAGATCTGTTTGATGTTGCGTTCGAAGAGTCCGAGCGTGTTTGGATTCGTCAACATCAATCCGGCAACTTCGCCGTGCGCGCAGAGCTCGCGCAGGTGGTCGAGGTCTGTGAGACCTTCGGCTGTCGAGCGAATCGTTTTAACTGAGAAACCGGAGAGATGCGCCGATGCGGGGTTGGTTCCGTGCGCTGAATCCGGGATCAGCATCGTGCGTCGATGTGATGCTGCGGCGCCGTCGCGCGCGTCGAGAAACGCCCTGATGATCATGATGCCCGTCATCTCACCGTGCGCGCCTGCGGCAGGTTGCAGTGAAATCCCGGGCAGGCCCGTGATCTCCGCGAGGTGTTGCTGAAGCTCGTAGATTACTTGCAGCGCGCCCTGTGCGTCGTGTTCTTCAGTTAATGGGTGCAGGTTGGCGAAGCCCGCGATACGTGCGACTTTTTCGTTGAGTCGCGAGTTGTACTTCATCGTGCATGAACCCAGCGGGTACATGCCGAGATCGATCGAATAGTTCCACGTGGACATGCGAACGAAGTGACGTATCACGTCCACTTCGCTCACTTCGGGCATGCCTTCGAGATCGTCGTCACGACGAAACTCGCTTGGGATGTTCAGCTCGGTTTCATCGACGTCGAGCGCAGGCAAGCGATAACCGATGCGACCGGTTTGTGATCGCTCGAAGATGAGCTGCTCGTTCGGACTGATGTGGGTGGTGACTTTGCTAATCGTCATAGACTGAAATAGGTCATACAGGTCGTATATGCCCTATAAACTTCCTAGTGCCTGAATCAACTGATCGATCTGTGCGCGGCTGTTTGTCTCCGTCACGCAAACCAGAAAATCGTTCGGCCGGTCGGGCATAAACCGCGAAAGCGCGATCCCGCCGTCGATGCTTTTCTCCTTGCCGAGACGTGCAAGCAGATCCACAGCTCGACCTGGCCCACGCACCACGAACTCATTGAAGTAAGGACCAGTGAAGGGAAGCGAGTAACCTTGTATTTTGGAGATCGCGCGCGCTGCATACGCCGCCTTCTGCGCGCACTGGTGCGCTGCTTCCTGCACACCACGACGACCCATCGTCTCCAGGTAGACAGTTGCTGCAAGCGCGATCAGTCCTTCATTTGTGCAGATGTTTGAGGTCGCTTTCTCGCGGCGGATGTGCTGCTCGCGCGTAGCCAGCGTGAGCACAAAACCGCGCCGTCCTTTCTTATCGTAAGCTTCACCGACGAGTCGCCCGGGAATCTGGCGCGCGTATTTTTCGCGCGTGGCAAACAAACCGACGTAAGGACCACCAAAAGACAGCGGCACGCCGAACGACTGCCCTTCAGCCACGACGATATCTGCGCCACACGCACCCGGAGACTTCAGGAGCCCAAGCGACATCGCTTCAGTGATCGCAACGACGAGCAGCGCTCCCTTTGCGTGCGCGGCGTCGGCGAGTGCGGAGAGGTCCTCGATACAGCCGAAGAAATTCGGCGATTGGACCACGAGTGCTGCTGTTTGATCGTCAATTGCGTCAGCGAGTGCTTGCCACGATTGGCCCATCTTCTCATCGAACTGGACCAGCTCGAGATGAATCCCCGCGTGTTGTACGTACGTTTGAATGACTTCCAGGTACTGCGGGTGTGTCGCAGTCGAAGCGACAGCCTTCGATCGCTTCGTCACGCGCTCGGCCATCAACACTGCTTCGGCGAGTGCGGTTGAGCCGTCGTACATCGAAGCGTTTGCCACTTCCATACCCGTCAATTGGCACACGAGCGTTTGAAATTCAAAGATGACTTGCAGTGTGCCCTGTGAAATCTCGGGTTGGTACGGCGTGTAGGCGGTGAAAAACTCAGAGCGCGTGAGAATGTGATCGACGATCGTCGGAATGTAATGAGAATAAGCGCCGCCGCCCATAAAACTGATGCGCCGTGCCCCGGCATTGCGCGCGCCCATCTGTTCGAAGCGATCGAGCAGTTCGATTTCTGAAAGTGCCGCGGGCGTGTTGAGCGGTCGCTTTAGACGCAGATCTCCGGGAATGGAATCGAACAATTCTTCGGCCGATCCGAGCCCCATTGCCTCGAGCATTTCGCTGCGCTCTTCCGGCGAATTAGGAATGTAGCGCAAGATTATTCGCTCTCAGCTTTCGTAAAATCTTCATACTCCGCGGCGGTCAGGAGGCTATCGACTTCGCCGGGGTTCGACATCTTCACCCGGACCATCCAGCCCTGGCCGTATGGATCCGAGTTAACATTTTCAGGATCGTCAGCGAGGGCTTCATTGATCGTCACAACGGTGCCCGCAATGGGAGTAAAGACTTCGGACACTGCCTTCACTGACTCGACCGAGCCAAACGGCTCATTCGCTGCAAACTCTTCTCCCGCCTTCGGCAACTCGACGTACACTACGTCACCCAATGAGTTTTGCGCGTAGTCAGTGATGCCGATGATGGCCTGATCACCGTCTACTCTCACCCATTCATGATCTTTGCTGTAGTGCAGGTCTTCCGGAACGTTCGCCATGGATCCTCCATCTTCTATCTTGTTACTTTTGTCTCTTGTAGAAGGGCGTCTTAACGATTTGCGCCCCTACTAAACGCCCGCGTACATCAACCTGTATCTCCTGGCCCACACTCGCATACTCGACAGGCACGTACGCGAGTCCGATATTCTTCTTCAAAAACGGCGCCGGACTACCTGATGTTACATGTCCAGCGCGCTGGCCATTAACGAGGACTTCCTGGTGATCGCGTGCAATGCCGCGCTCGGTGACTTCGAAGCCGACGAGTTTGCGCTTCACGCCTTCTTCTTTCTGCCGCGCGAGCGACTCGCGACCGGTGAAGTCGCCCTTATCCAACTTGCATATCCAACCGAGGTTCGCTTCGAACAGCGTTGTGGTTTCGTCGATGTCGTTGCCGTAGAGCGCCATGCCCGCTTCGAGTCTGAGAGTGTTGCGCGCGGCCAGACCACACGGCAACACGCCTGTTGGTGTGCCCGTTTCTCCGGCGTCCATTATCTTGTTCCAGAGCTGCTCGGCTTTGTCTGCGGGCGCGTAGACTTCAAAACCATCTTCCCCCGTGTAGCCGGTGCGTGAAACGATGCCCGCGACGTCGTCAACGCTGCCGTGGGTGAAGTGGTAGTACTTGATTTCACTGAGCGGCACGTCGGTTAGTTTTTGGAGAATCGATTGGGCGTCCGGGCCCTGGAGCGCGATCTGGCAGTATTCAGCGCTGACGTTATTCAGGGCGACCATCTCACCTGCATGATTCGACTTGATCCACTCCCAGTCTTTCTCAGTGGTGCTGGCATTCACTACGAGCAGCAGGTGCACGGACGAAAGACGATAGACAAGCAGATCGTCGATCACCGTTCCCTCTGGAGTTGTCAGCGCTGAGTATTGCGCCTGGCCGTCGACGAGTTTCGTGACGTCGTTTGACGTTAAGCGATTAACGAAAGCGATGGCGTCCGGGCCTTTGACTTCGATCTCGCCCATGTGGGAAACGTCGAAGAGTCCGGCGTGTGTGCGTGTGCGCAGATGTTCTTCGATGGTGCCGGCGGGATACTGGACGGGCATGTCCCAGCCGCCGAAGTCGACCATACGCCCACCCATTTGCCGGTGGCTGGCGTTGAGCGGAGTCTGTTTCAGTTGCGGAGCGGTTGCGGTCAAGTTAGTCACCACGCGCGCCCGATTTACGGAGCGCTAAGTTTGTTTTAATCACGAATAACAGGTGAAGCCGCAAGCTAGCATGCGCCGTGCGGGGCGTCAAGCGAGGGTTGAGTATGTAGTCGCGAAGAATCGAACACAAGTTTGCTACTCACGTCGACGGAAAAACTTAGAACCACGCTTCCCGGGTTTGGGAGTTTTTAGTTTGCAGTTTTTAATGATTCGTACTTCGCTCGGCTTTAGAGTAGGAGAAGCAGTCAATTCGGGTGCTCCAGCCGGCACAGGTTGAAGAATAATCGTGAGTTCCTCACGGTATCCACCATCTAACCATTTAATTCTGCTCGCCTGAATGCCGAGGGTTTCTGTCAGATACTTCCTGGCGCGCCGAGCACGGTCCCTGGCCTCGTTTGCGCAACTACGTCTTCCAGCATAGACAATTATGTTTCCGATCAGATTTGGGTCTTGCTGTAAGGCAATCGCGAAGTTGTCCAGATGGGCTTTTTCTTGTTCCCAAGAAAGCTCCCCATACGAATCGAACCATTGATCAGCCACATAACTTAACCATCCGGGACTTGTTTTCGTAAAGCTCGCCTGTGAAAGCGCTGCGATGCACGCGCTAGCTAACGCTATTTGAATTACTTTCATTTTCATTTTGGTGGTCCACAGTGTCTCATTAGTTCGCGGTTGTAATAGTCGCTATTGGCCAATATGCCCTGCATGTCTTCGGCATCCTTGGGCGGGTCGGGCAAACCAACTGCGGCCCCAGGAAGTTTGCTTGCGGCGGTCGCCAGTTGCGTGTCATTGTAACCATTGTATCTGGCTGATAGATGAACCAGTTCATGGATGGCGATGCTCACATAATCTGTCTGCCACATCGCAATCGTCGAAGCGCTATTGCCGTGCATAAATCGAGTCGACAACAGAACGGTGGCTGTGCCGCGTGCAATCAATCCTGACACAGTTCCCCCGACTGACCACCCCTTGATTTTTAGAAAATCCTGAGTTACAAAACCACCCTGACCACTAATCTTACCTAGCAAATCGAGTCCATCCTTCGCTACTGCTACATTCCCTTTCCCTTCGTCCAACTCATCCGCTTTCGCAATCAAACTAGCTATATAAGCATTGCAGTCGCCCGTATTGAGCCTTTGCTTGACTGCATCAGTTCCCGGAAAGGCAACACGTGAAAGGTTCTGCGGCCGCGCTCGCGGATGCTGCAATTCTAGCGTAGTGAGGTCCATGCTTAAACTGGTTCGGGTGCCTTCATTGTCTGAGAAGTATCGCACAATGGGAAACTCAGCAATGTAAGAACCCCCGGTTATAATTTCTAACAGAGGATTCTGTTGCCACTGGAACGTTGGGGCTGGCCTGATCGGAGTCTTTCCCAACCGAGGTGAGCCGTCGGTATTCCTGGGAGGTCCAAAAACCAGTGTTTCTGTGACTACGGAACCGCTTGCAACGCGTCGCTGGAATTCAGCCTCAGAGACCGGAAGACCATCGATCGTCCTTCCACTAGAGTAATCAAACGGATCGCCGCCTTCGATGAATAACGGCTGGTCGGATTTCCAGTCTATATAGCTTTGGGCGTAACCGTATGGATTTTCAAGCGGTACCTCGGCCCCAACGGGATCACGCTCCTGCCGCGTCGTGGTGCGATAGCTCGAGTGCCCGTTGGATGTTACCCAGCTGCCAGTCACCGGGTTGTGATGTTCGAAACTGACGTTGCCCCATTCCTCACGCGCGATGCGCTGCCCTCCTGCATAGATATGAACTGTGTCGGTCCAACCATTGGCAAGCTCAACAATAACCGCTCCCCCTAAGACGCTTGATGTCACGTAGTAACTCGTCTTCGCATCTTCAACGGGTTCACTTTGATTACCCAATTCGTCAAAGATGCCCGGGTATCGTGTGATCTGAACTCGTTTAGCCGGCGTGCCAGTACCATCGTAAGTTTGCGTGATGTCCAGTCGTGGCTCCAGTGGGTGTTGAAGGCCATCACCAACCATTGCGATTGAGACGGAGTGATTCAGCATACCTGCCGCGCCGATAGTCTGGTTGTAGCTGCCATTGTTTGTCGTGTTTCCGTCAGCATCGTAGGTGTGATCAGCGCGACGATTGTTGACGTAAGTAGCGACATCGCTCGGCGCGCCTGTATAGAGTTGGCCGCTCCGGCTGCTGTGATTCCACACGTCGTAACTAATACTTTGGAAATAAGGATCGGCATAACTTACGGTCGGATATGGGCTTAGTCCACGTGCACGCCGGTAGGAACTGGCCTCCTTCAGACGGCCCACGTGATCGTACTTGTAAGCACGATCAAACCACTCATTCGTCGAGTCCCACGCATGCTCGACCGTACCATCGTTGTAGTAGCCATAGGACCATGTCATCGTGTTGTAGGTCGGAAACGTACAACAGATGTTTGTGTTCTGGTAGTTCATGTTATTAAGCGTGTACGTGGTCGGTTGCAGGCGTGAGTTGTAGGCAATCTGCTCACTCGTGGTATTACCGTACGTCATGCTCTTCCGTCCACTCCAGGCGCGATAAGCAATGCTGGAAACAAAACTGGATATGCTTTGTGTGTACTGGTTGGGCCAGACGTAATGGCTTGCGGAGAAGCCACTCGCGCTGACGCCTGACAGGCGATTGGCAGTGTCGTAAGTGTAGCCAATCTGCTGCGAGTGGAAGGGTATCGACAGTACAGTTAAGGCATCCGCCAGGTTGTAGGAATAGCTCAGCGTGTAAGTGTCACTGAGATCTGTAAATGCGCGCGACTCTGAACTCATTCGCGACAGCGAATCGTAGTTGTAGGTTGTTGTGCCGCTGGCGTCAGTCATTAAGGTGCGATTACCTGCAGCGTCATACTGAAAGCTAATCGCACCGGGCACTGGAATCGGCGAGTTTTGGGGAACAGTGTAGGTGATATCAGTCAGCAGATGCCGGTCGTTATAGGCATAGTTCCTGGTAGCGCCACGGCCGTCCGTTATCTTTTGAACGACGCTATCCGCGTTGTAATCCCAAACGGTGTTGACGTTCGCATCCTGTTCCGGCACATGTTTCATCTTCAAGCGTCCGTAGCCGTCATAAGACATCGTTGTGTCCTGGTAAGTGCCACTGCCTTCACCACCAGCGTACTGCCGGACTTTGGTTACCTGATCTCGTGTGTTGTAAGTGTTGACTGTCGCTGCATAGACATCATTGCTGGTTTGCCAATTATAAATTTCCGTTTTGATAGTGCGGCCGAGCACATCGGAATAGATCTTCTGCTTGCGGCGCTTCGCAACACCCGTATCGATCGTGCCTTCGTCAATGAGCGTGACAACCTCACCACCGGCGCAGCCGCAGCCCGTGTAGCTCGCTTCTCTGGTGGTGTTGTCGGGATTGGTGGTGACTAGCGGGCGGCCTTTCCAGTCGTAGGTTTGTTGCGTGTAGTAAATGCCCGTGGCGTCGTCACCGCTTGATGTCCAGGAGTTGTTGACCTCCGTGGGATTTGAGACTTTCGAGGCGCGGCCCATCTGATCGTAGATGGTGTTGACGAGACTGTAGCCGCCGGTGCTGCCCGGATGATTGCCCGCCGCGGCGATAACTCTGCCGACACCGTCTACGACAGCAATTGAATAAGCTTCGTCGTCGATATTATTCACAGTCGCGTAGCTGGCTGTGTAACCCGCTCCATACCAGAAGCGCTTGTAGGCGCCGTTGTTGGTCGTGGTGGTGCGTTCGAGCTGGCCGAGACTGTTGTAACTCATCGTCTGAATCGCGCCCTGCGACTGGCCGGCAGGCGCGGGACTTTGTGTGCGCGTCGTCGCGCCAAAGTCGAAGTTGTACTGTACATACGAGCTGAATCCGGCGGCGTCAGTCATCGTCGTCGGATAAGCAAACGTGTTGCGGTTCACGTTGTCAGAGAATGAGTCCGTGTAAGTGATGGTGTTTGGGTGTCCGGCGGGATCAACCGTCGATTTGGGTGTACCGGTGTTGTAGTAGTTGGTGTAGCTGGTCAGCTTCTTGGCGGCGTTGTTGATGTCAGTGACGTCCCAACGCGAGACAGCCGTGACGTTGCCGCGCGCCGTAAAAGAGAGATTGTAATTGGCATCGTGCTGCGTAGCCGCGGCCGGCAAGGCGTATAGCCGCGCGGGGTCGTCGTAGTCGTAAACGATCTTCGCCTGGTACTGCGCTCCATTAGTGATGTGCACTGATGAGACGAGGCCGATGATGCGGCGGTCGAGATAAGCCTGGCTCAGATTGTAGTCAGTGAAGGTTTGCCGGATCACTGTCTGACCGTCTGCCGCGTATTCGTATACGCCGTAGGGCAGCCCGTATGCCTCATAAGCGCCGTAATCGACGACGGTGCGGCGCCGGTTGTAACTCGCATCGTAGACGTTTGTTTCCGTCACCCGCGGATTTACTTCATAGGCAACTGAAGTGTTGTCCTGGGTCCACACGGTCGTGGTCCATTTCTGACGCACTCCACCTGACCAGACCTCGCTTAACGTAGTCAGTCCTCGCTGCCAGCCTGTGCCGTAATACTCCTTGTAGACCGTGCCGTCAGGCGCCGTGAGCACACACGCGCCATCAGGATCAACGCTGTACTGTGTCGTCACTTGCGACGGCACACCGTTAACTCCGGTCCAGTTTTGGGCGGAGACACTGCTACTCACCAGACGCGGCACGTCGCTGCCGGGTGTCTCGTAGGTGAAGCTGGTAGCATTCCGCTCAGTAGTGCCGAAGAACTTCCTGATCACAGACACCTGTAGCGAGTTCGTGTAATCGAAAGTAAAGTGAGACGTATCATTCAACGCTACCTGCGTCACAACCGGAAGCGGGTTGCCATTCGCCGTCCCCACCACCGCCACGCCCGAAAAACTCGACTGCATGTAGCGGGTGTCCCAGCCGAAACTGACCCACTGGTGCGACGGTTGCCCGTTCCACGCCTGCGTGATCGAAATCAGATTCGCGTTGTTGTCGTAGTTGAAGTTGATGACGCGGCCGAGCGTGTCGGTGATGGTATTGATCTGCCCCAGCGCGTTGTTATTGATCGTGAGGTAATTGCCGTTGCGATCCTTTATCTCGACACAGCGATATTCACCATTGATGTAGGAAAGCGTCAGTCGCGTGCCGTCGGTCGACTGGACCAGGAGGGGACCACTATTTTCCGTAAGTCGCAGGTAAGAAGAGTCACCCGCATCGTAGATATTTGACGTGCCGACCTGCCGCAGCTCAACTCGCTTACCACCAGCGGTGAGCAGCAGGTACGATTTCCGGCCAGTCTGCGCGTCAAAGACCTTGCGCTGCACGGTGGGGAAGCCGAGCCGGAAGCCCGCACTCGGAAAGCCGTTGTCTTCATCGAAATAGAGGTATGGACCAGAGCGGGTCCAGACAGCGGAAGAGTATGAAAGCGCCAGCCCCAAATCGAGACCGTTTCGGCCCGGCAAGCTCAGCAGCGGCACACTCCACGCCGCATCGCGTGTCAACATGCCATTGCCAGGCTCGTTTCGCGGCTCGACACGCGCCGAGATCAATGACGTCGCGGCAGCATTCGGTGGCCCACTCGGCACGAGGGTGCCAATTAACGTCGCGAACTCAGTTGACTCTTCGAAGCCGCGCCGCACGTACTCACGCCCATTCGTGCTGACGGTCGCTTCCCAGTTGGCCCAACCCGTCGCATCCGGATCACGCATCAGGTAAGTCTTGTATAGATCGTAGACATACCAGTGCGCATCGCGGCCCCGTGCGGCGTAAGCAGCGGACTCAAAAACCGTTCTGCCGAGTTCGATAGCAGATAGCTTCAGCGACTCCGCACTGTCGTTGTAGGCGGCGCGGAATTGGTAGTTCCAATACAACGTCTCTTCGTAAGTAGCGCTCCGCACTAACGCCAGACTGAAGAAATTCTGGATAAACTGATCCTCATACAACGTCGGCGGAACCCGCATGCGCCGCCGCGCGTGCGCGTGCAACCGCTGCGGTGGCTCCGGATCACCAACCCTGCGCCCATCCCACGGCTTGCCTGAATTTCTCTGTGCGCGAACAGTCGATGGTATCGGCGCAGGCGGCTCGCGCTCGATCGAGGATTCATCTTTTACTTCGTCGAGATTTGGAAACGTGCCCTCAGGTTTGCCTGGTCGTGCCGGCGGAGTTCGCACACCGCGGCCTTGCCCCTGGCCCATCGCGTTTACGAAAATCGAAACGAACGGCGCCGGAAGCAGTGCTATCCCGATCAACAATACGAGAGCGATTCGCAGCGAGGCACGCAGACCAATACGAGCACACATGATGAGGACTCCTGTGAGAACAAACCCAGCTGTTAATTTTACTAGTTGTCGCAGAGGGGCTCGCGCAACAACCTTTCGAAGTGAACGCGCGGCACTCTACTGCCGCGTTGGACCAATGTCAATCGACTTTTTTAGTGAGCTAGAAATTGCGGTCTTCGGCGGCGACTTTCTGAACCGTAAAGACGACACGCATCGTGTCGGGACGGCGATCGTATGAGGCTTTCACGAAAGCGGCATTCTGGCGTAAGGCAGACTCAAACTCATCGAGCATGCGCTTGTCTTTCGGAGGCTGGACCACGTCCGCCAGCGATGCCGAACCGTTACTGAAAACGTCGGCGACCACGATCATATCGTCAGCCTCGACATCGTTGTCTTCCGGATGTGCATAGGCGCGAGTCAAGGCAGCGAGGGCTCCGTCCGGATCGAGGCTCGGTGACTGTTCGGCAAATGGAGCACGGCTGGCTGCGAAGACTTCCGCATCGACTGGCTTGTAAATACTGATTTCCTTATTCGCGTGGGCTGCTTCGCGTAACGCCATGACGTGCGGGCGCAGCCCGATAAGCATCAACGTGAACAGAATGACTGACGCAAAAGAACCGACGCTGTAAGGCATCAGCCAAGGCTCGAGAAAACGTGCAACGCGACGACCGAATGAAGGTTGCGGCTGACGACGAGCCGCAGCTTCTATCGTCAGCAGATCAGAGATCGTGTCAGCCAGATCTGCGGGTGGTTTCGGCCGCGCCATCAAACTCAAGCTACGAGTCAATGAGCGCAGCTCAGCCACCTCCGCCCGACACACAGGACAGCGATCAAGGTGCTCGTCGATCGCTACTCGGACCGGCAGAGATACGCAATCATCGAGGTATGACGAAAGCGTTTGTCTGGTTTCTTCGCACGACATCATGATTATTTCCCGTTCGGATGGCTGACCGACCCCGGCTGCTCCTTGTTTAAGAGCAACATCGACAAGTTTAGGACAACCCCTCAGGCTTGAAGTGGGCGATACTTCAACGGGTGTTGCTGGCCACGTTTCAAATACGCCCTCGTCATGCCACTACGGAAGCCTTGAGCCCGCCGCTTTTCACTTCGACCCATCTGGCACCGAGTTTCGTGAGCCGGGGCGGATCAGCCATCCGATTACAAAGATCCTTCCAGCTTGCGCCGGAGTTCCTGGCGACCACGCGCCAGTCTTGATTTCACCGTTCCCACGCTTATGTTGAGCGTGGTCGCGATCTCTTCGTACGCGAACCCTTCGATATCTCTCAACACTACTGCTTCGCGATAGACGCGCCGCAAACCGCTCAAAGCCTTCTGTAATGTTCTCTCTCGCTCGTTTTGTAGAGTGTGTTGTTCGGGATCTTTGGCCGTGGTCGATTTGAGTGTCGCAACCAACCCAAGCCGGCCTCCGCCTATTTCAGGCTCGTCGATGGAGACTGTTGCTTCACGGCGTCTGCGACGCCACCACCGCCAGCGATTACGCGCCTGGTTGATCGCGATCCGGTAAATCCAGGTGCGCAGGTCTGATTCGCCTCTGAAATGGGCGATGCTCTGAAAGGCACGCAGGAACGTTTCCTGGGTCAGGTCACGTGCTTCTTCACCATTTTCAGTCAGGCGGTAGAGCAGACCGTAAATCTCGCCCGAGCGTTCATTCACGAGTTTTTCAAAGGCGGCAGCGTCGCCTCGCTTTAGTCTTTCAATGAACTGAGTTTCAACTGATGGCCGTACTTCAGCCGCGGCCGCCGGAGCAACCTGCTCTAATTCCATTTGCCCTCGGAGGGCTATTGGCTCTCCGTAGCTCATCGATCACCCCCTGGGGCGGGAACCTGAGCAGTTAAAGATGTTTGCCCTTTCCCGGACAGGCTTCCCCTTAGACAACCGTGTCTCAACTTTTGTTCCCGATGATTTGGAAAAAAATCCATCTGTGTCTTAGATGCATTCACGTTTCTCTGCGTAATCTCGGCGTTCTCTGCGCCTCTGCGGTGAACGGGTCGTCCAGCAATCTTCACCGCAGAGGCGCAGAGAACGCCGAGATTACGCAGAGAAACGCGGCTTGACAAGTTTTTGCACGGCCCATTAGAGTGACTCTTTTTCCGCGTAATCATACACCCAACAGAACGCAGCCGACCACGTAGGCTTGCAATGAGGACAACAAGTGGCAAAGTATAAGAAAAAACGTGCGCGTCAGCTTCAGCACGACCGCTTTCGCGACACGACTATCAGCTTTTTCGACCGTCTTGGCGACCTGCTGGAAGGTCGAGGACGTAATATTCTTTACGGTTTGGGCGCTCTCATCCTGGCCGGCATCCTGATCCTCTCCTTTGTTAAGTGGCGCAATCGTAAGAACGACGAAGCGCAGGGAGCCCTCGGTCGCGCGATCACGATCGCGAGAGCACCCGTCTCAACGACCCCCGGAACCGCCGATCTGACCTTTGCAACCGACAAAGACCGCGCGCAGCGAGCCATCGAGGAGTTTGAGAAGGTCGCGGCTAAATACGGCGATCCGTATCGATCGGAGTCACGTTACTTCATCGCTGCGAACCGGCTCGTCATTGATCGTCAAAAGGGAATCAGTGAGCTGACGGAGCTTAAAAACAGCAGCGTCGGAGAAGTAGCCGCGCTTTCCAAGTTTGCTCTCGCGCAGACGTATGAGAGTGACGGTAAGCTTGACGACGCGGTTAGTCTCTACAGCGAGCTTGCGAGGCAGAACAGTCCGGCCGTATCTACCGAAACAGCGAATCTGCGGCTCGCGAAAGTCTACGAGAAGCAAGGCAAGAAGAAAGAAGCTGCTGATTTGCTGTTCAATATCGTGGACGCGGCGCGAAAGGCCAAGGGGAAAGACAATCAGCCTCTGCCACAGTCGTCGGCCGCGCGTGAAGCGGGAGATGAGTTAAAGAAACTCGATCCGGATCGTTTCGCCCAACTCCCACCCGAGACCCCATTGTTAGCGGGATAGATTTCGCAAAGGCACAAGGAATCGGGTGGACAATCTGACTCATTCACTCGTCGGACTGACTGCAGCGAAGGCGGGTTTCGAGAAATTGTCACTTGGTGCGACCACGCTCTGCGTGCTCGCCGCGAATGCACCCGATTCAGACATCGTCGTTCTGGCCTTTGGCGACCGTTGGACGTTCCTCCATCATCATCGCGGCATCACGCACGCGATCGTGGGCGTGATCACACTCGCCATAATCCTGCCGCTGATCTTCTACGCCGTTGACCGGCTCTGGTCGCGATACAAAGATCGATCTCCGAAGACAAAACTAAAAGGACTGCTGCTGGCGTCGTTTATCGCGAGCGCCACGCATCCGTTACTCGATTGGACGAACAACTACGGCATTCGTTGGTTCCTGCCGTGGAGTCAGAAGTGGTCGTACGGCGATCTCGTATTCATTGTCGATCCGTACATTTGGCTGGTTCTTGGTGGCGCGGCATTTTTGTTAACGGCGAGGTCGGGGTTTTTGAAAGTCGTCTGGGGTGTGATCGCGGCTTTAACGACGTTGCTCATCGTGGCGAGTCCGCGCAGTGCCGGCTTGCCATATCCCAATTTGATCGCGCTCTTGTGGGTCGTAACGATTGTGGTCTTCATTGTTCTTTCGATCAAAGGCGCGCGCGAGCGTTGGGGAAGAAAGATCGCGTTCGTTGCGATCGCGTTCGTGCTTTGTTACTGGAGCTTCCTTGCTTTTGCACACTCACGAGCGATCGCGCGTGGCAACGAAGAAGCCGCAAGGCTCGCCACAGCGAATGGGGAAACAGTCGCGCGTCTCGCAGCGATGCCGCGACTCGCAAATCCGTTTCGCTGGGACTGCGTGTTTGAAACAGATCGGGCGATGTATAGATTCGATCTCAGTCTGCTCCAAAACAGCGCCGTAGACGCTGTCCGTTATGAGAAGCCAGGGCCTGAATTGAGCGGAGTCGTTGACTACGTTTCGCAGCAAAGATCAGCCCAGATATTCCTGAACTTTGCACGATTTCCCGTATTGAAACTCGCTGATCCCGGATGCTCCACGCGCACTCTCGTTCAATTGGCGGACTTGCGCTACACTGAGCCCGGCAGATCGCGCGGCAGCTTTGCATTTGAGCTCCCGATCGATTGTTCGGTCGTAAGATCAGGAAGATGAGCGAGACAAAAGAACTCGAGACCCTGCCCGTCCTCTCTGAGGTAAGCGAAGAGCGGGAGCGCGCGCTAAAGAAGCCGACGATTGCGAGCGTACGCGTCTCGCCGGGGCCTTATCTCGCACTCGCAGGCGTCGTCACGTTCGTTGCCGCACTTTTGCTGCGCAGTGACTACGATGGTGCTGCACTCATCCTGATCGGAGTCGCGTGGCTCATCATCCCTGTGTTCGCACTCAGCGATCGAATCGCTTTCGATGGCTCGTCACTGCGTCGCCAGGGTCCGCTCGCATCGTTTCTCCATCTCGTCTTCGGTTATCGCAAACAGCTCACGATCGACGACTTCGAGACTGTGGAAACGCAAGCCGTTCGCACACTGCGTCGTGGCGGGCGCGTTCGCTATCGCTATCGCACACAGATCACGGGGAAGGGCAAAGAGTTTGTGATCGTGTCGGGCGGGCGCGACTACCGGAAACTCGTGCACGAGCTCTTTCCGCTCATTCACGAAGGCAAACTCGACAATCGCAGCCGCGACTTGCGCGACTATCTCAACGATCCGAATTTCCTGAACCGCAAGACTCAGCTCTCACAACTCGCTTCGTCAGACTTGCTCGACGTTACGGGATCCGATTTCAAACTCGGTCGCAAGTTCAGACGTCGTGCTGACGTCTCCGAAACATCAGCGACGCCTGAAGATCTCGAGCGCGCGCGACTCCTTCGCCGGCTCGGAAACGAGTTGCGCGTGTCAGGTCGCTTGCGTGAAGCGGGCGAGGCTTTTCGTCGTGCGCTCAACGTGCGTCCACACGGCGCCTGGCTGATTTACGATTTTGCGCGACTGCTGCGATCGCAGGCGAGCGCGCAGGCAGATGCGCGCCTGTTGTCGCGAGCGCGTGCGGCTTTGCGACTCGCGAGTATTCGTGCGGAGAACGACGTCGTTTTGTTGCCCCTTATCGGCGAGAGTTTTCTCGAATGTGGTGACGCGACACAGGCGCGACGTGCGCTTGAGAGAGTCGTCGAGATTGACAGCGGAAACTTCAAGGCGCGTGTTGGTCTTGCAGACATCGCGTTGCGCGAAGGCAAGCTCGCCCACGTTATTCATCACTACCAGGAAGCCGCGCGGGTTAGCTCCGAGCAGGCGCTCGCGCGTTATGCGCGCAGCGAAGGCGAGTACTACATGCAGTTGAATAACGACGACGATTATCTTGCGGCAGAGCTGCGGCGGATCAACTGGCTACAAAACATCACTCGCATTCGTCGACTGGCGTTGCGTGTGACGAATGCGAGTGTGTTGCTTGCGCTGGTTGCTGGTTTTATCGATCCAGTCGCGGGAAGCCTCGGGTGGTCGGTTGCTTCATCCGCATTGATCATCTGGGTGCTCACCCTCGTTGGCACCAGATTCCTCTTCGAACGCTCCAAACCCCAGACATTTTAACAACAGATTACACGGATAAATCCGGATCTAATCCGTGTCATCCGCGGTTGCTTTTGCGTTTGGAAGTGGTCTTCTTTGACACTGCGGACGCCGCATACGCCTGCACCGGCTCCGGATTCAACAACGCATCCCAACGATAACGCGGCTGCTGCCGTCCTTCACCAAGTCTCCTGAACACGAGATCAACAACCGCGTTCGTGATCCAGTTGTGATAGAACTCGCCCACTGAGGCGAGTTCCGCATCGGGCGCCGGATTCATGAAATCGATCGCGTAGGGCACGTTATCCTTGATCGCAAACTCGACTGTGTTGATGTCGTAACCGAGTGCGGTGCAGAGCGTGCGCACGTCTTTCGTAACGCGGTCAGCAAGCGCGGGTGCGAGATAGTTTGGATCGTGTACGTACTGCTCGCCGGACAAGTACGGCTTGCGCGGATCGTAAGCCATGATCATCACTTCCTGCTGGCCGACGCAGTAACACCTGACAAACTGTTCAAACTCGATCGACTCCTGGAGCGTCATGCAGAGCGTGCTGGTCTTGTCGTACTCGGCCCAGAGCTCTTCGAGCGAATTGATTTTCGAAACATTCTTCCAGCCGCCGCCGTCGAACGGCTTCATAAACGCCGGCAGTCCGACGTAATCGATGATGCCCTGCCAGTCGAGCGGAAACGCGAGGTTTCGCAAACTCTCGCTGACGATGCCTTCGATGTAGTCCTTTTGCGGTAACAGCACGGTCTTCGGAATCGCGACGCCGAGCTTTTTGCCGAGTGAATAGTTGAAAAACTTGTCGTCGGCCGACCACCAGAAGGGATTGTTGATGATGATCGTGCCTTCGAGCGCCATCCGCTTCAGGGTCGCTCGATAGAAGGGAACTTCGTGCGAAATGCGATCTATGACGAGATCGTACTTCGGAGGGTCGTCATACTTAACGCCGTCGAGCTTGATGTATTCGGCCACAATATCGCCTTGGCCGCGTTCATTAACGCCTTTAATTAGTGCTTCGGGGAACGTTTTTTCCCGTCCCACGAGAACTCCTACTCGCTTCATTATTGTTTAATTGTCCTTTCGCGAAAACCAAGGAACATACCCGCGCCGCTGGTACTTGTCAAACAGGCATCCAGCCCTCCACTGACCGCATCCATGCACCGGACATCGATGTCGAAGATGGATACCGAAAGCGGCTTTTTACAGGGCCTGTGTTACAATTCGGCATCAAAGTTGGCTTTCCCCAGTAGGCGCCGACGAGTTTGCGGCGATCAGATTTAAGGAGAACGGTTACATTTTGCTTCGTCTATTTCTCGCCCTCATAGCTCTAGCTGCGTTTTCAGTGTCATTGGCTTTGCCGGGCCGGACCCAAGCCGCGGCAGTCGCCCAGGATCCAAAGCAAAATACGAAACCCGAGACTAAACAGGAGACTCCGAAGCCGGAGCCTAAGCAGAACTCGAAAGATACGAAGTTCACGGCCGAGCAGATTGTCGAGTCGGTAATCCTCATCTACGGCACGCGTCCGGGTCTCGAGCAGATTCGGCGTAACGGCATCGAGCGCGGCAAACTGACCCGAACAAACACTGAAGGAGCTACTGAAGAAGCGGATTACGAACGGCGTTTTGTCCGCGGTGAAAACCTCGACAAAGACAAGATCCGTCTCGATCAAAAGCTGCCCACGATGGAATATTCGCTGATCTTCGGCGACGGGAAGCTCTGGGGAATCATCAACGGCGCCGCCTTCACGCCGCGCCAGGACGCCACTGCCAACTTCATTTCACAACATCACCACAGCATCGACTCGTTGTTGCGTTACAAAGAGTGTGGCTCGACGATCACGCTCGTCGGCAAAGAGCAGCAAAAAGGGCTCGATCTGTTCGTGATTGACCTTACCGACAAGGACAAGCGCAAGACGCGTTACTACATCAGTGCGCGGTCGCTGCGCGTGCTCTGGCTGGAGTATGAAGAAGGAAATCCGGGCGGCGTCGCGATGAAATACACGCGCAAATTCCTCGACTATCGCCTGGTTCAGCAAACCCTCGTGCCGTACCGGACAGTTTTGCTTGAAGACGGCCGGCAGAGCCAGGAATCGCGCGTCCTCACGATCACGTACGGCGTGAAAGTCAACGATTCCATCTTCCAGCGCCCTGAAGGTTAGTCACAACCTCTCTGCGTAACCTCTGCGTCCTCTGCGCCTCTGCGGTGAAATAGACGGAAAAGCGATTTTTAACCGCAGAGGCGCAGAGGACGCCGAGGTTACGCAGATAAAAGGCGGAACCTGAGCCGTCGCCGAGCGTGTAGTCGGTGATGTAAGAGCCACCTGCCCAAATGAATACGTTGACGACCATCGATGAGCTGGGCTTTGCCCCGGCCCTGCAGCAGGACGTGCTGGAGGACACGACGTCCGACCATGCGTTGTTGGAAGCTACGCGTTCCGGCGACCAGGACGCCTTTGCTGAGCTCGTGAGTCGTTATCGAAACCAGATTACGAGCTACATCTACCGAATGACTAATGATTACGACGGCGCTGTGGATCTGGCTCAGGAGACTTTCGTGAGGGTTTACAGGGCGGCCGACAGGTACCAGCGAAGCTACGCATTTTCAACTTACATCTACCGGATTGCGACTAACCTCGCTATCAGCGAGCTCCGGAAACGTAAGCGCCGCAAGCTCGTGTCCCTGACCGGATTCTTCCAACCAACCGATGGTGGCGAAGCGAAGGAGTTGAATCCGCCCGACGGACGGCCTTTGCAAGACCTCGAGCTCGTCGACACCGAGCGACGCAACGCGGTCCAGCGTGCTATCGGCACACTTCCCGAGAAGTATCGCGCACCACTGATCCTACGCGATGTCGACGGGCGCAGTTACGACGAGATCGCGAAGATCCTGGAAACGAGCGAGGGGACGGTGAAATCGAGAATCAGCCGGGCGAGAGGATTCCTGCGCGAGAAGATGCGGGCTTATTTGTAGGTGATGAAGTTATGAGAAAAAACAATTGCGAAGTAGTTCGTCGAGAGCTCGATGAATTGAGGCTGGGAGAGGCGTGGAGCAGCGATGCGAGTGAGCACTTGCGCGCGTGTGCTTCGTGTCGTGAGTTTCACGAGCAGCAGACGAAGTTGCGGCAGATAGTCGGGAGTCTCGGCACGGTTGAGGCGCCGGCAGATTTCGATTTCCGCCTGCGTGCACGACTCGCGCAGAGTAACGGATCGTCTGTGTACTGGCGGTTTGCGCGACGCGGTTTGGCAGCAGCGGCGATGGTCATCGTTTTCGCGGCGGGCGCGATCCTCGTGCGCAATGTGATGAAGCAGCCCGCGACAGTTGATAACACGGCACAAAAGAGTGAAGTGCAGTCGCCCGCGAAGCCTGAAGAAGTCACACCCCGAGTCGTTAATGAAGACAACAAACCCGGGCAGGTGATTGCGGTTAATGAGAATACTCCCCCAGTTCGCAAGACCGACCGCCGTGTGCAAACTGAATACAGGAAGCGATCATTAGCGGCGATTGATTTCAGCAGTGAGCGTGCAGCGGTGATTAACGGAGCGGAGCCGGTCAGTGTGTCAGCGGCTTTTCCGATCGATGCCTCGTTAGAGTCGTTCAAAGTTTCGATGGATGATGGACGTGGGAATGCGAAGACGATTTCAGTTCCGACGATCAGTTTTGGTTCACAGCGAATCGTGCAAGGCGGAAATCAGTTTGCGCCGAAGCGTGATTGGTAAGGTAGTTGTTCACAGGATTTACATGATTTATTCAAGATGAACATGTAAATCCTGCTTAAAATCTTGTAAATCTTGTAAGAAATGATTTTTAGAAGGACATACCAAGTTGTATTAGTTGTGGCGCTGGCTTCCTGCATTGCGATTGCTCAGACGCCTGCGCCGCCACCGCAACCAGCGCCGAGCCCTGACAAGGTTCCTCCCGCGCCGCAGGTAGTCACGATCATTCATCGTCTGAATGGCCTCAAGATGTTTCGCCTGCTGCTGCGCTCGGAGCAGGTGCAGTCGATCGACGCGCTCGATTCCGCGTTCAATCTGATGGACGACGTTCACACGAACGTCATCGCCGGTGTCGCAATGGACGACGGCGAAACGATCGCAGCATGGCTGCCGGAAGCTGAAGTCGAGTTTGGACCACCGGTTGTTCCCCTCCCGAACGTGCCGCGCCCACCAAAAGCACCGCGATTCGGTCTACTCGAAGATCCGGATGTAACGGTTATCGCGCCAGATGGAAAACAGGTACCAGCTACGTATATAGGCCTCGATGCCGCTACTGGCCTGTCGATACTCCGGCTCGAGAAGAAAAACGCGATTGCAGCCGGTGCGATCAAAGACGAACCCGTAAACAACGGCCAGACCGTTTTGCTGTTTTCTCCGCAGCCAGTCACGAGAACGCGTCCGGTGCTGGCTCGCATGGGTGTGCTCAGGGGCCGCGTACAAAACGTTCTTCCCGCGCCTTCGGGCGGCATCGCGCGGTTTAGAGTCAGTGGACCAAAGCTATCATCGATGATTGTAGGCAGCGTCGCCACGAATATGGCGGGCGATACGATCGGGATCATTGACGACTTGCAGGGAAACGAGGCAAGCATTCTGCCCGCGGCTTTGATCAAACGCGCCGCGCAGCGCGTATTGCAACAGAAGGCAAGCGTGCCACGACCGTGGCTCGGCGTTAAAGGTGAGGCAATTGGTGCGCTCAAGCTCGATCAGATTGTGAATCATGGTTGGGAGTTGCAGCGTGCCGAGGCGCTCGCGGGCAAGCATCGGGGCATTCTCTTGACGTCGGTTGTGCCCGGCAGTCCGGCCCAGCTCGCGGCGTTGCGCGCCGGCGATGTGATTCTGAAGATCGACGACAAGGACATCCAGACTGCCGACGAGTTCACCTGGTGGCTGGAGCAGGCTGGTCCGAATAGCTCTGTGGAGTTTACAGTCGCGCGCTTTGATCGTCCGGTGGTAGAGGCGTTTAATGTTAAGTTGAGCGGTATGCTGGACCAGTCGTTCAGGTTCAACTGGCGTCCTCGTTTTCCTTCGACGCAAGGCTTCTCGTTGATCGATCAGGGCATCGAGACAATCGCGTTGAAGCCCCTCGTCGCTCAGCAACTCGGCACGACTGCCGGACTGCTGATCGTCTACGTGGATCCGGTTACTGCGGCGTTCGAAGCTGGTCTCGAACCGGGTGACGTGATTCAGTCGATCAACGGCAAACCCGTCTCCGCATTTCACACGGCACCTAACGCCGATTCCTACACGTTCGAGATCGTCCGTAAAAAACAGAAACGCGTGGTGACCGTTCCCGCCAGGAAGAAGTAGGGTTCCACATTGTGTTTCCACGCACGGGCGGCCACAGAGGGCCGCCCCTACAGTTGTAGCCCACCACGCCAGTTCGTCGAAGGCGCTTGATGAGCCACAACTGTAGGGGTGGCCCTCCGTGGCCACCCGTGCGTCGAAACACTGTAGGGGTGGCCCTCCGTGGCCACCCGTGCGTCGAAACACAATGTGGAAACCTGGGGCGGCCACGGATGGCCGCCCCTACAGTTGTTTCTTACGGTGGCGCAGGGGACTACGGTCCTTGAGCAAGTCTCGGTGTTTTGTGCGGAGTTTATGGGTCAGTCGCTGGTATGAGATGCCGAGGGTGCGGGCGGCAAAAGTGACTCGGCCCTGCGCGTTCTCGAGCGCGTGTTTTATCAACTCGTGCTCGAGTAAAAATATTTCCTCGTGCAACGGCTTGCCCGAAGTCGTAACAGCTTCTTTAACTGCGATCCGTTCTCCCAACTCCTGAAACGCGGTGAGCGCAACGTCTGCGGCCCGATTGAAACTATCCTGAGACAAATCGATCGCACGCCGGAACGTATTGAGCGCGGCGCTGTAATGCCCGAGCCGTGCCAAAGCCATGCCATGTCGTTTCAGTGCTTCTGCTAATAGTGACGGTCTGTCACGACCTTCCAGCGTCTGCACAGATGAGCGAGCGGCCTTTTCAGCTTCGGCATTCCGCTTCTCTTTAAGGAACACGCGAGCGCGTGTTTCGTCAACCTGGGCCAACGTAATCCTATCCTTTAGATTGACGAGGATACGTCTCGCGCGGTTCAAATGCTCATGCGCTTCTTTGCAACAGTTGATCTCGAGATATAAAAACCCCAAATTGTTCTCGACATTCGCGAGATAACGTTTGTGTTCTGCTTGTTCAAAGTGATAACTCGCGGCGGTGTATTCCAGAAACGCCCGATCAAGGTAGTCTCGTGGCCTATCTGATTCGCAAACCTCGAGGAGCACATCACCAACAGCCTGGTGGTAACAACCCTTGAGCAAGGGATTGTTGATCTTATCGAATAGAGGTCCGTGGCTGGTGAGATATGTTAGCGCCTCATTGTGACGGCTTGCGTGTCGCTTGATGATGCCCGAGCGAAGTACGGCCTTTGCTTTTAACTCACAGTCTGTCGTCAACTCCGCGAGCGCAAGCTTAAGAAGATCGGATGCGTTGTCGTACTCGCCAATGCGCAAGTAACACAGAGCTAGTTCTGTCTGTGCTTCAGCTATTTTCTTTTTGTAATTTCGGAATTGGAAGATAGCGAGGCTTTCGCTTATGAAGTCTTTCGCTTGCTCCTGAGCGCTACTGATCCAACCTGTTAATACTCCGGCTCGCAGTAACACTTCGGCCGCAATGTCTGGTCCCAGACCTTTTACCATCGGTGGTTGGTCCAGGCGAGGCCAGAGACCGCTTAGTATTTCGCGCGCTTCTTCATATTCACCTTTATTCTCAAACTCTTTGGCCAGCTCGCAGCATAGCTCCGCACGGCCTCCCACATCGAGGTTTGGATTCACTAATTCGCGTAAGAGTGAGGCCGGTAACGTCATCGTGAGAACGCTGTCTCTCAACTGCGTACCCACTTTAACGTAGTTTCTTTGCGCCTGCAAGAAAAAGTTACATCGTTCTGGGCTTGATGCAAAAAGTTTTGTATCTTCTTCGAGTCACAAAATAGTGAACACCTTGGAGGTAACAAAATAGTGAATAAACTACGCCGAACATGCGCCGTTGCGGCCATTACTGTGGTCCTGGCTGTCTCTGTGTTTGCCGGGATAATCGACTCGCCGGGTGTTGTCGGGACAATAGACTCGCCGGGGGTTGCGTCACCATCACCGACACCACAGCCAACGTCGACTCAAACATCATCAACCTCAACCAGCACTACGATGACGACAATCCTTACGATTCTCAGTTTGATTCGTTAAGGACGTTATCCGGGTTTTTGCATTGAGGGTTGATTACCTGCGCTTCGTGGGGCACTCTTCGTGTGCCTGCTATGCATGTAAGGAAATTTGTATGATTTCGGCGGTTAGGATCAGCCGTGGAAGCCTTGCGAAAGAGGCTTGGCGCCAGCTACAACGCGAGCGCCCATGATACGTAAAACCATCTACGCATTTTCCAAACGAGCATTCTTAAACCCGGCCTCAACTCATCTGAACTCCTACATCGAAGCCCATGTCCAAACCGGCCGCGAAGGGCCCGACAAGTGGGGCGACAACCTCGTGACCATTGGGGACTGCAAGCGCGTGATCCAGCTCGAATTCTTTCTTGGCACAAAACGCGACCGCCGCCTAAGCCTCGCCAAGATCGACCTCCTGATCAAAATCCTGACGCAATTCCGCACCGCCCTGGCTAAAGAGATCAGACTGATCGAGGACGAGCCACAAAAAGCACGCAAAAGATCGTGACCCTGGCTGAGAGCCATTGTTGCCCTTCAATGACACTGGATGGCATACCTGTCTAGACGGCCCACATTAAGTGAGGCATAATAAATGAGGAAGATTCGAGGATTTATATGGCTGGAGCTCTACATCGTCAGCAATTGCGGCAACGAGTCGCTCTCTCAGATATTTCAAGCGACTTGGGGTTACCCGAAAGTGCTGTACGCGAGTTGCGAAGTCTCGGTATTAGGAGCGCAGAAGAGCTTTTAGGCCTTATTTACGCTGCTTTTGGAGACGTGGTAGCCGAATTGAACATTTCGCCGCAGGATCTAAGTAGAATAAGCTCAAGGCTACGCGACTACATCGATCCTTACACCTTACAAGAGATGGAGAATATCCATCGAGCTAATTCAGATTTTCCCACAGGAGCAGAGCTTGGACCCGTACCTAACCGGGACAAAATACCTTACTACGAAGAGGAGTGAAGATGAGATCACGATCCCTCACGGAGACCGAAGCAGATACGGAAACAACAACCCCACAAAAATCTCAAAGAGCCAACACTAAACTCAAGAAAAGAAAAACGCGAGCAGGAGCTTACGGGCAACGTGCCGACTACAGGGATCATAACGTCGCCGAGCACTACAGTGCTGCTCGAACATCATTTGCTGCCCAGGACACCTTAGACAAAGTACCGAGACCTTCAGCGATAAGGCTCAGTAAACTAGGTTTTCAGCCGATTGAAAGAATTCGAAACTTGCCGGAGTACGCAGCGGCAGGTTTAAGAGATGCTGATACTTCGAAGTATCTCCCGAGTCTCTCGATTACTACAGTCGAAGAGTTTTTGGGATTGATTCGTGGCGCGCCTAAGGAATTGGCAGAGGATCTTGGTACCAGCGAACACAAACTCATTGATCTTTACAACGCGGCGATAGCCTCACAGCTTCCCGCAATGTCTTCTGAGACAGTCGAAAATCTTCTGGCGGAGACCTATTCATTTGGACTCCCGCTCGAAGCACCGCCAGAACCCACTGATGCCGCTCTTGCTGTAACTCCAGAGATAGAGATGGACATGGCAGCTTCAGAATCTCTCGAAGACAAGCCGGAGCTTCAGGAAGAAAGTGTTAGCCTCATAGACCAGCACATGCCACCGATACGCAATCAGGGGAAAAGGGGCACGTGCGTAGCCTTCTCTACGTGTGCGGTGATGGAGTATATGTCGAGCACGGCAGGTAAACCTGCGCAACACTTGTCCGCACAATATCTCTACTGGCTCGCGAAGGGACGGGACGGATATCCGAAAGAGGGAACGTGGCTTACGCACTCCTTTCCGGTTGCCAAGGAGCAAGGCACATGTAAGGAATCGCTCTGGCCCTACGAGCCTGACTTTATCGCGAGCGATTTAACACATGGCAAGCCTCCTGACGAGGAACTGTGCAGGGAGGATGCGTTGACGAACGCTTTCGCCAGAGCGATTCGTATTCGCGATTATCGTGAGCCTCGCGCGATTAAGGAGCAACTCGCGCAAGGTCGTCCAGTAGCGATCGCCATTCCTGTTTTTAAGAGTTGGTACGACGACGTTGCGACTCGCCTATCAGGGAACATACATCTCCCTCTAAAGAGTGATCGTTTTGCGCTCTCAGGACACGCGCTCGTGCTGGTGGGATATGGTGAGGACGAGCTTGAACCAGGCGGTGGATATTTCATGGTGAGAAACAGTTGGGGTGAAGGGTGGGCGCGAGATTCTCCCTTTGGTGCCGGCTATGGTTACATCTCGTATGGCTACATTCAACGGTTCAATGCTGATGCCTGGACCGGCACCGTATGAGAAGCTTCAGCTCCTTCTGAGACTTTACTTGCTATGATGAGTTGAACCGGCTCTAAACTTTGAAATTCTCCTTATGTGCTTTTTGTGCCTTTTTGTGGCAGGTGATAACCTAGCGGCCCATGTTTCCAGAAGCCGTTGCGCGTTATCACGACCTGCTCTCTAATCAGGATTTGGCCGAGTCGTCCCGGGCGCTGCTCGACGAGGGGCTCGAAAGGGCCAAACTCATTTTCGGCGGGCGCCGCCTGTCCCCTTATCTCCGCCCACACTTCGTCTCCGAGACAGACTTCGCACGTATCTGCCAGATCTGCGAGACAGTCTGGTCCGCGATCCAGAAGGTGAAAGACGCCGCTGTCGCAGATCCAAATGTCGTCGACGACCTCGGACTGACGGAGATAGAGCGTGAACTGGTCGCGATCGATCCCGGCTACGTCGCCGTCTCCCCAACCTCGCGTCTCGACTCCTTTCTGACGAAATCTGCATACAGCTTTGTCGAGCTGAACGGCGAGAGCCCGGCCGGAATCGCTTACGCCGACGCCGCGTACGACATCTTTTCGTCACTACCGGTGATGAAGGAGTTTTTAGAAGACTACAACGTGCGTCCGATGTACGGTCGTCCGTTCATGCTCGACGTGCTGCTGAGCTCGTACGAAGAGTTTCTCGGCAGGAAACCGGAACGTCCGCCACTCATCGCGATCGTCGATCTGGAAGACGTGCCGACAGTCAAAGAGTTTGAGCTCTTCCGCGAGTTTTTCGAACACTCAGGGTATCCATCCGTCATCTGCACGCCGCAGGAGCTGGAATTCAAAAACGATCGTCTCAGCGTCCGCGGGCAGGAGATCGACATCGTTTACAAGCGGCTGCTGGTGAACGAGTACCTGCCGATCATCAAGGAATACCCGGCGCTGCTGGATGCGTACCGTGCGGGCGCGATCTGCATGGTCAACAGCTTTCGCTCGAAGCTGATTCACAAGAAGGCGCTGTTCGCCGTGCTGACAGATCCGAAGCACGCGGCGTTGTTCGCGCCGAACGAGCTCGAAGCCATTCGCGCGCACGTCCCCTGGACGCGCGTCGTCAGAGATGAGTGGACCGATTACTTCGGTCGCGAGGTGAACCTGCTCGATTTCATCCGCGCCGGTCCTGAGCGATTAGTGTTAAAGCCAAACGATGATTACGGCGGCCACGGCATCACGATCGGCTGGAACGTCGACCAGCGCGGCTGGGACGAAGCGATCAACAACGCACTCGCCGTCGGCGATTATCTCGTGCAGGAGCGCGTGCCCACCGCCCGCGAGACTTTTCCGGCGCTCACGGACGACGGGCGCATCGAGTTTGCGGAACAGCTCGTCGACCTCGATCCGCTGCTTTTTAACGGCAAAGTCGGTTCGGCGTTTACGCGTCTTTCTTTCACCGAGCTGGCGAATGTGAGCTCGGGCGGCGGCATGGTGCCCACCTACATCATCAGCAAAAAGTGACCGAAAACGGGTACAATCAGAAGGCTGTTTTCAACCTTGCCTGAGGAGACACCAGTGGTTGACGACAAAGACCGAGGCTTTGAAACACAGGAAGAGCGCCGGAGCCACGACCGCTCGCGGCTCATCGTCGATGTCTTCTTTGACGGTAAGGACGTTACGGGCGTCGCCAGCACGAAGGACATCAGCCCGGGCGGGCTCTACATGAACACACAGGCGGAGATTCCGGAAGGCGCGTTGCTGCTCGTGCGCATCCCTTTCGGGCACGATGTGCAAGTGGTTTGTAACGCGGTGGTGGTATACAGCAATCCGGGTCGCGGCGTGGGCTTGAGGTTCCAGGGGTTGGCGGATGACGTCCGCGCCACACTCGAGCGTGAACTTTCCAATGGCTAAAGTTGAGCCGCCGGAAAGCCCGCTGACGTGGGCTGCACTGTCTGGCGAAACGAAGGAGCTGCTGAGAGGAAAACTCGCCGGTTTGTGGGGCGCTGAGAGCGACGCCGCAGCGTTCGATTCATGGCCGCTCGACAAGAAACAGGCGCTGCTGCTGCTCCTGAACCGAATGGTGGCGAAGAAGCTCTGGCACCTCGTCAAACGAATAACTAACATATATGGTGAAGGCGGTGTGGGATTGCAGTTTGAAGCGTGGCCGATGATCGAATCGACGCTCTCGCGTCGCAGCGACTTCACGCGGTTGATGGCTAATCACAAAGATACGACCGGCGGGTTTTACGAGAAGCAAAGGGCCGCGGCGGTGCTGCATTTTTTGTTTCAGGAAGGCGAGCCGCGCACGTGGTATGTGCACTTCGATCTTTACAGTCCGGTGCACTCGCCGGGCAGCATGTGGAAGCACTTGCGATACGAGTTTATGGGCAAGGTGAAGCCTGACTGGCGCATGATTGCAAGGTTTCTGGACACGTAGATGGAAAGAGGGCAAATGTTCGATCAATTCACACTGGGTATCGAAGAAGAGTTTCAGATCGTCGATCCGCAAACGCGCGAGTTGCGCTCGCATGTCGCGGAGATCCTAGAGGAAGGCAAGATGCTGCTCGGCGAGCAGATCAAGCCCGAGATGATCCAGTCGATGGTCGAAGTCGGCACGGGCATTTGCCGCAACATCCAGGAAGCACGCACTGACATCACGCGCCTGCGCAGCATCATCGCCGGACTCGCGCGGAAGAACGGGCTCGTGATTGTCGCCGCGTCAACACATCCGATCTCGCGCTGGCAGGACCAGAAGATCTTCGACGACGAACGTTACGAGCTACTCGTGCAGGAGCTGCAAACCGTGGCGCGGTCGTTACTCATCTTTGGACTGCACGTGCACGTCGGGATGGCGGATCGCGAGCGTGCGATTCACATCATGAACGCGGCGCGTTACTTCCTGCCGCATGTGCTTGCGCTCTCGACGTCGTCGCCGTTCTGGATGGGCCACAATACCGGGCTCAAGTCGTATCGCACTGAAGTCTTCAAACAGTTTCCACGCACAGACATTCCCGATCACTTCGATTCGTATCTTAATTTCCAGCGCTACGTTGATCTGCTGATCAAGACGGGCTGCATCAACGATGGCAAGAAGATCTGGTGGGACATTCGGCCACATCCATACTTTCCGACGCTCGAGTTTCGTGTTTGTGATATTCCGACGCGTGTTGACGACACGATCGCGATCGCGGCGTTGTTTCAGGCAATCGTGGCGAAGTTGAATAAGTTGATTGACCGGAACCTGGGGTTCAGGTTGTATCGACGGATGTTGATACAGGAGAACAAGTGGCGCGCGGTGCGGTATGGGTTGGAAGGGAAGTTGATCGACTTTGGGAAGCAGACGGAAGTGCCGGTGCGGGATTTGGTGCTGGAGTTACTGGAGTTTGTGGATGATGTGGTGGATGAGCTTGGATCGCGGAAGGAGATCGAGCACGTTCACACGATCCTCCAGCGTGGCACATCTGCCGACAGGCAGCTCCAAATCTATCGTGAGACCAATGATCTCAAGGCTGTTGTTGATGATCTGATCGAGTTGACGATGGAGAACGTGCCGGAGATGTCGAATCTCAGCGTGCCGCACGCCACTACGACCGCTTCAACGATTTCTAAATAGTAGACACAAGATTTTTCAGGATTTACATGTAAATCTTGTTTGAATCTTGTAAATCTTGTCTAACGTCTACTGCCGAGGTAGTACTGCCAAAGCATCCGCGCAGCGACAGCACGATGCGGTCGCCACTGCTCGGCCCACTGTTCCAACTCGACCGGTCCGGGCCTCGCGTTCAATCCCATCAACTCCTTCATCGCCACTGCCAGCGCCAGATCTCCAGCGGGCCAGATGTCCGCGCGGCGCATCGCCATCAACAAGTAAACATCTGCACTCCACGATCCGATTCCCTTGATCCGCGTTAACATCACACGCACTTCGTCATCACTCATGCGTGGCAGTTTCGTGAAGCTCAAATCACCGTTGACGATCGATGTTGAGAGTTCAATGAGGTAAGCAGACTTCTGTCGCGTCACACCAAGGCTGCGCAATTGCGCGTCGCCCAGCTCGAGAAATCGCTCCGGCGTGAATGGCTGAATCGCAGACTCCAACCCCACGAGCATCGCCTTCGCCGACTTCAACGACACCTGCTGTTCAAGAATGATGTGAACTAGCGTAGTAAACCCGGTGGCGCGTCGCCAGAGCGGAGGATCCCCGTACCTCGCGTGTATTCCCGCCAGCATCTCATCACGCGCAGCGAGCTCACGTGCCGCGAGGGCGAGGCTCTTCTTTGTGAGTGGCCTCAATTCTGGACTGCGATTGTCAGGAAGTTCTCGAAGAGGATACGCCCGTCGCGCGAGTCGTTCGGATGCTCCCAGCGCGTGCGGCTCTTGTTCCAGTCTTCAAATGACTTTTCGAGATGAAACTGAACCGTGTAGATCAACCGCCCGTCACTGCGCTTCACCATCATCTGGTTGCGACACAGATATGATGTCGCCAGCAGTTCGAATCCTTCGGGTATGCGATCGAGCTGCAGGCCGTGATTTTGCCAGACGCGCAGAATTCGTGCAGGTGATTCCGGGTCCGAGCAGTTGATGTTTTTGAAGATCGGATCTTCGGGATCGGTGATGCGGATAAAGCGATACTGGTACTCCTGCGGCCGCGCCAGGCGTTGCTCGTGCTGCTCGAGCTTGTCGAGCGTGATCACGCGTGCGCCAAAGCTGAGACCGACGAGCTGATGCCCGCCGCAGATCGCGAGCACAGGTGTTTTTGTCTCGCGAATAAACTGACCGAATTCGTCGAGTATCGATTGCTGGTAATAATCGAAATCGCGCAACGTACCGCTCAGGACGATCGCGTCGGGCGCGAAGCGTTTAGTGGCCTCAGCGACTTCCGAAAGATGTGCGACTTCGGTTGTCGGCCGCTTAACGAGACGCGAGATGTTGTTAAGAATATTTTCAACCGCCATCCCGGCGATCAGTCGCTCGCGACGCATCTCGGCGACGAGTGTCGCGCCCCATTCAGTGCGCGCCACTGCGGAGAGGTCGCGCTCGTCGCGGAGCAGGTTGTCGATCACGAGCACGCGCGCCTCGTCGATACTCTGGCTGACCGGCTCGTAGCGACAGAAGTTCTGCTGGTTGAATGGGAAGGGGAGCGTGGTTGTGGGGGTGGTCAGGTCTTGAGTCATTCGGGTTCGTCGTCGTCTGAGATTATTTCGTCCGCTGTCTTGTCGTTTGCCGGAACTCCGGTACACGCGTCCCCGGCCCGGCCTCCTCGATCTCCGCGCGAATTTTAGCAATTAGCAGGCCACGAAGTCTCGCTTTGAAGCGCGTGCTTTCTGCACGGGCTTCCTGCTCAACCAGTAAAAACATTCTATACCACGACGACTCCAATTCGTCCGCTAAATGCGAGATTTTTGTTATGTCGTACGGTACTGCTACAGCCTTACAACCAAGCCGCGCGAACACCGAAAGGTACCTGGCCGTGGCGAGATCCGGGCAGAGGAGCCGCTTCCGACCGACCTTGAGCTCGACTCCGAGGAGCGTGTGCTGAATATCGACGCGCGCCGCAGGCTTGTCGCTGTCGAAGTGGTAGGAGCGCGTGCGCAGCTTGAGGATGCGCTCGCGGTAGATTCGCGGCAGCCATGATTCGCCAAGTTGTTCTTGGATCGGTTGGGCGTGACTTTCGAGCGACACGACTATCTAGTTTGGTCTTTGCTTTGTGTGAACAACTGCGACTCGATCCGGGTTTGCAGTGCATTGATCATGCGTCCGGGAAAGATTCCGAGATAGAGCACGCCGAGCACCGTGATCACGAGCGCGACCGCGACACTCCTTGGCACGCACGGCGCGCTCCACGCTGTGGTTCGTTCACCAAAGAACATCACGATGATCAGCCGCAGGTAGTAATAAGCGGAAACGGCGGTGTTCAGCACAGCGATAACGACGAGCGCGTAGTACTTCTGATCGATGGCGGCGCTAAACACGAGGATCTTGCCCATGAAGCCCGCCGTCAGTGGCATTCCGAGCAGGCTCAACATGAAGAGACTCAATGAAAACGCGAGCGCGGGGGATTCGAATCCGATCCCGCGATAGTCCTCGATCGCTGTGCGCCGGTCACCACTACGCGCGATCAGTTGCACGACAGCAAACGCTCCGATGTTCATCACCGCGTACGTCAACAGGTAGAAGATCACGGCTGTGATCGCGGCGTGACGTTGATTCAAATCCGGAGTCGAGCCGGCCGCGATGAAGCCGACCATCGCATAACCGGCGTGCGCGATCGACGAGTAAGCCAGCATGCGTTTGACGTTGTTCTGCACGATCGCGACAACGTTGCCGAGCGTCATCGTGAGTATGGCCATGATGACGAGCACGCTGACCCAGAGTTGATGCAGGTTTCCGGTGGTTGCATTCGACGCTGAAACGACGAGCGGCAAGCCAAACACAAAGACGCGCATGAACGAAGCGAAACCCGCGGCTTTCGGTCCCGCGGCCATGAAGGCGGTGACCGGCGTCGGCGCGCCTTCGTAAACGTCGGGCGTCCAGATATGGAAAGGCGCGGTCGCGATCTTGAAACCAAAGCCGACCAGCATCATCGCGACACCAGCAAAGAGCAGCGCGGGATATTGCGCCTGGCCGACGCGCGTGGCGATCTCGGCGATGTTGGTTGTGCCAGCGACGATACGGCTGAGTGAGCCGCCCGGGCCTGGTTCGGCGATCGACGTAGCGCCGTAGATCAGCGCGATGCCGTAAAGCAGAAACGCGGACGAAAATGAGCCGAGGATGAAGTACTTCAGTGACGACTCATTCGAGCGAACGTCAGTGCGACGGAAGCCCGCCATCACGTACGTTGCGATCGAGAGTATCTCGAGACCGAGAAAGATTATGACGAGGTCATTGCCGGAGGCCATCAACATCATGCCGACAGTTGCGAATAGCAACAGTGAATGAAATTCACCCGCGGGCAGTTGTTCGCCCTCGACCCAGACTGTCGAGATCAGCAACGTCAGACCTGACACCAGCAGGAAGACGAGGGTGAAGCCGAGGCGCAGCTCGTCGAGCACGATCATGCCGTTGAACGCGTCGGCTGACGGTGTTCCGGTGGACCAGAGCCAAATCGTGCCGATCGCACCGGCAATGATGCCGGCGAGAGAGATGCTGCCGGTAATCCAGCGCTGTGCCGGGTGTACGAACGCGTCGACCAGCATCACCAACACTGCCGCCGCGCAGAGAATCACCTCCGGTGCGATGAGCGACCAGTTGACGATGGGCATCATGGATTGTGCGAAAAAAGAACTCATCTAAAACCTTTGACAGGATTGGATGTACAAGATTTTTTCAGGATTGACATGTAAATCCTGTCTAATCTTGTCCATCTTGTACAACAACTCGCGTTGTATACGAGCCGCCTGCGGGGCTTGATGAAACACGCGCCCGAATCGTCTCGACACTTTGCTTCGAACGATCTAAAAACACGCGCGGGTAAACACCCATGAAAAGCATCAGCACGAGCAACGGCACCAGCAACCCGAGCTCACGTTTGTTCAGATCCAACAGGCCTTCATTCTCCGGATTCGTGATCTTCCCAAACACCACGCGCTGCAACATCCACAGCATGTAAACCGCCGCCCAGATCACACCGGTCGCCGCAAGCATCGTTACGATCCAGGGGTGAGCAACTGCTCGCGACGTCCACGTCCCGATCAGTATCAAAAACTCACCGACAAAGCCGTTCAAAAACGGCAGACCAATTGACGACAGCGAGGCAAACACGAAGAGCGTCGAGAACCACGGCATCGGTTTCGCCAGTCCGCCAAACTCGCTGATCATGCGCGTGTGTCGTCGCTCGTAAATAAACCCGACGAAGAGAAACAGCGCCCCAGTTGAAACACCGTGATTAAGCATCTGGTAAAGCGCGCCCTGCATGCCGAGCTCCGTAAACGAGAAGAGACCCAGCACGACAAATCCCATGTGACTCACCGACGAATACGCGACGAGTCGTTTGACGTCTGGTTGGACCATCGCGACGAGGGCGCCGTAAATGATGCCAATCACGGCGAGTATCATGATCACCCAGGCCCAATTACGTGACGCATTGGGAAAGAGCGCGACGTTGAAACGCAGCAGGCCGTACGTTCCCATCTTCAGCAGCACGCCCGCGAGAATCACCGAGCCCGCTGTGGGCGCTTCGGTGTGCGCGTCGGGCAGCCAGGTGTGAAATGGGAAGAGCGGGACCTTGATACAGAACGCAAGCGCAAACGCGAGGAACAGCCAAAACTCGGCGCGCTCGCTTAGCGGGCTGGCGCTGATGGCCTGCAGGAGGGTGGCGTAATCGAAAGTGTGAATGGGCGAGAGATAGTAGAGCGCTATGATGCCGGCCAGCATCAACAAACTTCCGACCGCAGTGTAAATGAAGAATTTGATCGCAGCGTAAATGCGTCGCTCGCCGCCCCAGATTCCTATCAGGAAGAACATCGGCACAAGCGACGCTTCGAAGAACAGGTAAAAGAGCAGCAGGTCGAGCGAGACGAAGACGCCGATCATCGCCGATTCGAGAATCAACAGGAACGCGTAGTACGAAAGCTGTCGCTTGCGAACGGAAGTCCAGCTCGACAGGATCGAAATCGGCATCAACAGCGTCGTCAGAAGCACGAGCCACAGGCTGATGCCATCGACCGCGACGTGATAACGCGCGCCAATCGATCCGATCCAGCTTACGTTCTCTTCAAATCTGAACTCGGCTCCACTCGCACCAATGCCGCGCAGCAACACAAGCGATACGACAAAGGTCGCAGCGGTGACGATGAGCGCGATCCAGCGATAGTGCTCCTCGCGTCTACTTGAGACAAAGCTGTAGCCGACGAGCGCAAGCGTACCCGCAACCGGCAGAAGAATCAGTATCGTTAACAAATACGGCATCAGAATTTACTCTCTGCGTAGCCTCTGCGATCTCTGCGTCTCTGCGGTTTACCTTTACCTGTTCACCGCAGAGGCGCAAAGGTCGCAGAGGTTACGCAGAGAATCTACATACCCGGAAATCCCAGGTACGCGAAAAGTCCGATCAAGATCAGCGCGCCGAAGAGAATGATCGCTGCGTAACCGCGCACAAAACCGGCCTGCAGGTAACGCGCGAGCCGTCCCATCTCCGTGACTGCTTCGCCAATCGCGTGCAGCAGCCCGTCAATCGCGCCGACGTCGACTAGTTTCCAGAGACCTTCGCGCGACCCAGTCTCGATCGGTCGAATCAGCGCGGCATCATAAATCTCATCAACGTAGTACTTGTTCTCGAGTAGTCGAGGCATCTGCATGAGCGGTCGTCTCTGGAACAAATACCAGCCCGCGCCGATTCCGAGTAGTCCAATAAGCACTGACAGTCCTGCGAGCAGACGCTCCGCCGTAATTTCCTCGTGTGAATGCGCCGTTTCAGCAGGCGCGGGAACAGGCGCCGGCTCATGTGATTCACCGATCGGTTCCGACGAGACCTCAGCATGCAATCCGGGCGGCACTGTTGCCACAGCCGATTCGAGTGTGTGCTCGAGCACATTGACGTTTCGATCCGTAAAAACTGAGCTCAGCGCATAAGGTATACCGATGAAACCACCTACAGTCGAAAGCACCGCGAGCACGATCAACGGCAGAGTCATCAGCCACGGCGACTCGTGCGGCTCGACCGGTCCATGATGATGATCCGGCTCCTGATGTTTCGATTCGTCTGTCTCGCGGAAACGCTCCTTGCCCCAGAACGTCATCACCATCATGCGCGTCATGTAAATCGCGGTCAGCAGAGCCGTGAGCGCGCCCACCGCCCACAGAAACTTCGCCCACCCGGTCGACGGCAAACTAAACGCGGGCGCGCTCCAGGTGCGCCAGAGAATCTCGTCTTTCGAGAAGAAGCCTGCAAAGATCGGCACACCGCTGATCGCGAGCCAGCCGGTCACCATCGTTGCAAACGTGATCGGCATGTACTTCTTCAGCGCGCCCATGCGTCGCATGTCCTGCTCGTGATGCATACCGTGAATCACCGAGCCGGAGCCGAGGAAGAGCAGGGCTTTGAAGAAGGCGTGTGTGATGACGTGGAAGATCGCGGCGATGAACGCGCCCACGCCGCACGCAAGAAACATGTAACCGAGCTGCGAGATGGTCGAGTAAGCCAGGACTTTCTTGATGTCGTTTTGTGCGAGACCGATCGTCGCCGCGAAGAGCGCGGTGGCGGCGCCGATGATCGCAACGATAAACATCGCCGCCGGCGCGTGCACGAAGATCTCCGAGCAACGCACGATCATGTAGACGCCCGCCGTGACCATCGTCGCCGCATGAATCAATGCCGATACAGGCGTGGGACCCGCCATCGCGTCCGGTAGCCAGACGTATAAAGGAATCTGCGCGCTCTTGCCGGCAGCGCCGATGAAGAGCAGCACTGCGATCGACGTGGCACCACCGGCGATTATGGCGCCCGCAGTGAATGGCTCGACCGGCGCGGTTTTGAAGAACGAGAGAGCCGTATGCGCGGCCTCGCCGGCGGCTGGATTCGCGAAGAAGCTAACCGAGCCAGTGACAAAGAACGTCAGCATGATTCCGAGCACGAAGCCCCAGTCGCCGATGCGGTTCGTGATGAAGGCTTTCTTCGCGGCGTCGCCTGCTTCGGTGCGGTCGAAGTAGTAACCGATGAGCAGGTAGGAGCAGAGACCGACGCCTTCCCAACCGACAAACATCAACACGAAGTTGTCGGCGAGTACGAGCGTCAGCATCGAAAACATGAACAGGTTGAGAAACGCGAAGAAGCGGTAAAAGCCCGCTTCGCCGTGCATGTAGCCGACCGCAAAGACGTGAATGAGAAAACCGACGAACGTGATGAAGAGCGCATACGTGCCGCTCAAACGATCCATCGCGAGCGCGAAGTCAGCGCGGAAATTACCGACCTGCAACCACGTCCAGATGTGATCGAGCACCGGCGCCTCACCACGCAATGCCCCATGCGAATTGAACGCGAGATAGAACGCCACGAGCGTCGAGATCGCCACCGACCCGCACGCCACAACACCGATAAACCGTTCATCACGCACACGCCGTCCGACGAACCAATTGATCGCCGCCCCCGCCAGCGGTGCAAAGATGATCACACTGAGAAGGTTGTTCTCCATCCTCTGTTCCGAGTCAGTTGTTTACAGGATTTACAAGATTTTTCAGGATTGACGTGTAAATCTTGCTTAAAATCTTATAAATCCTGTCTAACTACAATTTCAGAATACTAGCGTCATCGACATCCAACGACTCGCGGTTCCGAAAGATGGCGATAATAATTCCCAAGCCAACCGCAGCTTCCGCCGCGGCGACCGTCATCACGATGAACACGAAAAGCTGCCCGGTAACGTCCTGAAAGAAACTCGCGAACGCCACAAACGTCAGGTTCACCGCATTCAACATCAACTCAATGCACATGAACATCGCGATCACGTTGCGCTTGATGATCACGCCCGTCACACCAATCGTGAACAGGATCGCGGAGAGGGCCAGGTACCAGGAAAGCTGTGGTTCCATCGTCTAGTCTCGCTTTGATTGATCAGTAATGCCCATCACCCGCGCTGCCTCGTCTGATGTCTCTGCCTCAACCGGTCGCAAGTCGTCCGGCTCAGCGTGCGGATCGACGAGGGACATCGGCAGCACTTGCGCACCCGGAATCACGCGCGCGTTCGGCGAAAGCAATCCACCGCGACGCGCAAGTGTCATCGCACCGACAATCGCCATCAACAGCAGTATCGAAGTGATCTCAAACGGCAGCAGATATCGCGTGAACAACTGCGCGCCGATCGAATGCGTGAGTCCAACGTCCGACGGGTTCGCGATTGGATTCACTCTGAACTCCTGCACGCTGACGAGTATGAAAGCGACTTCGGCGATCAGGACCGCGGAGAGCGCGACCGCCACCGGCACAAGGAACTTCAAACGCGGGCGTCCACGCTCTTCCTGCTCGACGTTGAGCAGCATGATCACAAACACGACGAGCACCATGATCGCGCCCGCGTAAACAATCACCTGCACGGCAGCGATGAACGGCGCCGCTAGCATCACGTAAAGACACGCGAGCGAGATGAACACGCCGATCAGCGAGATCGCGCTATAGAGCGGATTGCGTTGCGCAACCACTGCCAGACCGCAACCAATCGCCAGCCCGGCGAACAGAATGAAAAGAAGCGCCAGCATCACAAGTTCGGGAACAAGTAGATCAGTGTGGCTGTCAGGAAGATGTTGAACAGCGCCAGCGGCAACAGAAACTTCCAGCCAAAATTCATCAACTGATCAAAACGAAAGCGCGGCAACGTCCCGCGGATCCAGATGTAAAAAAACAGAAACACGCAAACCTTAACGATAAATCCAATCGCGCTTATAAGTCCGTAAAGGAATGAGCCACGCGCTAAAAATGCGTCGATGAACGGCACGTTCCAGCCGCCAAAGAAGAGGGTGGTGGCCAGCATCGACACCGTGAACATGTTGATGTATTCAGCGAGGAAGAAGAGCGCAAACTTCATCGCACTGTATTCCGTGTGAAAACCGGCAACGAGCTCGGTTTCGGCTTCGGGCAGATCGAACGGGACGCGGTTCGTCTCGGCAATCGCGGCGATCAGGTAAATGATGAAACCGAGCGGTTGAAAAATGATGTACCAGCGCAGGCCATGCCAGGCAGACTGGTTTTCGACGATCTGTCCGAGATCGAGTGTGCCGGCTATCATGATGACGCCGATCAGGCTCAGGCCGAGGGCGAGCTCGTAAGAGATCATCTGCGCCGACGCACGAAGACCGCCCATCAAGCTGTACTTGTTGTTTGAAGACCAGCCGGCGAGCGCGATGCCGTAGACGCCGATCGACGTGATGCCGAGCACGTAAAGTAGACCAACGTCGAAACGCGCGATCGTCAGCGGGATCGTGATATTGGTAAACGGGATCGTGATGTCCGGTCCGAACGGGTAGACGATCATCGTCATCAACGCGGCCATCGTGGCGATCACGGGCGCGAGGAAGTAGATGAAGCGTGTCGATTTGTCAGGGACGATGTCTTCTTTAAGAATGAACTTCAGGAGGTCTGCGAAGGGTTGCAACACGCCGCCGTAGCCGACGCGATTTGGACCAAGGCGGCCCTGGATGAAACCGAGCACACGACGCTCCGCCAGCACCGTGTAAGCGACGATCAGCAGCACGACCGTGAATGCCACCGTGATGGCGATGAGCTTGAGGACGATATCGATCGCAGTGTCCATATTATTTAGCCACGGATGACACGGAAAACACAGATAAGAATTATGTCTTTATCCGTGTTAATCCGTGTCCATCCGTGGCTGTTATTTGATAAAGCGGCGAAACCGCGGTGGTTTCGGGGCGTGGGTTGCCGTTGGCGAGCAGTCGGAACTGCGCCACTTTCTCCGTCAGTCGTCCGAGACGGAACAACTCCGTTCCCACGTCAGGCGTCACCATCACCTTCTCGCCGTCATCCGGCAAAGACTCAACGTGATCTCGAATCGCCGCGAGATCTTCTGATATGTCAGTCGCGCCAATCTCAAAGTGTGCCTGCACGGGCTTCGTCTCGTCCTTCAGCAGCGGGTAACGCATGCCCGCAAACGGCGCGACCTTCTCGCCAATCTCTCGAAACACTGCGCTCGCAGACATCTCGTAACCGAAATCCAATCCAAGCTCTTTCGCCAGTTGCGCCGTGATCATCCAGTCAGGCTTTGACTGGTGCAGCGGCGGAATCGACTGTCGCACGCGCTGGACGAAGCCGTCGTTATTCGTAAACGTGCCGTCCTGCTCCGCGTACGAAGAAGCGGGTAGGACAACGTCAGCTTCGGCGGACGTCTCGTTCTCGAAGAGCTCCTGGACCACAAGGAAATCGAGTTGTGACAACGCGGCCTCGCGTCCCTTGAGATGTTCCGGCAGGAAGCCGCCGGCCATGTAGAGCGCGCGAATCTCAGTGCCTGCTTTTTCAAGAATCTCGCCCGGCGATGTGGGCGCGTACATCATTCCGGCGAGGTGTGCGCCGATGCTGTTGTTGAAGAACGGCAACGGGTGCAGCAATATTCTTCTTCCTTCCGCGGCAAACGTTTGCGGTAGCTGTGCGATGACGGCCTGCGCCGCCGCGCTGAGCTCGTGACCAAACATGATCACGACGTCGCCCTCGGTGTTTGCAATCGCCTGACGCGCGGCGTCGATCGCACTCGCTTCAACGCCGGTTTTCTGCGCAGCGAGCGAGTCGTCGGACGAACCTGCGAGCGACAGCACGATCGCGTCTTCTGTTCCCGGTCTGACGTGCAGGAAAACTTTTGCCTGTTCGCGCAAGCGAATCGGAACCGAATTGACAAGCACGAGCGTCGATCCACCGTTGCGCACTGCCTGTCGCATCTGCTTGCCGGTCAGCGGCTGTAACTCGCTCGGGTCGCCGCCGATTTGCACGATCGTCTTCGCGTGACGAATGTCTGCATGTGTGGCGAGTGGCGCGCCGAGGTTCTTGAAGAAACTTCGAAGGTTGAGCAGATCGGTGGTCGTGTAGTTCTCAGTGCCGACAAGATCGGTCGCAAATTTCTGCAGCACGTAAAGCGATTCGTTTGTCAGTCGCGGACTGCCAATGACACCGATCGCGTTACGTCCATGTTGATCTGCGACAGCATCAAGACGCTCCGCAACGTGACGAATCGCTTCATCCCACGTGGCAGGAATCAACTTGCCGCCTTTTTTGTAGCGGATCATCGGCGTGCGAATGCGCTCTTCGTGATTGATAAAGGGATGACCAAAGCGACCCTTCACGCAGAGAAACTCGCCGTTGATGCCGTTCACGTAACGATCGCGTGCGACCGACCGCAACACTTCACCACCGCGCGAGCCAAGCGACATCTGGCAGCCGTCCGAACAGAAGTTGCACGTCGTAATCGACTGCGCTAGCTCCCACGGCCGCGTCTGGTGTCGATAGGTCGCGTCGAGGAGCGTTCCGGTCGGACAAACCTCGATACAGTTGCCACACTGCGAACAGTCGAGCCAGCCGAGATACGTTCCGATCACTGTATGTGCGCCGCGTCCACCGGCTTCGATCGCCTCTTCGCCCATCCACTCGTCGCAGACGCGCGTGCAGCGTTTACAGAGAATGCAACGCTGCGGATCGTTCGCGACCATCGGCGAGAGGTAGCGCTCGGCGTAGTAGTTTTTCTTTTCGGTGAAGCGTTCTTCAAGACCGCCCCAGTCGAACGTCATCTCCTGCAGCTCACATTCGCCACCACGATCGCACACAGGACAATCGAGCGGATGGTTGGCGAGCAGAAACTCCGTCATGCCGCGTTGCGCCTTTTCGATCTCTTCGCTCTGCGTAGTGACGATCATGCCGTCGGTGCACGTGATAGTGCAGGACGTTTGCAGCTTCGGCATCTTCTCGATGCGCACGAGACACATGCGACACGAAGCTTGCAGCGCGAGATCGGAGTAATAACAGAAGGACGGAATATCGAAACCTTTTTCGCGGCACACGTCGATCAGACGCGCCCCCTTCGCCACCTGAAAATCTTTACCGTTGATAGTTACTTTGATCAGTTCAGTCGACATGCTGTTCGTCCACAGATTACGCAGATTAATCTGTGAAATCTGTGGATAGCCTTCGTTTGAAATCTTCTGGAAACCGCTTAATCGCGGACTGAATCGGCCACGACGCCGCGTCCCCGAGCGGGCAAAACGACTTGCCCTCGATGTTGTCAACAAGATCGAGCAACAGTTGCGCATCCTCAGGACGCCCGCCACCGTTCTCGATGCGTTTGAAAACTTTCACCAGCCAGTCAGTGCCTTCGCGACAAGGCGTGCACCAGCCGCACGACTCGTGTTTGTAAAACTCGGTCAGGTTCTTCGTCGACTCAAACACATCGACCGTCTCATCCATCACGATGAAACCGCCCGAGCCAACACTCGAGCCCGCCGCGACGAGCCCTTCATAATCCATGCGCACGTCTTTCCCAATGATCTGATCGGCGCGCATGATGTAGACCGACGAGCCACCCGGAATCACGGCTTTGAGCTGCTTGCCGTCGAGTATCCCGCCGCAGTCTTCCATGATGAACTCTTCCATGTCGTCATAGCCCATCGGCAGCTCGTAAACGCCCGGCAGCTTGACGTGACCGGAGACGGACCAGACCTTCGTGCCGCCGCTCTTCTCGGTGCCGAGTTTTTGATAAGCCTCGCCGCCCATCTTGATGATGTCAGGCACGGCCGTGAGCGTCTCGACGTTGTTGACGACAGTCGGTGCTGCATACAAACCGGAAACGGCCGGGAAGGGCGGCTTCATGCGCGGGTGACCACGCAGACCTTCGAGCGAGCTCAGCAGCGCCGTCTCTTCACCGCAGATGTAAGCGCCCGCGCCGGTGTGCGTGTGAATCTCGCAGGAGAAATCGGTGCCTAGGATTTTGTCGCCGACGAGACCTGCTTTGCGCGCTTCTTCGAGCGCGACGTCCATGATGTCGATCAGGTAGCGATACTCGCCGCGCGTATAGATGTAGCAGGTCTTCGAATTCAGCGCGTAAGCGGCGATCAGCATGCCCTCGATGAGCATGTGCGGATCGCGTTCCATCAGGTAGCGATCTTTGAACGTGCCCGGCTCGGACTCGTCAGCGTTGCAGACGACGTACTTCGGCTTCGGCGAGTCTTTCGGCACGAAGCTCCACTTCATTCCGGTGGGAAACCCTGCGCCGCCGCGCCCGCGCAGTGCCGACTTCTTCACTTCATTGATCACGTCGTCCGGCGACATGCCGTCGAGCACTTTCTTGATCGCTTCGTAGCCTCCATTTGCCCGGTAGACGTCAAGCGAGCGGGAGTTCTCGAGATGAACTCGACGGAGCTGAAGTGGTTCACATCCGATGGCTTCGATACGCATTAAGGCAGTTTGTCCAGTATTTGATCGATCTTTTCCGGCGTCAGGTTCTCGTGATAGTCGAAGTTGATCTGAAACATCGGCGCCGTGCCGCACGAGCCGAGACACTCGACTTCGCTCAACGTGAAGCGACCGTCAGCGGTTGTCTCACCGACCTTGATTCCTAATTTTTTCGAACAATGCTCGGTGACTTTACCTGCGCCCATGATCTTGCACGAGAGCGTCTTGCAGACCTGGATGTGATACTTGCCGACCGGCTGCGTGTAGATCATCGAGTAGAAGGTTGCGACTTCCCAGATGTCTGTGACGCGCAGCTTCAGGCGGTTCGCGAGATAAAGCACGCCCGGCGGATCGAGATAGCCACGCTCGCGCTGCACGATGAACATCAGCGGCAGGATCGCCGAGCGCATCACCGGATACTTCGCGAGGTGGCGATCGATCTCCGCCTCGACTTCCGGAGAAAACGTCGCCGGCTCAACCCCGAGATCGACAGGCTGCGACAGCGGTTGAATGTTTACGATCTGCGTACTCATTATGAATATTTAGCCGCGTTAATCCGCGTTAACGATCGATCTCCCCCAGCACGATGTCGAGGGATCCGATGATCGCCACGATGTCCGCTACCATCTCGCCTTCCGACATCACCGGCAGCGCTGACAAATTCACAAAACTCGGCCCACGCACATGAACGCGGTTCGGCTTTGGTCCACCATCCGACTTCATGTAAACACCAAGCTCACCCTTCGAAGCTTCAATCGGGTAATAAACCTCGCCCGCCGGCACATCAAAACCTTCCGCAACGATCAGAAAGTGATGAATCAACGCGTCCATGTGACTCTTCATCGCTTCACGATCGGGCAACACGACTTTCGGCGCATCAGCTTTGATTGGCCCAGGCTGCAAACGCGACAAAGCCTGCGTCGAGATCTTGTGCGATTCCTTCAACTCGCGCATGCGCACCATGTAACGCGCCCACACATCTCCGTCAGGCTCTGTCGGCACTTCAAAATCGTAGTTCTCATAACCGCTGTACGGGTTCGCGCGACGGATATCCAGACCGACACCACTGCCGCGCAAACACGGTCCGGAGAGTCCCCAGTCGATCGCGTCTTCCGCGGAGATGCGTCCGATACCCTGCGTGCGTCGCTGAAAGATCTTGTTCCCGGTGAGCAGCGTGTGAAACTCGTCGACTGCTTTCGGAAAGTAATCAAGAAACTGTTTACAGCGATTCTCGAAGCCCGCCGGAAGATCCATCATCAACCCGCCGATGCGGAAGTACGATGGCGTCAGACGTCCACCTGACGCAGCCTCGATCAGGTTCAGGATCTTTTCGCGCTCGCGGAAGCAGTAAAAGAAGACTGTCATCGCGCCGATGTCGAGCGCGTGAGTGCCGAGCCAGACGAGATGCGACGCGATGCGCTGCAGCTCGCACATCAACACGCGAATCGTTTGCGCGCGCTCGGGAATCTCGAGACCCAGCAGCTTCTCCCCAGCCATCACGTAAGCGAGATTGTTGCCGAGTGGATTCAGGTAATCCATGCGGTCAGTGATGACGATGCCTTGCTGGTACTTCTTGTACTCAAACAGCTTCTCCATGCCCGTGTGGAGATAGCCGATGTCGGGCGTCGCCTTCACGACCATTTCGCCATCCAGCACCAATTCGAGGCGCAGCACGCCGTGCGTCGACGGGTGTTGCGGACCCATCGAGATCGTCATCTGCGTGTCGAGCGGGCGATCGACGATTTCGAATTGTGGCGGGATCGTTGCTGAGCTCATAACTTATTTAGCCGCGGATTCACGCGGATGAACGCGGATCATTTATTTCAGGCTGTATGGTTCGTAACCGCGTAATGGGAAATCCTTTCGCAACGCGTGTCCTTGCCAGTCGTCTGGTAACAAAATGCGTCGCAGATCGGGATGGCCGTCGAAGATCACGCCAAACAGATCGAACGTCTCGCGCTCATGCCAGTTTGCTGTCTTCCAAATGCCCGTGACAGTCGGCACGTGCGTGTCTTCTTCGTTAAGTAAGACCTTTAATCTGATGCGATGGTATTTATTCGTTGAGAAAAGGTGATAGTTGACTTCGAAGCGCGGCTCTTCCTCGACGCCGCGGTCCGCGCCACAAATGTCTGAAAGAAAGTCGAAGCGTGTTTCCGGCGAAGTCTTCAAAAACAAACAAGCGTCGACGATGTTCTCGCGCGGCACGATGATGGTCGTCTCGCCAAAAGCGATGACGACTTCGCGCACCCATTCCGGATGTTCACGCTGTAACGCCGCCACTAACGGTGACGGCGTACTTTCGGAACTCGGGGTTTGTTCTGGCGACGGTTGTTCGATGTTTTCGGGACCTGATGTCATCCGCGCTGGTTGCTCGACTCTCTAAGTAGAACGACGCCGTTCGTGTTTCGAAGCGATCGTGTAGGGCCGCGATTCCGGCAAAGTGTTCTGCCGTGCAGTCGAGCCGTCCGTTATCGGCAAAGTTCCGGGCACAACCGCCTGGCGCGCTTCCTCTTCGGGGATGTCACGGCGATCGCGGACGCTCTCTTTCATCACTTTTTCCTGGAGCATCATCACGGCGTGAATCAACATTTCGGGGCGCGGAGGACAGCCCGGAATGTAGACGTCAACCGGAACGATCTTGTCGACACCCTGAACGATGGCGTAGTTGTCAAAAACACCGCCGGACGTGGCGCAAGCGCCCATGGAAATCACCCACTTCGGCTCCGGCATCTGATCGTAGATTCGTCTCAACACCGGCGCCATCTTTCGCGATACGCGACCGGAGACGATCATCACGTCAGCCTGTCGCGGGCTGGCGCGAAACACCTCCGAGCCAAAACGCGCTAGATCGTTTCGAGACGAAGTCGCATTCATCATCTCGATTGCGCAACATGCGAGACCAAATGTCGCCGGCCAGAGTGAAGACTTGCGCGCCCAGTTGATCAGCGAGTCGAGGCGCGTGGTCAAAACCTCCGGTAAAGCTTCGGCAATAACGTTCTCTAAACCCATTTAAAACTTCCTTTAAGCAGCGGCCCGCCGCTTCTCACGTTTTCGTGCTTCCATGTCGGCCAAAGCTCTGGCTTCGGCTTCTGCTTCGCGTCGTGCTCTCTCGCCCCAGTCAAATGCGCCCTTCTTGACGATGTAGATGTAGCCGATAAACAGCAGACCTATAAAGATCATCATCTCGAGGTATGCAAACGTGCGCATCGCCGGGTCCTGACCAGCCAGTGCCTTGTACACAGTCGCCCACGGTACGAGAAAGATCACTTCTATATCGAACAAGATGAAGATCATCGCGATCAGGTAGAACTTCACCGAGAAACGCTCTCGCGCGGAGCCTACCGGGTCCTTACCACACTCGTAAGGCATCAGCTTCGTTCTTGTTCGCTTACGTTGTCCGACGAACGTGGAGAGGAGAACGTTGCCCACCGCGAAGCCTGCCGCGACGATGAACATCAGCAGAATGGGCAAGTAGTCGTAAAGACGAAACGGCATCTAAAGCACACTAGCACCGGCCGCAGATTGTTTTGCACCCAAAACAACATTTGCGGTCAGTGTTCCTCGATCCACGAGATTGAGAATCATTGTACAAGCGTGATGCTAGTCGAACTGATCAAGGGTGTCAAGCAACGTCTCTCGCAAGGATCAGGGTCTGAAAAATGCTGATTGACCGTGAAAAAATGCTTGTGTTAACGTTCAGGAAAACCCACCGTGCGAGTGGGTTTGAGCCGCCTCCCGGTCTGAATTTGAAAGGAACCTCTGTTGCAGACTATCACCCGGCGCCCCTGCGCTCGGTTCTGACAAACTGTGATTACCGGATTCAACACCGATATTGAGCACGATGGCGTTGTGTATCACGTGCAAACCGAGGACAAAGGGCTCGACTCACCGATCATCCTCTCGCTTGTCTATGTCGGCGGCACGATTCTGGCCAGCAAACGCTCTCCTTATGAAGATCTGATCGCTTCCGGGTTTAGTGATGAGGTGCTGGCGGAGCGTCTCAAACGTCAACATCGACTAATTTGTGCGGCAATCAATTCGGGACGTATTGACGATCTCAAGAAGATGAGCGGGCGGCCGAAGGAAGCGTTGCCGGCTGTTGACGAGCCTGCGGCGGACGCTGCGCCGGAGGGCGAAACCGCAGCGCCTGTAGAGGAATCTTTTGAGATCGAATACTGGCCGGTGTCGCAGGAGTGGACGCCGCCGCGGGCGCCGGCTGACGAAGAGCTCGCTGCGGTGATCGAGCCGGGCCTGGAGCCACGTTATGAACCCGTTGATGTGACGGCTGCGCCGCCTGCTGTTGAGCCGGAGCTTGAGCCTGAGCCTGAGCCGATCGTTGAAGAAGTAGAGGAGTTCGTTGACGAGTCTGAGTTGGAAGAGGGGTTAGTCATCGAGCTGCTCGACGACGAGGAGTTCTACTCAGGAAAGCGTTACACGTTGCGAGTGCTCGTGAACAATCGCGTGAACGGCGACGAGAAGCCGCTGGCGAACGTGGCGGTGTCAGTGAAGGTGCTGGGCACTACGTTCCGGCCGCTGATTTACACATTGAAGACTAAGAACGATGGAGTGGCGACTCTCACCACAGACATTCCGCAGTTCAACTCGGGCCGCGCCGCTGTGCTCGTGCGCGCCGTCACGAAAGACCAGGCCGCCGAGCTCCGCCGCATTATTCATCCCGCCGATTAGCCACTAAAGATATCAAATAAAGTGAATTAGCTTTTTTGTGCTTTTTGTGCTTTTTTGTGGCTAATGAAAGTCTTCGTGAATGGTGAGGAAAGGGATTTTGATTCTGCAACTTCGTTAGCAGAGTTAGTGACTCAATTAGATCTTCCTGTGGCGCGCATAGCGATCGAACTCAATCGCGACGTCGTGCGTCGTAGTGATTGGGGCAGTACTATGTTGAACGACGGAGACCGGATCGAGATTGTTCATTTTGTTGGTGGAGGGTAAAGATTGATTATCGCGGGAAGGGAATTTTCATCACGTCTGATTATCGGCACCGGAAAGTATCGCAGCTTTCAAGAGATGCGCAGCGCGCATGATGCGTCCGGCGCGGAGATGGTGACGGTGGCGGTGCGGCGTGTGCCACTCGATCGCAGTAGCGAATCGTTTCTCGATCATCTGAATCCTGATCTGCAAATCCTTCCCAACACCGCCGGCTGTTACACCGCCGAAGACGCTGTGCGAACAGCTCGACTCGCCCGCGAGGCGTTACAAACTGATCTCGTGAAGCTCGAAGTCATCGGTGACCAGACGACGTTGTTTCCTGACAACGAACAGACACTCGAAGCCGCACGCATCCTCGTGAAAGAAGGATTCGTCGTGTTGCCATACTTCAACGACGACCTGATCATGGCGAAGAAACTACTCGACGCTGGCTGCGCAGCGATCATGCCGCTTGCTGCGCCGATTGGATCGGGATTGGGTGTTCAGAATCCCGCCAACCTGCGCATCATGCGCGAGCAATTGCCCGACGCGACGATGATTGTCGATGCGGGTGTGGGCACGGCGAGTGATGCGGCAATCGCGATGGAGCTCGGCGCCGATGGCGTGTTGATGAACACGGCGATCGCGGAGGCTGAAGATCCGGCGAAGATGGCGACCGCGATGAAGCTCGCGATTGAGGCGGGAAGGTTGGCGTATGTTGCCGGCCGAATGCCGAAGAGGTTGTACGCGAGTGCATCGAGCCCGTTGTCAGGCGTGATTAAGTAACATCGTTAGACAGGATTACAGGATTTGCAAGATGAACAAGAATATTTTGTAAATCATGAAAATCCTGTAATCCTGTCTAACGACCTGGCAACGCGAGCTCGATTAGTTCCTGTTCGCGCATGACGCGATCGCCGAGGTCCGTTGTGGAGATCGTCGGGTAGGCGCCGGGTTTGACGCGCAGGCAGCGGGCGGCGACGAGCGCGTCGATGTAAGTCTCGAGCTCGTCCTGCGCCATATCTCTTAGCAATCCATACGTCGACAACTCATTCAAACGCGCGGTCAGCAGTTGCTTTGCTGATGAGCCCCGCAATGTCGACACCAGCATCTTCTTTCCGAAACGACCATTCATCCGTTTAGCGCACGCGAGGATTTTCCGCACGCGCAGTAACTCATCGTCCGTCAGTGCGCGTGGGGAAGAATCAACGGGCGCTGTTGGTATCGCCGCGTTTGTTTTTGGTGCGCAGTTGCTACACGTGCCGCACAGCCGCTCGCTTTTGCGATCGCCGAAGTAATTCAGAATGTGTGCACGATAACAACGATCCGTGTAGCAGAAGTCGATCATCGCGCGCAGCTTGCGTCGCTCGAGCTCACCACGACGCGACACCTCAGCCGGATCGATCCGCAACTTCTCGGCGGGCGAGCTGTCGAGCATGATGATGCTGCGCCCCTGTTGCGCGCCGCGTTCGCGAGTGAGTGCGGGTGCTGTGCGTTGAATGTGCCCGGCGCGTTCGAGTACGTACAGCGCAGATTGCACCGCCATCTCGTTGGTTTCGCCAACTCGCCGCGCGATCTCGGCTGTCGAGAGCTCGATCCTCCTGAGCTCCGTGGCGGCGAGGGAGTCGTAAACCTGTTTGATAACGCTGATGTCGGGATACGAGCCTTCGATGAAGAAGTCGTGTGTATTCTTGTCGGCGTAGTTGAAAAGCAGCACGCACGTCGACGGCAGCCCATCGCGACCGGCGCGCCCGATCTCCTGGTAATAAGCTTCGATGGAGCCGGGCATCTGGTAATGGACCACGAAGCGGATGTCGGGTTTGTCGATGCCCATGCCGAACGCGTTCGTGGCGACGATCATCTGCGTGCGGCCACTCATGAAATCGTCCTGCGCGCGAACGCGCATCGGGTCGCTCATGCCTGCGTGGTATTCCGAAACTCTGAGGTCGACCGCTTTCAGCTTCGCACCAACGTCTTCCACGGCTTTTCGCGTTGAGGCGTAGATGATTCCCGAGCCATTGATCTCTTTCGCGAGGTTGCGAATGCGTGAGATCTTTTGGCGCACTCTTTCCGTGTGGAACACCTCGATCGAGAGGTTCGGCCGATCGAAGCCGCTGACAAACGTCTGCGGGCGATTCAGACCGAGTTGCTGAACGATGTCGGAGCGAACGTACGGCGTGGCCGTGGCCGTGAGCGCGAGTGTCTGGACTCCGTTCAGCGACTTGATGACGTTGCGCAGGCGCAGGTAGTCAGGACGAAAGTCGTGACCCCACGTCGAGATGCAGTGCGCTTCGTCAACGGCGAAGAGCGAGATCGGGATCTGTTGCAGTGCAGCGTTGAAGCGACTGCTGCGAAAGCGTTCCGGGGCGATGTAGACGAGTTTGTGCTCGCGACGTCTGAGTGCGTCAATGCGCGCGCGCTGCTCGGGCTCGGAGATCGAGCTGTTGATAAAGGTCGCGGGCAGACCGCGCGCTTGCAGTGCGTCAACCTGATCCTTCATCAACGCGATCAGTGGAGACACGACGAGGGTGACTCCGTCGAGGATCATCGCGGGCAGTTGATAACACAGAGACTTGCCGCTGCCGGTCGGCATCACGACGACGGCGTCTTTGCCTTCGAGGATCGAGCCGATCACTTCGCGTTGGCCTTCGCGAAAGTCTTCGAAGCCGAAGTGCTGGCGGAGCGAAGCGACTGCATCCGTGAGCGAGTGCATGCGTGCGAGTCTATACCACGGATTTAACGGATCAGTGAAAACAGATTTTACTGATCAGAGCAAATCCGTGGCAAAAAATTTGTATTTCTCGGGTTGGGCGGGCCGAGAGCGAAGTCTGCGACGTTGTTGCGTGTGTCTGTGCAGCCGGCGGCGGCGCGCAGGATCGACGTTGTGTTGCTCGGTGTGGGAGCAGGTGCTGTGCCTCTGAAGCAATTGGCCGTGTTGCCGTAGCCCGCGAGGTCGACGATGTTCGAGTCGTTCGGGCACGCGCCCGTTAGAGCTGTTGCGGATTTGATTAACACAACTTTTCCCGAACCGGCGGCCATGGCAATCGTGCCGGTTGCATCGGCTGCCGGTAGTGATGCGCCGTTGCTGCCGCCCGAGCTTTCCTGGATGAGGTAGTACTGTCCTGGATTAAGAGTAATTGATGTAAGTGGTGTAACTGACCACGTCGAGGCGGTGGCGCTCGCGTATTGTACCGACCAGCCGCTGAGGTTAACGGGTGTGTTACCGGCGTTGAAGATCTCGATGAAGTCGTTGCGAAAAGGTGCGCCCGAGTTTCCGCCGCCGCCGTAGATCTGGCTGATTAGGATTCGTGGCGATGCGCTGGGCGATGGCGACGGTATTGGACTCGGTGTGGGAGTCGGTGTTGGTGTCGCGCCTGTGAGTACCAGCGAAACGGAATTGCTCTTCACACCGTCGGCGGTGACGACGAGTGTTGCCGTTCCCGCACCTCGCAACTCTTGAGGCACAAGCACGTGAATTTCATCAAGTCCCGGCAAGCTCGCGCGCACAACGGTCTCCACGATTACGGGCTTGTTATTGATCGTCACGGATACGCCGTTTGCCTGCGCGACTCCAGTTACAAAGATCGATAGCCTCAATTCTCCTTTCGAAGGATCAAATGGTCCCGGCGTGAGGGTGTCAGAATTCAAAATGATTCCCTGGCCTGCCGTATTGAACACACCGGGCGCCGTTGACGAAATGACAGCCTCAGCTTTCGACTGCAACCCGTCTGCATTTGTGACCAGAAACTGCGCAGGACTGGGGACTAACCCGCTCGGAACCTCAAACACAACCTCGCTCGCGGAAACATAGAATATTAGCGCCGACTGGCCATTTACTTTTACATCTGACCCAAGCGCATTCCCGCGAATGCTCGCAATGCTGCCCGGTGCGATGCTAGCTGACTGTGGCGCCGCGGCATTCACGACAGTCGCTGAGCCAACCGGTCGTGGTGGAATCGGAGTGACATAGATCTCGCTGTTGTTTCGCAGATCATCATCACTCACTGGCCCGGAAAGTATTCGTGGGAAGTTGAACGCGACCACACTGCCATCGAAATTGAGCGACGAGACTACTTCGGCAGTCGCTGACGAAGGCGCATTCGTGATCTGTTGCACCACACCCGTCGGTAAATCGAGCAAGTAAAGCTCAACACCACCATCACTCGAATTAACTACTCTCCGTCGCGTCGTAAACGTCACGCGTCTTCCGTCACCGCTAATCGTTGGTTGCAGCTTCACATCAACAGCTCTCGATCCTAAGTTCGTCAATTGCCTAACCGAGTCGTCACGCCCATCGAACATGAACACCTGCGTCTGGTTGAGACCTGTGGACGCTGAATAGACCACCCGCATCCCGTCATTGCTCACCGCCCGTCCCTCGACCAACTCGAGTCCCACGATCCCCGCGGCCAACACACGACTCGTTGACGTGCGCAGATCAATCCGCACAAGATCCGCGTTATCCGCGGTTAAATTTCTCTTGTAATAGAGACGTGACCCATCACCACTGATCTTCGGACTACTCGCCGAATCGCTCGTTAACTCCGTAGATTTCTGATCCACTGTGTC
>Ga0081539_10000118_pt1 | contig 184562 bp, 163 predicted proteins | sample TabmetS4T2R2_FD_71023 | JGI IMG/M metagenome (GOLD analysis project Ga0081539, IMG submission 71023) | Tabebuia heterophylla rhizosphere microbial communities from the University of Puerto Rico - S4T2R2 | ecosystem: Host-associated > Plants > Roots > Rhizosphere ... | reverse complement strand
ATGTCGTGTTCTACGAGGACGCGGCGAGAAGCCGAAAGAACAACGCGCCGTACAACCACAGCATCATTCGGCGCATGGCGCTCGACATCTTGCGCGCGCATCCGGATCGGCGCTCGCCATCACGCAAGATGAACCTCGCCCGCTGGAAGAAGGGCTTCCTCTACGAGCTCTTTGCTCATATGCGATAACCCTGCCCAAACCCCCCACCTCCTTTTTTTGGATACTTGGCGCTGCCGGCCTGCGCACGCCTACGCGACGCCGCGTTGTCGCGTGGAGAACGGAACACATCGCGTTCCGCCAAAATCACCCTCGCTACCCACCCCAAGTCCAGGGGGCGGGCCCCTTGCGCGCCAGCCGGCTTGCTCTATTCCCGGCCGTCGCCAGTCCGCCCGGGAGGAGGAGCCACCCCCATGAACCGCCGCGCCCTGATCGGCGCCGCGGCCGCCGCCGCGCCCGCGGCGCTTGCCGCGCCCGCTCTCGCCCAGACCGCCGCGCCGGAGATCCGCTGGCGCCTCACCTCCTCCTTCCCGCGCAGCCTCGACGTGCTGTTCGGCACCGCCGAGGCGATCTGCCGCCGGGTCGCGCAGCTCACCGACAACCGCTTCCAGATCCGCGCCTTCCCGGGCGGCGAGATCGCCCCGCCGCTGGCTGCGCTGGATGCGGTGCAGAGCGGCTCGGTCGAGTGCGCGCACACCGCCTCCTACTACTATGTCGGGAAGGAGCCGGGCTTCGCCTTCTTCACCGCGCTCCCCTTCGGCATGAACACGCGCCAGTTCAGCGCCTGGATGCGCTATGGCGGCGGGCGCGACCTCGCGGCCGAGCTGCTCCGCGAGTACAACATCGTCGGCCACACCGCGGGCGACACCGGCGCGCAGATGGGCGGCTGGTTCCGCGGCGAGGTCCGCACGCTCGAGGATCTGCGCGGGCTGAAATTCCGCATCGCCGGCTTCGCGGGGCAGGTGTTCCAGCGCCTCGGCGCCGCGCCGACCCAGGTGGCGGCGGCGGATATCTATCCCTCGCTCGAGCGCGGCACGCTCGATGCGGTGGAATTCGTCGGGCCCCATGACGACGAGAAGCTCGGCTTCGTGCGCGTCGCCCGCAACTACTACGCCCCCGGCTTCTGGGAGCCCGGGGCGCGGCTGATGCTGATGAGCAACCAGCGCGCGCATGATGCGCTGCCCGACACCTACAAGCACGCGCTGGAGGTCGCCTGCGCCGAGGCGGATGCCGAGATGGTGGCGCGCTACGACCACCTCAATCCGCAGGCGCTCCGCCGCCTGGTCGCGGCCGGCGCGCAGCTGCGCTTCTGGTCCCGCGAGATCCTCCAGGCCGCCTGGCGCGCCGCCAACGAGGTCTACGAGGAGACCGGCAGCCGCAACCCGCGCTTCAAGCGGATCTGGGATGCCTATCGCCCGTACCGGGACGAGGAATTCCAGTGGTTCCGCGTGGCCGAGAATTCTTACGACAATTTCGCCTTCGTGCAGGCGGCGCAGCAGCGCTGACGGAGTATGGGGAGGGGCGACGCCCCTCCCCAGGAGAACCCGCCCCGCATGGATCCCTTCGCGCTGTTCGCCTCCCTGCTGCTCGGCATCGTCGAGGGGCTGACCGAATTCCTGCCCATCTCCTCGACCGGGCATCTCATCGTCGTGGGCGGGCTGATCGGCTTCCGCGGCCCGCCCGGCAAGGCCTTCGAGATCTCGATCCAGCTCGGCGCCATCCTGGCGGTGACGTGGCTGTATCGTGGGCTGCTCTGGGACATCGCGACGCGGCTGTGGCGGCCGGGGCTGGAACGCTTCTACGCGATCAACATCGGGCTCGCCTTCCTGCCCGCGGCGATCCTCGGCGCCACCCTGCACGGGCCGATCACCCGCGCGCTGTTCAACATGCAGGTGGTGGCGGTCGCGCTGGTGCTGGGCGGCATCGCCATCATCCTGATCGAGCGGCTGCGCCCGGCGCCCTCCATCCATTCGGTGCCGGAGATCGGGCCGATGGCGGCGCTGCTGATCGGCTTCGGCCAGGCGCTGGCGATGATCCCCGGCACCTCGCGCTCCGGCGCCACCATCATCACCGCCCTGCTGATCGGGGTGGAGCGGCGGACGGCAGCCGAATTCTCTTTCGTGCTGGCGATCCCGACCATGCTCGCCGCCACCCTCTACAGCCTCTACAAGGAGCGGGCGGCGCTCGATTTCTCCGCCGCGGGACAGATCTCGATCGGCTTCATCGCCGCCTTCGTGGTGGCCTTCGTCACCGTGCGTGCCGTGCTGGCGGTAATCGGGCGGATCGGCTTCACGCCATTCGGCTGGTACCGGATCGTTCTCGGCCTCGGCCTGCTCGCCTGGCTGTGGCTGTGAGGGCCATCGCGCCAGCGTAGCCTGCTCCGTTCTCAGCCCGACAACGCTTGGGCGCCTGAGAGTGCGGGAGCCGCAAGCGCCAAGAGTCAAAAAAAGGAGGTGGGGGTTCGGGGGCGGAGTTCTCTCCGCCCCCGATCTTTCTTTCTTTTACCCGTAGGCCTTGCGCAACGCCGCGAGGTCGAGCTTGGTCATGCCCATCACCGCCTGCAGGACGCGTCCCGCGCGTGCCGGGTCGGGGTCCTGCAGCATCGCCATGACCGCCGCGGGCGCGACCTGCCAGGAGAGGCCGAAGCGGTCGGTCAGCCAGCCGCACACGCTGGGCTGGCCACCCTCGGTCAGCCTCGCCCAGAAGGCGTCGAGCTCCGCCTGGTCGGCGCAGCTGACGAACAGCGAGACGGCCGGGGTGAAGGCCACTTGCGGCCCGTTGAGGGCCATGAATTCCTGGCCGTCGAGGGTGAAGTGGGCGGTCAGCACGCTGCCCGCGGGGCGCTGCATCCCCTCCGGGTAGCGGGTGATCGCGCCCAGCGCGGCGGGGCGGCCGCAGGCCTGGAAGACGCCGACATAGAAGCGCGCCGCCTCCTCGGCCTGGGTCTCGAACAGCAGGCAGGTGGATGTGCCGGTCATGGTGCTGCGCTCCCTCCGTTACGCCGAGGCCGTGGCCTGCTGGGCCGCGGCGACGTCCATCCACATCACCTCCCAATGATGGCCGTCCGGATCCTCGAAGCTGCGGCCATACATGAAGCCGTATTCCATCTTCGGCCCGGGATCGGCCGTGCCGCCCGCCGCCGTGGCGCGCGCCACCATCGCATCCACCGCCGCGCGGTCCTCGGCCGAGAGGCAGATCAGCACCTGGCTCGACTTCTTCGCGTCCGCGATCGGCTTGGCGGTGAACTGGCGGTACTTCGCGTGGGTCAGCAGCATCACGTGGATGGTCTCGGAGAACACCATGCAGGCGGCGGTGTCGTCGCTGAATTGCGGGTTCTTGGTGGCGCCGACCGCTTCGTAGAACGCGACCGACTGCGCCAGGTCGGTCACCGGCAGGTTCACGAAGATCAGCTTGGCCATCGGGTTCCCTCCCTCGGGGTTGCGGCTTGCGATGTGATGCCCGGTTCGGTTATAAATGACAACTGTGAAGTTAGAAAAAGTAACTCACATGGACGCGAGCCGCAGCGAAGGGACCAGCCGACGGCGCTACGAGGATGCCTGCGCGGTTGCACACGGCCTGGATCTCGTCGGCGAGCGCTGGGCGCTGCTGGTCATGCGCGAACTGATGTTCGGGCCGCGGCGCTTCAGCGACCTGCGCGCGGCGCTGCCGGGCATCAGCGCCAATGTGCTGGCGCAGCGCCTGGCGGGGCTGGAGGAGACGGGCGTGCTGCACCGCCGCCGCCTGCCGCCGCCGGCCTCCGCCCAGGTCTACGAGCTGACGGAATGGGGCTACGAGATCGAGCCGGTGCTGCGCGCGCTCGGCCGCTGGGCGGCGCGCTCGCCCGGCCACGACCCGAGCCTGCCGATCAGCACGGTGTCCCTGCTGCTCTCGCTGCGGACCATGTTCAGCGGGGATCATGCGGCGGGGCTGTCGGCGCGCATCGCGCTGCGGCTCGGCGCCGAGCGCTATGCCTGCGGCATCGCCGGCGGGCGCATCACCGTGGCGGCGGATCCGGGCGATGCGGCCGATCTGGTGCTCGAGGCCGCGCCCGCCATCATCGCCGCGCTGATCTATGGAGGCCAGCCGGCGGAGGCGCTGGAAGAAGCGGGGCTGCTGAACGTGGAGGGCGACCGCGCGCTCCTCGCGCGCTTCGTCACCCTGTTCCCGCTGCCGCCCAAGGCCGGGTGACGCGCCGCGCGGTCAGGCCGCCGGCTTGCGCGCGCGCTCGCTCGCCGTCTTGAGCTGGCCGCAGGCGGCGAGGATGTCGCGCCCGCGCGGCCGCCGCACCGGGCTCGCATAGCCCGCATCGTTGACGATCGCGGCGAAGCGGCGGATGGCCTCCGGCGTGCTCGTCCTGTAGGGGCTGTCCGGCCAGGGGTTGAACGGGATCAGGTTCACCTTGGCGGGGATGCCGCGGATCAGCCGCACCAGCTCGCGCGCCTCGGCCTCGGAATCGTTCACCCCGCGCAGCATCACGTATTCGAAGGTGATGCGGCGGGAATTCGACGCGCCCGGGTAGCGCCGGCACGCCGCGATCAGATCCGCGATCGGGTATTTGCGGTTGAGCGGCACGATCTCGTCGCGCACCGCGTCCGTCACCGCATGCAGCGACACCGCGAGGTTGACGCCGAGCTCGGCGCCGCAGCGGTCCATCATCGGCACCACGCCGCTGGTGGACAGCGTGATGCGGCGCCGCGAGAGACCGATCCCCTCGCCATCCATCGCGATGACCAGCGCCTTGGCGACGTTCTCGTAGTTGTAGAGCGGCTCGCCCATGCCCATGACGACGATGTTGGAGAGCAGCCGCGGGCCGCCATCGGTCGGGCTCGGCCATTCGCCGTAGGAATCGCGCGCCGCCATGAACTGGCCGACGATCTCCGCGGCGGACAGGTTGCGCACCAGCTTCTGCGTGCCGGTATGGCAGAAGCGGCAGGAGAGGGTGCAGCCGACCTGGGTGGAGATGCAGACCGCGCCACGATCCTCGTTGAGGTCGGGGATGTAGACGGTCTCCACCTGCTGGCCATCGCGCCAGCGGAACAGCCATTTGCGGGTGCCGTCGAGCGAGGTCTGCTCCGCCCCGATCTCCGGCCGCCCGACCACGAAGCGCTCCGCGAGCCGCGCCTGCAGCGGCTTCGCGATGGTGCTCATGCGCGCGAAATCGGTGACGCCCTGATGGTAGATCCAGTGCCAGAGCTGCTTGGCGCGAAACGGCTTCTCGCCGATCGCCGCCATCTCGGCGGCGAGCTCCTCGCGCGACAGGCCAACCAGGTCGCGCCGGCCATCGGCAAGCGTCGCCGCGGGCGGCGCGAACAGCGCCGCCTTGGCGAGGATGCGCTCGCGCTCCTGGGCCGAGAGGTCGCTCATCGGCGTCCCGCCGGGCATTCCCGGCTGATGGCGTCATAGGCGGCGCTGAAGCCCTGCAGCGAGAAGGTGTCGGTCGCGTTGCCGCGGCCGCCGGCGCCAGGGCCGCGCGACACCGCCTGCGAGCCGTTGCGGAAGGTGCCCACCGCGGCCTGGCCGTCGCGGGCGAAGGCGTTCTGGCCGCCGGTGTAGAAGGGCAGCGGGGTATTGCCGACCGTGACCGTGACCTCGGCATTGCGCGGATAGGTGTAGCCGGCATGCAGCGCCACCTGGTCCCGCCCCTGGACCCGATGCGTGACGGTGAGGATCACGCCCTGGCGCGAAGGATCGGTGCGGCTGGCGCGGGTGAAGGCGTAGCAGACCTTCTGCCCGGCCTCGTGATGCAGCGCCGCGGTCCATTCGCCGAAATTGCCGAGGCGCTGCGGGGTCTGCTGCGCCTGCTGCTGTTGCGGCGCGCGCTGCTGCGCCAGCACGGGTGCGGCGGCGAGGACAAGCACGGCAGTGGCGAGAAGGGCGCGGCGCATGGCGAGCCTCTAGATACGGAGGCGAGGCGCCCGGGGCAACCGAGACTGGGGGGCGGAGTGAACTCCGCCCCCCAGACCCCCCACCTCCTTTTTTTTGGTGACTTGGGACTGGTGGCCAAGGGCGTGCGCCACGACAAGGGGCGCACCTGTTGAGAGTGCGGATCGGCGGCTGGCCTGGGGGGCGCGGGGCTTCTATGCAGCCACGCCATGACGAGCGCCCCCGACCAGGCCGACGCCGCGCTGGCCGCGCAATACGAGGCCTATCCCTACCCGCAGCGCGACCCACGCGAGGAGGCTAAGCGGCTCATCATCGGCAGCCCGAGCCATCTGCGCGAGGTGGATCACTGGATCTTCTCGGCGCGCCGGCCGGTCGCCACCGCCTTGCGCGCGCTGGTGGCCGGCGGCGGCACCGGCGACGCCACCGTGATGCTGGCCCAGCACCTGGCGCGCGACGGCCGGCCCGGCAGCGTCACCTGGCTCGACCGCTCGGCCGCCGCGCGGCGCATCGCTGAGGCGCGGGTGGCGGCGCGCGGGCTCGACAACGTCCGCTTTATGGAGGGCTCACTGCTCGAACTGCCGGCAAGCGGGCTCGGCCCCTTCGACTACATCGATTGCTGCGGCGTTCTGCACCACCTGCCGGACCCGGCGGCAGGGCTGCGCGCGCTGGTCTCCGTGCTGGCGCCGCGCGGCGGGATCGGGCTGATGGTCTACGCCCCGCATGGCCGCACCGGCGTCTACATGGTGCAGGACGCGCTGCGCCTGCTGGCTCCCGCCGAGGCGCCGCCGGCAACCCGGGTGGACGCCGCCAAGCGGCTATGGCGCCAGCTGCCGGACACCAACTGGCTGCGCAAGAATCCCTGGCTGTCCGACCACATCTCCGGCGGCGATGCCGGCATCTACGACCTGCTGCTGAACCCGCGCGACCGCGCCTACGCCATCCCCGCGCTGTTCGATCTCGTCGCCGCCGCCGGCCTGCGCATCCAGTGCCTGGTGGAGCCGGTGCGCTACGACCCGGAATCCTACCTGTCCGACCCGAAGCTGCGGGCGCGCATCGCCGCGCTGGACCCCGTCGCCCGCGCGGCCCTGGCCGAAGCCATCACCGGCAACATGGGCATCCACATCGCCTACTGCGTGCGTGCCGAGGACCCGCCCCACGACCCGCCCTGGACCGACCCGAACGCGGTGCCGGTGCTGCGCGAGATGGACGGCCCGAGCCTGGCGCGCGGCCTGCAGGCCGATGTGCTGTCCGTCGCTTTCGACGGCCTGCGCGTGGCCCTGCCGCTGCCGCGCCTGGCCGGGGCGATCCTGCAACGCGTGGACGGCACGCGAAGCCTCGGCGAGATCGGCGACGAGCTGGCGCGCAACGGGGTGTCGCGGGAGGCCTTCGCGCGCGATCTCGCGGCATTGGTGCGGCAGATGGAGCGACTGAACCGGCTGCTGCTGCGGGCGCCGGCCGAATAGAAGAGCTGGGGAAGGGAGATGAACTCCCTTCCCCAGACCCCATCCCTCCTTTTTTTGGCTTCTTGGCGCTTGTGGCTCCCGCACTCTCATGCGCCGCGCCGTTGTCGGGCTGAGAACGGGGCTCTCCACGCTTCCCCGGAGTCAAAAAAAGGAGGTGGGGGGTTTTGGGGGGCGGAGTTCACTCCGCCCCCCAATCTTTCTCTTCCTCTCTCTTGTCGCAACTGCGACTAAGTTGCAATAACGACCCCCAGTCACCCAGCTCGGGGATCCGCATTGCCAACGCTCCGCTTCGCGCCGTCCGGCGCCTTGCTTCTGCTTGCCGTCGCCGCCCAGGCCCAGGACGCCGCCGTGCCCTTGCCGCCCATCCAGGTCGAGGGCCAGGGCGAGCGCGCCACCGACCGTGTCCGCGGCTATGTCGCGCGCCAGGCCACTGCCGGCACCAAGACCGACACGCCGATCATCCAGGTGCCGCAATCCATCTCCGTCATCACGCGCGACCAGATCGACGCGCGCCAGGCGCAGACCCTGGGCCAGGCGATGCGCTACTCCGCCGGCGTGCGCGTGGAGCAGTACGGCGCCGACTGGCGCTATGACTGGTTCACACTGCGCGGCTTCGATGCGCAGACCAACAGCGTGTTCCTCGATGGGCTGCGCTACCAGTTCGGCAGCCTGATCGGCATGGTCGAGCCTTATGGGCTCGAGCGCATCGAGATCCTGCGCGGCCCGTCTTCGGCGCTGTTCGGCCAGAACCAGCCGGGCGGCGTGGTGGACCTGGTGCAGCGCCGCCCGACCCAGACCCCGCAGGGCGAGGTCCGCCTCAGCCTCGGCAATTACCGCAACCTCATCGGCGCCTTCACCATGAGCGGCCCGGTCGATCGCGACGGCGTCTTCTCTTACAGCCTCACCGGGCTCGGCCGCATCGCGGGCACCCAGGTGGATGACACGCGCGACGACCGCGTCTATCTGGCGCCCGCGGTGACCTGGCGGCCGGACGCCGACACCTCGCTGACCCTACTCTCCTACTACCAGCGCGATTCGGTGAACGGCACACAGTTCCTGCCGGCGCTCGGCACGGTGTTCGCGACCCCCTACGGGCGCATCCCCACCCGCCGCAACACCAGCGAGCCCGATTTCGACAAGTTCGTGCGCACGCAAGCGGGCGTCGGCTGGGCCTTCGAGCATCGCTTCGACGACACCTGGTCGGTGCGGCAGAACGCCCGCTACGCGCATTCCGACTACCACTGGCAGCAGCTCTACGGGCTCGGCGTCGGGAGCGATCTGCGCACGCTCAACCGCTTCGCCTTCCGCAGCGACGTGGCGGTGGAGTCCTTCCAGGTGGACACCCAGGCGGAGGCGCGCTTCGCCACCGGCCCGCTCCGCCACACCCTGCTGATGGGCGCGGACTACGCGCATAGCAGCTTCGTTCAGCGGATCTCGGGTGCGGTGGGCCCGTCGCTCGATGTCTACGCGCCGGTCTATGGCGCGGCGATCCCGGCCTTCACGCCCAGCAGCAACACGCGCCAGGTGAGCGACCAGGTCGGCCTCTACGCGCAGGACCAGATCCGCTGGGGCGACTTCGTGCTGACCTTGAACGGCCGGCAGGACTGGGCGATGACCACCATCGACAACCGGCTCGCCGGCACGCGCGCGAACCAGGACGACAGCGCCTTCACCTGGCGCGCCGGCCTCGTCTGGCTCTCGCCGATCGGTCTCGCGCCCTATGTCAGCTATGCCCGCTCCTTCCAGCCGCAGCTCACCACCAGCGCCAACGGCCAGCCCTTCAAGCCGAGCGAGGCCGAGCAGATCGAGGTCGGCCTCAAGTACCAGCCGCCGGGCTTCAACAGCTTCATCCAGGCCTCGCTGTTCCAGATCACCCAGACCAACCTGCCCACCACCGATCCCAACAACCCGCTGTTCCAGGTGCAGACCGGCGAGGTGCGGGTGCGCGGCTTCGAGCTCGAGGGCGTGGCGAGCCTCGCGCAGGGGCTGAACCTCATCGCCTCCTTCACCCATCTCAACGCCGAGATCACCAAGAGCAACACGGCGGGCGAGGTCGGCAACCGCCCGAGCGGCGTGCCGCAGAACACCGCTTCGCTGTGGCTGGACTACACCTTCCCCGAGGAGACGCGGCCCTTCGCCGGCCTCGGCCTCCGCGCCGGTGTCCGCTATGTCGGCAACACGCCGGCGGGGAACGCGAACCTGTTCAACGTGCCGTCGGTGACGCTGGTGGATGCGGCGCTGCGCTACGACCTGCAGCATCTGAGCCCGGATCTCCGCGGCCTGCAGCTCGCGGTCAACGTGAACAACCTGTTCGACAAGGACTATGTCGGCCGCTGCGACAGCGCGACCAGCTGCTTCTACGGCTATCGCCGCAGCGTCATCGGCACGGTCGCCTATCGATGGTGAGACCCATGCGCGCCGCAAGCATCCGGGCCTGGTCCCGCATCCACACCTGGACGAGCCTGATCTGCACGGTGTTCCTGCTGATGCTCTGCATCACCGGGCTGCCGCTGATCTTCCACCACGAGATCGACGACCTGCTGGGCAGCCATGTGGAGCCGCCGCCCATGCCCGCGGACACGCCGCGCGCCGATCTCGACCGGGTGGTGGAGGCCGGCAAGGCGCGGCGGCCGGGCGAGGTGGTGCAATACGTCGTCTGGGACCCCGACGAGCCGGACAGCGTCTGGCTCAGCATGGCGCCGACCCCGACCTCGCCGCCGGAGACGATCGCCGGCGTGGTGGTGGATGCGCGCACCGCCGAGGTGCTGGACGTGCCGAACTTCCGCACGAGCTTCACCGGCATCATGTTCCGGCTGCATGTGGACATCTTCGCCGGCCTGCCAGGGAAGCTGTTCCTCGGCGCGATGGGCCTGCTCTTCGTCGCGGCGATCGTCTCCGGCGTGGTGCTGTACGGGCCCTTCATGCGGCGGCTGGGTTTCGGCACCGTGCGCGCGGGGCGGTCTCGCCGGCTCTATTGGCTCGATCTGCACAACCTGCTCGGGGTGGCGACCATCCTGTGGGCGCTGGTGGTCGGGCTCACCGGGGTGATCAACACCTGGGCAGACCTGGTGGTGCGCCTCTGGCAACGCGACCAGCTCGCCGAGATGGTCGCCCCCTACCGGGGGCAGCCGCCGGTGGAGCGGCCGGGCTCGCTCGCGCAGGCGGTGGCGGCGGCGCGTGCGGCGGCGCCCGGGCGCACCCCCTCCTTCGTCGCCTTCCCGCAGACGCAGCTGAGCAGCGCGCATCACTACGCCGTCTTCATGCGCGGGGACACGCCGCTCACCTCCCGCCTGCTGACCCCGGCGCTGATCGATGCCGAGACCGGCGCGCTCACCGACATGCGCCGCATGCCCTGGTACGCGGTGGCGCTCTTCATGTCGCAGCCGCTGCATTTCGGCGATTACGGCGGCACGCCGCTGAGGATCGTGTGGGCGCTGCTCGACATCGCCACCATCATCGTGCTGGGCAGCGGCCTCTATCTCTGGGTGGCGCGCCGGCGCGCCGCGCGGCGGCTGGCCGTGCCGGTGCCCGCGCAATGAAGATCTGGCTCATGCCGGCGCTGCTGGCGCTGCTGAGCGGGGTGGGGCTGATCGCCGCGCTGGTGGGCGACGATCTGTGGGACGTGCTGGGCTGGGCCAGCCTGGGCGTGCCGGTGCTGGTGATGGGCTGGTGCTGGCTCCGCCCGGTGCGCGTGGGATCATAGAGAAAGGCTGGGGGGCGGAGATGAACTCCGCCCCCCAGACCCCCCACCTCCTTTTTTTGATTACGGGGAAGCGTGGCGAGCTCCCTTCTCAGCCCGACAACGCCGCGGCTTCTGAGAGTGCGGGAGGAGCTGGCGCCAAGTCGCCAAAAAAAGGAGGTGGGGGTTTGGGGGGTCGCGGCACTGCCGCGACGTGAACTCCGCCCCCACTCTTTCTTCGGCACGCCAGGGCAGTTCCCGTCGCGCCGTCTCCTCGGGCATGATGGCCCCTGAGGAGACCCCATGGCCGATCACGGAAGCAACGCGCCGCCCGTGCTGATGGAACAGCGGGACGGCATCGCCATCGTCACCCTGAACCGGCCGGAGAGCCGCAACAGCCTCTCGCTCGCCATGCTGGAGGCGCTGCAGGCGGCGCTCGACGGCATCGCGGCGGATCCGGCCATGCGGGTCGTGGTGCTGGCGGCGTCGGGGACGGTGTTCTCCGCCGGGCACGACCTGCGCGAGATCACCGCGCATCGCGCCGACGCCGATGGCGGGCGCGCATTCTACGAGCGCGCCATGGCCGCCTGCTCGCGCGTCATGGAGGGCGTCACCGCCCTGCCGCAGCCGGTGATCGCCGCGGTGCAGGGGGTGGCGACCGCCGCAGGCTGCCAACTCGCCGCGAGCTGCGACCTCGCGGTCGCTTCCGAGACGGCGCGATTCTGCACGCCGGGGGTGGATATCGGCCTGTTCTGCTCCACCCCCGCCGTGGCACTGGCGCGCGCCGTGCCGCGCAAGCCGGCGATGGAGATGCTGCTGCTCGGCGAGATGATCCCCGCCGAGGAAGCGCTGCGCCTCGGCCTGGTGAACCGCGTCGTCGCCCCGGAGGCGGTGATCCCGACCGCGCTCGAGCTCGCGCGCAAGATCGCGGCGAAATCGGCCATCACCGTGCGCATGGGCAAGCGCGGCTTCTACCAGCAGGTGGAGCTCGGCCTGCACGAGGCCTATCGCGCGGCATCGCGCGTCATGGTGGAGAACCTGCTGACCGAGGACGCGGCCGAGGGCATCGGCGCCTTCGTCGAGAAGCGGCGCCCGGTGTGGCGCGACCGATAGGAAGGAGACGGAGATGGCGGCGCGCGACTACGAGACCGGGCTCGATCGCAACCCGGCGAATCACCAGCCGCTGACCCCGCTCCTGTTCCTGGAGCGCGCGGCCGCGGTGTTCCCCGACCACACCGCCGTGGTGCATGCCGGCCAGCACATCCGCTACCGCGCGCTGCGCGACCGCTGCGTGCGCCTCGCTTCCGCCCTGACGCGGCGCGGCATCGGGCGCGGGGACACGGTGGCGGCGCTGCTGCCCAACATCCCCGCCATGCTGGAATGCCACTATGGCGTGCCGATGGCCGGCGCCGTGCTGAACACCATCAACACGCGGCTCGATGCCGCGACGATCGCCTACATCCTCGATCATGGCGAGGCGCGCGCGGTGGTGGTGGACAAGGAGTTCATGCCGGCGCTGCGGCTGGCACTGGCGCAATGCGCGGCGAAGCCGCTCATCGTCGAGGTGGACGACCCGCTGGTGCCGGAAGCAGCGCGCGGCGAGTCGCTGGGCGGCGTGGACTACGAATCCCTCCTGCAGGAAGGCGATCCGCACTTCGCCTGGCCGATGCCGCAGGACGAGTGGGATGCGATCACGCTGAACTACACCTCCGGCACCACCGGCCGGCCGAAGGGCGTGGTCTATCACCATCGCGGCGCGCATCTGCTGGCGGTCGGCAACGTGCTGTCGAGCGGCATGGGGCGGCAGCCCGTCTATCTCTGGACGCTGCCGATGTTCCACTGCAATGGCTGGTGCTTCCCCTGGACGGTCTGTGCGGTGGCGGGGACGCATGTCTGCCTGCGCGCGGTGCGCGGGCCGGCGATGTGGGCGCTGATGGCGGAGCACGGCGTGACGCATATGTGCGGCGCGCCGATCGTCATGTCCACGCTGCTGGGCACGCCGGAGAAGGAGAAGCGCAAGCTCCGCCACCAGGTGCAATTCGTGGTCGCCGGCGCGCCGCCGCCCGAGGCGGTGCTGGCGGCGATGCGCGAGGCGGGCTTCGCGGTGCTGCACGTCTATGGCCTCACCGAGGTCTATGGCCCCGCCGTGGTGAACGAGTGGCACGGCGCGTGGAACGCGCTGCCGGGGGCGGAGCAGGCGACACTGATGGCGCGCCAGGGCGTGCGCTACCTGGCGCTGGAGGCGCTGGACGTGATGGACCACGCGCGCATGGAACCGGTGCCCGCGGATGGCGAGACCCTGGGCGAGGTCATGATGCGCGGCAACGTGGTGATGAAGGGCTATCTCAAGGACGCCCACGCCACCGACTCCGCCTTCGCCGGCGGCTGGTTCCACACCGGCGATCTCGCGGTGAAGCATCCGGATGGCTACATCCAGCTCAAGGACCGCTCGAAGGACATCATCATCTCGGGCGGGGAGAACATCTCCTCCATCGAGGTGGAGGACGCGCTCTACAAGCATCCGGCGGTCGCCGTGGCGGCGGTGGTGGCGCGGCCGGACGAGAAATGGGGCGAGACGCCCTGCGCCTTCATCGAGCTGAAGCCCGGCATGCGCGCCACGGAGGACGAGCTCATCGCCCATGCGCGCCAGCACCTGGCGGGGTTCAAGGTGCCGAAGAGCGTGGTCTTCGCGGAGCTGCCCAAGACCTCCACCGGGAAGATCCAGAAGCACGTGCTGCGCGAGCAGGCGCGCGCGCTATGACCGGGCCGCGCGAAAAACTCCTCGACTGGATCGAGCAGGACCGCGAGGAGATCATCGCCTTCCTGCAGGATTTCCTCCGCGCGCCGAGCCCGAATCCGCCCGGCGACACGCGCGACGCCGCGGCGGTGGTGACGCGCTTCCTCGACGCCAACGGCCTGCCCTGGCGGACGGTGGCGCCGGTCCCGGAATGGCCCAACATCGTCGGAAGCTTCGAGGGCGCGGGCGCGGGCCGCCACCTGGTGCTGAACGGTCATATGGACGTCTTCCCGGTGGACGAATCCGAGCCCTGGACCCATGGCCCGTGGAGCGGCGCGATCGCCGACGGCAAGATCTGGGGCCGCGGCGCGGTGGACATGAAGGCCGGCACCGCCGCCTCGGTGATGGTGTTCCGCTATCTGCACCGGCTGCGCGATGCCTGGCGCGGCCGGCTGACGCTGACCGCCGTCTCCGACGAGGAGACCTTCGGCCCCTACGGCGCGCGCTGGCTGGTCGACCACGAACCGGTGCTCGGCGATTGCGTGCTGAACGGCGAGCCTTCCTCCCCGCACAGCATCCGCTTCGGCGAGAAGGGGCCGCTCTGGCTGCGCTTCACCCTCCGCACGCCGGGCGCGCATGGCGCCTACACTCATCTCTCGGAAAGCGCGACTCTCGCCGCGCTGCGCCTGATCGGCGAGTTCGAGGCGCTCGCCGGCGAGGAGGTGCAGATGCCGCCCGCGATCGCGGCCGCCGTCGCTGCGGGTCGCGCGGCCGCGGATGCGGCGATGGGGCAAGGCGCGGGCGCCATCGTCACGCGCATCACGCTGAACATCGGCCGGATCGGCGGCGGGCTGAAGGTCAACATGGTGCCCGGCCAGTGCAGCTTCGAGGCCGATTTCCGCCTGCCGCCCGGCGCCACGCGGGAGGACCTTCTGCCGCGCATCCAGGCCGTGCTGGCGCGGCATCCGCACGCGACGATGGAGGAGATCAACTACTCCATGCCCGCCGCCTGCGATCCGGATCACGAGATGGTGCGGCTGCTGCAGGCGAATGCGCGCGAGGTGGGCGGGATCGATCCGGTGCCGGTCATCTCCCTCGGCGGCACCGATGCGCGGCTGTGGCGCCAGCGCGGCATACCGGCCTATGTCTACGGTCCCTCGCCCACCGGCATGGGGCAGAAGGACGAGGCGGTGCCGATCGTCGAATACCTCCACGTGGTGAAGGTTCACGCGCTCTCCGCGCTGGACTATCTCAGCCGCGACTCCTGAGCGGGATTGCCATGACCGAGCTTGCTGCCCTGCTGGCCCATGCCGATGCGCGGCTGGACGATGCCGTCGCGCGCTGGTTCGCGCTGCTGCGCATCCCGAGCATCAGCGCGCAGCCGGCCCATGCGGCGGATTGCAAGCGCGCGGCGGACTGGCTGCGGGACTACCTGGCGGCGATCGGCTTCACCGCGGAGGTGAAGGCGACCGCAGGCCATCCGGTGGTGCTCGCGCATCACCCCGGGCCCGGCGGCGATGCGCCGCACATCCTCTATTACGGCCATTACGACGTGCAGCCGCCGGAGCCGCTCGAGCTCTGGACCACGCCGCCCTTCGAACCCGCATTGGTGGATGGCCCTCATGGCAAGCGCGTGGTCGCGCGCGGCGCCGTCGACGACAAGGGCCAGACCATGATGTGGCTGGAGGCGCTGCGCGTCTGGCACGAGAAGCAGGGCGGCCCGCCCGTGCGCGTGACGGTGCTGATCGAGGGCGAGGAGGAGATCGGCAGCCGCAACCTCGACGACTTCCTGGAGGCGAACCAGGCGGCGCTCGGCGCCGACGTCACCGTGATCAGCGACACCAATATGTGGGACATCGCGACGCCGGCGATCAGCACGCGGGTGCGCGGCATGGTCTACACCCAGATCGACATCCGCGCCGCGGACAAGGATCTGCATTCCGGCCTGTTCGGCGGCTCGGCGGCGAATCCGATCAACATCCTGACGGCGATCCTCGGCGCACTGAAGGACGAGAACGGCAGCATCCGGATCCCCGGCTTCTATGACGGCGTGCCGGAACTACCGCCGGCGCTGGCGCAGCAATGGGCAGCGCTGAACTTCGACGAGCGGGCCTTCCTCGGCAGCGTCGGCCTCTCCATCCCCGCCGGCGAGAAAGGGCGCGGCGGACTCGAACGCCTCTGGGCGCGCCCCACCGCCGACATCAACGGCATCTGGGGCGGCTATACCGGCGAGGGCTCGAAGACCGTCATCCCCTCGGAAGCCCATGCCAAGCTGTCCTTCCGCCTGGTGCCGGGGCAGGAGCCGGCGAAGGTGGTGGCGGGCCTGCGCGAGTTCATCCTCGCCCGCCTGCCCGAGGATGCGCAGGCCTCCATCCAGCTGCTGAGCATGGGCCCGGGCATCGAGATGCCGCCCGATTCGCGCTTCGTGCGCGCCGCGCAGCACGCCTTGCAGGAGGAGTTCGGCACGCCGCCGGTGCTCGCCGGCTGCGGCGGCTCGATCCCCGTGGTCGAGAGCCTGCGGCGCATCCTCGGCCTCGATTCGCTGCTCATGGGCTTCGGCCTCGACGACGACCAGGTGCACAGCCCGAACGAGAAATTCGAGCTCGCCTGCTTCCATCGCGGCCTGCGCAGCCATGTGCGGCTGCTCGCGGCGCTGGCGGCGAAGTGATGCGCGAATTCCACGGCGTCTTCCCCTATCTGGTCTCCCCCATCGGCAGCGACGGCGCGGTGCTGGAAGCCGAGCTGCGCCGGCTGGTGGACCACCTCGTCGCCACCGGCGTGCATGGGCTGACCCCGCTCGGCTCCACCGGCGAGTTCGCCTATCTCGACGCGTCACAGCGCCGGCGCATCGTCGAGGTCGTGGTCGAGCAGGCGGCCGGGCGCGTCCCCGTGGTGGCGGGCGTCGCCGCCACCACCATCGCCGAGGCGACGCGCCAGGCGCGCGACTACGCCGCCATCGGCGCCGACGGCATCCTCGCCATCCTCGAAGCCTATTTCCCCATCCGCGACGACGGCGTGGTGGCCTATTTCACCGCCATCGCCGATGCCACCGACCGCCCGGTGGTGCTCTACACCAACCCGAATTTCCAGCGCTCGGACCTCTCGCTCGCGGCGATCGACGCGCTCTCCCGCCACCCGCGCATCTTCTATGTCAAGGACGCCTCCACCAACACCGGGCGGCTGCTCTCCATCCTCGAGCGCACCGAAGGCCGCATGAAGGTGTTCGCCGCCTCCGCGCACATCCCCGCCGCCGTCATGCTGATCGGCGGCGTCGGCTGGATGGCCGGGCCCGCCTGCGCCATCCCGCGCGAGAGCGTGCGGCTCTATGAACTGTGCCGCGCCCGGCGCTGGGACGCGGCGATGGTGCTGCAGCGCGCGCTGTGGCGGGTGAACGAGCTGTTCGCCGCGCATTCGCTCGCCGCCTGCATCAAGGGCGCGCTGGTGCAGCAGGGCTTCGCCGTGGGCGACCCGCTGCCGCCGCAGGCGCCGCTCTCGCCCGAAGGCCATCGCGCGGTCGCCGAGGCGCTGGCGCTGGCCGCCGCCGCCCTCGCCGCCGCACCGCAAGCGTGAGCGGCACGGCGCCAAGACGGCCGCGCGGCATCGCGCTGATCCTCGGCGCGCTCGCCGCCATCGGGCCGTTCTCCACCGACATGTACCTGCCGGCCTTCCCGGCGATCGGCGCCGCGCTCGGCGCCGACGCCGCTTCGGTGCAGCGCACCCTCGCGACCTATTTCTTCGGCCTCGCCCTCGGCCAGGCCTTCTACGGCCCGCTCGCCGACCGCTTCGGCCGCCGCGCGCCGCTGCTCGGCGCGATGTCGCTCTACACCGTCGTGTCCATCGGCTGCGCCCTCGCCACCGATATCGGCGCGCTGACCTGGCTCCGCTTCCTCCAGGCGCTCGGCGCCTGCGCCGGCATGGTGATCGCGCGCGCGGTGGTGCGCGACCTCACCGACGAGCGCGGCTCGGTGCGGCTGATGGCGCAGCTCATGGCGGTGATGGGCATCGCGCCGATCGTCGCGCCCACCGTCGGCGCCGCGGTCGTGGACATCCTCGGCTGGCGCGCCCTGTTCTGGATGCTGGGCGGCTACGGCGCGCTGCTGGTCCTGATCGTGCTCTTCCTCATGCCGGAAAGCCTGAACCCGGCCTTCCGCCGCAAGGACCGGCTGGTCGCCGTGCTCGGCGTCTATCTCGCCCTGCTGCGCGACCGCCACTTCATGGCTAACGCGCTCGCCGGCGCGCTGCCGATCGCGGGCATGTTCGCCTACATCTCCGGCGCCTCCTTCGTCTTCATGGAGCTGCACGCGCTGAGCGCGGGGCAGTTCGGCATCGTCTTCGGCGTCAACGCCGCGGGAATCATCCTCGTCTCGCAGCTCGCCGCGCGCCTTGCCCTGCGGCAGGCGCCGGAGCGCGTGCTGCCCGTCACCGCGAGCGTCAACGCCGCCGCGGGCCTCGTGCTGCTGGCGAGCGCCATCAGCGGCGTCGGCGGCGTCTGGGGCCTCGCCGTGCCGCTCTTCGTGTTCATCGCGAGCCTCGGCTCGGTGCTGCCGCTCGCCACCGCGCTGACGATGGCGCCGCATGGCCGCGTGGCAGGCAGCGCCTCCGCCCTGCTCGGCACGCTGCAGTTCGGCATCGGCGCGCTGTGCGGCGCAGGCCTCGGCGTGCTCCACGACGGCACGGCACGGCCGATGGCGCTGATGATGGCACTCTGCGCCTGCGGCGGCTGGGCGGCGCGCCGCGTGCTGCTGCGGGGGCGCTGAAGGCCGTGGTGCGGGCCAGGAGGGGCGCTGCCCCTCCTGGACCTCCCCGCCGGGGGGCCAGGCGCCCCCCGGACCCCGCCTGGGAAGAACAGGTCCGGAAAAGGGGAGGGGCAGGTCTCGCGCTCTGAAGCGGCGCGCCGGTTGCGCCCCTCCCCTTTTCCGGACCTCTCCCCGCGGGGTCTGGGGGGCATCGCTTGCCCCCCAGCGGGGAGAGCCCGAGAGGGGCAGAGCCCCTCTCGGTCCCGAACTCAGGGCATCAAGCGCACCCCCGCAGCGTGTACGCTCCACGCCGCAGGAGGAAGGCGGGCATGAGCTTCATCCGCACCGAGCTGGCCGAGCGCATCGGCACCATCGCCTTCGACAACTACGCCAAGCGCAACGCGCTGAGCGGCGAGCTCATCGAGGAGGTGATCGCCGCGCTGGAACGGCTGCCCAAGGCCGGCGCGCGGGCCGTGGTGCTGCGCTCGGCGCTGACCGAGACGGTTTGGTCCTCCGGCCATGACGTTGCGGAGCTGCCGCACGCCGATGTCGATCCTCTGCCCTATGACGATCCGCTCGAGCAGCTGCTGCGCGCGGTGAAGACCTGCCCGGCGCCGGTGATCGCCATGGTGCATGGCTCGGTCTGGGGCGGGGCCTGCGAGCTGGTCATGGCCTGCGACCTGGTGCTGGCCGATGAGAGCGCGAGCTTCGCGATCACCCCGGCGAAGCTCGGGCTGCCCTACAACGCGGCGGGCATCCTCACCTTCATGAGCCGGCTGCCGCTAAACGTCGTCAAGGAGATGTTCTTCACCGCCGAGCCGATCCCCGCCGCGCGCGCCGCGGAGGTCGGCATCCTCAACCATCTCGTCGCGCCGGAGGAGCTCGAATCCCGCACCTACGCGCTGGCCCGCGTGATCGCGACGCGCTCCTCGGCGGCGATCGCCGCCTTCAAGGAAGCGATGCGCGTGATGAGCGAGGCCGTGGCGGTGAGCCCTTCGACCTACGAGTACCTGCACAGCCTGCGCCGCAATGTCTATTTCGGCCCGGACTACGAGGAAGGTCTGCGCGCCTTCCGCGAGAAGCGGCCGGCCGCGTTCTGAACGGCAACGCCTGGCGGGCGAGGGCCGTTGGAACCGGTGACCAGCGAAGGAGACACCGCATGGCGCAGACTCTCGACCGTTGCATCGAAACCTGCCTCGAATGCCACCGCATCTGCCTTGCCACCATCCAGCACTGCCTGGGCAAGGGCGGCAGCCATGCCGAGGCGAAGCACATCCGCACCATGATGGATTGCGCCCAGATCTGCGCCGTGGTGGCGGATTTCATGATCCGCGGCTCGGCCCACCATCCGCACCTCTGCGCGGAATGCGCCGAGATCTGCCGCGAATGCGAGCGCAGCTGCGCGCAGCATCCGGACGCCGACGACGCGATGCGGCGCTGCGCGGAGATGTGCCGCCGCTGCGCAGAGGAATGCGCGGCGATGGGGAAGCCGACTCCGAAGGCGGCATGAATTAGCTGGGGGGCGGAGTTCACGTCGCGGCAGTGCCGCGACCCCCCAGACCCCCCGCCTCCTTTTTTGGCTAATGGGAAGCGTGGCAAGCTCGGTTCTCGGCCCGACAACGGCTCGGCGCCTGAGAGTGCGGGAGGAGCCAGCGCCAAGTAGCCAAAAAAAGGAGGTGGGGGGTTCGGGGGGCGGAGTTCACTCCGCCCCCCGATCTTTCTCCCGGCCGCCGTTGCCACGCCGCGCCGAAGGATGCGAACTTCGCCGCGCCACGGGAGGAGGCACGGAATGCACCGCCGCACCCTGCTGGGCGCGCTCGCCGCCATCCCCGCCGCGGCGCGGGCGCAGGAGCCCGCCTATCCCGCTCGCGCCATCCGCATGATCATCAACTTCCCGCCTGGCGGCACCACCGACATCGCTGCGCGCCTCTATGCCGAGCGCCTGCAGCAGCGCCTCGGCCAGCCCGTCGCGGCGGAGAATCGCGGCGGCGCCACCGGCAATATCGGCGCGGAGGCCGCGGCGCGTGCGGCGCCGGATGGCTACACCCTGCTCAGCACCGCGGTGTCGCCCGCCGCCATCAACTACGCCCTGTTCGGCGCGCGCATGCCCTACCAGCCGGAGGACCTCGCCGCTGTCGGCCTCTATCTGCGCGTGCCCAACGTCATCATGGTGCATCCCGCGCAGCCGATGCGCAGCATCGCGGCGCTGATCGCCGCGGCACGCGCCCAGCCGGGCACGCTGAATTACGGCAGCGCCGGCAGCGGCGGCTCGCCGCACATGGCGATGGAGATGTTCAAGCTGCGCACCGGAACGCAGATCACCCATGTGCCGTTCCGCGGCGCCGGGCCGATGCTCACGGAGGCGGTGGCGGGCCGCCTGCAATGCTCGGTGGACAACATGCCATCCTGCATCGGCCACATCCGCGACGGCCGCTTGCGCGCGCTCGCGGTGACCAGCCATGTGCGCTCGCCGGCGCTGCCCGACGTCCCCACCCTCGCCGAAACGGCGCTTCCTGGCTTCGAGGCCACCGCCTGGTTCGGCTGCCAGGCGCCTGCGCGCACGCCGCGCCCCATCATCGAGCGGGTCGGCGCCGAGATCGACGCCATCAGCAAGGAACCAGGCATCCGCGCGCGGCTCGCCGAGCTCGGCGCCGATCCGCCGAACCTGACGCCGGATGGCGGCACCACGCCGGCCGCCTTCGAGCAATTCATCCGCGCGGAGATCGCCAAATGGGCCGAGGTCGTCCGCGCCTCCGGCGCCACCATAGACTGAGGCAAACGCCGCCGCCGCTACGGCGCGCGCGCCACCGGATGCAGCCGAGCGATCCGCCGCAGCCGCCAGCCCAGCATCAGGAACAGCACCCCGATCAGCATCGCCTGCAGCGCCACCACCCAGATCAGCGCCAGCAGCCCGGGCCCGGGGCTCACGATCAGCCAGGCTCCGATGAACACCGCGACGGCGCCGAGCAGGCCGAGCCAGACATCCTGCACCTGGAACGCCGTCACCAGCCGCATGACGCCGACGACGATGCTCCACACCCCGGCGACGATCACCAGCGTCACCGCGGACAGCCCCGGCATGAACAGCACCACCGCCGCGGCGATCACGGAAACGATCCCGTCCACCCAGAACCAGAAGCCGTGCCGCTCCTTCGGTCCGGCGATCGCCTGGACGATGGTCGCGACCCCGTCCACCAGGAACCAGGCCGCGAGGAAGGCAAGGATGGTGAACAGCGCCGCCCCGGGCGCAACGAGCGCAATGATCCCGAACAGGATAGCCGCCGCCCCGCGCAGCAGGAACAGCCACCAGGACCGCGCCATGCCGCGCACGAGCTCCACCCGGCGCGGCATCGGGGCGGGCGTAACGGCATCGGACATGGCGCGGCTCCTCGGGTTCGGGCGGAGCCTACAACGCACTGGCGGAAAGGAGCAGGGGCGGAAGGATTGCCGGGAACGGTGGTGGAGCTGAGGGGAATCGAACCCCTGACCTCCTCATTGCGAACGAGGCGCTCTCCCAACTGAGCTACAGCCCCGTCCCGTGCAGGGGGGCGCTTATCGGGCCCCGCCCCCCCGAAGTCAAGCACGGCGCGGCGGTTTTGAACGCCGCGTCCTTGTCCCGCCCCGGCCCGCTGGATAGGGTGCGGCCCGGCTTCTGGGGGCTTCCATGCGTGCGCTGTTCTGGCTGCTCGACACCGCGATCGGTCTCTATGTCTGGGCGCTCATCATCGCCGCGGTGCTCTCCCTGCTGATCGCCTTCAGCGTGCTCGACACCCGCAACCGCCTGGTCTGGACGATCTCCGATTTCTTCTACCGGATCACCGAGCCGGCGCTCCGCCCGGTGCGGCGCTTCCTGCCCAATCTCGGCGGCATCGACATCTCGCCGGTGATCGTGATCCTTCTGTTGCAGGCGCTGCGCATCCTGCTGCAGGAGATCTATGTCGGCCTCGCCACCTCGCTGTGAGCTTCTGGCGGGCGGAGGGCGATGGCGTGACGGTGCGGGTGAAGGTGCAGCCGCGGGCGCGGCGGGCGGGGATCGCCGGCGCGCAGCCGGCGGCCGACGGCATGCGCCTGCGCATCGCGGTGACCGAGGCGCCGGAGGACGGGCGCGCCAACCGCGCGGTCTGCGCCGCGCTCGCCGAAGCGCTTGGTGTCGCCCCCTCCGCGGTCGCCGTCGCCCTCGGCGCCGCGGCGCGGGAGAAGACGCTCCGCGTCGCCGGCGACCCCGTGCGGCTGGCGCCGCGCCTCGAGGCCCTGGCATGACCGCCCGCATCATCGACGGCAAGGCGATCGCCGCGGGGCTGCGCGCGCGCCTCGCCGAGCGGGTCGCCGCGCTGCCCTGGCGCCCCGGCCTGCGCGTCGTGCGGGTCGGCGAGGACCCCGCCTCGATCGTCTATGTCCGCAGCAAGGACAAGGCCGCCCAGGCCGCCGGCTTCGACAGCGCCACCATCGTGCTGCCCGCCGACACCACCGAGGCCGCGCTGATCGCGGTGCTGGAAGGCCTCAACGCCGACCCGGCGGTGGACGGCATCCTGCTGCAGCTCCCCCTGCCGCCGCAGATCCGCCCCCAGGCAGCCATCGCCGCCATCGACCCGGCCAAGGACGTCGACGGGCTGACGCCGCACAATGCCGGGCTGCTCGCCGCCGGCCGCCCTAGCCTGCTGCCCTGCACGCCCAAGGGGATCATGCATCTGCTGCGCGCGGCGGAGATCACCCTGGCCGGTGCCCGCGCCATGGTCATCGGCCGCTCGGTGCTGGTCGGGCGGCCGATGGCGCAGCTCCTGCTCGGCGCCGACGCCACCGTCACCATGGCGCATTCGCGCACCCGCAACCTGCCGGCCGAATGCCGCCGCGCGGAAATCCTCGTCGCCGCCATCGGCCGCCCGGAGATGGTGCGCGGCGACTGGGTCTCGAACGACGCCACCGTCGTCGATGTCGGCATCAACCGCCTCGCCGATGGCAGGCTGGTGGGCGATGTCGCCTTCGCCGAGGCCGCTGCGCATGCCGGCGCCATCACCCCGGCGCCGGGCGGGGTCGGCCCGATGACCATCGCCTGCCTGCTCGAGAACACGCTCGAAGCCGCCCTGGCGCGGCGGCACTAGGCATGGCGCGGCCGGCGGCAACGCTGCTCGCCGAGGCCCAGGCGCGCCACCAGGCGGGGCGCCTGCCCGAGGCCGCGCGCCTCTACGACCAGGTCCTCGCCGCCCGGCCCGAAGACCCCACCACCCTCGCCCTGCTCGGCGCGCTCCGCCTGCAGCAGGGCGATGCCAAGGCCGCCGCCAGGCTGCTCCACCGTGCCGCCGAGCGCCGCCCCGCCGATCCCACCCCCCGCTACAATCTCGGCATCGCCCTGATCCGGCTCGGCCGCCACGCGGAAGCCGCCACGCTGCTCGCCGGCGTCACCGCCCAGCACCCCGGCCACGCCGATGCCTGGAAGAGCCTCGGCGACGCCCGCAAGGCCCTGCACGACCTCGCCGGCGCCGCCGCCGCCTGGCGCCAGGCCCTCGCCATCCGCCCGGACCTCCCCGGCGCCCTGCTGAATCTCGGCGCGCTGCTCACCAGCAGGGCGGACGGCCCCGGCGGCGAGGACTGCGCCCGCCGCCTGCTCGCCCTCCGCCCGCAGGACCCCGCCGCCTGGAACAATCTCGGCCTCGCCCTCCTCCACCAGGAGCGCCGCGACGAAGCCGAACAGGCTTTCCGCCAGGCCCTCGCGCTGGACCCCGACTACGACCGCGCCGCCGAGAATCTCGGCGATCTCCTCATGCTCCGGCGCTGCGTCGCCGAGGCCGAGGCCGCCTACGCCCAGGCCGTCGTCATCCGCGAATCCGCCGGCCGCGCCGCGTCCGCCGATGCCCTCGCCGGCCTCCTGCACAGCCGCGCCATGCTCTGCCGCTGGGATGCGCTGCCCGCCGTCCTTGCCCGCCTGGCCAGGCGCCTGGACGAAGGCCCGATACCGTTCCCGCTGCTCGCCCACGGCCTGCCGCCCGCCCAGATCAGGCGCGCCGCCATCGCGCATGCCCGTCAGATCGCGGCAAGCACCACGCCGCTCCCGCCGCGGCCGGTGTCCCGCGCCGGCCGCATCCGGCTCGGCTATGTCTCGCCCGATTTCAAGGAACACCCCGTCGGCCATCTCGCGGTCGAGGTGCTCACCGCGCATGACCGCGATGCCTTCGCCGTCCACGCCTATGCCCTCAACGCGACGGATGGCGGCCCCACCCGCGCCCGCCTCGCCGCCGGCATCGAGACCTTCCGCGAGGTCCACGACCTCGACGACGACCGGCTCGCCGCCCGCATCGCCGAGGATGGGATCGACATCCTCATCGACCTCGCCGGCTGGACCACCGGCGAGCGCCAATCTGCCCTCGCCCGCCGCCCCGCACCGGTCGCCGCCACCTGGCTCGGCTATCCCGGCACCACCGGCGCGCCCTGGCTGGACTACGCCATTGTCGACCCCGTCGTCGCACCCCCCGGCGCCGAAGCCGAGTTCACCGAAAGCCTCATCCGCCTGCCTCACTGCTACCTGCCGCACGACAGCGGCCGCCCGCGCCCCGAACCGCCAAGCCGCGCCGCCTGCGGCCTGCCCGAGGACGCCGTCGTGCTCGCCTGCTTCGCCCAGGCCTGGAAGATCGGCCGCCCGGTGTTCGAGGCCTGGCTGCGCATCCTGCACGCCGTTCCCGGCACCGTCCTGTGGCTGCGCGCGGCGAGCCGCGACGTGACCGAGGCGCTACACGCCGCCGCCAGCCGCGCCGGCATTGCCAGGGAACGCATCCTGTTTGCATCTTCTTTACCATCGGCCGCCGAGCATCTTGCCCGGCTCGGCCAGGCCGATCTCGTCCTCGACACCTGGCCCTATGGCGGCCATGCCGGCGCAATCGAGGCGCTCTGGGCCGGCGTGCCGCTGATCGCGCTGGCGGCCCCCGGCTTCGCCGGCCGGGTCTCGACAAGCGCGCTGCACGCGGCCGGTCTCGGGACGCTGGCGACCGGTAGGGTGGAGGAGTTCGTGGCCATGGCGACGCATCTGGCGCAGGACCGCGCCGCCCGCATCGCGCTGCGGCAGCAGGTCGAACGCTGCCGCACCGCCCCGCTGTTCGACACGCCCCGCTTCGTGCGCGCATTGGAAGCCGCCTGCCGCGCCATGCATGCCCGTGCCGCCGCCGGCCTGCCCCCCGCCGCAATGGCGGTGGAGGCCTGAGCGTGCGCATGCCCCCCCCGCCGCCACCCGAACCGGACTATGTCGGCCAGGCGAGAGTCGCCGCTTTCGGCCAGGCGCAGGAGGTCGCGTCCAGCGTGAGGCGCGAGGCCGCCGCGGCGCTCGCCGCGGAATGGAGCCTGCGCTGGTCGCCCGCCCTGCCGCCGACCCACCTCTTCGAAGGCCGCGTGCGGGTGCGCGGCTGGACCGCCGCCTGGGCGGCGCAGCGCGACGGCCGCGCCGGCATCTGGCTGCTCGCCCGCGACGTCAACGCCGCGCTGCCGGAGGCGATGCTCGCGCGCGGCACCGGGACCATGCTGGACCTCGCCTTCGGCATCGCGTTGCGCCAGCGCGCCCTCGCCGGCTGCGACGCCGCCGTCCTCGCCGAGCTCGTTCGCTGCGCCGCCGGGCTGGATACGTCCTTCTCGGCGGCCGACCGCAACGCCATCGCCGAGGCCGAGACCCGCCTCGGCATCGGCGACGGGCTCTACCGGCTGTTCACCGATTACGGCGGCGGCTGGTCCGCGCGCTGGACCCACCAGGCGCTCGATCCCGCACTCGCGCTGCGCACCGGCGAAGGCGGCAGCGAACAACAGGCACGCGCCGCGATGATCGTGCTGTTCGCCTGGGCGTCGAGCCATCCGGCCTGGCCGATCCGCAGGCAGCGGCACTAGGAAAAGACTGGGGGGCGGAGTGAACTCCGCCCCCCAAACCCCCCACCTCCTTTTTTTGGATACTGGGAAGCGTGGCAAGCGCCGTTCTCAGCCCGACAACGCTGCGTCGCCTGCGAGTGCGGGAGGAGCCAGCACCAAGAGTCAAAAAAGGAGGTGGGGGTCCGGGGGCGGAGTTCTCTCCGCCCCCGGCCTTCTCTCAAGGCGCCCAGGACACCACGCTGCGCAGCTCGATGCTGCGGCGGGGCGGCGCGTCCGCCGGCGTCGTGGGATCCTCGAAGGCGCCGTGCGCCGCGAGCCGCGTGCGGTCGGTGGCGCTGTCGTAGCACTTGATGAGCAGCGCCTCCTCCGGCCGCACCGCGTGGAAATAGTACCAGCGATGCGTGGGGTTGAAGCGCAGCAGGAAGGTCTCGCCGACCCGGTCGGGATAGATGAGCTGGGCGGCGACCAGGTCGTTCTCCGCGATGGTCGCGCCGTCGCAGAGCGCGAGGGGCGTGGCCAGTGCCGGCGCGCCGATCGGCCGCCAGACATTCACGATGGCGAAGCGGTGGGCGAGCACATGCGCCGCCTCGGCCGCCGGCAGCAGGTCGCGCACGCGCTGGCGAGCGGAAGTCCAGGTGTAGTCGTTGTGCACGCGCAGCACCGGCATGCGCTCCGGCTGGCCGGGTTGCGGAGCGCCGCGGACGGTGTGGTCGAAGATCAGCACGCGGCTGGCGGCGAGCTGCCAGCGCAGCAGCGCCTCCTGCTCGGGGATGTAGCGCGCGCGGATCTCCGCCTCGTCCTCGAGCTCGCGCGCGCGGCTGGGTGCTGCGATCAGCGCGAAGCCGTGGCGGTCGAGGGTGAAGGCGCCCTCGCGGCCGCGCCCGTTCTCGATGCCGACGCGACGGGGTTCGTCCTCGATATTCGTCCTGGGCTCGCCGGGCGGCGGCGCCTCGACATAGCGGCGCGGCGTCGTCGCAATCGGCTTCAGGTAGTTCAGCGTCGCCTCCACGACGCGCGGCGGAGGCGAGGGATGGTCGAGCATGGTGACCTCCGAAGGGTGCCGGGTGTCACGTGGCGCGGATCCCGGTGGCGGCAACCAGGGCGGTCCAGCCGGTGATCTCGGCCTCGAGCAGCGCGGCCAGGGCGGCGGGCGGGCCGGGCAGGAAGCTCACCGCCTGCGGCGCGAAGCGCTGGGCCAGGGCAGGGTCGGCGAGCGCGGATTGCAGCGCTTCGTTGAGCCGGGCGATGACCGGGGCCGGCGTGCCCGCGGGGGCGAAGAGGCCGTTCCAGGAGCCGATGTCGTAGCCCGGCAGCGTCTCGCCGACCGCGGGGATCGCCGGGAAGGCGGCGCTGCGCGCGGCGGTGGTGACCGCGAGCGCGCGGGTCTGGCCCTCGCGCAGCAGGGGCGCGACCTCGATTGCCTGGGCGAACATGCCGTGCACCCGGCCGGCGACGACGTCGAGCGCCGCCGGCGCGCCGCCGCGATAGGGGATGTGCGTCACCTCGATGCCCGCGCGATGCGCGAACAGCGCGGCGGCGAGGTGGGTCGCGGTGGCGGTGCCGGAATTGGCGATGTCGAGCTGGCCGGGGATGGCCCGCCCCCAGGCGATCATCGCCGCGAGATCGGGCATCGCCGCGCCGGCCGGGCCGACATGCAGGATGTAGGGCAGGGTGGCGATGCGCCCGATCGGCGCCAGGACGCGGCGCGGATCGCCCGGCGGCAGTTGCGGCTGCAGCACCGGGTTGATCGAGAGCGCCGGCGTGCCGATCAGCAGCGTGTGCCCGTCCGGCTCGGCGCGCGCCACCTGCGCGGCGGCGATCGAGGTGGAGCCGCCGGGCCGGTTGTCGGCGAGGATGGTGGCGCCGAGCGCGCCCGCCATGCGCTCGGCGACGGCGCGCGCCACCGCGTCCACCCCGCCGCCGGGCGGGAAGGGCACGACCACGGTGATCGGCCGCTGCGGGAAGGCGCGGGCGAGGCGGGGCACCGCCAGCGCGAGCGCGCCGGCAGCGAGGATCAGCCGGCGATGCACCAGGCCGGGGGTTCGGGGCATGCGTCCTCCATGCGGCCCCAGCCCACGGTCGTGCGATGAAGCCGCCGCGGCGCGTCCAGTGGGCCGATCGCCCCATGATGCGCATCCCGGTGGATCACGGCGACATTGTCCCACAGCACGAGGTCGTGCGGCCGCCACTGGTGGCGATAGAGCGCCGGCGCGGCGGCGGAGGCGGCGAACAGCTCCTGCAGCAGCGCGTCGCTCTCGGCGGGGTCGACGCCGAGGATGCGGGTGGTGAAGCGCTCGTTGACGAAGAGCGCGCTGCGGCCGGTCTGCGGCTGGCGGCGCACCACGCGGTGCACTGCCGGCGGCGGCAGCTCGGCGAGGATCGGCCGGCGCCACGGCGCGGTGCGCGCATCGGTGGCGAGGCTCGCATAATCGTGCTCGGCCTCGAGCGCGGCGATGCGCGCCTTAAGGGTGGGCGCGAGGCGCTGATGGGCGAGGATCTGGCTGGCGAACAGCGTCTCGGCGCCGCCATCCGGCAGCAGGCGGGCATGGGCGAGGCTGGCGCGGCTGCCGCCCGGCATCCAGGAGAGGTCGCCATGCCAGCGTCTGCCGGCATCGGCGAGGCCGCGCGGCGTGCCGTCCGCCCCCGCCTCGTTGGAGAGGACGAGGATCTCCGGCTGGTCGGGCAGGCGGAACTGGGCGAGGGGATGCTGCTCCAGCCGGCCGAAGCGGCGGCTGAACGCGACATGCTGCTCGGCGCTGAGGTGCTGGTCGCGGAACACCAGCACGAGGTGCCAGTCGAAGGCGGCCTTCAGCGCGGCGAAGGTGGCATCCGGGATGGGCTGGCCGAGGTCGAGGCCGGTGACCTCGGCGGCGAAGTGCGGATGCAGCGGGCGCAGGCCGAAGCCGGGCGCGGGGGGCCGGGGGTGAAGCGGGTGGGGCGCCATGGGACTCCTCCCGGCTGCGGATGCGCCGTGGTGGAGCTTATTTACGCTCGAACGTCGTGTGTCAACGTGAGTTACACGATATTGTGCGAGACATAATGGTCAGACGGCCTGCCGGCGCGCCGTCTTGGGCGGCAGCGTAATCAACGTTTTTATTTAGTGGATTTGAATTGGCCGCACGACGTCAAACAAGACTGGGGGGCGGAGATGAACTCCGCCCCCCAGACCCCCCACCTCCTTTTTTTGACTCCTGGGAAGCGTGGCGAACGCCGTTCTGAACCCGACAACGCTGCGTCGCCTGAGAGTGCGGGAGCCACTCAGTGCCAAGAAGCCAAAAAAAGGAGGTGGGGGTTCGGGGGCGGAGTTCACTCCGCCCCCGACCTTTCTTCTGCCCTAGCGCAGCAGCGCCTTGCGCATCGTGAAGGCTTCCGCGAAGCGCTCCTCGGCTCGGCATTCCATGCCGCGCAGCCGCGCGAGACCGTAGAAGGTGTCCCGATCGAACCAGTCCTTCGATCGCTGCGTGGCGAAGTGCGACTGCAGCAGGGCCACCTTGCGTTCCAGCGTGCGCGCCTTCAGCGGGACGTACAGGTTCGGTCGCCCCAGATCCCCATCCCACTTCGGAATCTCGTATTCCAGGATCAGGGTGTCGCGGAACAGGTTCCAGGCAAGCTGGCAGAGCTCCCGATGGTCCTGATGCGCATCGTCGCCGCGATGCGTGAGCACGAGGTCGGGCCGCACCCGCGCGCTGATCTCCTTGATCCAGAGCTTGATGTCCTCGCCCTGGTAGGGGAAGAAGCCGTCGCGGAATTGGCCGAGCTCGACCGTGACGCGCGCGCTGCCGGTGAGGAACGCGCGCGCCGAGGCTTCCGCCTCCGCCGCGCGCGGGCCATGGGCGCTCAGCACGCACCAATGCGCATCGAGCCGCACCCCGTCTTCGATCCAGCCGAGCAGGGTGCCGCCGGCGCCGATCTCGATATCGTCCGGATGGGCGCCGATGCAGAGGATCGAGAGGCCTTCGCCCGGTCCGGCGAAGCGGAGTCCCTTCATTCCGCGGCGACCGCCAGGTCGGCGCCGCGCTTGCCGGCATACGGCCCGACGCACCAGGGCATGTGGCCGCGCTCGACCATGTCCTCGAGCATCTGGCGGTCGCGCAGCGTGTCCATCGAGCGCCAGAACCCCTCGTGCTTGTAGGCCATCAGCTGATCCGCCGCGATCAGCCGGTTGAAGGGATCGAGGACGAGCTCCTCGCCCTCCCGCATGTAGTCGAAGATCTGCGGCCGGAAGATGAAGTATCCGCCGTTGATCCAGATCTCGGAACGCTCGGAGCTGGAGAAGGCCAGCACCCGCCCATCGGGCGCTATGTCCGCCATGTGGTAGGTGAGCGGCGGCCGCACCGCCAGGAAGCAGGCGATCTTCCCGCTCGCCTCGAAGCGCGCGACCATGTCGCCGAGATCCACGTCGGTGAGTCCGTCGCTGTAATTGGCGAAGAACATGCTCTCGCCCTTCACGTAATCCCGCACCGCCCATAACCGCTCGCCGATATTGCGCCAGATGCCGGTGTCGATCAGCGTGACCCGCCAATCCGCCTGCGGCGCCCCGAGCATCTCGACCCGACGGTCGGGGCCGGAGACCACGCAATCGGCATCGCTCTCCGGCCGGTAGTTGAAAAAGAACTCCTTCACCACCTTGGCCTTGTAGCCGAGGCACAGGACGAACTCGCGATGCCCGTTCTGCGCGTAGTAGTTCATCACATGCCAGAGGATCGGCTGGTGACCGACCGGGATCATGGGCTTCGGCACGCTCTCGGAGTATTCCCGGATGCGCGTGCCCAACCCTCCGCAGAAGAGTACCGTCTTCATGCTGAGACCTCCCTCGGGTCGATCACCGCGGTTTCGGGGATGGGCACGACGAACTTGCCGCCCCACTCCCCGATGTGGCGCATCTGCTGGACGATCTCGTCCTTGAGGTTCCAGGGCAGGATCAGCACATAGTCCGGCTGCGCCAGGTCGATCGCCTCGACGGGATGGATCGGGATGTGCATCCCGGGCGTGAACCGCCCATGCTTGTACGGATTGCGATCCACGGTGAAGTCCAGCAGGTCGACGCCGATGCCGCAGTAGTTGAGCAGCGTGTTGCCCTTGCCCGGGGCGCCGTAGCCGCACACCGTGCGCCCGGCCTCCTTCGCCGCGATCAGGAAGGACAGCAGCTTGCGCTTCGTCCGCTTCACCCGATCGCCGAACTGCGCATAGGTCCCGATGTCGCCGAGGCCGAGGCGCCTTTCGCGGGCCGCGATCTCGGCGACGCTCGGGTTGGTCGGATGCGACGCGTCGGCATGCGCGAGATAGACGCGCAGCGAACCGCCATGGGTCCGCAACTCCTCGACATCGACGATGCGCAGCGCGTGCCGCGCCGCGAGTTGCCCGACCGCGAGCAGCGAGAAGTAGGAGAAATGCTCGTGATAGATGGTGTCGAACTGGTTCTCGGCGATCAGCCGCTCGAGATGAGGGAACTCGAGGGTTATGACCCCTTCGGGCTTGAGCAGCAGCCGCATGCCCGCGACGAAGTCGTTGAGATCCGGGACCTGGGCCAGCACGTTGTTGCCGACGATGAGGTCGGCCATCGACCCTTCCGCGGCCAGGCGCGCCGCGAGGCGGCTGCCGAAGAAGTCGACCACCGTGGGTATTCCCTTCGCGATGGCGACCTTCGCGACATTCGCCGCCGGCTCGACGCCGAGGACGCCAACGCCGAGCGCCAGCAGGTGCTGCAGCAGGTAGCCGTCATTGCTCGCCAGCTCCACCGCCAGGCTCTGCGGGCCGAGGCCGAGCCGCCCGGCGATCATCCCGCTATAGGCTTGCGCGTGCGCGACCCAGCTGGTGGAGTAGGACGAGAAATAGGCGTACTCGGTGAAGATGTGCGCCGGCGGCACATACTCGGGAAGCTGGACCAGCAGGCATTCGGCGCAGACGCTGACATGCAGGGGGTAGTAGGGTTCCATCGCGTCGAGTTGCTCGGCCTGCAGGAAGCTTTCGCAGAGCGGCGACATGCCGAGATCGACGAAGCTGTGCTGGAGACCCGCGCCGCACAGGCGGCAGGTGCCCCGCGCCTTGCCTGTCGTGGCCTCGGGCATGGTGCGCGTGCTCATGATCGAAGGCTCCTACGCGGCCCCGGGGCCTTGCCGTTTCCTCGCACGCGCCTCGCAGCGCCGCGGACCCGGTGCGCTCCCCCGTGTCCTGGTTGTGCTGCCGGTGCGCTCATGTGACGGAACGCAGCATGATCGGTTGGCAACACATCCGCACTGATGTGCGTCAGTGCCGCGCCACGAAAATCCGGGGAAGCTGCGCCCGGGCACGGATGGTGCCGGCGCGCCGTAGGGCGACCGCGCCGAGCCTTCCGCGCCCCTTGGAGGGAGCGGGCGGCGGATGAACGACACGCGGGAAGCAACGCGACGCAGCGAGCCGAACATGGCGCCGCCGCCGTCTGCGGCCGGGCTGATCGTCGGCGAGACCGCGCTTCCAGGCCTCCGCCTCCTCGAGCCCAGGCCGGTGCCGGATCATCGCGGCCAGTTCATGCGCACATTCTGCGCCCGGGAATTCGCGGCCCACGGCCTGCAGGCCAGCTTCGTGCAGCACAGCAGCTCCCGCTCCATCCTCCGGGGCACGCTGCGCGGCATGCACTTCCAGCGCGAGCCGCATGCCGAGGTGAAGGTCGTGAGCTGCAGCCACGGCGCCATCTGGGACGTCGTCATCGACCTCCGCCCCGACTCCCCCACCTTCCGCCGATGGCAGGGCTTCCACCTGTCGGCCGAGAATCGGCTCCGGCTCTACATCCCGGCGGGCTTCGCCCACGGCCTGCAGACGCTGAGCGACGATACCGAAGTGGATTATCTCATTACCGAATTCTACGCGCCGGAGGCCGCCGCGGGCGTCCGTTACGACGACCCCGCCTTCGCCATCGCATGGCCGCTCGCGGTGACCGCCATCTCCGAGAAGGACCGGAACTGGCCCGACTTCGGCGCCTGACGCGGTGTCATTCGCTGGAAGAAGGCTGGGGGGCGGAGTGAACTCCGCCCCCCAGACCCCCCACCTCCTTTTTTTGACTCATGGGAAGCGTGGCGAGCTCCGTTCTGAGCCCGACAACGCTGCGGCGCCTGAGAGTGCGGGAGCCGCATGCGCCAAGAGTCAAAAAAAGGAGGTGGGGGTGTGGGGGCGGAGTTCTCTCCGCCCCCACGCGGCGTCAGGGCGTTTTCTCCGGGCGCAGCGGCGGCGCCGCGAAGCGGTGCAGGATGTCCCGGCCGAGCAGTGCCAGCTCGTCATGCAGCGGATGCCGGGTGAGGCGCAGCGCGAGCAGCCAGCCGGGGATCGCCAGCAGGCCGGCGAGCACCGCCGCCGTCGGCTGGAGAGCGAAGCCGGTGCCCATCGCCGCCACCACGATCAGCGGCCCCGCCACGCTGCAGCCGGCGATGATCACCCCCTTGCCCAGGCCGCGCGCCAGCTCGCGCCAATCGAAGCCGATCGCGCCCCGCAGCAGCACGAGCCCCACCCCGGCATAGAGCGGCAGCGCGATCAGCATGCAGGCGGCCGCGCCGATCGCCCCGCCGCGCGCGGCGACCGCCATGATGAGGGCGTAGAGCGGCAACGGGATGACCGCCGCGAGCAGCAGCGTGCGCATCGCCTCCGCCGCCATCAGCACCGGCTGCAGGACGAATTCTATGGTCGAGAACAGCCGCGCCACCGCGAGGATCTGCACGATCGGCACGATGCCGATCCACTGCGGGCCGAGCATGATGGCGACCACCGGATGCGCGAGGCATGCCAGGACCAGGAGGGCCGGCCACTGCACCGCGACGATGCATTGCACGGCCATGGAAAGCGGACCCGCGAGCGTGCGCCCCGCGCGGTGCTCGCGCGCGAGCGCGGGAAACAGCACCGGCATGAAGGATTGCAGCACGAATTTGTCGGGCAGGTCGCTCACCAGCAGCGCCCGCCCATAGAGGCCCACGGCGTCCAGGCCGTGCAGCCTGCCGAGCAGCACATAGGGGATCGCCTCCATGGCGCGGCGCGCCAGCGCCCACGCCGTGGCGTAGCCGCCGAAGTGCACCGCCGTCCGCCACTCGCGCAGCGTCAGCCGGTACATCCAGGGCTGCGGCCGGAAACCGAAGGACAGCAGGGCCGTCGTCATGCTCCCGGCCAGCGCCGCCCATCCGAAGCTCAGATAGCCGAAGCCCTGGGCGGCGAGCAGGATGGTGACGCCGGCCAGCACGATGATCGTCGCGAGATTGATCAGCGCCAGCCTGCCGAATTCCAGCTCCCGGCGCAGCAGCGCCATCGGCGGCCGCTCCAGCGGCCCGATCAGGTAGGCGGCCGCGAGAAGCCACAGATAGGCCGCCAGCCCCGGGTCGCCATGGGCTGCGGCGACCATGCCGGATACGCTCACCAGCACCGCGGCGATGACGGCGGAGATCGCGAGCATCGCCGTGAACGCCGTCTGCACGTCGCTTCGCGCCACGGTGTCCTGGCGCACCAGGTAGCTCGTGGGAATGTCGCGCAGGATCTCGACGAAGGCGGTGATGGTCGCCCCGAGCACCGAGACGCCGATCTCCTGCGGCGTCAGCAGGCGCGATGCGACGGCGATGGCGGCGAAGTTGACCAGCAGGCCGGCATAGCGGTCGCCGGCGGCGAACAGCATGGCGCGCCGGATCACCATGAGGAGGCGCCCGGCGCGCCGCCGGGCGCCGGCCCGCCGCCGCGGGGCGCGCCGGTGCGGCGCAGCGGCCCGGCGCATGCACGCAGCATGGCGCTGGCGCCGCGCGCCAGCCGCCCGTTGCCGCGCAGCAGGTAGAGCAGCGGCGGCCAGAGCAGGAGCGAGGGCTGCAGCCGCGCGGCATGGCGCAGCAGCACGGCGGCATCGCCGACCCGCCCGCCAAGGACATCCTGGACAGCCCACCAATAGGCGCGCGCCGCGAGCATCCTGTGCGCGCGCCGTCGCAGCGCCGGCGCTGCCGGCATGGTGCGGCCCTCGCGCGCGAAGAAGCTGTCGAATGCCGCCAGGCGATGCGCCATGTCCTCCGCCCGGCTTCCCAGGAACTTCTCCGACATGTTGGCGCCGTGCAGCCGCCGGTATCCCTGCACCGCCGTGGTCTCCGCCGCGCCGGCGAGGGATGCCAGCCGCAGCAGCATCTCGAGATCGTCGGTGTAGGGAAGCTCCGGCCGGTAGTGTCCCGCGCGCCGCTGAATCGCCGTCCGCACCAGCACCATGCCGGCGGCGATATAGGCGTCCGGGGCGCGGCAGCGGCTGTCGACGAAGGCCGCACCGGACATCAGCCGCCAGGACTCCGCGGCGGCCGGGGAGGCCGCCGGCGGCAGCGTCTCGGCGGCGCGGAATTGCAGGTCGGCGCCATAGGCGAAGCCGATCCCGGGATGCGCCTCGAGCACCGCGATCGCGCGCCGAAGGGCGCCGGGCGCCAGCAGGTCGTCGGCGCAGAGGATCATGAAGTAGTCGGCACGCGCCCAGTCCACGCCGGCATTGAACGAGGCGTGCGGCCCGAGATTGACGGCGTGGGAGCGGAGATGCACGCGCGGATCCATCGCCTGCAACCGCCGCGCGACCGCGGCGGTATCGTCGGTGGACGCGTTGTCGATGATGAGGATGCGCAGCTCCGCCACCCCCTGGGAGAGGACGCTGGCGACGCATGGCTCGAGAAACCGGCCGTACTGGTAACAGGGAATCGCGATATCGACGCTGGCCACGGCGTCATCCCCTCCGGGTGGCGTGCCGGCGGCCGCTCATGCCGCGGCGGCCAGGATGCTGTCGCCGAGCAGGTCTTCCTGGCGGGACAGCGCGTCGCGGTACCCATCGACCACGCCGGCGATCCGCCGCCCATGCTCCTCCCGCGCCGCGATCAGGCGATCGAGCTGCGCGAGCAGCAGCGCGACATCGAGCCCCTCGATGTGCTGGCGGAACGCGGCGAGGCCCATCTCCGCGAGCAGCGCATCGTTCTTCGGGGCATAGCCGATCGACAGCGTCGGCCTGCCCAGGCGCAGCGCGCAGACGACGTTGTGGAAGCGGGACGCCACGACGACATCCGTCTCCGCCATCTGCCGCATCACGTCGTGCAGCGACCGCGCCGGCTCGGCGACCAGCACATCCTGGCCGGCCGGCGCGCGAGGCAGGCCCGCCAGGACATCCGCCGCGGCGCGCTCATCCGCGACGTCGCCGATGATGAGCCGCACGCGATGGCCGCGCTCCAGCACCGCGCCGACGGCGTGCCGCATGCGGGCGACATAGGTGCGGTAGATCCCGTCGCCGCCCGCCGCCTGCCATCCGGTATAGGCCATCACGCCGATGCCGACCGTCAGCCGGTCGTCGCCCGCGCGGCGCGGCGCGTGGTCCTGCGGCGCCGGCAAGGCGAAGGCGAGGTCGGGAAACACCGGGTCGCGCGCCGCTGGCACGCCGAGGCCGATCAGGAAGTCGCGCGACGCCACGTCCCGGTAGGAGCGGTAATGCGCCAGCCGTAGTGCCCGCGTCATCAGCAGCCGGCTGGTCGGGTGCAGGATCGGGCCGGCGCCCACGCTGACGAAGGCGATGCGCGTGCCGTTCAGCCGCGCCGCGAGGCACCAGCGGAGCAGGGCATAGGGCTGGTCCCAGGGGCCGGTGCCGAAATCGTCGAGAATGCCGGTGCCGGGAATGACCAGCGCATCGAGGCGCCGGGTGACGGCGAGCGCATGCCGCCAAGCGGCGAGGCGGCGCGGCGCCTTGAGCAGAAGCCGGTCGAGGGCGCGGAAGGCGGCGGACTCGCCGGATGGCCGCCCGATCGCCACCGCCGGCACGCCGTGGTCTTCGCCCGCGCGGGCCGGCGCCGTGCAGATGCAGCTCGGCGCCGCGCCGGGCCAGCGCCGCTGCAGGAAGCGCAGCATGGCTTCGAGCGAGCCTTCGTTCCCGAAATTGCCGATGCCGAAATTGCCGTACAGGCCGATCCGCGGCCCGCGCCCCGGAAGCGGCTCGCGCATCGCCACCGCACGGCCCGGCGGCATGCCGCGCTCGCGGGCGATGCGCGCGCTTCCGCCATCCCCCCGCGCATGGGCGGGTGCCGCGACCGCCAGCGAATCCTGCTCGTCGGTGCCGGTGATCATGCTCGCATCCGTCGCGTCGCGCCCGCCCGCCATGACGGATCAGGCGTGTCCCGAGGCGTCGGGGCGGTTGTATTGCCGGTAGACGATCTGCGACGGACGGCCGACCAGGAACCGGGCGACGCCGCCATCCAGGGCGTTCCGATAGACCGCGAGCGCGCCGTCGACCGCCGCGACCGTGCGTGCGATGTCCTGGCCCGAATGCGCATAGCTGACGACGAGCGACGGCATCAATACGCCGCGCCGTATCGTCTCCTGCAGGAACAGGCTGCGGAACGCCTGCGAAGCCTGTCCGCTCTCGTCGAGCGTCGCATAGGAGAGGCAGCAGGGGCGGCCGAGGATGCGCACATGCGCCGCCAGCCCATGGCGGTCGATCGCCTGCTGCAGCTGCGCGGACAGCGCATGCCCCACGCGATAGAGATGCTCGATCACCGGCTCGCGCCGATAGACGCGCATCGTCGCAATGGCCGCCGCCAGCGCGTGGGTCTCGGCGCCATGGGTGGTCGAGAGCAGGAAGACGCGCGGGCTCTCGGTCTGCTCGAGACCGCCGAGGCGCATGAATTCGCGCTTGCCGGCCAGCGCCGATACCGAAAACCCGTTGGCCAGCGCCTTGCCGAAGGTGCTGAGGTCCGGGACGAGGCCGTACAGCGACTGCGCGCCCCGCAGGTGCCAGCGGAAGCCGGTGATCATCTCGTCCAGGATCAGCAGCGCGCCATGCTCGTGGCACAGGCGCAGCAGCGCCTGCAGGAAGCCGTCCTGCGGATCCTCGGTGCGCGCCGGTTCCAGGATGCAGGCGGCGATCCGCCCGGGATGGCGCTCGAACAGCGCCCTGGCGCTGTCGAGGTCGTTGTAGCGGAAGCCCAGCGTCAGCTGCCGCACGCTGTCCGGGATTCCCGCATGCACCGGCGTGGTGCCGATGAACCAGTCGTCGGTCGAGAAGAAGGGATGATCGGCGCAGCAGGCGATCAGATCCCGCCCGGTATGGGCGCGGGCGAGGCGCACCGCGCCGGAGGTCGCGTCGGAGCCGTCCTTGCAGAACTTCACCATCTCGGCCCCTTCGATGAGGCCGAGGAATTGCTCGGCGCAGCGCACCTCGATCGGCGCCGGCCGCGTGAAGGTGCAGCCATCCTCGAGCTCCCGGCGCACCGCCGCGAGCACGTCCGGATGGGCATGGCCGAGTCCCACCGCGCGGTTGCCCATCCCGTATTCGATGAACTCGTTGCCATCGACATCCCACACATGGCTGCCGCGGCCGCGCGCGATGAAGCCGGGTGCGAGCACCGGGTACTGGTCGTCGCCCTTGGCATAGGTGTGGCAACCGCCGGGTATCAGGCGATGCGCGATGCGGGCGAGGGAACGGGAGGCCTCGAAATGCGGGATGGCGGGAGCGGAGGGGGTGTTCCCGCTGGCCCGTTCCCGCACCTCGCGATCGATTCCGATGTGCACGGCGCTGATCCTGTGCAGGGCTGCATTGCCCGTGCGTCGCGACAACGGGTAGCGGCCCCTGCGGCGGAACGGAGCAACAGAAGCCGAAAAGAATGCCGCGCTTCTGCGCCGCCCGGCCGCCGGAGCCAACCACGCTTGCATTCCGCGCATGCTCGGGCGTGCGAGCCGCCGCCGCGGCGCGCCTCAAGCGCCGGGCACCGCCGTGAGCAGCAGCACCCAATCCTCCAGCCCGGCGCCGTTGCGCGCGCGCGGCCGGAACACCCGTTCGCCCTGCGCCGCGAACGCCGCGCCGCCGATCGCGAACAGCCGCCCGGCCGCCGGATCGTACCACCGCGCCCGAATCCGCGGCCCCGCGAGCGAGGCGAGGTCGAGCGTGATGCTGCGGTCGCGCGGCAGATAGACGATCGCCAAGGAGCGGTCGGACGACAGCGCCGCCACCGCGCGCCCATGCCCGCTGCCCGGATTGCCGGAGAGCAGCTTGCCGTCGGTGTCGGGCACCAGCTGCCACCACGGCACGGCATCGAGCAGCCTGCGCAGATGCGTCATGCTCTGCGCGCCGCGGCTGTCCAGCGCCTCGCGCCAGCCGACCGGCGCCGGATGGATTTCCGGCCCGTCGAAATGCCAGATCGGGTTGTTGCCGAAGACCTGCCCCGCCGCGCCGCAGAGCACCGCCTGATAGGCCTGGCTGCGCAGCCGCCATTCGGTCGCGCCGTGCTCGTTCTCATAGGCGCTCTCGATCAGGAAGAACGGCATGCGCTCCGGGCGCGCCCATTGCCGCTCGGCGCCCGCATGCACCGGTCCATAGGTGTAGAGGGTGTTGACGCGCAGCCAGCGCTCGCCGCGCCAGTAGTCGAGGGCGGCGGTCTCGGCGCCGCAATGCGCCGTGTGCAGCCAGCGTCCGTCGGTCTCGGCGATGCCTTCCGCGATGGCGTTCACCACCGCCTTGTCCGGCGGGTTGTCGTCTCCGCCATGCACCCACAGGATGTTCGGGAGGTCGCGGAAGCGGCGCGCGAGATAGCGGCCGTAGCCGCGCAGCGTCTCGGCGCCGCCGGCCAGCATCTGGCGATACCACCCCTCCGCGCCGCCGCCAGCCCCGATATAGGAGGGCGTCAGCAGCACGAGGAAGCCGAGCGCGCCGGCCTTGCGCAGCACCCATTCGGCATGGGCGAAGTAGCGCTCGTTGGGCGTGGCGTAATCCGCCTGGCCCAGGAAGGGCCGCTCGCCATACGCATTGGCGGGCGGGTTGGAGGAGAACCGGCTCTCCAGCAGCGAGACCAGCAGGGTGTTGAAGAGCCGGCCTCGCCGGTCCTCGAGATAGGCCTCGGCCGCCTCGCGGGGCAGCTGCGCGATCAAGGACCAGGCGGTGTCGCCGTGCACCAGGAATGGCTGGCCCGCCGCGTCGCGCAGGAACCGCTCGCCCGCATGGATGGCGAGCGGAAACTGCGCCGGCGCCGCTGCAGCGGCCAGGCCGGCATCGCCGAGGGCGGCGCCGCCCTCGGGCGCCTGGCCGTCATCCTCGCAGCCGCCGCCCAGCGCGCCGAGGCCGAGCGCCACGGCAAGCCTGCTGGCCTCCCGGCGGCCGAAGGCGCGGCGCGCCATGCCTGGTGCGCCGCGCGGCGGCAGCGGCGTGGCGCGGCCTCGTGTCCCGATTCCGAAGTTCTCGCCCATGCCGCGTGCTCCGGAATCGGGACACTAGCGTTTGTTTTCAGTGGCCTGCTGATCCGCTCCGTTCGCTGCGAAGGGCAGCGAACTTCGCGGGCAGGACACTAGCATCGCTTCACGAGGCCATGCGCTTCGAGCAGGCGGGCCGCCTCGGCGATCAGCGCGAAGGGCAGATCGGATCGCTCCGCGATGTCGAGCATGCAGTGGGTGCCGTCCGCCATGTTCAGGACCCAGAGCAGCGCCTTGGTCTTCGCCGCGCTGTCCTTGCCGCCGATCATGGCGTAGAGGCCGCGCCGCCCGAGCTGCGGTTCGCATTTCGGCATCAGGTTCCGCGGCTTGCAGTCCTGCTCCAGGATCTGCAGCGCCGCCGCGATCACGCGGTAGGAGTCGGCAAGGTGCTCCGGGCGGATGAAATCCAGGTCGTCCGCCGATGTGTGGTATTCGGGGAAGCTGCCGTGCTGGCTGCGCTGGAAGGATCCCATCGGCAGGTTGAAGCCCGGCGAGCAGAACTGCCGCTCGTCATAGCCAAGGGGCGTGAAGTCGATCACCTTGGCGCCGCCGACGCCCTTCAGCAGGTAGGCCATGGTGCGGTCGATCGCCGCATCGCCGCGCCGGCTCCTCTTGTAGGTCGGGCCACCGGCGTCGCCGAGGCAGGACAGCACCAGGCCATGGTGAATCCGCCGCACCGCGTGCTCGCTGCGCGCGAGCCAGGTGATGGCGCCGATCGTCCCCGGCGCGAACAGGAAGCGATAGCTGTAGCGCGTCCGCATGCGCACGATGCGGCGGGCGAGCGCCGCGAGCAGCGCGACGCCCGAGCAATTGTCGTTGGCGAGCGAGGGATGGCAGATATGGGCGGAGAGCAGCACCTCCTCCCGCAGGGCGCCGCGGTGGAGATACTCGCCATAGGTCAGGCTGCCCTCTTCCAGGCTGGAATCGATGTGGACCTCGTAGAGGCCGTCGGGCAGCTTCGCCAGCTGCTCATGGGCCATGCAGAAGCCCCATTGCTCCGCGTAGTAGGAGGTGCGGTAGGGAATCAGCGCCGGCTGCTCGGGCAGGGTGTGGATGTGCTTCTTCAGCTGCTCGAGCGACAATCGCGCATGCACGGGCACGCTGTAGCTCAGGACATGCAGGTTGTTGTGCCTGAAGTCCACGATCCGCTCGCCCGCACTGTTGGCGATGTAGGCCTCGCGGATGTTCCATTCCGGCGGCACCACCCAGTCGAACACCTGGGTGCCGCTCGGGATCTCGTGGACCACCAGGGGCAGGTGGCGCTTCAGCGCCTGCAGCGTCCGGCGCACGCCGTTGCCGGTGATGCTCCGGCAGATCGGGTAGATCTCGGCGGCAATCCCATGGATCTCGTCCCCGATGGCGATGCTGTCGAGGTCGCCGGCGAGGGACGCGCCGGCGACCTGGAAGTGATTCTGCCGGTTCACGCGTCGACGGCGGCCGCTCTGGGAACCGTGGCCGCCACGTGCCGCAACTCCGGCGACAACACGCCGAGCCGCATGAGCTGCCTGATATGGCCGATGCGCTGGTAGCGCGGGCCTTCGAATTCCTCCAGCGTCAGGCCCGAATTCGCATAGGCGGCGTAGAGCTGGCCGGCGCCCTTCCGCACGTCCCATTGCGGCTGGAACTCCGGCAGGACGCGGGCGATCTTGCCGAAATCCACGCGGTAGGAGCGCTTGTCGGGCCCCGCATCGGCGGCGAATTCCAGCCGGCAGCCGGGCACCACGTCGGCCACCACCGCGGCGATGTCGCGGATGCGGTAATTGTGCGCGGTCTGCCCCACGTTGAAGGCCTGGTTGAAGACCTTCTCCGCCGGCGCGCCGAGGGCGGCGACGAAGGCGCGCGAGATGTCCTCGATATGCACGATCGGCCGCCACGGCGTGCCGTCGGACTTCAGCAGGATGCGGCCCGTCGTCACCGCCCAGGCCACCAGGTTGTTGAGCACGATGTCGAAGCGCAGGCGCGGCGACACGCCATAGGCGGTGGCGGGGCGCAGATAGGTCGGGCAGAAGCGGTCATCCGCCAAGGCGCCGATGTCGCGCTCCGACCACACCTTCGAGCGGCCATAGGCGGTCACCGGGTTCAGCGCGCCGGTCTCGTCCACCAGGTCGTCGCCGGCACAGCCGTAATTGCTGCACGAGGAGGCCAGCAGGAATCGCCGCACGCCGGCCGCCTTGGCCATCTGCGCCAGCCGCACGCTCGCGCGATGGTTGATCGCGAGGGTGAGGTCCTCGTTGAGGTCGCCCAGCGGGTCGTTCGACAGCGCGGCGAGATGGATGACGGCGTCGCAACCGGCGAGGTCGTGCACCTCGATGTCGCGCACATCCTTGCGCAGCATGGGCACCGCGGCGATGGTCCCGCCGGGCGCGTAGGTGCAGCGCTCATAGAGATCGCTGTCGCACCCGACCACCTCGTGCCCCGCCGCGAGCAGGCGGGGAACCATCACGGTGCCGATATAGCCGAGGTGGCCTGTCACGAACAGTCTCATGTCGCCGCTCCGCCGAATCGCGCCAGCATGTCACCGCGACGGTGGGCTGGCAGGAGCAGGGCCGGCAAAGTTGTTGCGTGATGCGGGAGTGGGGGCGGAGAGAACTCCGCCCCCACACCCCCACCTCCTTTTTTTGACTCCTGGCGCTTGCGGCTCCCGCACTCTCAGGCGCCGCAGCGTTGTCGGGCCGAGAACGGAGCTCTCAACGCTTCTGGGGGGCGGAGTTCACTCCGCCCCCCAGTCATGCCGCCATCAGCAGGTTGCGCCACCGTCCGACGAAGCGCTCGCGCGACAGCATCTCGGCATTCCGCCGGATGCTGGCGATGCGCATCTGGCGCTCCGGCTGCGCCATGTCGATGAGGCGGGTCATCGCCGCCGCGATCTCGGCCACGCATTCCGGTTCGGCGAGCAGGGCGCCCTCGCCGGCCGCCTCGCGTTGCGCGCCGCCGGTGCCGATGATCGGCAGCAGCCCGTGCTGCGCCGCCTCGAGCGCGGGCAGGCCGAAGCCCTCGAGCAGGCTCGGCAGCACGAAGCCGGCGGCATGGCGATACAACCAGCAGAGTTCCGCATCGTCGACATAGCCGAGGACCCGGACCCCCGGCGTCTGGCGCGCCAGCGCATGCACCTGCTCGGCGGCATTGCCGCGCGGCCCGCAGATCACATACCGATAGCCGCGCTCGGCGGCGCCCGAGGCCGCGAAGGCGGCGATGCTGCGCAGCTGGTTCTTGCGCGTCTCGAGCGCGCCCACCGTCAGCAGGAACGGCTTCGCGACCTCGGCCGGCGGCCGCTCCTCCCGCGCGGTGAGCACCGGCCGCACGAACAGCGGTATCACCTCGAGATGGCGGAAGCCGGCGCCGTACAGCGCGACGAAGGCATCGCGCGAGGCGTTGCTGACGAACACCATCCCCGGCCCCGCCGCGCGGATCCGCTCATAGGCGCGGCGGTAGCTCTCCTGGGTTCCCGGCCAGTAGAGATCGGGATGGGTGATCGGCCCGACATCGTGGCACAGCACGATGTCCTCCGGCCCCAGCCGGGCGCCGAGCACGTAGAGCGGATCGAGGAACAGGGTGGCCGCCCCGCGCCTGCCCCGCGCGCCGAGCACGCGTTCCGTCAAGCCCGGATGCGCCAGCTCGAACAGCATCGTCCGGGCCAGCAGCTTGCGCAGGATGCCGCTCGGCTCGGCCGTCGGCCACAGCCGCCAGTAGCGCGTCCCGGCCAGCAGCTCCGGACAGGAATCCACGAGCTCGCGGCAGACGTAATAGGCGCCGGTGCGGTTGAGCAGGGCGAGCGAGAAATCCACGTCGAACTTGCGGCGCGGCGCTGGCGCGGCCTCGCGCGGCGCGGCTTCCTCGCGCTCCAGTGTTTCGCTGATCACGGGGCGGTCCGTTTCGGGTGGGATGGCCAGGCTAGGGACTCCCGATCCGCAGCGCACTGACCGCCGTCAGTGCCGCCGCGCTGGTTTTCCCGGCGCGGCGTTCCGGCGGACCGCGCACCGCCCCCCCGTCGCCGCGCGGCGCCGCAGGAGTTGCCGCGGCGCCCGGCTCAGCATGCGCCGCGGCCGCTCAGCACGACGCGCACGGTGCGGAGCAGGATGCCGATATCGGCGAGCAGCGAGCGCTGCCGCACATAGGCGATGTCGAGCGCCACGCGCTCGCGGTAGGTCGTGTCGCTGCGGCCGCTCACTTGCCACAACCCGGTGATGCCCGGCCGCACCAGCAGGTAGTGCGCGGTGCCGATCGGGCCGTAATGCTCCTCGAGCTCGGCCTGCACCACCGGGCGCGGGCCCACCAGGCTCATCTCGCCGCGCAGCACGTTGAACAGCTGCGGCAGCTCGTCGATCGACGTCGCGCGAAGGAAGCGGCCGAGCGGCGTGATCCGAGGATCGTTGCGCAACTTGCGCGTTCGGCTCCACTCCTCGCGCGCCGCCGCGTCGGCGGCGAGAAGATCGGCGAGGATCGCGTCGGCGGTGATCGCCATGGAGCGGAACTTGAGGCAGGTGAACGGGGTGCCCCCCCGTCCCACGCGGCGATGCCGGATGAGCGCGGGGCCGCGATCGCGCGCCCGCACGAGCATGGCGACCGAGAGCATCAGCGGCGCCGCCACGAGCAGCAGCAGCGATGCGCCCGCCACGTCGATCATGCGCTTGCCGGCGGCGAAGGCGGCCGCCCGCAGCAGCGGCCGCCATTCGCTCCCCAGGCGCGCGGCGGGCGGCAGCGCCAGCAGCACCGACGATGTCGCGGCGAGCGGCGTCGACAGCGGATCACCGGGCTCGCGGTGACCGCGCTCCTGCATTGCGTTCATGCGGGCAAACCTGTTCCGCGGCAGGGCCGAACGACAAAGAGGCACGGCGAAAACTTCTCGCCATTCTTGCGGCGCGCCGCTGCGGCGCGCGCCGCATCGCGCCGAATCGCGCCGCTTCGGGCCGGCGCGGCGCCGTCGCCGCGCGCCATGCGGAGGCAGCCTCGGCGCTGACCCAGGTCAGTGCGTCGCTGCCGTGCGCTGCGGATACTTGCGGCCAGAAGCGGGCGCGCATCGCCATGCGGGCGGCTCGCCAGGGAGAGGCGGAATGCCGCGAGCGGAAGAGTTGTCTGCCTCACATCCGATGTTCCGGACGGCGACGCCGGCGCCCGGCGGAGGCGCGGCGATCGCGCGCCAGGCCGCCGCGGCAAGCCGGCCGTCGGCATGATGGAGGTCGGCGAAGGCGGGCTGGCCCGGTTGAAGGACGGCCCGGAATTGCCCGGGGTCCTCGCCGCGCACGGACCGCTCCCCGCCAGGGAGCGTGACGAGCCTCGCCTCGTGGACCCGCAGGCGTCCTGGCGGCGCTTCCGGGAAAGCAGCTTCGCCGCACTCCTGCATCAGCCCGATCCCTTCGCGCGATTCTGGTTTCGCGATCTCCGCCGTCTCGCCCTGCTGCTCGCGCTGGTCAGGCGATCCTCCTGGCTGAGGAACGGCAAGCCGGCCTCCTTCGCGCTCGGATCCCTCGCCGCCCAGGCGAAGATGTCGATCGCGCGCACCGCCCAGGTTCTCGACATGAGCTGCGGCGTCGGCGACTTCCACCGCTGCCCCTGCCCGGACGATCTGCGGCAATCCGTGTTCGAGCCGACGCCCGCGACCCAGGCGGCGGTGGAGTCGCTGGTCGCACGGCTCTGCCAATCGGCATCGTCGGTGCTGGGTTGTCCCGACCCGTTCCCCGCGCTGACCCCGCTTCGGCGCCGCACGGCCTGCATCATCGTCGTCGACGCGCTGCATGCCTGCCTGGTCAGGCTCGACCTCGAGGATCGCAGCGTCGGCAGCCTGACCTTCCTCGTCGCCATGCTGGATCTCTACCTGCACAGCCCGGTCGCGACGGCCGATTTCGTCCGCCGCGAGGCGAGCCGGCTGCGGGTCACCACGATGACCTTGAGGAACGTGCTGCGCCGCGGCCGGCAGCGCGGCTGGGTGCAGCAGAAGGGCCGCATGGTGACGCTCGCGCCCGCCGCCGAGGAACGCATCCCGCGGGTGCTTGCCGATGGCACGCGCAACCTCGCGCGGCTGCTGGAGGAGATCGCGTCCTCCTAGGACGCGCCCGAGAGCTCCGTTCTCAGCCCGACAACGGTTCGGCGCCCGAGAGTGCGGGAGGCGCCAGCGCCAACAAGCCAAAAAAAGGAGGTGGGGGTGTGGGGGCGGAGTTCTCTCCGCCCCCACTCTTTTTCTTCCTTTCCAGCGAGCGGCATGCCGGCGTTGCGGGCGCCGACCGGGATGGCCCCTCGCGGCAACGCGGCCCGGCGCGCCTTTCCACCAAGAGTTTTCACCACGCCAGTTTGTGCGTGCTGCACGGCGACGGGCAGAAACTCGGCATGCTCACAATCCCGGCATCACCCTGTGGCGACCCGGAGAATGCGCCGCACCGCGAGGATGCAATCCGGGAGCGCACGGGCCATCCGGCGGCGCGTTCGCTGGGCCCGCGGCTGCGGCAGCTCGCCGTGCAGTGCTACATCGCGGGCGTCGCGCGGCTGGTCCGCATCAGCCTCGCCAGCCATCCGGCCGGTCGATCGCTCGAGCGCGTCTGCATCGTCTCGGCGCTCGCCAGAAGGACCGGGATCGCGTCCGGCGCGCTGCTGCAATACCGCGCGCTGCGCCGGCTCGGCATCGACGCGGAGCTGGTGGACGGCACGCCGGCCCTGCGCAACCCGTTCTTCCGCGCGCCGCACCGGCCCGCCAGCGCCTACATCTTCCATTGCGGCGGGCCGCAGACCGTCAACATGCTGAGCGCCGCCCTGCCGGGCGCCGCCGAGGCGTGGCGGATCGCGTACTGGGCCTGGGAGCTGCCGGATCCGCCGCCGGATTGGCGCGGCTCCGATCGCCTCGTGCACGAGATCTGGACGCCCAGCCATTTCGCGCAGGCCAGCCTGCGGCGGCTCACCGCGCTGCCGGTCCATGTCGTGCCGCACGCGGTGGCGTCGCAGCCGCCGCGCCGTCGGGACTGGTCGCGCCCCTTCACCGTGCTCGCCATGGCCGACAGCCGCTCGAGCTTCGCGCGCAAGAATCCGGCAGGCGCCATCCGCGCCTTCGTCGACGCCTTCGGCACGTCGTCGCAGGCCCGGCTCGTCCTCAAGCTGACCGGCTCCGACGAGGATGTCGCCGCGCTCGCGGCGATGGCCGCGAGCCGGCCGAACATCCGGCTACTGCGCCGCTACCTCGACGAGGCGGCGATGCAGAATCTGCTGCGCGGCGCCGACGCCCTGCTGTCGCTGCATCGGGCGGAGGGCTTCGGCCTGCCGCTGCTGGAGGCGATGGCGCATGGCACGCCGGTGGTCGCGACCGGGTGGTCCGGCAACCTGGAGTTCATGACCGCGGCGAATGCCGAGCTCGTCCCCTGCCGGCTGGTGCCGGTGCGCGATCCGGCGGCGATCTATCACGACAGCCTGTGGGCCGAACCCGACATCGCCGCGGCGGCCGCCGCGCTGCAGCGCCTGGCGCAGGATCGCGTCCACTACGAGGAGCTCGCCGCGGAAGCGCATGCCTCGGTCGCCGACGCCGCCTTCCGCCTGCCGCAGGTCGCGAGCGAGGACGAGGCGCGGCGCGATCGCCTGCGCGCCCTGGTGCTGTCGCATCTCGGGCCGGGCGGGGCGGGCGCACGCGCGTGAACGGCATGGCGGGCACGGCGGTCGCGCATCGGGTGCGGTCGCGAGCGGGGCGCGGAGAATGAGCATGACGCTGAGGATCGCTGTCGGAATCCCGACCGCCGGGCGGGCCGCCATCCTGCTCGAGACGCTGCGCGAGCTGTCGCGGCAGACATGCCGTCCCGACCGCGTCATCGTCTGCGCCGCCACCGAGGAGGATGTCCGCGGCGTCGCCGAGGCCGCGCCCGAGGCGGAGGTGCTGATGGCGCGCGCCGGGCTGACGCGCCAGCGCAACCGCATCCTCGAAGCCGCGGCGGATTGCGACCTCCTCGTCTTCTTCGACGACGACTTCCTCGCCGCGCCGGCCTATCTCGCGGTGATCGAGCTGCTCTTCCGGCTGCGCCCCGAGCTCGTCATCGCGACCGGCGCGGTGATCGCGGACGGCATAACCGGCCCCGGCCTCTCGCCCGAGGGCGCGCGCGCCCTGCTCGCCGCCGACCGCTACCAGAGCGACATGCTGGCGGCCACGCCGGTCGCCAACGGCTATGGCTGCAACATGGCGGTCCGCCTCGCGCCGGCGCGGCAGGCGCGGATCCGCTTCGACGAGCGGCTGCCCCTCTATGGCTGGCAGGAGGACGTCGATTTCTCCTATCGCCTCGCGCGGCACGGCGCGGTCGTCTGCGCCGCCGGCGCGCGCGGCGTCCATCTCGGGGTCAAGCAGGGCCGCAGCCCCGGCCTCCAGCTCGGCTACTCGCAGATCGCCAACCCGGTCTACCTCGTCGGCAAGGCCTGCGGCTATCCGGCGATGCGCGCGGCCGGCCAGATCGGGCGCAACCTCGCCGCCAACCTCGCCCGTCTCGCGCGGCCGGAGCCGTGGGTGGACCGGCGCGGCCGGCTGCGCGGCAACTGGCTCGCCCTGATCGACCTGGTGTCCGGCCGGCTCGATCCCGAGCGCACTCTGCACTTCGCTGGGCGCGCCGCCGCCGGTCTGGTGGCGGCGCGCGCCGGCGGCGCGCCGGCCGGGCGGATTTCGAGTAGCAGACAACAAGGTGCCGAGTGAGCAACCCGTCGGGAAGGACGCCCCTCGACGGGCTGGACCCGTCGGACCGATTGGAACCGATCGCGGTTCCGCTGCAGCGTATCGCCGGGATCCTGCGCCGGCACATCCTCGTCATTCTGGCCCTGATCTTCGCCGGAACCGGCGGCATGGCCGCCTATGTCTTCAACACGGCGCCGCTGTACACGGCGGAGAGCTCCGTCCTGATGGAGCCGCGCCGCACCCAGGTGAGCGACCTCCAGGCGATCTCCGCCGATCCGGGCTCGGCGAACCTCATGCGGACCCAGGTCGACATCTTCCGCTCGCCGGCCCTGGCGCGCCGCGTCGTCGAGCAGCTCGGCCTGCTCGAGGTGCCGGCGTTCCAGCCCCGGCCGGGCCTGCTGTCCGGGGCCATCGCCCGGCTGCGCCGCCTGCTCGGCCTCGCGCCGCAGCACGTTGACGAGCCCACGCCGGAGGAGCGGCTCGACGCCGCCGCGCTCACCCTGCTGAACATGGTCGGGCTGCGCAACGAGGCTCGCTCGAACGTGCTCTACATCTGGGCCGAGACACGCTCGCCGACGCTCAGCGCCAACATCGCCAACGCGCTCGCGCAGGAATTCCTCGACTTCAAGCGCCACCAGAAATTCGCCACCATCCAGCGGGCGCACCAATGGCTGAACGAGCGGCTCGGCGAGCTCGCCGAGCGCGTGCGGCAGTCCGAGCAGGCGATCGAGCAGTATCGCCAGCAGCACGGGCTGGCGGAGGTGATGGGCGCGCGCGGCGCGACCAACGCCCCCACCGTCAACCGCCAGCAGCTCGACGAGCTGACGCGGCAATTGGTGACCGTCTCGGCCGAGCGCGCGCGCAAGGAGGCGCAGCTCGCCCAGGCGCGCGCCGCCTTGCGCAGCCGCAACGGGCCGGACGCCCTGCCGGAGGTGCTGAACTCGCCGATCGTGCAGCGGCTCCGCGAGCAGATGGCGTTGGCCGCGGCGCGCGAGGCGGAGCTCGCCACTTCGCTCGGCGACAGCGCGCCGGTCTTGCGGGCGGCGCGCTCCCAGCTGCGCGGGCTGCAGCAGCGCCTGCAGGCGGAGATGGACCACGCGACCAGCGGCCTCGTGAACGAGGTCGCATCGGCGCGCGCGCAGGAGCAGGCGCTGCGCGAGAGGCTCGAGACGCTGCGCGGCCTGGTCGTCGCGGAGAACGCCGCCGAGGTGCGGCTGCAGGGCCTCATGGCGGAAGCGCAGGCGACCCGCGCGATCTATGAGAGCTTCCTCTCGCGGGCGACCCAGCTCGCCAATGTCGCGGGCATCCAGGATCCGGATGCCGAGCTGGTGTCGCCGGCGACGCCGTTCGGCACCCCTTCCTTCCCGCGCAAGGGCCGGCTCCTGGTGGTGGCCTTCGTGCTCTCGCTCGCGCTCGGCGTCGCCCTGGCCTGCCTGCTGGAACGCATGCGCCACGGCTTCTCCACCCCCGAGGCGCTCGAAGCCGGCCTCGGCGTCATGCTGCTCGGCGTGCTGCCGAATGCCGGTGCGCGGGCCAGGCTGCGCGGGGCCCTGGGCGGGCGCAAGGGGCTTGAGCTCACCGCGGCGCTCAGCCGGGTGCGCGGCATCCTGCAGGTCCTGCACCAATCCGTGCGGCCGCGCGTCATCCTCATCACCTCGGCCCTGCCGGAGGAAGGCAAGACGGTGTTCGCCGCAGGATTCGCGCGCAACGCCGCGGAGGCGGGCGCGCGCGTGCTGCTGATGGACTGCGACCTGCGGCGCCCGGCGATCGCCCGCCAATTCGACATCCCGCCCATGCCGGGACTGGCGCAGATCCTCGAGGGCGGCACCCTGCCGGGCGAGGCGCCGGTGCTGCGCCGGATCGGCAATCTCGACGTGATGCCGGGCGGCATCGCGGCGCAGGATCCGCAGGAGCTCCTCGGCTCCCGCCGGTTCAGCCATTTGCTGTCTCTATTCCGGGAAAAGTATGACATCATCGTGATCGACGCGCCGCCGGTGCTGCCGATGAGCGATGCCCTGATCCTCGCGCGGCATTCCGACACCACCATGCTCGCGGTGCGCTGGGAGAAGACGCCGCAATCGGCAGTGCGCGATGCGCTGCGCCTGCTGCGCAACGTCGGCGCCGATGTCCTCGGCGCGGTGCTGACGCGGGTGGATCTGCGCCGCTTCGCCTGGCAGAGCAGCGCCGGCCTGGCCCAGGTGTACCGCGCCTACCGCAGCTATTACCGGCACGGCAAGTTCCCCACCTGATGCCGACGCTGCTCGGCCTCTGCGTGCTGCCGCTCGCGCTGCTCTGGGCCGGGCGCCCGGAGCGGCTGCTGCAGCTCATCCTCGTCGCCGCCGTGTTCGAGGGCGCCGCGGCGCTGGTCCTCGGCGGCTTCGGCGTGCAGCCGGCGATCATCCCGGTGCTGATCTTCATCGGCTATGTCGGCATCCAGTACCTGCTCGGCATGCGCTATCCCGCCGAGGGCGAGGTGCTGCGGCTGCTGCTGCCGCTCCTCCTGCTCCTCGCCTACGCCGCGGGCGCGGCGATGCTGCTGCCGGGGATCTTCGCGGGGCGCATCATCGTGCTGCCGCAGAAGCTGCTCGATCCCGGCCTGGTCGATCCGGTCCCGCTGGTGCCGAACAGCGGCAACGTGACACAGACGCTCTATCTCGCCGTCAACGTCGCCCTCAGCGTCGCCGCGGCGCTGTTCCTGACGCGCGGCCGCATCGCCTGGCGCGGAATCCTCTCGGCCTATCTCGCCGGCGGATATCTGGTCGGCGCGATCAGCCTCTGGCAATTCGCCTCGCGCGTCGCCGGCGTGCCCTACCCGTCGGGCCTTCTCTACTCGAATCCCGGCTGGGCCATCGTCGAGCAGAGCATCGGCCCGGTGCCGCGCATCCAGGGGCCGTTCTCGGAGCCGGCGGCGCTCGCCTTCTACATGTCGGGCGTCACCTTCTGCGCCCTGTGGCTGTGCATTCGCGGGCACGACATCATGCGGCCGAACTGGCTGCTCGGCCTCGCCGCGCTGACGACCTGCCTCTCGACCTCGACCACCGGCATCGCGACCCTGGTCGTCGGCCTGCCCGCGACCCTGCTCTACGCGACCCTCACCGGCAATGCGCCCGGCCTCCGGCGCGCCACGACGACGCTGCTGGCGCTGCTCGGAGCGGGCGCCGTCCTGCTCGGGCCGATCTTCATCCTGCGCCCCGAGCTGATCGACGTGGTCGAGCTCGTGGTCGACATCACCCTGGACAAGGGCGAGAGCGATTCCTTCCTCGAGCGGCAGATGATGGACAACCTCGCCTGGGACGCGGTATCCGCCAGCGGCGGCCTGGGCATCGGCTGGGGCAGCACGCGGGCATCCAGCCTGCTGCCGGGCCTGATGGCAGGGGGCGGGGTCTTCGCCGTGCTGATGGCGGTCTGGCTCGCCTGGGGGCTCGCGCGCGCGGTCGGCCGGGCATCGGCGAGCGCACCCGCCGCACACCCCGCGCGCGCCGCGGTGGACGGCTTCGCCGCGGCGGCCTGCGGCCAGCTCGTCGCGGCGCTGCTCTCGGCGCCGACCATCGTCACGGTGATCTTCTTCCTCCAGCTCGGCGCCGTCGCCGCCGGCGCGGCGCGAATGCGCTACGATGCGGACCATATGCGCCGGGCCCCGGCCCCACGCGGCCGCGACACGGAACGCGCCGCGATCTGCGGCGGCGTTGTGCCGTAGAAGATTGGGGGGCGGAGTGAACTCCGCCCCCCAGACCCCCCACCTCCTTTTTTTGGCTATGGGGAAGCGTGGATAGCTCCGTTCTCAGCCCGACAACGGCGCGGCGCCTGAGAGTGCGGGAGCCGCGAGCGCCAAGTAGCCAAAAAAAGGAGGTGGGGGTTCGGGGGCGGAGTTCTCTCCGCCCCCGATCTACCGCACCGCCGCGATGACATCGCGCACGAGCCGGCCCACGCTCGCGATCTCCGCGCCGCGTCCGCGGGGTGCCGGGGCCAAGCCCCGGCGGGTAGCGCTCCGCGATCACGCGCCCGCCGCGCAGGACCAGCACGGCCTGGGTCCGGCGCGGTGCGCCGCCGGCCGGCTCGCGGAAGGCGGCGTCGAGCGCCGCGGCGAGCGCCGGATCCGCCGGCGCGACGGGCTCGGGCCCCGCGATGTCCGGCAGCAGGGCGGGCGCGTGCGGCCGGGGCGTCAGGGCCTCGGGCGGCGCGATGCCGGGATAGGCGAGGGTGCAGCCGCGCCCGGGGCGGAACCTCGCCTCCCGCTCGAACGCGCCGAACAGGCGGACGCGGACGCTCCGCTCGGTGCGGTCCACGTCATGGGCCATGGCCCAGCCGACCGCCCAGAATCCAGGTTCCGGCTCGAAATGATCCCGCATCACGGCCGCCGGCGCGAGCCCCGAGATGAAGGCCTTGCTGCAGAGCGTCTGGCTGACCGCGCCGGCCGCTTCGTGCAGCAGCGCTCCCGGGCCGTCGGCGCAGGCGGCGAGGCCCGAGAGCGCGATGGCAGAGGCCAGCGAGCGGGCCCGCATGCCCCGCCGGCGCCTCACAGCCGCGGCAGGATTCCCGCGACCCCGGTCGCCTGCTCCAAGGTGGCCAGGGCCGTGAGGTAGGCCGCGCGCGCGTTGTTCGCCTGGATGCGCGTCTGGTTCAGCGTGCGCAGCGCGTCGAGCACCTCGAGCAGCGAGCGCCCGCCGGCGAGATAGGCCTGCTCGGCGATCTGGTAGGATTCCTCGGCCCGCCGCAGCGCCGTGCTGTCGAAGATCTGGATCAGCGCCCGCGCCTGCTGGAAGGCCGACCAGGCGGTGGCGAAATCGGCGCGCGCCTGCAGCAGCGACTGGCGCGCCTGCGCCTCGGCCTGGCCCTGTTGCGCCTGGGCGACGCCGATATTCCCCTCGGTGATGCGCGCGGTGAAGATCGGCACCGAGAGCTGGAGCGCGGCGGAGTCGTTGGCGCGCAGCGGCACGGAGGCGCTCGGCAGGTCCTGCGACAGCCGGGTGCGGTTCCAGCCGAGGCCCACGGTGACATCGCGCGAGCGCTGCGCCTCGGCGAGCCGGGTGTTGGCCGCCGCCGCCGCCGCCTGGCGCTGCGCGGCGACCACGTCCGGGCGGTTCGCCACCGCCTCGGCCAGCGCATCGCGCGGCACGCCGGGATCGGCGCGCGTCTCCAGCCGCCCGCGCAGCTCGAAGGCGCGCGGCGCCGGCGCGTCCGCGGGGCGCCGGCCCGCGGGCATGGGGGGCGCCGTCGCGGCATCGGCCGCCAGCAGCGCGGCGACATTCGCCACCGCTTCGGCATAGGCCTGGGCGTTGGTGGTGACGTCCTGCTCGAAGGTGAGCCGGCTCGCCTGGAAGCGGATGAGATCGCCCTCGGGGATCTGCCCTTCGCGCACCTGGCGGGCGAGCAGCGCCTCGGTGCGGTCGAGCGAGGCGCGGTTGGCCAGCGCGACATCGAGGTTGGCGCGCGCCGCGAGGCCCGTGATGAAGGCCTGGCGCAGCTGGTACACCTGGGTGCGCAGCGCATCCAGCACCTGCGCCTCGGCGATGCCCACCTGCTCGTTGGCGAGCCGCGTGCGCAGCTCGCGCTTGCCGCCGCGCTCGACCAGGGCGGTGATGCCGAGGGTGAGGTTGCTCGCCGGCGACAGCCCGCGCGCGCCCACGATGCGGCCATCCCCCTCGCCGAACTGGAAGAAGGTCTGGCCGTAGCTCACCTGCGGCGGCGGGATGGAGCTCGCCACCAGCACCTGGGCGCGGGCGGCATCCACGCCGCGCTGGGCGGCGACGATCTGGAGGTTGCGCGCGATGAGCTGCGCCTCGGCCTGGGCGAGGGAGAGGGCGGGGGCGGCGGGCGGCCGCGGTGCGCTGGCCTGGGCCGGACGGCGGCGCGGCTGCGGCTCCGTGGCGGCGGCGGCGGGGGCGGGGGCGGGCGGTTGCGCCGCTGGTGGTTGCGCCGTCGGGGGTTGCGGCGCCGGCGCCTGCGCCCGCGCGGGCGGCTGCGCCAGGATCGCGAGGGCCGCGGCGAGCAGCCCGCAGCCCAGCCTCATGCCGCGACGCCCTCGCGTTGGCGCCGCTTGCGCGCCTCCCGCTCGCGCAGCTCGCGCGGCTTGCCGATCAGGTCGATCATCACCGGGAACACCACCAGGATGAAGATCGGCACCAGCCCGATCCCGCCCACCACCACCACCGCGAGCGGCTTCTGCACATCCGCCCCGATGCCGGAGGCGAGCGCCATCGGCAGCAGGCCGAAGAAGGAGGCGAAGCAGGTCATGAACACCGGCCGCATGCGGTCCTGCCCGGTCTGGTCGAGTGCCGCGCGCCATTCCATCCCGCCGTCGCGCAGGTGGTTGAAGTGGGAGAGCATGATGATGCCCTCCATCACCGTGATCCCGAACAGGGCGAGGAAGCCGATCGCCGCCGGCACGCTGAAATTGAGCCCCTGGGCCCACAGCGCCAGCACGCCGCCGGTGATCGACATCGGCACGATGGCATAGACCAGCAGCGTCTCCCGGAGCGTGTTGAACTGAACGTACAGCAGCACGCCGATCAGGGCGAGGGCCGCCGGCACCACCACCAGCAGCCGGCGCACCGCGTCCTGGAGGTTGCGGAACTCGCCCACCCATTCGAGCCGGTAGCCCGGCGGCAGCTCGATCCGCTCGGCGACGATGTCCTGCGCCTCGGTCACCGCCGAGGCGGGATCGCGCCCGCGCACGCTGAACTTGATCGGGATGTAGCGCGCGCTGTCCTCGCGATAGATGTAGGAGACGCCGGAGACCAGCCGGATATCCGCGACGTCGCGCAGCGTGGCGGGGCGCGAGCCGCCGATCGGGATGCGCCCGATCGCCTCGATGCTGTCGCGATAGGGCGCGTCGAGCCGCACCACGATCGGGAAATTGCGGTCCCCGCCCGGCTCGTAGAGCCGCCCGGACTCGCGCCCGCCGATCGCCGCCTGCACCGCGTCGTTGATGTCGTCGACCGCGAGCCCGAAGCGCGCGGCGCGCGCGCGGTCCACCCGGATCGCGACCGTCGGCTGCCCGAGGCTGCGGAACACCGCGAGGTCGGCGATGCCGGGGATCGGCGCGATCGCCGCGCGGATCTGCTCGGCGATGCGCGCAAGCACCGCGAGGTCGGGCCCGGTCACCTTGATGGCGTTGGCGCCCTTCACGCCGGAGGCGGCCTCCTGCACGTTGTCCGAGATCGCCTGCGCGTAGTTGAACTCGACGCCGAGGAATTGCCGGCTGAGCCGCGCCTGCATGGCATGGATCAGCCCGTCGCGATGCGCCGCGGTGCGCCATTCCGATTGCGGCCGCAGCGGCAGGAAGAACTCCGCGTTGAAGAAGCCGGCGCTGTCGGTGCCGTCATCCGGCCGCCCCTGCTGGGAGGTCGCGGTGATCACCTCCGGGAATTCCAGCAGCACGCGGCGGATCTGGTTGACGGTGGCGTTGCCCTCCTCGAGCGAGATCGTCCCCGGCATGGTGGCGCGCACCCAGAGATTGCCTTCCTCGAGCGTCGGCAGGAATTCGGCGCCGAGCGTCGAGAACAGGAAGATCGCGGCGGCGAGCAGCACGCCGGCGGCGGCGACCGTCACCGCCCGCGCCTTGCTGGCGAGGCCGTAGAGCCAGCGATAGGCGGCGCGCAGCTTCGCCACCAGGAAGGTGTCGCTCTCCCGGCTGTCCTCGCGGAGCAGCGCGGCCGAGAGCGCCGGCGTCACCGTGAAGGTCGCGATCAGCGCGCCGAGGATGGCGTAGGCATAGGTCTTCGACATCGGGCCGAAGATGCGCCCCTCGATGCCGCCCAGGGTGAACAGCGGGATGAAGGCGGCGACGATGATCAGCGCCGAGAAGAAGATCGCCTTGTCCACCTCGCCCGCCGCGCGCAGCACGGTGAGCGACACCCCGGACAGCCCGCGCCCGACCGGCGGCGGCCGCTGCACCGCGCCGTGATGCCCCGCCCGCGCCAGGCCGAGATGGCGGTAGATGTTCTCCACCATGATGACGGTGGCATCCACCAGCAGGCCGAAATCGAGCGCGCCGAGCGAGAGCAGGTTGGCGCTCTCGCCGCGCGCCAGCATCAGCAGCACGGCGAAGAAGAAGCCGAACGGGATGGTCGCCGCCACCACCACCGCGCCGCGCAGGTCGCCGAGGAACAGCCACTGCATCACCAGGATCAGGCAGACCCCGGTGATGATGCTCTGCACCACGTGGTGCGTCGCGATGTTGACCAGCTCCTCGCGGTCGTAGAGGGGCACGATGCGCACCCCGGGCGGCAGCACGCCGCCGGCATTGACGCGCGCGACCTCCTGCTGCACGCCGCGGATGGTCGGCAGCGTCTGCTCGCCGCGCCGCATCAGCACGGTGGCCAGCACCACGTCGTCATCCGTCTCGTGCCCCGCGACGCCGAGGCGCGGCAGGTTGCCGACCTCCACCTGCGCGATGTCGCCGAGCAGGATCGGCACGCCCTCGCGGCTGCCGAGCACGGTGTTGCGCAAATCGTCGAGGCTGCGGATCAGCCCGATGCCCTGCACCACCGCGGCCTGCGGCCCGAGATTGATGGTGCCGGCGCCGACCGTGGCGTTGCCCGCGCGCACCGCCTTCACCACGTCGTCGAGCCCGAGCCCGAAGGCGTTGAGCCGCGGCAGGTCGACGACGACGTTGTAGGACTTGGAGAGGCCGCCGAAGGAGGTGACGTCGATCACCCCCGGCACCCGGCGGAAGCGGCGGTCGAGGATCCATTCCTGGATGGTCTTGAGGTCGGCGAGCGCATAGCCCGGCGGCCCCACCAGCCGGTAGCGCATGATCTCGCCGATCGGCGACAGCGGCGAGATGGTCGGCGCCGCCCCCTCCGGCAGGCCGGTGAGCGTCGCCAGCCGGTTCAGCACCTGCTGCAGCGCCTGGTCGTAGGTGAAGTTGAAGTTGAACTGGATGCGGACGTCGGAGAGTCCGAACAGCGAGGTCGAGCGGATCGAGGTGAGGTTGGGCAGCCCCGCCATCGCCACCTCGATCGGCACCGTCACGTAGCGCTCGATCTCCTCGGCGCTCTGCCCGGCATTCTGGGTGACGATGACGACCTGCGGCGGCACCGGGTCCGGATAGGCCTCGATGTTGAGGCGCAGGAATCCGACCACGCCGACCAGGATGAAGACGAAGAACAGCAGGATGACGAGCGCGCGGCGCTGGAGGGCGAAGGCGACGAGCTGGCGCATGAGTTACCGTGCGGGGCCGGGCGCGCGGCCGCTGCCGGCGCCGGTGGTGGGAACGCGGCGGGACATGAGGGTCAGTCTACGCGGGCGGCGCGGTCCACGAACAGCGCGCCGCCGGTGACCACGCGGTCGCCCGGCGCGAGCCCCGCGAGGACTTCGAGCATCTCCCCCGTGCGCATGCCGGGCTGGATGCGCCGCAGCACGAAGCGGTTCTCCGGCAGTGCGAGCCACACCGCGGCCTCCGCGCCGCGATAGATCACCGCGCTGGTCGGCACCGCCACCGCCTCCGCCCCGGTGCCGACATCGATGCGGAAATTCGCATACATCTCGGGCTTCAGCAGGTGTTCCGGATCCTCGACCTCGGCGCGCACCGGCAGCCGGCGGGTCTGCGGGTCGAGCCCCGCGCCGACGCTCGTGATGCGGGCGCGGAAGCTGTGATCGGGCAGCGCGCCCACCGCGACGGTCACCGGCTGCCCCACGCGCATCAGCGGCGCGTCCATCTCGCGCACCCCGGCGACCAGCCACATGGTGGACAGGTCGGCGATGGTGAAGACCGGATCGCCGGCGCCGGCGGTGAGCCATTGGCCGGGCCCCACCCGGCGCTGCACCACGGTCCCGACGATCGGCGCGGTCACCGTCACCACCGCGTTGACCTGGCGCGTCTCCTCGATGCGGGCGATCTGCTCCGCGGCGCGGCCGAGCACGCGCAGCCGGTCGCGCGCCGCGGCCAGGGTGGTCTCGGCGACGCGGAGGTCGGAGGCGGCGTTGGCGGCATCCGCCTGCGCCTGCTCGTAGTCCCGCCGGGCGGCGGCGCGGGCGGCGAGCAGGTCGCGCTGGCGCTGCTCGTTGCGCCGCGCGAGGTCGAGCGTGGTGCGCGCCTTGGCGAGGTTGTCCACCGCCGAGAGCAGGTCGTTGGAGGCCGCGACGAGATCGGTGCTCTCGAGCTCGAACAGCGGCGCGCCGGCCGCCACCACGTCGCCGAGCCGCGCGACGGCGCGCAGCACCCGGCCGGTATAGGGCGCGAAGATCGGGGTGGAGCGATCCTCGTTGTAGGCGATGCGCCCCTCGGCCAGGCGCATCGGCATGAATTCCCGCGCCTGCATGGTCTCGATGCGCAGGCTGCGGACCTCGTGCTCGTTGAGCTGGAAGGCGCCGCTCGCATCGCGCGCCGGGACATGCGGGCCGGTCGGCGCCGAGACGGCGGACGCTTCCTGGCGCCGGTCGGAAAGCCACCACGCCCCGCCGCCGGCGACCGCCAGGGCGAGCACCGCCAAGCCGATCAGGCGCAGGCGCGAGGGGGCAGGCGCCTCCCTGGCGACGGGCGCAGCATGCTCGTGAGGGGTCGCCTCCGACGACCGCGTCTCCGGCGCCGGGGGCTGGTTCAGCATATTCATCCTGGCATCCCGGCCCTTCGCCGTACCCTGTCCACCGCGGCAAAGCCGCCGACCCGCGAACGCCTTCCTCGCTTGCGGGCTGCGGCAGGCGGCAATCCCGGGAGTATGAGGAATTCAATTTTCCCGGAGCGTGGGGGAAACCTTAAGTCGCGGACATGCGGCGCGCCAGCCATCGCCAGCCCCTTGCGGCACCAGGCGCGCGGATCAGCGCCCGGCGCATGGCGGATCCGCGGCCCGGGCGGCAGGCCGGGCGGCCCCGGCCGAGGGCCAGCATGGCCTCGGCGGTCAGATCACCAGCTCGATGAGGAAGGGGCCGGGCCGGGCGCAGGACTGCGCCAGCAGGTCCCCGCAGCGCTCCAGCGTCTCCGCCCGCGCCGCCTCCACCCCCATGCCATTGGCGAGCCGCACCCAATCCAGGTCCGGGTTGCCGAGATCCAGCATGTCCATCGCCGTGCGCCCGGGATTGGCGCCCACCCCCTGATACTCGCCGAGCAGGATCGCGTATTGGCGGTTGGCGAGCAGGATGGTGGTGACCGCCAGCTTCTCCCGCGCCTGGGTCCACAGCGCCTGCAGCGTGTACATCGCCGAGCCGTCCGCCTGCAGCCCGATCACCCGCCGGCCCGGCGCGCCCACCGCGGCGCCGGTCGCCAGCGGCAGGCCGCAGCCGATCGCGCCGCCGGTGATGTGCAGCCAGTCATGCGGCGGGGCGGCATGGGTCTCGCGATAGAAGCCGCGGCCGAAGGAGACGCTCTCATCGGCGATGATCGTCCCCTCGGGCATCAGCGCCGCGACGGTGCGCGCCAGCCCCTCGGGCGTCGGCGCGCCGCGCGCCGGCTCCGGCCGCGGCCGCGCCTCCGGCATCGCCACCGCCGGCGCGCCGAGCTCCTCCACCAGCGCCCGCAGCGCCGCCTCGGCGTCCTGCTCGAAGCGCGTCAGCACATGCACGCCGGCGCCTTCCGGGTAGTGCTTGCTGGGCTTGCCGGGGTAGCCGAAGAAGCCGACCGGCGCCTTGGCGCTCACCAGGATCAGCTGCTCGACCCATTTCAGCGCCTCGACCGCGCTGTCCACCGGGTAGGGCACGCGCTCGAGCGGCAGCCGCCCCTGGCCGCGCTGCACCCGCGCATTGGACCCCTCGGCGAGCAGCCTCGCCCCGGTCGCCGCCGCGATGCGCTGGGCGTAGCGCTGCGCCCCTTCGCGCAGCGCCCCGCCGCCGAGCAGGATCAGCACGTTGCGCTTCTCCCGCAGGATCCGCGCGGCCTGGCGGATCGCCAGCGGATCGGGCTGCGGCACCGCCGGCACCGGCAGCGCCTCGGCCACCACGCCGCCCTCGTTCCACGCCGTGTCGGCGGGCAGGATCAGCGTCGCGACCTGCCCCGGCGCGGTGCGCGCCGCCTGCACCGCCACCGCCGCATCGGCCCCCACCCGCGCCGCATCGGTCGCGGTGCGCACCCAGGCGGAGGCGCCGCGCGCCCAGCCCTCGGTATCGGCGGTCAGCGGCGCGTCATAGGGCCGGTGATAGGTCGCCTGGTCGCCGACGATGTTGACCATGCCGCTGCGCGCGCGCCGGGCGTTGTGGATGTTGGCGAGCCCGTTGGCGAGGCCCGGCCCGCAATGCAGCAGCGTCGCCGCCGGCTTCTCCGCCATCCGCCAGTAGCCGTCGGCGCAGCCGGTGACGACGTTCTCCTGCAGCCCGAGCACGCAGCGCATGCCGGGGATGCGGTCGAGCGCCGCGACGAAATGCATCTCGCTGGTGCCGGGATTGGCGAAGCAGGTATCGACGCCGCTCCTGAGCAGCGTGTGGACAAGACTTTCCGCGCCGTTCACCCGGTCCTCCCGCTGGCCGAAGGCAAGCAGGTTGCGCGAGGGGCGGCGCCGCGGCAAGGCCACCCTCCCGCGACCCCCCGACGCGGAAACATCATTCTCTTCGCGCCCCCGTCAATTGCGATCCGTGCCGCCCCATGATGGGGTTGGGCCCCCACCAACCCCGGGGAAGAGCGAGACCGCCGATGTCCGGCAGCGTCGCCGAAGCCGCCGCGGCGAGCGAGGCCACGGCCGAGGACTACACGGCCGAGGCCGAGGCCACCGATTCCGCCGCCTTCGAGTCCGAGCTCGAGGAGGCGCTGACCGAGGCCGGGATCGCCGGCCTCGGCGATGGCGAGGGGCAGGGCGACGGACGTGGCGACGACCCCTGGGACGAGGGCGACCCCGCCGCGGCGGAAGCGGCAGCGGAGCTCGCATTCCCCGAGGCCTGGGCGGGCGGGCCGCCGCGCCGCCGCCGCCGCGCCCGCAAGCGCCGGCGCAACTGAGGCGAGGCCGGCTGGCGGCGGCCTGCCCGGCGCGATTCCGCGGCCCGATGCGCGGGCCCGGCTACGGCCCGACCGCGGCGCGGCGACCGGCGCCGACGCCCGCGGCGCCGGGCACGGCCGGACCTCCCCGCGGCCGACGCCTCGCGGAGGCGCTCACCGCGCGGACCCACGAACGGGGTGATCTTCACGCCAGGCCCGCCCTGTCGCATCGTCGCCCTCCCCACCCAGGGAGAGAGACGGCGCCCATGCCCCCGGCACGCACCCTGCTGCTCGGCTTCCTCGCCGGCTTCCTCGCCGTGCCCACATTCCACCAGGCCACCATCTGGCTCATGGGCCAGGCCGGCCTGCTCCCCGCCGGCGCCGCCTGGAACCTGGCGCCGGTGCCGCCCCTCGGCGTGCCCCGCGTGCTGTCCCTCGCCTTCTGGGGCGGGGTGTGGGGCGTCGTCATCGGCGCCATCCTGCTCGCCCGCCCGCGCGCCTCGCCCGTCGCCATCGGCCTCTTCGTCGGCGCCGTCCTCTGCGTGCTCGCCGGCTTCAGCATCGTCGCCGCCCTGCGCGGCCAGCCCCTGTGGGCCGGCGGCGACATCCAGCGCTGGTGGCGCAGCATCCTGATCAACGGCATCTGGGGTCTCGGCGCCGGGCTTTTCCTGCGCGCCTTCCTGCAACGGCGTTGGTGACACGGAGGATCACGGCATGGCCGAAGGGCAGACGCCCTGGCACGAGGTGACACGGCAGGTCTTCAAGGACAACGACATTCGCCTCGTCACCTACGTCCCCGACAACGTGCTGCGCCCCCTGATCGGCGCGGTGAACGAGGACCCGTTCTTCACCGCCTTCCCCACCGCGCGCGAGGAAGAGGCCGCCGGCATCCTCTGCGGCGCCTGGATGGCCGGCCTGCGCGGCATCCTGCTCATGCAGACCTCCGGCTTCGCGACGCTGCCCAACGTGCTCGCCTCGCTCGCCTGCGCCTGCCAGATCCCGCTGCTGATGATGGTCTCCGAACGCGGCACCCTCGGCGAGTTCAACCTCGGCCAGGCCATGGTCTGCCGCACCATGCGCCCCGTGCTCGATGCCCTCGGCGTCGAGCACCACACCGTCACCCGCCTCGACGAGTGCGGCTTCATCATCGACCGCACCATCCGCCAAGCCACCGCCACCCAGGCGCCGGCCTGCCTGATCCTCTCGCCGCTGCTCACCGGCGGCAAGGCGCTGAAGCCATGACCGAGCTCAGCAACACCAAGGCGATGAACCGCTTCGAGCTGACGCGCCGCCTGGTCGCCAAGCTCTCCGACGAGGCCGTCATCGGCGGCATCGGCAATTCGAATTTCGACCTCTACGCCACCGGCGAACGCGCGCAGAATTTCTACATGCTTGGCAGCATGGGCCTCGCCGCCCCCATCGCCCTCGGCGTCGCCATCGCCCAGCCGGAGCGCAAGGTCTTCGCCCTCGAAGGCGACGGCTCGCTGCTGATGCAGCTCGGCTGCCTCTCCACCATCGCCGCCCGCGCGCCGCGTAACCTCGCACTCATCATCTGGGACAACGGCATCTACCAGATCACCGGATCGCAGCAGACGCCGGCCGCCACCGCCCGCACCGACCTCGTCGCCATCGCCCGCGGCTCCGGCATCACCCAGGCCCACTGGGCGGTGGACGAGAACGAGTTCGAGGCCCTTATCGACCGCAGCCTCGCCGAGGACGGGCCCTGGGTGATCGCCGCACGCATCGACGGGCAGCCGGCGGTGAAACAGACACCGCGAGACCCGTCGCGAATACGGGACGCATTCATGCGAGGCATGAAACAGTAAGAGCTGGGGGGCGGAGATGAACTCCGCCCCCCAGACCCCCCACCTCCTTTTTTTGGATACGGGGAACGCGGCAAGCGCACAGCCACAAACGAACCCAAGCACGAGCGGGGAGTGCGGAAGGGCTTCCGTTCCACCGAAAACGGCGCGAACCTGCGCGAAAGGGAGGAACGACCATGCGCAGCGCCGTCATCGTCTCGACCGCCCGCACGCCGATCGGCCGCGCCTACCGCGGCGCCTTCAACGACACCCAGGCCCAGCAACTCGGCGGCCACGTCATCGCCGAGGCGCTGCGCCGCGCCCACGTCGCACCGGAACAGGTGGAAGACGTCATCATGGGCGCCGCCCTCCAGCAAGGCTGCCAGGGCTCCAATATCGGCCGCCAATGCGCCCTCGCCTCCGGCCTGCCCGACAGCGTCGCAGGGATGAGCGTGGACCGCCAATGCGCCTCCGGCCTGATGGCGATCGCCACCGCCGCCAAGCAGGTGATCCATGACGGCATGACCATCGCCGTCGGCGGCGGCCTCGAATCCGTCTCTCTCGTGCAGAACGACAAGGCCAACTGGTACCGCCGCGCCGACCCCGAGCTGATGGACAAGGTCCCGCAGCTCTACATGTCGATGCTGGAAACCGCGGAAGTCGTCGCCGAGCGCTACGAGATCGGCCGTGAGGCACAGGACGAATACGCGCTGCGCTCCCAGCAGCGCACCGCCGCCGCCCAGCAGGCCGGCCGCTTCGACGCCGAGATCGCCCCCATGCCCTCCATCATGAAGGTGCAGGACAAGTCCGGCACGGTACGCGAGGAAGCCATCCGCCTCACCAAGGACGAAGGCAACCGCCCCGACACCACGCTGCAAGGCCTGGCGTCCCTCAAGCCGGTCTTCAAGGACGGCCAGCGCGTGAAGGAGGGGAAGTTCATCACCGCCGGCAACGCTTCCCAGCTTTCCGACGGCGCCTCGGCCGCGGTGGTGATGGAGGAGCGCGAGGCGTCGCGGCGCGGCCTGCATCCGCTCGGCATCTATCGCGGCATGGCGGTGGCGGGCTGCGACCCGGCCGAGATGGGCATCGGCCCCGTCTTCGCGGTCCCCAAGCTGCTCGCCCAGCACGGGTTGAAGATGCACGACATCGGCCTGTGGGAGCTGAACGAGGCCTTCGCCTGCCAGGTCCTCTATTGCCGCGACCGCCTCGGCATTCCCGACGAGCTGCTCAACGTGGATGGCGGCGCGATCTCGATCGGCCATCCCTATGGCATGTCCGGCGCCCGCCTCACGGGTCACGCCCTCATCGAGGGCAAGCGTCGCGGCGCGAAGCATGTCGTCGTGACCATGTGTGTCGGCGGCGGCATGGGTGCCGCGGGCCTTTTCGAGGTCGCGTAACTCCGTTTGCGGTCAGACAGCGTTCTTGTCCTCTTGGCTGTCCTTCGCGGCTTGGCGCCAAGTCACCAAAAAAAGGGGGTGGGGGGTCTGGGGGGCGGAGTTCACTCCGCCCCCCAGTCTTTCTTCAAGCTTTGTTTGGCCTGCCCATCCGGCCCGAAGTTGCTGTCTTCCAGCCACGCCGCGATCGCGTTCCTGCGTTCCGGCCATTCCTCCTGCAGGATCGAGAAGTACGCGGAATCCCGTCGGCGTCCCTTCACCACTATATGTGCTCTTAGTGTACCCTCGTAGCTGAACCCCAGCCGCTCTGCCGCGCGCCGCGATGCCGCGTTCAGCGCGTTGCATTTCCACGTCAGCCGCCGGTAGCCGAGCTCGTCCAGCGCGTGGCGCATCAGCAGGAACATCGCCTCGGTCGAGGCGCGTGTGCGTTGCAGGCGCGGGCTGAACAGGATGCCGCCGAGTTCGATGCTGGCGTTGCGCGGCTGGATGTCCATAAGGCAGAGCCAGCCATCGGCGGTGCCGGTGCGGTGCTGGCGCACGGCCCAGGCGAGCGGGTCGTGCTGGCTGGCAAGCCCGATGATGGTGTCGCGCAGCGCCGCTTCGCTGGCGAAGGGGCCGTAGGCCATGTAGGCGAAGGCGGTCTCGGCGCCGCGCAGCGCGTCCCACAGTTCCGCGGCGTGGCGCGGGCCGATGGGCTCGAGGGTCGCGCTGGCGCCGCGGTGGGGGATGCGGGCGGGCAGGGGCCGCGGGGTGGCATCCACCGATTCGCCGAGAGGCAATTCTTCCGTCACCCTACCCTCCTGAAGACGGCCGATTTTCCGCCCTGGCGAAACCGGAGCAAGGCCTGATCCATATCATGGAAGATTCGGGAGACCCGTTGCACTCCCTGCGGCAGTGCAGCACATACCCGGCGCCATGGACGATCTTGCCCCCCTGACCGACCCTGCCCCGCAGCCCACCGCGGCATATTTCGTGGAGCGCGCGACCTGGGTGCATCACTGGACCGAGACGCTGTTCTCCTTCCGCTGCACGCGCGATCCCGGTTTCCGCTTCCAGGCCGGCCAGTTCACGATGATCGGGCTGATCGCGGGCGGCAAGCCGCTGCTGCGCGCCTATTCCATGGTGAGCGCGCCGTGGGACGATCATCTCGAATTCCTCTCGATCAAGGTGCCGGACGGCCCGCTCACCTCCCGGCTGCAGCATCTCCAGCCCGGTCAGCCCGTGCTGATCGGCCGCAAGGCGACCGGCACGCTGCTGCTCGACAATTTGCTGCCGGGCCGGACGCTGTGGCTGCTCGGCACCGGCACCGGCCTCGCCCCCTTCATGAGCCTGGTGCGTGAGCCCGAGGCCTATGAGCGGTTCGAGCGCATCGTGGTCACCCACACCGTGCGCGAGGTCGCCGAGCTCGCCTACCACGACTACCTGACCCGGGAGCTCCCGCAGCACGAATTCCTGGGCGAGCTCGCGCAGGAGAAGCTGCGCTACTACCCGAGCGTGACGCGGGAGGATTTCCGCACCCGCGGCCGCATCACCGACCTGATCCGCAACGGCAAGCTGTTCGACGATCTCGGCCTGCCGCCCTTCTCGCTCGAGAACGACCGGGTGATGCTGTGCGGCAGCCCCGGCCTGCTCGCCGATTCCAAGACCCTGCTGGAAGGCATGGGCTTCGTCGAGGGCAACAGCGCGAGCCCCGGCCACTACGTGATCGAGCGCGCCTTCGTCGAGAAGTAGCCGCCGCCCTCCGCGCGCCGCGCAATAACCCGCGCAATAACCCGCGCAATAACCGTTGCGTTTCCCATGCCCCGGCCATATGTCCGGGGAGGCGCACGATCGCGTGCGGAGGGAACGATGAAGAAAGACAGCCAGGCGCCGGGGCGCCGCAGCTTTATCGCAACGGCTGCGGCCGCTGGCACCGCCACTGCGGTCCTCGCCGCGCCGAATGTCAGCCGGGCGCAGACCGTCTCGCTGCGGTTCCAGTCCACCTGGCCGCAGCGCGACATCTTCCACGAATTCGCGCAGGACTATGTCAGCCGGGTGAACGCCACCGCCGGCGGGCGCCTGAGGCTCGAGCTGCTCGCCGCCGGCGCCGTGGTCGGCGCCTTCCAGCTGATCGACGCGGTCTCCGCCGGCACGCTGGATGGCGGGCATGGCGTCTGCGCCTACTGGTTCGGCAAGAACAAGGCCTTCTCGCTGTTCGGCACCACGCCGCCCTGGTTCGGCGACGCCAACCAGCTGCTCGGCTGGTTCTACCATGGCGGCGGCGAGGCGCTGTACCGCGAGCTGCTCTACGACGTGCTGCGCGTCAACGTGGTCGGCTTCCTCTCCGGCCCGATGCCGACCCAGCCGCTCGGCTGGTTCAAGAACCCGATCGAGCGCGCCGACCAGCTGCGCGGCCTCAAGTACCGCACCGTCGGCCTCGCCGCCGACCTCTTCGCCGAGCTCGGCGCCGCGGTCACCTCGCTGCCGGGCGGCGAGATCGTGCCGGCGCTCGAGCGCGGCGTCATCGACGGCGCAGAGTTCAACAACCCCTCCTCGGACCGCGTCCTCGGCTTCCCCGACGTCGCCAAGGTCTACATGATCCAGAGCTACCACCAGCGCGTGGAATGCTTCGAGATCCTGTTCAACAAGGGCAAGTTCGACGCCCTGCCGGAGGAGCAGCGCGCCATCCTGCGCGTCGCCGCCGAGGCCGCCTCGGCCGAGATGTCGTGGAAGCTGCAGGACCGCTACTCGCGCGACCTGCTCGAGATGGCGCAGCGCCAGCAGGTGCAGGTGCGCCAGACCCCGCGCCCGGTGCTCGATGCGCAGCTCCAGGCTTGGGACCGCGTGGTGCAGCGGCTGGAGAGCGACGCCTTCTTCAAGAAGGTCTGCGACAGCCAGCGCGAATGGTGCCGCCGCGTCACGAGCTTCTTCCTGCGCTACGAGGCGAGCCCGGTGGTCTCCTACAACCACTTCTTCGCGCGCCAGGGCTGACGCCGCATCCGCATCGCCGCCGGTCCCGCGCGCCGGGGCCGGCGGCGTTCCATGTCCAGCCCATGCAGGGGGGCCGATGCAGGGACTGCTTCTCGGCATAGACCGGCTGAGCGCGCTGGTCGGCCGCACCTTCGCCTGGACGATCCTCGTCCTCACCGGCGTCGTCGTCTACGAGGTCGTGGTCCGCTATGTGTTCCGCGCGCCCACCACCTGGGGCTACGACGTCTCCTACATGCTCTACGGCACGCTGTTCATGACGGCGGGCGCCTATGCGCTGTCGCGCAACGGGCATGTGCGCGGCGACTTCCTCTACCGCAATTTCCCGCCGCGGCGGCAGGCCTGGTTCGACCTCGTGCTCTACATCCTGTTCTTCTTCCCCGCGATCCTCGCCTTCATGATCTCCGGCTGGCAGTTCTTCGCCGACAGTCTCCGCCAGAACGAGCGCAGCATGTTCAGCCCCTCCGGGCCGGTCATCTGGCCGTTCAAATTCCTCATCCCGCTGGTCGGCTTCCTGCTCTTGCTGCAGGGTCTCGCCGAGGTCGTGCGCTGCATCCGCTGCATCCGCGACGGCGCCTGGCCGCAGCGCCTGTCGGATGTCGAGGAGCTCGAGCAGCAGATCCTCGCCGAGGCCGAGGCCAAGGGCATCGAGGAGACCGCCCGCGAATTCGGCCTCCGCGAGGAGCGCGCCGGCGACGAGGAATCCGGCCGATGACCGACCAGATGCTGGGCCTGACCCAACTCTTCCTCTTCCTCTTCTTCATCATGCTGGGCTTCCCCATCGCCTTCACGCTGATGGCGATGGGGCTGTTCTTCGGCTGGCTCGGCATGGGCGAGCGCGTGTTCGACCTCCTGGTCCAGCGCACCTACGCCATCATGTCGAACGACGTGCTGATCAGCGTGCCGCTCTTCGTGCTGATGGGCTACATCATCGAGCGCGCCAACATCCTCGACCGCCTGTTCCGCGCGCTGCAGCTGGCCTCCGGCAACATCCCCGGCTCGCTCGCGGTCGCAACCCTCGCCACCTGCGCGCTGTTCGCGACCGCGACCGGCATCGTCGGCGCGGTGGTGACGCTGATGGGGCTGCTCGCCTTCCCCGCCATGCTGCGCGCCGGCTACGACGCCAAGCTCGCGGCCGGGGTGGTCTGCGCCGGCGGCTGCCTCGGCATCCTCATCCCGCCCTCGATCATGCTGATCCTGTTCGGCGCCACCGCGGGCGTCTCGGTGGTGCAGCTCTACGCCGCCGCCTTCATCCCCGGCGTGCTGCTGGCCGGCCTCTACATCCTCTACGCCATGGGCATCGCGGTGATCCGGCCGGACTGGGCGCCGCGCCTGCCGCGCGATGCGGTGGCGGTGCCCTTCCACCGCATCCTGCTCTCGCTGCTGACCTCCTTCTTCCCGCTCGCGCTGCTGATCGCCGCGGTGCTCGGCGCCATCATGTTCGGCCTCGCCACGCCCTCGGAAGCGGCGGCGATGGGCTCGCTCGGCGCCATCGTCCTCGCCATCGTCTATCGCTCCTTCACCTTCGGCAAGCTGAAGGAGAGCGTCTTCCTCACCGCCCGCACCAGCGCCATGGTGTGCTGGCTCTTCGTCGGCTCGGCGACCTTCTCCTCGGTGTTCGGCTATCTCGGCGGTCAGGGGCTGGTCGAGGAATTCTTCAAGTCGCTGCCGCTGAACTCGCTCACCTTCATGATCCTCACCCAGCTGCTGATCTTCATCCTCGGCTGGCCGCTGGAATGGACCGAGATCATCGTCATCTTCGTGCCGATCTTCCTGCCGCTGCTCGACGATTTCGGCGTGGACCCGCTGTTCTTCGGCGTGATGATCGCGCTCAACCTGCAGACCTCCTTCCTCTCGCCCCCCGTCGCGATGGCGGCCTTCTACCTGAAGGGCGTCGCACCGCCCCATGTGCGGCTGGAGGACATCTTCCGCGGCGTCATGCCCTTCATCTACATCGTCGTGATCTGCATGGTGATGGTGTATTTCTTGCCCGGCCTCGTCACCTGGCTGCCGTCGCAGATCTACGGCGGCGGCAGCGCCGACGCGCCGATCCAGCTCGACGCGCCGCCGGCGGGCGGCTTCCAGGAAGAGGAGCAGATGCGCGAGTGAGCGCCGCCGACCAGGCGGCGCGCTGGCTCGCGGAAGCCTTCGAGACGGGCAACCCGCTCGCGCCGCTGCCGCCCGAGCTCGCGCCGCGCGACCTCGAGCAAGGCGAAGCGATCGCCGCGGCGCTCGTCGAGGCGGCCGGCTTCGCCGTCTGCGGCCTGCGCCTCGCTCCCGGCGCGGACGGCACGCGCATCGCCGGCCCCGTGCTCGAAGGCCGCCTGCTGCCGAACGACGCCACGCTCCCCTGCGCCCTGCTGCGCCACCCTTGCGTCACCGCGGCCGTGCTTGCCGTGCTCGCCGCGCCCCTCGACGAGAACGCGAACACGCCGCCCGCCTTCAGCGCCATCCACCCCGCGATCGACATCGCCGACAGCCGCTTCCGCGACGCGCCGGCGAGCGCGCCGCTGCTCGCCGCCGATCTCGGCGGCCTCGGCCACATCGTGGTCGGCAAGGGCGTGCCTCTCCCCGCCGAACCCATCGCCGTCGCCTTGGCCCCCGTGGACCGGCGGCCGCGCGGCACGCCGATCGACCTCTCCGTCGCGTTGGCGGACGCCGCCGCGGCCGCCCGCGCGCGCGGCAGCCTGCCGGCCGGCGCCGTGCTCGTCGTCGCGGGCCTCACTACGCCCATCGCGCCGACGCCGGAACTCATTCTCTCCGCGCGCTTCGCCAGGCTCGGCCGGGCGCGGACGCGCTTCACATGAAGAGCTGGGGGAAGGAGCTTCACGTCGCGGCAGTGCCGCGACCCCCCAGACCCCCAACCTCCTTTTTTTGGTGACTTGGGACGCGTGGCGAGGACAGCGCCAAGCTGCGAAAGCAGGTGGCGCCTGAGAGTGCGGAGTTCGGAGAAGCCGAGGCGCGCTCCGTTCTCCATCCGACAACGGCACGGTGCCCGAGAGCGCCGAAGCCACTCAGCGCCAAGTATCCAAAAAAAGGAGGTGGGGGTTCGGGGGCGGAGTTCTCTCCGCCCCCGACCTTTCTCTTCAGGCCGTGCTCGCCGCCGGCGCCTCCGCCTCGCGCGTCACGAATTCCGCCGGTCCGGTGATCTCGACGAGCTCGAGGTCGTCGGAATGCGCGATCTCCCGGTGCCGCACCAGCCGCGGCTGGTACACGCAGTCCCCCGGCCGCAGCTCGACCTCGCCGATATCCTCGTATTCGAAGCGCACCCAGCCCTTCAGCACATAGACCATCTGGAAGGTGAGGTCGTGGGTGTGCCAGTGCGGCTTGGCGCCTTCGCCCGGCACGGCGCGGATGACATGCGCCCCGAAGGCGCCGCCCGTCGCTTCCCGTATTCCGAGATCCCGGTAGGCGAAGAAGCTGCGCAGGCCGTGATCCCACTGCGCGTCCTTGGCGTGCCGTACCGTCGTCGTGTTCATGTCCGTCCCTCCGTCCCGAGCATGCGCCATCACGCCTGCACGATGGAACCAGGAAGCGCCGCGCTCCCGATCCGGGCCAAGTCCTCGGCGGGGAGGTCCAGGAGGGGCAGCGCCCCTCCTGGCCGCGCGCTCACGTCATCGGCACCGCGACATGCGTCTTGAACCCCGGCCGCGTCAGCAGCCGCTCACGCCACGCCGTCAGCCGCGGCAGCTCCGCGCGCTCGATCGGCAGCGCGAACCAGCGGTGCAGGAAGGGCGACAGCGCGATGTCCGCGAGCGTCAGCGCCTCGCCGCACACCCAAGGGTGGTCCCCAAGCTGCGCATCCACCATCCGCCACAGCCGTTCCGCCGCGTCGCGCGCCTTCGCGCAGGCGGCGTAGTCGCGCTCGGGTTCCGGGATGCGCACATAGGTGAAGAACACCGTCGTCATCGGCGGGGTCAGTGCGGCGAGCTGCCAGTCCATCCAGCGCTCGACATCGGCGCGCGCCCGCGGCGCCGCCGGATAGATCGGGTGCGTCGGCGCACGGCTGTTGCAGAGGTAGCGCAGGATGGAGTTGCTCTCCCACAAACTCCAGCCATCCTCCTCCTCGATGGTCGGCACCAGCGCGTTGGGATTCATCGCGAGGTAGCGCGCCTCCTGCGTCACGCCGAAGGCGCCGCCGGCATCGATGCGCTGGTAGGAGAGGCCCAGCTCCTCGCACAGGAACAGCGTCTTCATGACATTGCTCGAGCTCGCCCGGCCCCAGATCTTCAGCATCGCACCCCTCCCCGATTGGCCGGGGCAGGCTAGAGCGGTTTCGCAGCGGGCGGAACCGCACTACATCGGCGCCCATGGCCGCTGCCATCCTCGTCGCCCTGCTCGCCGCCGCCGCGCCGCTCTTCGCGATGGCGAGCGAGACCTGGCTGGGCCTCGCCCCTTGCGCGCTCTGTCTGTGGCAGCGCTGGCCCTATTGGGCGGCGGCCGCGCTCGCGCTGCTCGCCGCCGCGCTGCCCGGCGCGCCGCGCCGCTGGCTGCTCGGCCTCGCCGGCATCGCCGTGCTGGTCTCGGCCGGCATCGCCGCGCTGCATGTCGGCGTCGAGGCGCAGTGGTGGCCCTCGCCGCTTGCGAGCTGCCTCGCCCCCAGCGCCGGCGGCGGCGCCAGCATCGACGATATGCTGCGCAGCCTGGCCCCCGCGCCGAGCAAGCCCTGCGACGCGCCGACCTATCTGATCTCCGGCCTGCCGCTCTCCATGGCGGCGATGAACCTGATCTACGCCCTGGCGCTCGGCGCCTTCGCCATCGCCCTGGCCCTCCGCAAGGGAACCCGCCGATGACCGCCGCCCGCCTGCCCGGCGACCCCACCCCCCGCGAGACCGTCGCCCGCGCCATCCGCGTGGACCATGCCGGCGAGTACGGCGCCCGCCGCATCTACGAAGGCCAGCTCGCCATCCTCAAGGGCACCCGCTGGGAACCCGTGCTGACCCACATGAAGGAGCAGGAGCAGGTGCATCTCGACACCTTCTCCCGCCTGATCGCCGAGCGCCGCGTCCGCCCCACCGCGCTGCTGCCCATCTGGCACGTCGCCGGCTTCGCCCTCGGCGCCGCCACCGCCGCCCTCGGCCACCGCGCCGCCATGGCCTGCACCGTCGCGGTCGAGGAAACCATCGACGCGCATTACCGCGCCCAGACGGAAACCCTCGGCGAGGACGAGGCCGCACTCAAGGAGCGCATCGAGACCTTCCGCCAGGAAGAGCTCGACCACCGCGACATCGGGCTGGAGAACGAAGCCGAGATGGCGCCGGCCTACCGGGTCCTCTCGGCGGCGATCCGGCTGGGCTGCCGGGTGGCGATCCGCCTCAGCGAGCGGATCTGAAAAGGCTGGGGGGCGGAGAGAACTCCGCCCCCCAGACCCCCCACCTCCTTTTTTTGGCTACGGGGAAGCGTGGCGAGTTCCGTTCTCAGCCCGACAACGCTGCGGCGCCTGAGAGTGCGGAGGTGGGGGCGCAGAGAACTCCGCCCCCAACCGTGTCACCGCGTCTGCTGGATCGCCGAGAGCTGCCAGCGGCCGCCCGGCGCGCTCCGCACGAAGGTCCAGATCTCGGTCGTCATCTGGCGCCGCGCCGGATCGCCCTCCACCACCGCGCCATCCGCCACCCGCCGGGTCACGTCCACCAGCGAGAAGCGCATCGCGACAGTCGCGTAGTCCTGCCCGTCCTCGTTCCACGCCTCGGACAGGTCGCCCTGCTCGAGCCGCACATCGGCGGTCTCGTTGCGCCAGCCGCGCGCGTTCAGGTCCTGCAGGTCCTGCGCGAAATAGCCGGTCATCTCCGGCGTCGCCATGCTGCGCAGCGCCGTCAGGTCCTGCCGCGACCACGCGACATTGATGTCCTTCAGCAGCCGCTCGAAGGCCTCGAAGTCGCTCGGCTGCAGCGTCACCGGCTGGCTCGCCGGCCCGCCGCGCCCGACCCCGCCGCCCATCGGTTGCTGCGCCTCGCGGGCATAGCCCGTCGGGCCGCCGGCCATGGCCGGGCGCGGCGCGCGGCTGCGGAACAGCCGGAAGGCGAGCCAGACCAGCCCGCCGATCAGCGCGATCTGCAAGAGCGCGCCGAGCACGCCGCCGAAGCCGCCATGGAACAGGCCGGCGCCGAACAGCAGCCCGATCAGCCCCGCCCCCACCAGCCCGCCGAGCAGGCCGCGCATGAAGGAGCCCTGCGGCCGGGCCTGCGCCGCCGCGCCGGGCTGGGCATAGTCCGGCCGGCTCGGCTGGGTCATGGTCCGGTCCATCGGCCGGGCGGCGTTCGGCGCCGTCTGGGTGGGCGGCGGCGCGGAATAGGTGCGGCTGCCGCGGCTGCCCGAGGAGGCGCCGCCGCCCGGCCGCGCATCGGCGATCGCCGGCGCGAGCGCGAAGGCGAGGGCCGCGAAGGCGGCGATCAGGAAGGCAGGGCGTCGCATGGGACCGGCGTCTCCGTAGGGTCTTTGGACGAACATATAGGATGTCCCGCCCCGCCTTGCGATGGCGGAGCGCAGGCGTTGCGCGGCCCGCCCCGCCGCGCCACCCTCGCCGCCGCGAAGGAAGACCCGATGAGCGAGACCCGCATCCTCGGCGTGCTGGGCGGCATGGGCCCGCTCGCCGGGGCCCATTTCATGACCCGGCTGACCCTGCTCACCCCCGCCGCGCGCGACCAGGACCACATCCCCGCCATCCTGTGGTCCGACCCCCGCGTCCCAGACCGCACCGAGGCCCGCTTCGGCGGCCCCGACCCGCTGCCCTGGCTCATCCGCGGCCTCCGCGGCCTCGAAGCCGCCGGAAGCGGCGCCATCGCCGTCCCCTGCAACACTGCCCATGGCTGGTTCGCTGCCATGCAGGCGGAAACCCGCCTCCCCATCCTCCACATCGTGGACGCCGCCGCCACGGAGCTCGCCCGCCTCGGCATCCGCGAAGGCCGCATCGGCGTGATGGGCACCGCCGGCACCCTCGCGATGCGCCTCTATCAGGAGCGCCTCGCCGGCCGCGGCTACGACTGCCTGATCCCCGACCCCGACGAGATGTCCACCCTCGTCACCCCCGCCATCGCCGCCGTGAAGGCCAACCGCATCGCCGAGGCCTACGCTCCCCTCGCCGACGCCGCCTCCCGCCTGACCCGCCGCGGCGCCCGCGCCATCGTGCTCGGCTGCACCGAAATCCCCCTCGGCATCGCCGCCGGCCCCGCCCTGGACCTCCCGGTCTGCGACACCATCGACGCCCTGGCCCGGACGGCGATCGCCTGGGCGCGGGCGTCTGAGTGACATAGTGCGGGCCAGGAGGGGCGCTGCCCCTCCTGGACCTCCCCGCCGGGGGGCCAGGCGCCCCCCGGACCCCGCCTGGAAGTAAAGGTCCGGGACAGGGGGAGGGGCATCACCGGGGAGCCCGTTGAACGGGCGCGCCATGCCCCTCCCCCTGTCCCGGACCTCTCCCCGCGGGGTCTGGGGGGCATCGCTTGCCCCCCAGCGGGGAGAGCCCGAGAGGGGCAGAGCCCCTCTCGGTCCCGCACTACGGCATCTCGGCCACCGCGCGCAGGACGATGCCTTCGGTCAGGATCTGCGGCAGGGTGCTGGGCTCTCCGCTGACGGGGTAGAGCAGGTAGAGCGGCACGCCTTCCCGCCCTTGCGCCCGCAGCAACGCACCGACGGCCGGGTCGCCCTGGGTCCAGTCGGCGCGGAGGTAAGCGATGTTGCGCGCCGCGAAGGCGTCGCGCACGGCGCTGGCGCGCAGGGCGACGCGCTCGTTGACCTGGCAGGTGATGCACCAGGCCGCGGTGGCGTTGACGAAGACCGGGCGGCCTTCGGCGCGCAGCGCGGCGAGCTTCGCCTCGCTGTAGCTCTCCTCGCCCGGCGCCGCCTCGGCCGGGGCGCTGACGATGCGCGGCAGCAGCGCGGCGGCGCCGATCGCCGCGACCAGGGCCGCGGCCATGCCGAGCCGTGCCCCGCCGCGCTGCTGCGCGGCGCCGTAGGCCCAGGCGGCGAAGCCCAGCAGCACGCCGCCGGCGAGCACCGCCAGCACCCCGTCGGGCCCGGCCTGCTGCGCGACCACCCAGGCGAGCCAGGCGGCGGCGCCGTACATCGGGAAGGCCAGCGCCTGGCGCAGCCTTTCCATCCACGCGCCCGGCCGCGGCAGCAGCGCGGCGAGGCCGGGCGCCACCGCCAGCGCCGCATAGGGTGCGGCGAGCCCGAGCCCGAGCGCCAGGAACACCGCCATCGCCCCCGCCGCCGGCATCGAGAGCCCCGCTCCGATCGCGGTCGCCATGAAGGGCGCGGTGCAGGGCGTGGCGACCAGCACGGCGAGCGCACCGGTGGCGAAGGATCCGAGCGGCCCGCCGCGCGCCGCCAGCCCCTGGCCGATGCCGGCGCCGCGCCCGATCGCATACACGCCCGACAGGTTCAGCCCTACCGCCAGCATCAGCCAGGCCATCGCGGCGACGAAGGCTGGGCTGGTGAATTGAAACCCCCAGCCCGCCGCGGTACCTGCCCCGCGCAGCGCGATCAGCGCACCGCCGAGCAGCGCGAAGCAGGCCAGCACGCCGATCGTGTAGGCGAGGGCATGGCCGCGCACCGTCGCCCGCGCCGCGCCCGAGAGCCGCGCCAGCGCCATCGCCTTCATCGCGAGCACCGGGAACACGCAGGGCATCAGGTTGAGCAGCAGCCCCCCGGCGAAGGCGAGCAGCGCCGCCTTCCACAGCGGCGCCCCGCCGGCGGCGCCGACCGGCGCCTCCAGGCTGAAGGCGGCGCGCTGGCCGCCCTGATCGGTGATGACCAGCACGCCGGAAAGACGCGGCGGCACCGGACCGGCCGGCGTGAGTCTGAGCGACAGCCGCCCCTCGCTCACCGTCACCGCCTGCACGGCGGCGTTCTCCAGCAGGTTCGGCGTGTCCGGAAAGAAGAACGCATCGCGGATGGCGGCGCGGCCCAGCCCCGGCCCTTCCACCACCAGCGCCCCGCCGCGCGCCGACATGCTGGCCTCGGCGCGCCACGGCGCCGGCCGCGGCGCGGCTTGCGCAGCCGCGGCGAACAGCGCCGCCTCGGCGGGATCCGGCTCCGCGGCCGCACCGACCGGCAGGTCGAGCCGGAACCGCCCTTCCTCCGGGATGCAGACATCGGCGCAGACCAGCCAGTTCGCCTCGATCTCGAGCGGCAGCCTCTCGCCCGCCGCCAAACGCGGCACGCTCACCGCGAAGGGCAGGAACACCTCGTCGCGATAGCCGAAGCTGACCAGCGGCCCATAGGGAATCCGCTCCGGCGCCGGCCAGGCGATCGGCCCGGCCTCGGCCCCCTCCGGCGCCGCCGCGCGCACCTCCGGCGCCCCGCCCGCATCGCCCGGATTGCGCCAATAGGTGTGCCAGCCCGGCGCCAGCACGATGCGCAGCCCCAGCCGCACCGGCGCCCCGGCCGCCACCTCCCGGTCGGCCGCCACCACGCTCACCGCGGCGCGCGGCGAGCGCACCGCCTCGCTCTCCACCGCGAGGGCAGGGGAGGCGGCGAGCAGGATCAGCAGCAGGGTCAGCAGCCGGCGCACGGGGCGCATACAAGGTCCGGCGGCACCGTGGCCGCAAGGGGTTCGCAAGCTTTTCGGTCCAGCCTGAAGCGCATGGCCCGCTTGATCCTGCTCATGGCGCTGCTCGCACTCCCCGCCGCCGCCCAGCCGCTCTGCGCGCCGGCGACCGAGGGCCAGCTCGCCTGCATGGCGGGCAAGCTCTGCGCCTGCCGCTTCGAGCGCGGCGGCAGCCTGACCGGCCGGCCGAGCCGCTTCGCCTGGGATTGCGGCGTGCTGCGCCCGTCCTGCCCGCCGTCGGACGCGCCGCAGCCGCCGGTCGGGCTCCCGCCGGGGCTGACCATCATCACGCCGCAAGCCCAGCCCTGGCGCTAAAAGCGCGAAGGCTGGGGGGCGGAGATGAACTCCGCCCCCCAGACCCCCCACCTCCTTTTTTTGAATACGGGGAAGCGTGACGAACTCCGGTCTCCGCCCGAGAACGCCGCGGCGCCGGAGAGTGCGGGAGGCGCCTTATCGCAGGGCGGCGCGGAAGCCCGGATTGTCCAGGGTCTGGTCCACCGCCTCGCTCATCACCCGCTGCATGATGTCGTGCAGCGCCTCGATCGAGCCGAACACGCCGGTGCTCAAGGACAGCACGCTGCCCTCCACGCGATGGACGCGGATGGTGTCGCTCCAGCGCGGCTGGCCGGCGCCGTCGCGCAGCGTCGCCACGAAGGCGGCAGTCGCCTCGCGACGCGCATACTGGTTCGCATCGAATTCGCGCACCTCGATATCGAGGAAGCCGCGCGGCGTGCTGCCCTCGGGCGCCAGCAGCCCGCGTGCGGCCAGTGCCGCCTGGAAGGCGTTGCGCACCACCTGGTCGACCGGCGCATCCGCCTCCAGCGCCTTGATGGGGTTGCCGTAGCCGCCGCGGATGGTGCCGAGCCAGCGGGGATTCTCCGCCCCGGTCTGCCGGGTCACGGTCACCTGCCCGAGCGCCACCACCGGCTGTGCCGCCGCGGCGGGTGCGGTGGCCGGCCGATAGGCCAAGGGCAGGGCGGTGTTGCCGCATCCGGCGAACAGCAGGGCCAGAAGCAGGACTGCGCGGTGCATGGCGGATCTCCCCCGAACCGGGTAACACTACGCCCTCGTTCCCATCTGCCAAGTTCCCCGCGGGGTCCGGGGGGCATCGCTTGCCCCCCGGCGGGGTGGTCCAGGAGGGGCGGAGCCCCTCCTGGCCCGCCCTTGACATTGCCGCGCCCCCGTGGCGGCTCGCCCCCCGTGCTCCCCACCGATCTCCCCGTCGCCGAGGCGCTCCCCGCGCTCACCGCCGCGCTGCGCGACGCCCCTAACGCCGTCCTCATCGCCCCCCCTGGCGCCGGCAAGACGACCCTGGTCCCGCTGGTCCTCAAGGACGAGCCCTGGGCGGCCGGCGGCAAGCTCCTCGTGCTGGAGCCGCGCCGCGTCGCCGCCCGTGCCGCGGCGCGCCGGATGGCGTCGCTCCTCGGCGAGGACCAGCCGGGCGGCACGATCGGCCTCGCCACGCGCCTCGACCGCGCCGTCTCCCCCGCCACCCGCGTCGAGGTCGTCACCGAGGGCCTGCTGGTCCGCCGCCTGCAATCCGATCCCGGCCTCGAGGGGGTCGCCGCGGTCCTGTTCGACGAGGCGCATGAGCGCAACCTCGACACCGACCTCGCCCTCGCGCTCACCCTCGACCTGCAGCGCGCGCTCCGCCCCGAGCTTCGCCTGCTCGCCATGTCCGCGACCCTGGACGGCGCCGCCTTCGCGCGCCTGATGGGCGAGGCGCCCGTCGTCGAAAGCCTCGGCCGCGCCTACCCGGTCGAGATCCGCTACCGCCCCCGCGACCTCGCCGACCCGCGCGACCTCCCCGAAACCATGGCGAGCGCCATCCGCGAGGCGCTCGCCGCCCATCCCGGCGACCTGCTCGCCTTCCTCCCCGGCTGGTCGGAGATCCGCCGCACCGCCGAGCGCCTCGGCGGCATCGCCGCCGATGTCCTCCCCCTGCACGGCGAGCTCCCCCCCGCCGAGCAGGACCGCGCCCTCGCGCCCTCGGACCGCCGCAAGGTGGTGCTCGCCACCTCCATCGCCGAAACCTCGCTCACCGTCCCCGGCGTGCGCATCGTGGTGGATGGCGGCTTCCGCCGCGCGCCGCGGCTCGATCCCGCGACCGGCCTCACCCGCCTGGTCACGCTCCGCATCGGCAAGGCGGCCGCCGAACAGCGCGCCGGCCGCGCCGGCCGCACCGCGCCCGGCCTCGCCATCCGCCTGTGGACCGAGGCGCTGCATCGCGGCCTCGCCCCCGCCGACCGGCCGGAAATCCTCGAAGCCGAGCTCTCCGGCCTCGCCCTCGACCTCGCCGCCTGGGGCGCCGAGCCTGCATCGCTCGCCTTCCTCGACCCGCCCCCCGCCGGCACCCTCGCCGCCGCGCGCGCCCTGCTCCGCGACCTCGACGCGCTCGACGCGGAAGGCCGCATCACCGGGACCGGCCGCCGCATGGCCCGCCTCGGCACCCATCCGCGCCTCGCCCGCATGCTGCTCGCCGCGGCCGATGACGGCGAGCGCGCCCTCGCCGCCGACCTGGCTGCACTGCTGGAAGAACGCGACCCGATCCGCGGCCGCGAGGCGCCCTCCGACATCCATCTCCGCCTCGACCTGCTGCATGGCGGCGACCACCCCGAGGCCGATCGCGGCGCCCTCCACCGCATCCGCCGCGCCGCCGCGCTGCACCGCCGCCGCCTCGGCGTGCACGGCAGCACGCCCCCGAGCGGCGATGCCGGCGCGTTGCTCGCCGCCGGCTTCCCTGACCGCATCGCCGCCAAGCGCGGCAGCATGGACGGCGCCTTCCGCCTCGCCGGCCTTGGCGTTGCCGGCTCCGCCGGGGGTCAAGGCGCCCGCCTCCCCGCCACCGACCCGCTCGGCAAGTCGCCGCTCCTCGCCGTCGCCGACCTCGCTCTGCAAGGCACCGAGGCGCGCATCCGCATGGCCGCGCCGCTCGACCGCGCCGTGCTGGAATCCCGCTTCCCCGAACGCCTCGTCCGCGAGGAGGGCGCGGCCTTCGACCCCCGCGCCGGCGCCGTCCTCGCCCGCCGCCGCCTGCGCTTCGGCCCCCTCGTGCTGGAAGAATCGACGCTCCCCCACGCCGACCCGCACGAGGTCGCCCTCGCCCTCGCCGACGCCGCCGCCGAGCGCTCCCTCCGCGATCTCCGCTGGACCGACGCCGCGCGCCAGCTCCAGGCCCGCATCCAGTGGATGCGCAACACCGAGGGCGAGCCCTGGCCCGATGTCTCCGACGCGACCCTCGCCGCCACGGCCCGCGACTGGCTCGCCCCGCATCTCGCCGGCCTCACCCGCCTCGCCGAGCTCGCCGCCCTCGACCTCGCCGCCATCCTCGGCGCCCTGCTCCCCTGGGAGCAGCGCAAGCGCCTCGACGCCGCGCTGCCCGCCCGCATCGAGCTCCCCGCCGGCCGCTCCGCTGCCATCGACTACGCCCGCGAGACCCCGACCCTCGAAGCCCGCGCCCAGCATCTCTTCGGCCTCGCCACCCTCCCGAAGCTCGCCGAAGGCCGCGTCCCACTGCAGGTCGCACTGCTCTCCCCCGCCGGCCGCCCGGTCGCCGTCACCGGCGACCTTGCCGGCTTCTGGTCCGGCGCCTGGGCCGAGGTCCGCAAGGAGATGCGCGGCCGCTACCCCAAGCACGCCTGGCCGGAAGATCCCGCCCGTCCCGACCGTTGAACCCGCGAGAAGGCCCGCGCACATTGCCCCGCATGATTCCCCGCCGCGCCACGCTCGACCGACGCGCCAGCCTCGCGCTGCTCGCCGGCTTCGCCCTCCTCGCCGCGACCCCCGCCGGCGCGCAGCGCGGCCTGCCCGATTTCTCCGACCTCGCCGAGCGCGTGCTGCCCGCCGTCGTCAGCATACAGGTCACCACCCGCGAGGAGGTGCAGATGCCCGCCGAGCTGCGCGGCACGCCCTATGAGCGCTTCTTCCGCGACCAGCGCCGCCGTGGCGGCCAGCAGGTGCAGAGCGCCGGCTCCGGCTTCGTCATCGACCCCGCGGGCATCATCGTCACCAACGGCCATGTCGTCGGCAACGCCACCCGCGTCGCCGTCTCCACCCGCGACGGCACCGAATACACCGCCCGCGTCATCGGCAGCGACGACCTCACCGACCTCGCCCTGCTGCGCATCGAGCCGCGCCAGCCGCTCGCCGCGGTCGGCTTCGGCAGCTCCGCGGCGCTGCGCGTCGGCCAATGGGTGATGGCGGCGGGCAATCCCTTCGGCCTCGGCGGCTCGGTCACCTCCGGCATCGTCTCCGCACTCGGCCGCGACATCCGCGTCGGGCCCTTCGACGACTTCATCCAGACCGACGCGCCGATCAACCCGGGCAATTCCGGCGGCCCGCTGTTCAACCTCGCCGGCGAGGTGATCGGCATCAACACCGCGATCTACTCGCCCTCCGGCGCCTCCGCGGGCATCGGCTTCGCGCTGCCCTCCGACCTCGCCCGCCCGGTGATCGAGCAGCTCCAGCGCGGGGGCAAGGTGGAACGCGGCTGGCTCGGCGTCTCGGTGCAGGACGTCGGCGAGGGCCACGCCGAGCGCCGCGGCGCCCTGGTCATGGGGGTCGAGCGCAACAGCCCCGCCGCCCGCGCCGGGCTGCGCCAGGGCGACATCGTCACCGCCCTCGACGGCGAGAAGGTCGAGACCTCCCGCGCCCTGGTCCGCGGCGTCGCCATGCTGCCCCCCGGCCAGACCGTGCGCCTGACCTTGACGCGGGGGGGAAGGCAGCAGGAGATCGCGGTGCAGATCGGCCGGCGGCCGAACCAGAGCTGACCACCGGGACCGGCCATCGGGCGCCCACAACCCGCCGGGGCGGAGACGAGAATGCGGATCTTGCTGGTCGAGGACGACGCCGAAGTCGCCCGTTTCGTGCGCAAGGGCCTCCAGGAGGCCGGCCACACCGTGGAGCACGCCGCCAATGGCCGCGACGGCCTCTTCCTCGCCGCCTCCGAGCAATTCGACATGCTGGTGCTCGACCGCATGCTGCCCGGCGGGGTGGACGGCGTGCGCCTGGTGGAGACCCTGCGCACCCAGGGCAACAAGACCCCCGTCCTGTTCCTCTCCGCCCTCTCCGCCGTCGACGAGCGGGTGAAGGGCCTCAAGGCCGGCGGCGACGACTATCTCGTGAAGCCCTTCGCCTTCGCCGAGCTCCTCGCCCGCGTCGAGGCGCTCGGCCGCCGCCCCACCATGGACGCGCCGGCGACCAAGCTGCGCATCGCCGATCTCGAGATGGACCTGCTCTCGCGCACCGTGACCCGCGCCGGCAAGCGCATCGACGTGCAGCCGCGCGAGTTCCGCCTGCTCGAGCACCTGATGCGCCATGTCGGCCAGGTGGTGACGCGCACCATGCTGCTCGAGAAGGTGTGGGACTACCATTTCGACCCGCAGACCAACGTCATCGACGTCCATGTCTCGCGGCTGCGCCAGAAGCTCGACAAGGGCTTCGACAAGCCGCTGATCCACACGGTGCGCAACGCGGGCTACATGATCCGCGCCGAGCCCTGAGGCCGGGGGCGCGCGGCCGATGTCGCCCTTGGACACCGCCGGCCTGCCCGCGCCGCGCCCGCTCGGCGCCTGGGCCTCGCTCACCCGCCTCACCCGCAGCGCCGGCTTCCGCTTCGCCCTGCTGTTCGCGGCGATCTTCGTCGCCGCCGCGCTCGGCTTCTCCGCCGTGCTGTGGTGGGGCACCGCCGGCGCGCTCGACCGCCAGACCGACGCCGCGGTGCGCGCCGACGCCCTCGCCCTGGTCGAGCGCTGGCGCGAGGCCGGCCCCGCAGCCCTCGCCGAAGCCATCGAGGAACGCATCGCCTCGGATTTCGAGAACCACTCGCTCTACCTCCTCGTCGGTCCCTCGGGCCGCCGCATCGCCGGCAATCTCGACCGCTGGCCGACCGCCGCCGATTCGCCCGGCGCCTGGTCCAACGAGACCGTGGTGCGCGAGGGCAACCGCGCCGAGGCACGGCTGCACGATGTCGACCTCGCCTCCGGCTACCGGCTGCTGGTCGGGCGCGACATCGACGAGAAGCTGCGCCTGCGCGACCTCATCGCCGAAGGCCTGCTGTGGTCGATCGGCGCAGCGGGGGCGTTCGCGATCGCCGGCGCCTGGCTGCTGCGCCACGCCCTCGAATCACGCCTGCGCCCGGCCTACGCCACCGCCGCGCAGATCGCCGAGGGCGACCTCTCCCACCGCGTCCCGCTCTCCGGCCGCGGCGACGAATTCGATCGCCTCGGCGACAGCATGAACGACATGCTCGACCGCATCGACCGGCTGATGGAAGGCGTGCGCGGCGTCTCCGACGCCATCGCGCACGACCTCCGCACGCCGATCGCGCGCGCCCGCGCCAAGCTCGAGGACGCCCTCGCCAGCGCCCCCGACGAAGCCGCGCTGCGCGCCGCCGTCGAGCAGGGCATCGCCGATCTCGACGGCATCACCCGCGTCTTCCAGGCGCTGCTGCGCATCGCCGAGGCGGAAGCGGGCGCGCGCCGCGCCGCCTTCGCCCCGCTCGACCTCGCCGCCCTGCTCGCCGACGCCGCCGAGCTCTACGGCGCCGCCGCCGAGGCGCGCGGCCAGACGCTGGAAACCGCGCTGCCGCCGCGGCTCGACATCGCCGGCGACCGCGACCTGCTGCTCCAGGCGGTCGCCAACCTGCTCGACAACGCGGTGAAATTCGCCCCCGCCGGCGGCACCGTGCGCCTCGCCGCACGCCCCTGGCTGCGCGGCGCGGAAATCACCGTGGAGGACGACGGCCCCGGCCTCTCCCCCGCCGACCGCGCCCGCGCCGGCGAACGCTTCTTCCGCGCAGACACCGCCCGCACCACCCCCGGCTCCGGCCTCGGCCTCTCCCTCGTGCAGGCCGTCGCCCACCTCCATGGCGGCGAGCTCGCCCTCGCCGACGCCAAACCAGGCGCCGATCCGCCGGGCCTCAAGGTCATCCTCCGCATCGGCCATGCATGACCGAGCTGTCATCCGCCGCTCACCGAAGGGCGAGCCTGGGCATGGCATAGTCGCGCCATGCGAGGGTTGCTTTCCGCCATGGCCGTGCTCGCCCTCTCCGCGGGCGCACAAGGCGGCAACGACACCAGCGCGCGGGTCATCACCGATACCGCGGAATACTGCGGCACCCTGGCGACCCGGCTCGCCGCACTCCCCGGCTCCCACCGCGAACCCGCCCTCAGCCTGGCGAACGACGGCATGCGCCTGTGCGGCAACGGCCACATCCGCACCGGCGTCGCCAAGCTCCGCCGCGCCCTGCGGGCGGCGCAGGCGCAGGCGCAGTGACCTCATAGTGCGGGCCAGGAGGGGCTCTGCCCCTCCTGGACCTCCCCGCCGGGGGGCAAGCGATGCCCCCCGGACCCCGCGGGCAATGGGACAGGTCCGGGGAAGGGGGAGGGGCCGAACCGGCGCGCCGCTTCCACCGTTGCGCCATGCCCCTCCCCCTTCCCCGGACCTCTCATCGCGGGGTCTGGGGGGCACGGCTGCCCCCCAGCGGGGAGAGCCCGAGAGGGGCGGCGCCCCTCTCGGTCCCGCACTGCGGCCATGAGCCCCGCCCTCGCCGCCGCGGCCGCGACCTGTTCCGGGATCGGGCTGGCGCGCTTCGCCTATGTCCCGCTCTTCCCGGCGATGGTCGCGGCCGGCTGGGTGGATGGCGGCGAGGCGGGGCTGCTCGGCGCGGTCAATCTCACCGGCTACCTGCTGGGAGTGGCGGGAGGGCCGATCCTGGGGCGTCGGCTCGGCGTGCCGCGCGCGCTCGATCTCGGCATGGTGCTGGTGGCCATGTCCTTCCTTGCCTGCGGCTGGAATGGCGGGGTGGCGTGGCTCGCCCTCTGGCGCGGCCTGGCGGGAGTGGCGGGGGGTGTCCTGATGGCCTTGGCCGGGCCCGCCGTGCAGGCGGTGGTGGCGCCGCGCCGGCGGGGGCTGGCCGGCGGCATCGTCATCGGCGGCGTCGGCAGCGGGGTTATCCTGGCCTCGCTGCTGGTGCCGGTGCTGCTCGGGCGGGGCGTCGCGGCGGCCTGGCTCGGCCTGGCGGTGCTGGTGCTCGCCCTGCTGCTCTTCGCGCATCCGCGCTGGCCGGACCCGCCGCGCATCCCCTCGGCGGCGACGGGCGGGCCGGCGCCGCGGGCCTGGCTGCTCGTGTTCGCCTATGCGCTCTCCGGCGCCGGGCTGGTGCCGCCCATGGTCTATCTCGCCGATCTCGCGGTGCGCGGGCACGGCCTGGGCGTCGCGGCGGGCGCCGCGATGTGGCTGCTGTTCGGCCTGGGGGGCATCGCCGGCACGCTCACCGGCGGGCTGGCAGTGGACCGGCTGGGCGGGCGGCGCGGCATGGTGCTGTGGCTGGCGGCCCAGCTTGCCGCGCTGGTGCTGACCACCATCCCCCATGTCGCCGCCCTGGTGATCGGCGCGCCGCTGGCCGGCTTCGCCGCCCTCGGCGTGACCGCTGTGGCGCTGGGTGCGGCGCGCGAGCGGGCCGGCGCGCGCGCCGCGGTGGTCTGGGTCCGGGTGACGGCCGGCTTCGCGGTGGCGCAGGCGATCACCGGCTTCGCCCTGGCCGCCCTCTTCGCCGCCACCGGGGAATCCCACATCGCCGTCTTCGGCGCCGGCGTGGCGCTCTCCGCGGCCGCGCTCACGCTGGCCCTCGCCGACCGCCGGTGATATTGCCGATCTCAACCGAAAGTAGCAGCCCCCCGGCCCTGGACGGCGCGCCGCCCGGGCGGTAGCAGCGCCGGCCCTCGCCTTGGCCGTGGCCGCAACATGGCGCCCGCCGCCCTTCGCCGGCCGCTTTTCCACAGCATTTTTGTCACCGGCGGCATCCAGAACTTGTATGCCGGATGCCGGCTGCACTACCGTATCTTGTAGTCCGGCGGGGGACAGGGGACATCATGGACTGGACGCAGGAAGCGATCGATCGGCTCCGCGCGCTGTGGGCGGAGGGGCTCTCCACGGCCGAGATCGGCCGGCGCATGGGCGTCTCGAAGAATGCGGTCGTTGGCAAGGCGCACCGGCTCAACCTGCCGCCGCGCCCGAGCCCGATCCGCCGCGAGGCGACGCCGCGCACGACGACGCCGCGGCCGGCGCGCACCGCAGCGCCGCGGCCCGCCCCGGCGCCACGCCCGGCGGCCCTGATGGCGCCGCGCCCGCCCGCCATGGCGGCGCCGCGCCCGCCCCAGACCGCCGTGGTGCGCCCCTTCCCGAGCGGCGCCCCGCGCGCCTTCGGCACCCGCGCCTGCTGCTGGCCGCTCGGCGAGCCCGGCACCGCGGAGTTCCGCTTCTGCGGCTGCGAGGCCATCCCGGGCAAGCCTTACTGCCCGGACCACGCGGCGCTCGCCTATGTGAAGCCGCGCGACCGCCGCGAGGACGCGGCCTAAGGTAAGGACCGGGGAGGGAGATGAACTCCCTCCCCGGACCCCTCCCTCCTTTTTTTGACTCTTGGCGCCAAGCGGCTTCCGCACTCTCAGGCGCCGCAGCGTTGTCGGGTTGAGAACGGAGCTCTCTTCGGGTCGCGGCACTGCCGCGACGTGAACTCCGCCCCCCGGCTCTTTTAGCGCAACGCCCTCCCGCACCGCCGCAGGCGCGTGTAAGCGCATGGCATGAACACGCGCCTTGCCGGGGTGGCGCTGCAGTTGGCGGCGCTCGCCGTCTTCGTCGCCATGGACACCCTCGTGAAGCTGCTCACCGCGCGCTACGCGGTGCCGCAGCTCATGTGGGCGCGCTTCCTGTTCGGCGCCCTCGCGGTCGCCCTCGTCATGCGCCTGGCGACCGGCAGCCTGCCCTGGCGCTCCCGCGCGCCCCTCCTGCAGACGCTGCGCAGCCTCACCCTGGCGGCGGCGAATTTCTCCTTCTCCACCGCGCTCGCCCACATCCCGCTCGCCGACGCCACCGCGGTGGGCTTCGTCTCGCCGCTCTTCGCCGTCGCCCTCGCCGCGCTCTGGCTGCGCGAGCGGGTCGCGCCGCGCCGCTGGGCCGGCGTGGCGACCGGCCTGCTCGGCGTCATCGTCCTGTTCCGCCCGCCCTTCCTCTTCGCCGGCGAGCCGGTGCACTGGGCAACCTTCCTGCCGCTGATCACCGCCGCCCTCTTCGCCCTCTACCAGATCCTCACCCGCAAGCTCGCGGCACTCGACGACCCGCGCACCACCATCCTGCACACGAGCCTCGCCGCCACCCTCGCCACCAGCGCCACGCTGCCGCTCAGCTGGATCACGCCGCCGGCCGCCGACTGGGCGCTGCTCGTCCTGCTCGGCCTGCTCGGCGGCGGCGGCCACGGCCTGCTCGTGCTCGCCTATGCCCGCGCCCCCGCCAGCCTGCTCGCGCCGATGTCCTACACCCAGATGATCTGGGCCGCCCTCGCCTCCATGCTGGTCTTCGCCGACATGCCCGACCTCGTCGCGATCATCGGCATGGTGGTCATCGCCGCCGGCGGCATCCTCGTTGCCCTGCCGGACGATACCGCCCGAACCACGCGGCTTGCGCGGCGCGACAGGGTGGATTAGCCCTCCCCGCTTCGGAGACGCCATGACAGGGATCGAACGCGCCAGAGGGGCTGAGGAACGCGGGCACGCCCGCGTCGCCCTCGACGCCGAGGCGGTGCGCGACGCCTATCGCCGCTGGGCCGGCGTCTACGACGCCGTGTTCGGCGGCGTCTCCGCCTTCGGCCGCAAGCGCGCCGTCGCCGCGGTCAACCGCCTGAGCGGGCCCCGCGTGCTCGAGGTCGGCGTCGGCACCGGCCTCGCCCTGCCGCTCTACCGCCGCCGCTTCCAACTCGTCGGCATCGACCTCTCGCGCGAGATGCTCGACCACGCCCGCGAGCGCGTGCGCAAGGACCGCCTCCACCACGTCCGCGCCCTGCTCGAGATGGACGCCGAGAACATGGCCTTCGCCGATGCGAGCTTCGACATTGCCGTAGCCATGTTCACCGCGAGCGTGGTGCCCGACGCCCGCCGCCTGTTCGCCGAGATGTCGCGCGTGGTGCGCCCCGGCGGCCACCTGCTCTTCGTCAACCACTTCGCCGCCGAAGCCGGCCCGCGCTGGTGGATCGAACGCGCCATGGCGCCACTCTCCCGCCGCCTCGGCTGGCACCCAGACTTCGCCCTTTGCGACCTGCTCGACGGCAAGGCCCGCGTCGAATCCCTCGAATCCTGCCCCCCCGCCGGCCTCTTCACCCTCGTCCAGCTCCGCAACCCCGACGCCGCCACCCAGGTCTCTCGCGCAGCCGCGTGAAGTTCTGCGCGACCGGGTGCGGGCCAGGAGGGGCGCTGCCCCTCCTGGACCTCCCCGCCGGGGGGCCAGGCGCCCCCCGGACCCCGCCTGGAAGTAAAGGTCCGGGGAAGGGGGAGGGGCCTCACCGGCGCGCCGGTTGAACCGCCACGCCATGCCCCTCCCCCTTCCCCGGACCTCTCCTCGCGGGGTCTGGGGGGCATCGCTTGCCCCCCAGCGGGGAGAGCCCGAGAGGGGCAGAGCCCCTCTCGGTCCCGCCACCCGGTTGCGCAGACCTGCGCTGGCAGCGAGAGTGCCTGGAGGCGGCAGTGCGAGGCGGCGATGCGGGCGCGGGCGAGGATTGGCGAGGACCAGGTGGTCGAGTTGGCGGAGATGTTCCGCCTGATGAGCGACCCGACTCGCCTGCGCATCATTCTCGCCTGTCTGGATGCGCCGGCTTCGGTTGGGGAGATGGCGGAGCGCCTGGGCATCTCCGCCTCGCTGGTCTCGCATCACCTAAGGCTGTTGCGTGCGGCGCGGCTGTTGCAGGCGGACCGGCGCGGCCGGCAGGTCTTCTATGTCGTGGGCGACGAGCACATCCGATCCATGCTGACGGACATGGTCGATCATGTCGCCGAGGGTGATGCCGAGGTGGAGGGGCCGGCGGCCTCCTAGGGCTCCCGCACTCTCAGGCGCCGCAGCGTTGTCGGGCTGAGAGCGGAGCTACCCACGCTTCCCCGTAGTCAAAAAAAGGAGGTGGGGGGTCTGGGGGGCGGAGTTCTCTCCGCCCCCCAGTCTTCCTCTAACGCGTACACCGCGGATGGTAACGCTCCAGGAGGGCCTTGCGTCAGCTCATTGCGCGCCCCTCACTTGTGCAGTGCGGGGGGTGGCGATTATGGTCCGCCCGCGCCGAGCGGCGCCATCGTGACGCGGATTTGGGGCGGCGCGGTTTTCGCGCGCGGAACGGGACACGGAATGCGGCTTTCCAGCGTGTGGCATGTTGGGCTCCGGCGGTTCGCGGCGGGCCTGTTTCTGGCGTGCGCCGGCTTCGGTGTGGCCCTGGCGCAGGGTTCCGGCGGCATCGTCGGCGAGCAGCCCGCCCGCGGCCTCGGCGTCCCCGCCCCGTGGGGCATCGGCCTGCAGCCTGCCGGCGGCGTGGTGAAGGAGCGTATCCACGATTTCAACACGCTCGTGCTGTGGATCATCATCGTCATCACGGCCTTCGTCATGGCGCTGCTCGGCTATGCGATGTGGCGCTTCCATGAATCGCGCAACAAGACCCCGTCCATGGTCAGCCACAACACCGTGCTCGAGGTGGCGTGGACGGTGGTGCCGGTGCTGATCCTGGTGGTGATCGCGATCCCGTCCTTCCGGCTGATCTACTATGAGGACCGGGCGGTGGATGCGGGCCTCACGATCAATGTGCAGGGCCGCCAGTGGTACTGGCATTATGCCTATCCGGACCACGGTGATCTCGCCTTCGACAGCTATCCGGTGCAGGACGACCAGCTCCAGCCGGGCCAGCTTCGCAACCTCGCGGTGGACAACCCGTTGGTGATCCCGGTCGGCACCAATGTGCGCGTGATCACGACGGGGCAGGACGTGATCCACTCCTTCTTCGTGCCCTCGCTCGGCATCCAGAAATACACCATCCCCGGCCGCTCGCTGGAGACCTGGATGCGCGCCGACCGCCCCGGCGACTACTACGGCCAGTGCAACCAGATCTGCGGCCGGAACCACTGGTTCATGCCGATCATGGTGCGCGCGGTGCCGCAGGCCGAATTCGAGGCCTGGCTGCGCGATGCGCGCACGCGTTTCGCCGGCGAGGACGCGCAGCAGCCGAGGCAGGCCGCCGCCGCCGCCGAGGAAGCGGCCGGCGACACCGTCCATATCGCGGAGGCGCGCCGCTGAGGCGGCGCAGCGGAAGGAAGAGCAAGATGGCAACCGCAGCCCACGCCCCCGACGCGCACGCCCCCGACGCGCACGGCCACGATGCGCATGGCCACGATGCGCATGGCCACCATGACGACCACAAGCCCGGCTTCCTCGTGCGCTGGCTGTTCTCCACCAACCACAAGGACATCGGCACCCTCTATATCGGGTTCGCGATCTTCGCCGCGATCATCGGCGTCGGCCTGTCCTTCCTGATGCGGCTCGAGCTGCAGGAACCCGGCCTGCAGATCTTCGCCGACGGGCAGATGTGGAACGCCTTCGTCTCGGCCCATGGGCTGATCATGGTGTTCTTCGTCATCATGCCGGCGCTGATCGGCGGCTTCGGCAACTGGTTCGTGCCGATCATGATCGGGGCGCCGGACATGGCGTTCCCGCGCATGAACAACATCAGCTTCTGGCTGCTGGTGCCGGCCTTCCTGCTGCTCACCGCCTCGATGTTCGTGGGCGCCGGCGCCGGCGCCGGCTGGACCATCTACCCGCCGCTGTCCTCCGACCAGTACCAGACCGGCCCCTCGATGGACCTCGCGCTGTTCGCGCTGCACCTCGCGGGCGCGAGCTCGATCATGGGCGCGGCGAACTTCATCACCACGATCTTCAACATGCGCGCCCCCGGCATGACGCTGCACAAGATGCCGCTCTTCGTGTGGTCGATGCTGGTCACCGCCTTCCTGCTGCTGCTCGCGGTGCCGGTGCTGGCGGGCGCCATCACCATGCTGATCACCGACCGCAACTTCGGCACCGCCTTCTTCAAGCCGGACGGCGGCGGCGACCCGGTGCTGTTCCAGCACCTGTTCTGGTTCTTCGGCCACCCCGAAGTCTACATCATGATCCTGCCGGGCTTCGGCATCATCAGCCACGTGGTCTCGACCTTCAGCCGCAAGCCGGTGTTCGGCTATCTCGGCATGGCCTACGCCATGGTGGCGATCGGCTTCGTCGGCTTCGTGGTGTGGGCGCACCACATGTTCACCTCGGGCATCGACGTGGACACCCGCGCCTACTTCATGGCGGCGACCATGGTCATCGCCGTGCCCACCGGCATCAAGATCTTCTCGTGGATCGCGACGATGTGGGGCGGCTCGCTCGATCTCCGCACGCCGATGCTTTGGGCGATCGGCTTCATCTTCCTCTTCACCGTGGGCGGCGTCACCGGCGTGAAGCTCGCCAACGCCTCGGTCGACGTGGTGCTGCACAACACCTACTACGTGGTCGGCCACTTCCACTACGTGCTGAGCCTCGGCGCCGTGTTCTCGATCTTCGCCGGCTTCTACTACTGGATCGGCAAGATGACCGGCCGCCAGTACCCGGAATTCTGGGGCAAGGTGCATTTCTGGATGACCTTCATCGGGGTGAACCTGACCTTCTTCCCGATGCACTTCCTGGGCGCCCAGGGCATGCCGCGGCGCTACCCGGACTATCCGGACGCCTTCTGGGGCTGGAACCTGGTGGCCTCGATCGGCGCCTACATCTCGGTCGCCAGTTTCATCGTGTTCTTCTACGTGATGTGGCGTACCTTCCGGTCCGGCGAGCGTGTCGCCGAGAACCCGTGGGGCGCCGGCGCCACGACCCTGGAATGGCAGGTGTCCTCCCCGCCGCCCTTCCACACCTTCGAGGAGCTGCCGCGCGTGCGCTGAGGCGCGCGGCGTGACGAGGCGCCGATGAGCGACGTCGCTAGACGGGGGGGCGGCAGCGCCCCCCTTCCGCTTTCGCCCGAGGCCGACATCTCCGAGGTGCGCGACTGGATCGCGCTGCTCAAGCCGCGCGTCATGTCGCTCGTCGTCTTCACCGGCCTGGTCGGGCTGCTGGTGGCGCCCGGCCACCTCAACCCGGTGCTGGCGGCGACCGCGGTGCTGGCGATCGCGATCGGCGCCGGCGCGGCGGGCGCCATCAACATGTGGTACGACCGCGACATCGACGCGCTGATGCGCCGCACCCGCTCGCGCCCGATCCCCGCCGGCCGCATCAAGCCCGAAGCCGCGCTCGGCTTCGGCATCGCGCTCTCCGTCGGCGCGGTCACGGTGATGGCGCTCGCGACCAACTGGGTCGCCGGCGGCGTGCTGGCGCTCTCGATCGCCTTCTACGTGTTCGTCTACACCATGTGGCTGAAGCGGCGCACGCCGCAGAACATCGTCATCGGCGGCGCCGCCGGCGCCTTCCCGCCGGTGATCGGCTGGGCCGCGGTGACCGGCGACGTCACCCTGGTGCCGCTCGTCCTCTTCGCCATCGTCTTCTTCTGGACGCCGCCGCATTTCTGGGCGCTCGCGCTCTGGGCGCATGGCGACTACGCGCGGGCGGGCGTGCCCATGCTTCCCGTGGTCTCCGGCGCGCGCGAGACACGCCGGCAGATCGCGCTCTACACGATGCTGCTGGCGCCGCTCGGCCTCGCCCCCTGGGCGATCGGCTTCGCCGGCCCCGCCTACGCCGCCGCCGCGGCGCTGCTCGGCCTCGGCTTCCTCTGGTGCGCGCTGCGCGTCTGGCGCGACCGGCAGGACGAGACCGGCCGCAGCCTGACCGCCGACGCGCCGGCGCGCCGCGCCTTCGCCTACTCCATCCTCTACCTCTTCGCGCTATTCGCCGCGCTGGCGCTGGACCGGCTGCTGCTGGCATGACCGAGGAGGACCGCGCCTCCTTCGAGAAACGCCGCCGCGCGCGGAACGTCGCGCTGCTGGTGGCGCTGCTCGCGCTGGTGGTGCTGTTCTACCTCATCAGCATGGCGCGGCTGATGCGGGGGTGATGAAGATTGGGGGGCGGAGTGAACTCCGCCCCCCAAACCCCCCACCTCCTTTTCTTGGCTACTTGGCGCTCGTGGCTTCCGCAGTCCGGGCGACGCAGCGTTGTCGCGTGGAGAACGGAGCGCCGGGCATCTCCCGGAGGTTTCCGAGCCTCGCGTCCTGGGCTATGCTCCGCGCTGCTGGCGATGTCCGCGTAGCTCAGCAGGATAGAGCACAGGATTCCTAAGTGACGATTGGGCGTTGCGCCGGGAAACCGCGCAGCGGATCCGCTCAAAGTCGGGGAACGCTACGGCGGGCTTCCGCCTTGCCGATCCCGAGCCAAGCCCGGCGTCAGCCGGGAAGGTGTAGAGACTGGACGGGCGGCACCTACAGGCTTCGGCCCAAGGTGAAGGGACAGTCCAGACCACGAACGCCCTGGCAGGGGCGGCGGCGAAAGCCGAAGTGGGATGAATCCTGGGGTCGTGGGTTCGAATCCCGCCGCGGACGCCAGCTATCGCTCCCCGCGCAGCGCGGCGATCGCCCGCTCATAGGGAGGCCGGCCGAACACCGCCGACCCGGCGACCAGCACCGAGGCGCCCGCCTCGATGACGAGCGGCGCGGTTTCCGGCGCGATGCCGCCATCCACCTCGATGCGGATGTCGCGGTCGCCGATCATGCGCCGCAGGCTCCGGATCTTCTCCAGCATCGCCGGCAGGAAGGCCTGGCCGCCGAAGCCCGGGTTCACCGTCATCACCAGCACGAGATCCACCTTGTCCAGCACGTAGGCGACGGCGCTTTCCGGCGTCGCCGGATTGAGCGCGACCCCCGCCGCCTTGCCGAGCGCGCGGATCGCGCCCAGCGTGCGGTCGAGATGCGTGGCGGCTTCCGCATGCACGATGATCCGGTCCGCGCCGGCCTTCGCGTAAGCCTCCAGATACGGATCCACAGGCGCGATCATCAGATGCACATCGAAGCATTTCGGGCTGTGCGGCCGCAGCGCGCGCACCACCTCCGGCCCGAAGGTCAGGTTCGGCACGAAATGCCCGTCCATCACGTCGAGATGGATCCAGTCCGCTCCCGCCGCGTCCACCGCGCGCAACTCCTCCCCCAGCCGCGCGAAATCGGCCGAGAGGATGGAGGGCGCGATCAGCACCTCGCGCATCACCCTGCCTCCGCCGCCAGCACGCGGCTCGCGAGGATCTCCGGCGGCTCGAGGGTCGAGAGATCCTCCGCCGTCAGCGCCCGTCCGCGCGTCTCGAACAACCGCACCGCGTGGCGCAGCCGCGCGCGGTCCAGCGCATTGCGCACCGAGCGCGCATTGGCGAAATTCGGCTGGCGCATGCGCGCCCCGAGATAGCGCGCGAAGGCGTCCCGCCCTGCGGCGCTGAACCGGTAGCCCTGCTCTGCCAGCATCGCCTGCGCGATCGCCATCAGCTCCTCCGCGGCGTAGTCCGGAAACTCGATGTGATGCGCGATGCGCGAGCGGAACCCCGGATTGGAGGCGAAGAAACGCTCCATCCGGTCCGCATAGCCGGCGAGGATCACCACCAGGTCTTCGCGCCGGTTCTCCATCACCTGCAGCAGGATCTCGATCGATTCCTGCCCGTAGTCGCGCTCGTTCTCCGGCCGGTGCAGGTAGTAGGCCTCGTCGATGAACAGCACGCCGCCCATGGCGCGCTTCAGGATCTCCTTGGTCTTCGGCGCGGTGTGGCCGATATACTGCCCGACCAGGTCGTCGCGCGTGACCGACACCAGATGGCCGGAGCGGATATAGCCGAGCCGGTGCAGGATCTCCGCCATGCGCAGCGCGACGGTGGTCTTGCCGGTGCCGGGATTGCCGGTGAAGGACATGTGCAGCGTCGGCGCGCGGCTGGTGAGGCCGAGCCCCCCGCGGAGCCGGTCCACCAGCAAGAGCGCGGCGATCTCGCGGATGCGCGCCTTCACCGGCCGCAGCCCGACCAGATCGCGGTCGAGCTGCGCCAGGACCTCGCCGAGCCCCGATTCCTCGAAGCTGCGGGCGAGATCCACCGCCGCCGGCGCCTTCATCGCGACGCTCATGGCGCTCAGTACCGCTCGCCCATCGGCCGCGAAGCGGCGGCGTAGGGGCGCAGCGTGTAGCGCACCACGCGTCCTTCGGCCTCGCTGCGGTCGAGGAAGAAGCCCGGCTCCTCCGGCGGCCGATGCACCAGGAAGGAAAGCCGCAGCGATTCCCAGCCATGCCGCGCATCGAAGGCGGAGATCCGGATGTAGCAATTGCCGAACACCTTGCGGCATTCCGCGATCTCGTGCATCGCGCCTGCGGCGTCGCGCAGCTCGAACATCGGCAGGCCCCACATCTCCCAATAGGTGTTCCGGGGATGCGGATCGTCCGTGTACTCGACATTCACCGCCCAGCCCTGCGCGAGGCAGTAGGCGATCTGCGCGCGGACCTGCTCATCCGTCAGGTCGGGCAGGAAGCTGAAGGTGCCTTGGGTCAGTCGCATCGCGGCGCTCCTGTCACACGGGCGTGGCGGTGGGAACGAAATCGGGCGTGTCGGTCGAGGCGTAGTCGAAGGTCACGTCCTTCCAGACCTCGAGCGCCTGCGCGAGCGGCTGGCAGTGCCGCGCCGCGCGTTCCAGGATCTGCGGGCCTTCCTTGACGATGTCGCGCCCCTCGTTGCGCGCCAGCACCATGGCTTCCAGCGCCACGCGGTTCGCCGCAGCACCCGCGGCGATGCCCATCGGATGGCCGATGGTGCCGCCGCCGAATTGCAGCACGACATCCTCGCCGAGCAGATCGAGCAGCAGATGCATCTGCCCGGCATGGATGCCGCCCGAGGCGACCGGCATCATCCTGCGCAGGCTCGCCCAGTCCTGGTCGAAGAACAGCCCGTGCTCCAGCCGCATCGGGTTGCGGTCCTCGCGGCACACATCGTAGTAGCCGCGCGTCGTGTTGGGGTCGCCCTCCAGCTTGCCCACCACCGTGCCGGCATGGATGTGGTCCACGCCGGCGAGCCGCATCCACTTGGCGATGACGCGGAAGGAGACGCCATGGCTCTTCTGCCGCGTATAGGTTGAATGCCCCGCGCGGTGCAGATGCAGGACCATGTCGTTGCGCCGCGCCCATTTCGCCATGGACTGGATGGCGGTGTAGCCGATGACGAGGTCGATCATGACGATCACCGAGCCGAGCGACTTCGCGAACTCGGCGCGCTCGTACATCTCCTCCATGGTGCCGGCGGAGACGTTGAGGTAGGTGCCCTTCACCTCGCCGGTCATCGCCTCGGCGCGCTTCACCGCCTCCATGCAGTAGAGGAAGCGGTCGCGCCAATGCATGAAGGGCTGGCTGTTGATGTTCTCGTCGTCTTTGGTGAAGTCGAGCCCGCCCTTCAGCGCCTCGTACACCACGCGCCCGTAGTTGCGGCCGGAGAGGCCGAGCTTCGGCTTCACCGTCGCGCCCAGCAGAGGGCGGCCGAATTTGTCCAGCCGCTCGCGCTCCACGACGATCCCGGTCGCCGGCCCGTCGAAGGTTTTGACGTAGGCGACGGGCAGCCGCATGTCCTCCAGCCGCAGCGCCTTCAGCGGCTTGAAGCCGAAGACGTTGCCGATGATCGACGCCGACAGGTTGACGATGGACCCCGGCTCGAACAGGTCGAGATCATAGGCGATGTACGCAAAATACTGCCCGGCCTGTCCCGGCACCGGATCGACGCGGTAGCACTTGGCGCGGTACTTCTCGCAGGCGGTCAGGCGGTCGGTCCACACGACGGTCCATGTCGCAGTGGAGCTTTCGCCCGCAACGGCCGCCGCCGCTTCCTCCGGGTCCACGCCATCCTGCGGCGTGATGCGGAAGCAGCAGAGAATGTCGGTGTCCTTGGGCTGGTAGTCGAGGTCAAAATAGCCCATGTCCTTGTACTGCATCACGCCCGCCTTGTAGCGGTCGGACGCGGCGCGGGCGGCGGTCAGCGAAGCCATCTCTTTCTCCTCTGCGCGATGAATCAAGCGGCCCGGGCCCGCGGTGGCGCGCCGCGGTAGCGGCGCGCCATCTCGGCCAGCGGCAGCGGGCGGATGCGCGGCGCCTGGCCGGCGGTGCCGAATTCCTCGAAGCGCTCGGCGCACAGCGCCTCCAGCGCCGCCATGGCGGGCTTGAGGAAGGCGCGCGGGTCGAACTCGCCGCGGCGCTGCTGCGCCACCTTGCGGATCTCGCCCGCCATGGCCAGGCGGCAATCGGTGTCGATGTTGATCTTGCGCACGCCATGCGCGATGCCCTGGCGGATTTCTGGCACCGGCACGCCCCAGGTCTGCGGCATCTCGCCGCCATGCGCGTTGAACACGTCCTGCAATTCCTGCGGCACCGAGGACGAGCCGTGCATCACGAGATGCGTCTCCGGCAGCGCGGCATGGATCGCGCGCAGCCGGTCCATCGCCAGGATGTCGCCGGTCGGCGCCCGCTTGAACTTGTACGCCCCGTGGCTGGTGCCGATCGCCACGGCCAGCGCATCCACCCCGGTGCGGGCGACGAAGTCGCGCGCCTGCTCCGGGTCGGTCAGCAGCTGCTCGCGCGAGAGCGCAGCCGTCGCGCCATGCCCGTCCTCGGCCTCGCCATGCCCGGTCTCGAGCGAGCCGAGGCAGCCGAGCTCGCCTTCCACCGAGACGCCGACCGCATGGGCAAGCTCCACCACACGCGCGGTGACGGCGAGGTTGTACGCGTAGCTCGCCGGCGTCTTGCCGTCCTCCTCCAGCGATCCGTCCATCATCACGCTGGTGAAGCCGTGCTGGATCGCCGAGAGGCACGTCGCGGCACGATCGCCATGGTCGAGATGCAGGCACACCGGGATTTCCGGATGCGTCTCCACCGCCGCCTCCACCATGCGTCGCAGCATGATGTCGCCGGCATAGGATCGCGCGCCGCGGCTCGCCTGCAGGATCACCGGCGCGGCGCAGCGCGAGGCGGCGCGCATGATCGCCAGCAGCTGCTCCATGTTGTTGATGTTGAAGGCCGGCACGCCGTAGGCGTGCTCGGCGGCATGGTCGAGCAGCTGGCGCAGCGTGACGAAGGCCATGGTTCCTCTCCTCAGCCGAGGGATGCGAGGCGGCGCCGCGCCATCGCGACAAGCGCCTCGGCGGTGATGCCGAAATGGCGGTAGAGATCGGCGGCGGGCGCGGAGGCGCCGAAGCCGCGCATGCCGAGCACGTCGCCCTCGCTCGCGACATAGCGCGTCCATCCGAAGGGCGAGGCGGCCTCCACCGCAAGCCGCGGCGCATCGCCGAGCACCGCCGCGCGGTAGCGTTCCTCCTGCCGCTCGAACAGCGCCCAGCACGGCATGGACACCACGGCGGTCGGATGCCCTTCGCCTTCCAGAGCCGCGCGCGCTTTCGTCGCGATCTGCACCTCGGATCCCGTGGCGAGCAGGGTCAGCGCGCGCGGACCGCTCGCCTCCGCCAGCACATAGGCGCCGCGCGCGCACAGATTCTCGCCGCTCTCCTCCAGCCGCAGCGCCGGCAGCGCCTGCCGCGACAGCGCCAGCACCGAAGGCGCCTGCGCTTCCGCCAGCGCCGCTTCCCAGCATTCCGCCGTCTCCACCGCGTCGGCCGGGCGGAACACCAGCAGGTCCGGAATCGCGCGCAGGCTGGCGAGATGCTCGATCGGCTGATGCGTCGGCCCGTCCTCGCCCAGGCCGATGCCGTCATGCGTCAGCACGTAGATGACGCGCAGCCGCATCATGGCCGAAAGCCGGATGGCGTTGCGGCAGTAGTCCGAGAACACCAGGAAGGTGCCGCCATAGGGGATCAGCCCGCGATGCAGTGCGATGCCGCTCATCGCCGCGGCCATCGCATGCTCGCGCACGCCGTAATGGATGTAGCGGCCGCCGAATTCCCCGGGCCGGATCGGCGCCGTGCTCGGCGTCACCGTGTTGTTGGAATGGGTGAGATCGGCCGAGCCGCCGACCAGCTCCGGCACCGCCGCGGTCAGCACCTTCAGCGCCGCCTCGCTCGCCTTGCGCGTCGCCCAGGCGGGGCGCTCGGCGATCAGGCGCGCCTTGTGCTCCGCCATGGCGGCCGCCGCACGCTCCGGCAGCGCGCGCGCCAATGCGTCGCGCCGCGCCGGTGCCGGCGCATCGGCACGTCCCGCAGCCGCGCGCGGCATCGCCGCGTCCTCGCTGCCCCTGACCGCGCGCAGGAATTTCTCGCGCCGCACCGGTTCCGCCGCCGCCAGCCGCTCCCGCCACGCCGCATGCGCCGCCGCGCCGCGCTGCCCCGCCGCGCGCCACGCCGCCATCACGCGCACCGGCACGTCGAAAGGCGCGTGCGGCCAGCCCAGCCGCGCGCGCGCCGCCGCCACCTCCGCCGCGCCCAGCGGCGCGCCATGCACCGCCTCGCTGCCCTGCTTGTTCGGCGCGCCATAGCCGATGATGGTCCGGCAGGCGATCAGCGAAGGCCGCGCATCCGCCCGCGCCGCCTCGATCGCCGCGGCCACCGCCTCCGCGTCATGCCCGTCCACGCGCTGCACATGCCAGCCGCAGGCGGCGAAGCGCGCGCACTGATCATCGGACACCGAGAGACTCGTCGGCCCGTCGATGCAGATGCCGTTGTCGTCGAACAGCACCACCAGCCGCCCGAGCGCCAAATGCCCTGCCAGCGACGCGGCCTCATGGCTGATGCCCTCCATCAGGCAGCCATCGCCGGCGATGACATAGGTCCAGTGATCCACCAGCGCGCCGCCATGCCGCGCCGCCAGCATCCGCTCCGCCAGCGCCATGCCGACCGCATTGGCGATGCCCTGCCCGAGCGGCCCGGTCGTGGTCTCCACCCCCGGCGTATGCCCGAACTCCGGATGTCCCGGCGTCAGCGATCCGAGCTGGCGGAAGCGCTGGAGCTGCGCCGCATCCATACCCGGAAAGCCGGTCAGATGCAGCAGCGCGTAGAGCAGCATGGAGCCATGCCCCGCGCTCAGCACGAAGCGGTCGCGATCCGGCCAGTCCGGCGCGTCCGGATCGAAGCTCAGGAAGCGCGTCCACAGCACCGTCGCGACATCCGCCATGCCCATCGGCATGCCGGGATGGCCGGACTTCGCCTGTTCCACCGCATCCATTGCGAGCGCCCGCAGCGCATTCGCCATGTCCTGATGGCTCACATGATGCGTCATGCCCGCCTCCTCAGCACGCGTTCCGCCGCCGCTCGACCAGCTGCAGGATCATCGGCGTGAGGATGAGCTGCATGGCGAGATCGAGCTTGCCGCCCGGAATGACGATGGAATTGGCGCGCGACATGAAGCTGCCGTGCAGCATGGCGACGAGATAGGGGAAGTCGATGCCGCGCGGATTGCGGAAGCGGATCACCACCATCGATTCATCCGCCGTCGGGATCCACCGCGCGATGAAGGGGTTGGAGGTGTCCACCGTCGGCACCCGCTGGAAGTTCACGTCCGTCTGCGTGAATTGCGGGCAGATGTAGCGGACATAGTCCGGCATGCGGCGCAGGATGGTGTCCATCACCGCCTCGGTGGAATAGCCGCGCGTCGAGCGGTCGCGATGGATCTTCTGGATCCATTCCAGGTTGATCACCGGCACGATGCCGATCTTGAGGTCGGCATGCCGCGCGACATTCACGCTCTCGGTCACGATCGCGCCGTGCAGCCCCTCGTAGAGCAGCAGGTCGGTCCCCGCCGGGAAGTCCTCCCAGTCCGTGAAGGTGCCCGGCGGGCAGCCGAACAGCTCCGCCTCCTCCGGATTGTGCACGTAATGCCGCGTGCGCCCGGTGCCCTTGCGCGCATATTCCGCGAACACCGCCTCGAGCTCCGGCAGCAGGTTCGCCTCCGGCCCGAAATGGCTGAAGTGCGTGTTGCCCTCGGCGCCTGCCGCCTCCATGGCGTGGCGCATCGCCACGCGGTCGTAGCGATGGAAGGCGTCGCCCTCGACATAGGCGGCGGCGATCCCCTCGCGCCGGAAGATCTGGTCGAAGGTATGCCTCACCGTCGTGGTGCCGGCGCCTGAGGAGCCGGTGACGGAGATGATGGGGTGCCGCACGGACATGGCGCGCGCCTCAGGCCCGGAACAGGCCGCGCTGCGCGAAGAGCGGCGCGCCGCCACGCTGCGGCATCCCCTCCATGTGCAGCGCCATGATGCGCGCCACCTCCTCGCGCGCGCCGAAGATCAGCGGCACGCGCTGATGCAGCGCATCGGGCACCAGATCGAGGATGCGCTCGAACCCATCGGTCGCCGCGCCGCCCGCCTGCTCGGTCAGCAGCGCCAGCGGATTCGCCTCGTACACCAGGCGCAGCCGCCCCCTGCGATAGCCATCGCGCGCATCGCCGGGATAGAGATAGACGCCGCCGCGCGTGAGGATCCGGAACGCCTCGGCCACGACGCAGCCGAGCCAGCGCGTGTTGAAATTCGCGCCGCGCGGCCCTTCGGCGCCGGCCAGGCACTCATCGACGAAGGCGCGCACCGGCGGATGCCAGTGCCGGCGGTTGGCGGCGTTGATCGCATACTCCCGCGCGCTCGGCGGGATGCGCATTCCATTGCGCGTCAGCCGGAATTCGCCGCTCGCCGGCTCCAGCGTGAACATGGCGACGCCCTCGCCCAGCGTCAGCATCAGCGCCGTGTGCGGCCCGAACACCACGAAGCCCGCGGCGAGCTGCCGATGCCCCGGCTGCAGGAAGGGATCGCGCGCATCGCCATAGCCGGTCGCCGGCAGCAGCGCGAACACCACGCCGAGCGGCGCGTTGAGCTCGACATTGTTCGAGCCGTCGAGCGGATCCAGCGCCACCGCGATCGGCGCGCCCTCGCACAGCACCACCGGTGCCAGGCTCTCCTCCGAGGCGATCGCCCCCACTGCCGGCACCGCGGTCAGCGCATCGAGGAACAGCGCATGCGCACGCAGATCGAGCAGTTTTTGGCCATCGCCATCGCTGCTCGCCCCGATCACCGCGCCCATCGCGCCGGCGAGCGGTCCCTGCGCCACCAGCCCCGACAGCGTCGCAGCGGCCCGCGCAATTGCGGCAACCGTGACGGCAACATCGCGCCGCGCGCGCCGCCCGCCCGCCCAGTCCTCGAGATACGCCTCAAGGCTCGTCATTGCGCCGGTCCTCCTCCCGCCCCGCCGTGGGGCGGGGGAGGCCAAGACTTGCCAGCACTGGCAGCCCTAAGAAATTCCTTTAATCTTGGCGTCAATGAAAGAAAAGCTTGTAAACTTCGCCCGCCGCACCTCGCTGCGCCAGCTCCGCGCCCTCGGCGCCGTGCTGCGTGCCGGCAGCGTCACCGGTGCCGCCGACCTGCTCGCCGTCACGCCGCCCGCCGTCGCCCAGCAGCTCAAGCTGCTCGAGGACGCGCTCGGCGGCGTCGCGCTGTTCGAGCGCACCGGCGCCGGCGCCAAGCCCACCGAGGCCGGCCGCGAGGTGCTCGCCGCGCTCGACCGCATCGAAGGCGCGCTCGGCGACTGCGCCGCCGCCATCCAGGCGCTGCGCGGCATGGAGGGCGGCCGCGTCGCGGTCGGCGTCATCAGCACCGCCAAGTATTTCGCCCCCTTCGCCCTCGCTGAATTCCAGCGCGAGCATCCGCGGCTCGAGATGCGCATCCAGGTCGGCAACCGCGAGGAGACCATCGCCGCGCTGGAAGCCTTCGAGCTCGACCTCGCCATCATGGGGCGTCCGCCTGAACACTTTCCCGTCGAGCGTGCGGTGATCGGCGATCACCCGCATGTCATCATCGCGCCGCCCGATCACAAGCTCGCGCGCCGCCGCCGCATCCCGTTGGCCGCGATTGCCGCCGAGCGGCTGCTGCTGCGCGAGCCCGGCTCCGGCACCCGCGAGCTCTTCCGCGCCCTCTTCGCCCAGGCCGGCCTTGCGCTCGAAGGCATGGAGATCAGCAGCAACGAGACCATCAAGCAGGGGGTGATGGCCGGCATGGGCATCGCGCTGATCTCCGCCCACACCATCGCCGCCGAGATCAAGGACCGCCGCCTCAAGGCGCTGGACGTCGAGGGCCTGCCCATCCTGCGGCAATGGTTCGTGGTCCGCCGCAGCGAGAAGCGGCTGCTCCCCGCGGCGCGCGCGCTGTGGGATCATCTCGCCTTCCGCGGCGCCCGCTTCCTGCCGGATAGCGTGCCGACCCCTGGGGGGCGGAGATGAACTCCGCCTCCCAGACCGGGGGAAGCGTGGCGAGCTCCGTTCTCCACCCGACAACGCTGCGTCGCCTGAGACTGCGGGAGCCACTCAGCGCCAAGGAGCCAAAAAAAGGAGGCGGGGGGTTCGGGGGGCGGAGTTCTCTCCGCCCCCCGATCTTTCTTCATCATTTGAATTCCCGCTCCCCCGCTAACCCGCGTTTAACCGACGGGTGCCGCGTGCTTCGCCGGCGCCGCGCACGGAAGGGGGAACCATGCCACGCCTTCGCCTCGTCCTGACCACGCTCGCGCTCGGCCTGCTGTTCGCCGGCGGCGCCGAAGCCGCCCGCCACGCCCCGCAGCGCGGCGAGTCGCGCCACACCGCCCAATCCGCGCCCTCGGGTGCGCGCCACGCCGCCCGGGCCCGCGCGGCGCGGCCGGTTGCGCGCCAGGCCGTGCGAACCGCTCACGCCGCCGCGCGCGCGCCGGATGGCGCCTTCGTCCAGCAGGGCCGCGCCTCGGTCTACGGCCCGCGCTTCGCGGGCCGCCGCATGGCCAACGGCGCTCCCTTCGACCCGCGGGCCGCGGTCGCCGCCCACCGCACCCTGCCGCTCGGCACGCGGGCGCGCGTGACCAACCTCGAGACCGGCCGCTCCGCCACGGTCACCGTCACCGACCGCGGCCCCCATGCGCGCGGCCGCGTCATCGATCTCAGCCCCGGCGTCGCCGCCCTGATCGGCATGCCGAGCCGCGGCCTCGCCCGGGTCGAGGTCGCCGCCATGGAAAGGTGAAAACCTGTAAATGGACTGAAATACTTCCTCGTCCTCGGTGCGGACCCGTGCTGTTCTCGCGTGACGCGACAGGGAGCTGACGCCCAAAAAGCCACGGCAGCGACCGGTCCCCTCCCGCGGCGGAACCGTGCTCTTCCGCGGGAGGGCGCGGCCTATCCGAAGCGGCAGCCGGCGCCGATCCGGCCCTGGAACCGCGTCCAGATCTGGGTGCGGCCGAGCAGGGGTATGCCGAGATAGCCGCGCAGCCGCAGCGCGCCGTCCTCGCCCATCCAGATCTCGGCGCGCCATTCGCTGCCATCCTCGGGGTTGGTGATGCGGCCGCGCCAGCGGTCGCCCTCCGGCTGCATCGCGAAGATCACAAGCCCGCATTGCGGCCGGCCCTGCGCATCCACGGGCATCGGCTCATGGGCGCCATAGGTCAGGCCGACGATGCGGCCGCACAGCCCCGTGCCGCAGGGCGCCACCTCGATGACGCCGTCGCGGTCCTGCGTCAGCCAGCGCCCGACCGGGCCGTCCTCAGCCGCGGCCGCAGCCGACAGCGCGCACGACAACGATGCCCACAGCAGCGATGCCCACAGCGTGTTGCGCATGGATCCGGGGCGTGAACGCCGCACAACGCCGCACGGCTGCATGGCCTCATTGGCAGGCGAGGCATTCCTCGTAGCTCGTGGTGCTCGCCGGCGCCGGCGGCGTGAGCGGCAGCATCGGCTGCTCCGGCACGGCGGCGAGCCCGAGGCTCGGCTGCACCGCCACCTTCTCGCTGATCGTGTCGGCGCGCTGGATGGACAGCGAGCGGCAATAATAGAGCGACTTCACCCCCCTCTTCCACGCCATCAGGTGGATCTGGTGCAGGTCCCGCTTGTGCACGTTCGCGGGCAGGAAGAGGTTCACCGACTGCGACTGGCAGATGAAGGGCGCGCGGTCCGCCGCATGCTCCACCACCCAGCGCTGGTCGAGCTCGAAGGCGGTGCGGAACACCAGCTTCTCCTGCTCGCTCAGGAAATCGAGATGCTGCACCGAGCCCTTGGTGACGGTGATGGTGGTCCAGGTCTCCTCGTCGTCCCGCCCGTGCTTCGCCAGCACCCGCTTCAGATACGGGTTGCGCACGATGTAGGAGCCCGAGAGCGTCTTGTGGTTGTACACATTCGCCGCGATCGGCTCGATCCCGGCGGAAGCGCCGCCGCAGATGATGGAGATCGAGGCGGTCGGCGCGATCGCCAGCTTGTTGGAAAAGCGCTCCATGCAGCCGTACTCGGCGGCGTCGGGGCAGGGGCCGCGCTCCGCCGCCAGCATGCGGCTCGCCGCATCCGCCTGCTCGCGGATGTGGCGGAACATCTTGCGGTTCCACACCTTGGCGACGACGCTCTCGAAGGGAACGTTCTGGCTCTGCAGGAAGGAGTGGAAGCCCATCACGCCGAGGCCCACGGAGCGCTCGCGCATCGCGGCGTAGCGGGCGCGGGCCATCGAATCGGGCGCGGTGTCGATGAAGCTCTGCAGCACGTTGTCGAGGAAGCGCATCACGTCCGGGATGAAGCGCGGGTCGTCCTTCCACTGGAACCAGGTCTCGAGGTTGAGCGAGGACAGGCAGCACACCGCGGTGCGCTGCTCGCCATGCTGGTCCACCCCGGTCGGCAGGGTGATCTCGGAACACAGGTTGGAGGTCTTCACCTCCAGCCCCGCCAGCTTGTGATGCTCCGGCCGCGCGCGGTTCACATGGTCCGAGAACACCAGATAGGGCTCGCCGGTCTCGATCCGCGCCGTCAGGATGCGGATCCACAGGCTGCGCGCCGAGATCTTCCGCGTCACCGCCCCATCCTTGGGCGAGATCAGCGGCCATTCCTCGTCATTCTCCACCGCGCGCATGAAGGCGTCCGGCACCAGCAGGCCGTGATGCAGGTTCAGCGCCTTGCGGTTGGGGTCGCCGCCGGTGGGGCGGCGGATCTCCACGAATTCCTCGATCTCGGGGTGCGAGACCGGCAGATACACCGCCGCCGAGCCGCGCCGCAGCGAGCCCTGGCTGATCGCCAAGGTCAGCGAATCCATCACCCGGATGAAGGGCACGACGCCCGAGGTCTTGCCGTTGCGCCCGACCTTCTCGCCGATGCCACGCAGATTCCCCCAGTACGACCCGATTCCGCCGCCCCTCGCCGCCAGCCAGACATTCTCGTTCCACAGGCCGACGATGCCCTCCAGGCTGTCGGAGGCCTCGTTGAGGAAGCAGGAGATGGGGAGGCCGCGGGTGGTGCCGCCATTCGAGAGCACGGGGGTCGCCGGCATGAACCACAGCCTGGAGATGTAGTCGTAGATGCGTTGCGCATGGGCCGCGTCGTCGCCATAGGCGCTCGCCACCCGGGCGAACAGGTCCTGGTAGGACTCGCCCGGGAGCAGGTAGCGGTCATCCAGCGTGGCCTTGCCGAAATCGGTCAGCAGCGAATCGCGGGTCGAGTCGGTGCGGACCTGGCCATGGCCCTCGAGCTGAACGGCGTCGAACACGACTGATGCCCCCTCATAGTTCCCCGGCCGGGGAGGATGCGCCCGATTCAGGGCAGGCCACAAGATGTAGTCTTGCAACACTATCGTCACCACCAGATGCCGTGGCGCTCCTCGCCTATTGAAAATCCGGCGGAAGCCAGCCTAGCACGAAGTTCCCGTTTCGTTCACTGTGCGCCCACCGCAAGAGCGATGGCGAGAAACGCGGCCCCCGCGGTTCCGTCTGGAATCATGGTGGGAAAGTGTCGAGCAGATGCGTCAGCGCGGCCAGCAGGCCGGGGATTTCGCGCTCCACCACGCCCCAGACGAGCCGGTCATCCACCGTGGCGTATCCATGTATCAGCAGGTTCCGGAACGCGATGATCCGCGGCAGGTCGGGAATGGAAGCGGCGAGCGCCGGGTCGGCCCGCCGCAGCCCGCCCAGCGCCTCACCGACGATCTCGAATTGCCGCTCCACTGCCGCGCGCAGCATATCGTCGGCGAGATACTCCTCGAAGCGGCGCCCGGCGGTGAAGCGAGCGATCCGCTCGACCGCCACCTTGGCGTCCCACAGGTACTTCGCCGGGCTTGGTCCCCCCGTCACGAGGCGCGGAACAGCGGTTGTCGCTCCGCCTCCACCCTTCGGCGCAGATACGGGTTCCGGAGGGCGGCCTCCGTGACCAGATCGACCTTCCGGCCGGTGAGCGCCTCCAGCGCCTCCCGCAGACCGAAATAGGCCTCCGCGAAGTCGCCGGGCGACAAGGGCTCGAAGGCGACCAGCAGATCGATGTCACTGCGCGCCGCATCGAAGCCCCGCCCGGTCGCCGCCGAGCCGAACACATCGAGCCGCTGGACACGAAAGCGCCGGCACAGCGCGTCCAGCATTTCCGGCATGTCGATCGCAGCGGCCATGTCGAGAAGTGTAGCACGCCCGCCCCCTGAAAAGAGCGGGGGCGGAGATGAACCCGGTCCCCGCGCCGCCTGTCGGACCTTCGCCGCGGCCGGACGCGCTCGTTGCCGAGCTCGATGCCGCCGCGCAAACTCGCGGGGGTTCCCGCCTCAGCGAAAGCCCCGGCATGACGCCCGAGAGGTCCATCTCCGCCGATGCGCGCGTCTCGAGGGCTCTGCACGCGCTGGGGCGCGAGACGCCGTTTCCGCTCCGGACCTCCCCGCCGCGGTCCCTCGCCGATCGGATGCGGGCATGCGCCACGCCTGGCGTCAGCATCGGCATCGTCGAGCGCGGCGAGGTGGTGTGGGAGGGCGGCTTCGGAACCCGCCTCGCCGGCGCCTCGCAAGAGGTCGCCGCCGACACGCTGTTCCAGGCGGGCTCGATCAGCAAGCCGGTCTTCGCCGTCGCGGTCATGCGTCTCGCCGCGCGCGGCGCGCTCGATCTCGACGAGGACGTGAACGCCTATCTCACCTCCTGGCGGATTCCATCCAACGATGGATGGTCGCCGCGGGTCACCCTGCGCCAGCTGCTGAGCCATTCGGCAGGGACGAGCGTGCACGGCTTTCCCGGCTATCCCGCAACCGGCCCATGGCCGACGCTCACCGAGGTGCTGGAGGGCGCATCCCGGGCCAACACCGTGCCGATCGTCGTGGAGGGCCTGCCCGGCGCCGTCTTCCGCTACTCCGGTGGCGGCACGACGATCGCCCAGCAGGTCGTCGCGGATGTGTCGCAGCGGCCGTTCGCCGCGTTGATGCGGGAGCTTGTCCTGGATCCTGCCGGGATGCGTCACAGCAGCTTCGAACAGCCGCTGCCGCCGGCAGCGGCGGCGCGGGCGGCGAGCGGCCACCCTTGGAACGGCGAGCCGGTGCCCGGCGGCTGGCACGTCTATCCGGAGATGGCCGCCGCGGGCCTGTGGACGACGGCCGGCGACCTGGCGCGGCTCGGGGCCGAATTGATGCGCATCCTCCGCGGCGGAGCCTCCGCGCTCGGGCTCGAGCGCGAGACGGTGGCCGCCATGCTGCGCCCCCAGCTCATGCATCAGGCGATCGGCGGGAAGTTCATGGGGATCGGCTGGTTCTGCGATGGGGAGGGCGCCTCGTTCCACTTCTCGCATGGCGGCCAGAACCACGGCTTCCTGGCGCACATGCAGATGTATCCGGAGCGGGATGCGGGTGCCGCGGTCATGATCAACGCGATTCAAGGCTGGCCGCTGACGGGAGAGATCCTGGCGGCGCTCGGCCGGGAATTCGGTTGGGCCGATCGTCCTAACCCGGCACCAGGCTTCGCCGCTTCCGCTGCGAAGGACTGCGTCGGCACCTACCGTCGTCCCGGCGGTGCGGCCGTCCATATCGCCTCCGCCGAGGATGGGTTGACCCTTCAGTTCGGTGGCCAGCAGCCCGTGCCGCTAATTCCGCACACGCCCGTCATCTTCGTCGCATCCGTCATCGATCTTCGCGTCGCGTTCGATCGCGCTGCCGGCCTGACGCTCCATCAATTCGGCACCGAGCTGCGCTTCGACCGCGACGACCGATAACCCGGCCACTCCCCCTTCTTCACCCGACACCGCGGCGCCACCGCGCCTGCACTCGCCACCGGCGCCAAGTATCCAAAAAAAAGAGGGATGGGGTCTGGGGAAGGGAGTTCACTCCCTTCCCCAGCTCTCGCAATCACCAGCGCCACCCGTGCGCTCAACCGCGTCGCGCAGCGATCACGGCAGCGGATGCGCCTGCAGATAGGGCTCGTACTCCGGCTCCACCTCGACCTCGAGGCTCGCGAGGATGCGCACCACGCCGCAATAGAAGGCGGTGGTGACGACGAGATCGGTCAGCCGCTCGTTGTCGAGATGCGGCCGCAGCGCATCGAAGGTGGCCGCGGAGATGCCGGGGCCGGCATGGATCTCCCGCGCCCCGCGCAGCACGAGCCGGGCGAGCGGTTCCAGCCCGGAATCGCCGCCTGCGCTCTCCACGCCGATGGCGCGGATATCGGCGTCGGTGCAGCCGAATTCCTTGCCGATGCGCACATGGTGCGACCATTCATAGGCGCTCCTCGCGAGCCAGCCGATCTGGAGGATGGCGAGCTCCCGAAGCCGCGGATCCAGCTTGCTCTTGTGCCGGATGTACATGCCGAGGCCGGTGAAGGCGCGCGCGGCGCCCGGGCTGTTCGCCATGGCGCGGTTCAGCCAGATGCCGCGCGCGACGACGTCGTGGTCCTCGGGCGCCAGGTCGTCCTTGGTGAGGTAGGGCAGTCTTGCCACGCGGCTCTCCTCAGCTCGTCGGGATGCGGTAGAATTCCGCGGCCGTGCCGTGGAACAGCGCGCTGCGCTCCGCCGGCGACCAGGCGGCGGTGATGCGCTTGAAGGCGTTCCACAGCACCGTGTAGCCGCAGCCGGCCTTGTCGACCGGGAAATTGCTCTCGAACATGCAGCGCCCGGCGCCGAAGGCCTCGACGCAGGTCTCGACCATCGGCCGCCAGGCTTCCGCCAGCAGCTCGGAGCTCGGCGGCGCCGGGCGTTCATGCATGCCGAAGCCGAACAGGCGCATGCCGAGGCCGCCGATCTTGAGATGGAGATTCGCGCAGTGCGACAGCTCGCGCAGCGCCGCGCTCCACGCCGCGAGGACGTGGCGGCGGCGCGCCGCGTAGGGGCCGATGCCGATGGCGCCGCCGACATGGTTGAGCACGATGCGCGTGTCGGGGAAGGCATCGGCCAGGTCGCGCAATTCGGCGAGCTGGGTGTGATACATCCAGGCATCGAAGCTGAGCCCGAGCGGTGCGAGCTGCGCGAAGCCCTCGCGGAATTGCGGCTCGAGCAGCAGCATCGGCGGCGGCGTGGCGATCGAGCCGCGCGCCGCCGGATCGGGATGCCAGGCGGAGATCGCGCGCACGCCGCGGAAGCGCCCGTCGCCTGCGGCGATGTGGGCTTCCAGCGCCGTGCGGATGGCGGCGCCGGCGGCGAGGTCGACATGCCCGACGATCGCCGCGGCGACCCGGGGCGCCGCAGACTGCGCCGCGCGCCGCGCCTCGCCGAGGACGAATTCCGTCTCGCCGACCGGGCGCAGCAGCGGATCGCCGTCCTCGCGGTAATGCGTGCCGCATTCGATGAAGACGCTGGCGCGGATGTCGTGCCCGCCGGTTGCGTCGGCGAGGAAGTCCTCGGCGAGATAGAGCCCGCGCGGCGCGCCCCAGAGATGGTGGTGGGCGTCGATGATCGGCAGCGTGGGCTCGAGCGCCGGCTCGGGTTGCAGCGCGAGCCAGTCGGGCCGGACCGCCGGGTGCCGGATGGATGCGTCCTTGCTCCTCTCGGTCACCCCTGTCCTCCCTGGCTGGCGCGGCCGGCATCAGGTCGGCACCGATGTCGCGGCCGCGCACCCGAACGCTGCGCCGCATCGGCCTGCTGGCGCCGCCCGGCGCGATACTGCAAGCCATCTGCTTCGATTGACAAGGCAGCGCATCATGAATCAACTGCCGGCAGAAAGGGGAAGCGCGATGCAGGAAACAGAGCGTCGCGCGGCGGCGCCGCAGCGATGACCGCGCTGCACGGCCGGCTGCAAGGCGAGGGGCCGCTCGTGGTGCTGCTGCACCCGGTCGGCCTCGATGGCAGCTTCTGGGGCGATCTGCCCACCACCCTCGCGCGAGGGCGGCGGGTGCTGAGCCTCGACCTGCCGGGCCACGGCGCCTCGCCCGCCATCGCCCGGCCGCACCGGATGGAGGACTACGCGGACGACGTCGCCGCCGCGATCCGCGAGCACGGCGGCCCGGCCGCCCTCGTCGGCCTCTCCTTCGGCGGCATGATCGCGCAGATGCTGGCGCTGCGTCATCCCGCGGTGGTCTCGGCGCTGGTGCCCTGCGGCTGCGGCGGCGACTTCCCGGACGAGGTGCGCCCGGTGCTGCGCGAACGCGGCCTCGCCGCCGAACGCGGCGGCATGGCCGCGATCCTCGATGCCACCATCGAACGCTGGTTCACGCCGCCCTTCCGCGCCGATCCCGCGGTGGCGCAGGTGAAGCAGCGCCTGCTGTCGGACGCGGTCGAAGGCTGGTCCGCCGCCTGGCACGCGATCGCGGATTTCTCGATCACGCGGCGTCTCGGCGCGGTGCGGGTGCCGACCCTGGTCGTCGCCGGAGAGCACGACGTCGCCGCGCCGCCCGCCATGGCCGAGGCCACCCTGGCGCGCGCGGTGCCGCATGCGCGCCTCGCCATCCTGCCGGGCGCGCCACACATGATGCAGATCGAGACCGGCACCGCCTTCACGGCGACCGTCGCGGAGTTCCTGCCCTCCGGTGCGGGGTGACGCGGCTGCATCACCTGGGGGGCGGAGATGAACTCCGCCCCCCAGACCCCCCACCTCCTTTTTTTGACTCTTGGCGCTGACCCATCCCGCACTCTCAGGCGCCACAAGCGTTGTGGGGGGTCTGGGGGGGTCGCGGCACTGCCGCGACGTGAAGCTCCGCCCCCCAGGCGCTTGAATCCGCTTCACGTCCCGCCCACCCTGGCCGCATGGCCGATGCCCCCGCCGCGCCGCGCAGCCCGCTGCCGCCCTTCGCCGCGCTGCGCGCCTTCCACGCCGCCGCGACCCATGGGCGCTTCCGCGATGCCGCGCGCAGTCTCGGCGTCACGGAATCCGCGATCAGCCACCAGGTGCGGCGGCTCGAGGATTTCCTCCGTACCGCGTTGTTCGACCGCACGGGCCCGGCGGTCCGCCTCACCGCCGCCGGCGAGCGCTATCTCGAGCAGATCGATCCGGCGATCCGCCAGATCCAGGCCGCCACCGGCGCGATGCTCCGCCCGAACGGCCGCAACGTCGTGCGCCTGACACTGCCGCCCTCGCTCGCCGCGATGTGGCTGATCCCGCAGCTCGGCGGCTTCGAGCGCGAGCATCCCGGGATCGAGCTGCAGCTGGTGCCGACCACGCGGGTGGTGGATCTGCAGCGCGACCAGGTGGATCTCGCGATCCGCCACGGCAAGGGCCCCTGGCGCGGGGTGGAGGCCGCGTTCCTGCTCGGCGAGACGGCGCTGCCGGTCTGCGCGCCCGGCTATGTCGCGCCCGGCGGCGGCGAGGATCCGCTCGCCGTGCTCGGGCGCGTCCGGCTGATCGTCAATGCCCGCTTCCCGCATGAATGGGAGGAATGGGCCCGCGCGCGCGGCCTGCCCCCGCCCGCGCTCGCCGGCGCGGTCGCGCTCGAGGGGATGGAGCAGGTGCTGCAGGTGGCCGAGAGCGGGCATGGCCTGGCCATCGGGCGGCGGCCGATGATCGACGACCGGCTGGCCCGCGGCAGCCTGGTCGCCCCCTTCGGCGCCGGCGGCCCGACCGGCGCGGCCTATCACCTCTGCCGGCCCGCCGGCACGACCCCGACCGCCGCGGCGCGCAAGCTGGAGCACTGGCTGCGCGCCCGCGCCGCCGCAGCTTGAATGAAATTCAAGTCGCCGCGCACCGAACTCATTGGCGCCGGCTGCGCTGCGCGCCTAGGTGGGAGGGCGAGGATGGACGCCGTGCCCGGCACCGCCCGGCCCGGCGAACCCGAGGAGCCACGCCCGTGAACCACAGCCTCGCCACCGCCGTCCGCGCCGCGCCGATCGGCCGCAGCGCCGCCGATCTGCACGCCGCGCTCACCTTCATCACGCCGTCGGCCACCAAGCCGGTGTTGCAGAGCGCCGCTTTCACCGGCGGCGCCCCGCGCGTGCTGTTCGGCACCGAACGCCACACGGTGGAAATCCGCGACATGCGGCCGCACGATTTCGCGCTGGATCGCCAGGGCTTCGCGCTGCGCCGCCATGCCAGCAAGGTCGCCGATCTCTACGACGACGCCGCGATCGAGACCGCCTATTACGCCGAGATCGAGGCCCTGCTGCGCGAGACGATGGGCGCCGACCGGGTCATCATCTTCGATGCGACCCGCCGCTCGGATGGCGGCGCCGGCGGGCAGAACCGGGACGGGCTGCGCGGCCCGGCCAGCCGCGTCCATGTCGACTACACCGAGAAGAGCGGCCCGCAGCGGCTCAAGGACCTCGTGGGCGAGGCCGAGGCGGCGAGGCTCGCCGCATCCGGCGCGCGCATCGTGCAGCTCAACGTGTGGCGGCCGATCCGCGGGCCCGTGCTGCGCTCGCCGCTGGCGCTCGCCGACGCCTCCAGCGTGCGGCCCGCGGACCTGGTCGCCACCGACCAGGTGTTCCCCGACCGGGTCGGCGAGATCTACCACCTCGCGCATCACCCGGAGCAGCGCTGGTACTACGCGCCGGCGATGACGCCGGACGAGGTGCTGCTGATCAAGGGCTGGGACAGCCTCGACGACGGCCGCGCCCGCTTCACGCCGCATGGCGCCTTCGATCCGCCCGACCTGCCCGAGGATGCGCCGCCGCGCGAGAGCATCGAGGTGCGGACGCTGGTGGTGATCGGCGGCTGAGTCCGGCCCGCCGCGCTCAGGCCACCGAGGCGATGGCCGGCGCGGCGGACTGCACCCGGGCGAGCACCGCGGGGTCGTAGGCGAGCTTCAGCCCGGCGCGGCGCGCCAGGGCGAGGAAATCCAGCACGCGGCCGGCATAGCGGGCATGGAAGCGCGCCATCGCCTCGCCCGAGAGATGCTTTCCGATCACCTCCGCCCGCGGCGTGCTCCCGAGCTCCTCCACCGCGACATGCGGGATGCCGAAGAAGGCGGCGAGCTCGCGCACGCGCAGGTCGCGATGCGCGATAAGCGCCGCGGTGCCGGCCTGCAGCGCGCCGACGCCGGCATGGAAGCGGTCGCCGACATAGGCGGTGCGGTGCGCGTAGAGCTGGCGCCAGCCCTCGACATCCTGGAAGTACCAGTAGCGCGCGAAGGGCGGCGCGGCGCCATGGATGGCGGCGAGCAGGCGCCCCGCCGTCGCGGCGTCGCACTCGCCGGTGGCGTCGTTGTAGAACCCGTCGGGCAGCACGACGCTGCTGGACTTGTGGAAGATCTCCTCCTGGAAGACGTAGTCGGCGCGGCTGCCCTGGAAGAAGGCGCCGAGTGCGGCGGCCCGCCGCGACGGCTTCTCGAGATAGCCGGCGGTCGCGTAATGCGCCTCCGCCGTATCGGCCACCGCCCGCGTCGCCAGCACGTTGGCCGGATAGACATAGAGGCTCGGGCAGCCGAGCGGCACCGCGCGGTCGAGCCCCACCGCATGCAGCCAGCCGCAGGTGGTCTCGCCGCGCACGCCGAAGATCACGGCGCGCTCGTTGAAGATCTCGAGCAGGCGGCGCGTGCTGGGCGAGAGGGCGTCGCGCTGCTCCGGCATCGCCACCTGCATCCCGGCGCCGAGCGCCACGAAGGGAAGGTCGGTCTGCTCCAGCGCCTCGACCACCGCCTCGTGGCTCTGGTTCGGCCGGATCATGTTGGCCATGGACAGCACGAGCAGGTCGAAATTGGCGCGCAGCACCGCGCCGAGCTCGCGGCCGAATTGCAGGTGCATGTATTCGAGCGTGCCGAAGCAGGAGCGCCGCCGGTCCACCGCCAGCAGGCGCGGCATGGCGTCGCCGATGAACATGTTCCCCTTGTTCATCGTGAGGCCGTAATTCTCCTTGAGCGCGCGGTCCGAGGCCTCGGCCGAGCGCGGCAGCGCCGCGACATGCGGCAGGGCGCCGTGGTAGCGGTGGCGGGTATCGCCCGGCATGCGGGCGAACAGGACTCGCATGGCGCGCCTCAGACCGCGACCGCGCTGGGCCGCTCGGCCGCGCGGCGCCGAAGGTCGCGCAGCGTGGTCTCGAGGTGCCAGGCGCGGTCGCGCAGCACGCCCATCTCGCCGGTCATGAAATCCACCTCCTGGCGCATCCAGGCGCGCAGCGCCTCCACGCCGGGGTGCAGCTCGACCAGGTTGAGCGCCGAGAGCGGCTTGCCGGTCGGCGTCGCCACCGGCTTCGGCAGCACGTGGCTGAGCCCGTTCTCGGTGAGGAAGCGGTGATACTCGGCGTAGTTGAGCCGGTAGACATGCTGGAACTTGGCGAAATCCGCCGCTTCCAGGATGCGCGCGAGATCCACCGGCAGGTAGTCCTCCACCTCCACCGCGGGCAGCGCGAACAGCGCCGCGATCTCCCGGATGCGCGTGTCGTAGGTGAAGAACACCGCGGGGATGCCCTGGTGCAGGGCGATGACATTGCCGTGCAGGCGGAAGCCCACCATGGCATCGACGTTCCGCCCGACATCCTCCGCCCATTCGTCGACATCGAAGAAGGCGGCCATGCGGCGGCGCAGCAGGTCCTCGGCCGGCTTCTCGCCGGCCAGCGCGAAGCGCTTGAGGATGGCCTCGACATGCGGCGTCTTCTCGGTCTCCGAGGCGAAGATCGCCAGCGTCTCCTCGCGCTCGCCCTGGGAATAGAGGCGCCCGGCCTCGCGCTTCGCGACGGCGAGGATCAGCGCGCGCTGCATGCGGTTGGTCTTGATCGCGTTGCTCGCATACTCGGCGGAGAGATACTTGTTGAGCGTGAGCCCGACCCGCGCGCCGGCGGGATCGAGCTTGCGCAGCGCGACCGAGGGGCGGAGCGAGCGGTAGAAGCTCGGGCAGCCGATGGCGCGGACATTCTTGATGCCGATGTCGTTGAACACCTCGGCGCTGTAGAAGCCGCGCACCCCGATCGATTCGCATTTGTCGGCGATGATGCGCCAGGCCTCGACGGTGCCCTTGGGCAGGTCGAGCTTGCGGTAGGTCGCCGCCTGCGCGCCGATGCCCATGCCGACGATCGGGCCCTTGAGCTGCTTGAGCAGCGGCACCACCGGCGCGAGATCCACCGATTCCGCGAGGTAGTTGGAGCCGCGCACCACCGTCGCGGCGTAGCCGGGCTCCGGCCACAGCTTGGTGTCGGCGGCATGCGAGAATTGCAGGTTGGCGATCTGGTCGTAGGCGAGCGCCTTGAGCATGGCGTCGTAGACCAGCACGTCGCCGGTGTTGATGCCGCCCTTGGCGAAGGCGGCGGCGGGATTGTCGAAGCGCAGGAAGGCGCCCCGGTTGCCCGGCTTCACCGCGGCGCCGCCGTTCAGCACGAAGAGTCGCTTCATGGCAGTGATCCTCCGATCCGGTTACGGCGCCTGCACCACGGCGCCGGCCTCGGCCAGCACCCGCGCGATTCCCCGCGCGGCGGGCACGCGCACCGGCGCCTCCCGCTCCTCCGGCCGCGCGCGCTCCGCCGGCAGGCGCTCGGGGAACCACGCGCGCAGCCGCTCGAGCAGCGGCGCGACGCTGCCTTCCCACGCCAGCGGCATGCTGCGCGCCGCCGCCGCCTCGGAAAGCCGCGCCAGGTCGGTGGGATCGTTGAGCAGCTGCTCGATCGCCGCGATCAGCGCGCGGGTCACCGCGCCGTCGTCGCGGCCCTGCAGCAGCACGCCGTCCACCTGGTCGCGCACCAGCTCCTCCACCGCGCCGACCGCGGTCGCGATGGGCACGCAGCCCAGCCGCTGCGCCTCCAGGATGGTGAGCGGCGCGCCTTCCCAGCGCGAGGGCAGCACCAGCACATCGGCCCAGGCGAAGGCGCGGTTGAGGTGACGGCTGGCATAGACCGGCGGCTCCACCTCGATGCCGATCTCGGCGAAGCGCGCCTTCCACGAGACGCCGCCCTGCTCGGCCATCACGTCGGCGCCGATGACGCGCCAATCCACCGCGATGCCGCGCCGGCGGATGTCGCGCGCCGCCGCGAACAGCCGCTGGATCCCCTTCTGCGGGTCCAGCCGCCCGAGGAACAGCACCCGCAGCCGCTCGCGCGAACGGGCCCGCCGCGCCGCCATCGCCACCTGCTGATCCTCGGCCGGCAGCGCATAGCTCGCGGCGTTGCGGATGTGCAGGAGCTTGGCGTCGGGAATGCCCATCGCATGCAGCCATTCGGCCATGCCGCGCGAGCAGGTGAGAATGAGGTCGTGGACATGCTCGAAGGCGAGCGAGAGATAGGGGTGCCCCGCGGCGCGCCCGGCGCTCGTCTGGTCGAGCACATGCACGTAGTTCAGCACCTTCACGCCGCGCCGGCGCAGCGCGCCGAGGGCCGCGTTCACCGGCGCCACCTGGTTGTTGATCACCACGTCGAGTCCGCCGAGCAGGCCGAGCAGCTCCTCGGTCCGCGCCGCCTCGTCATGGCCCATCAGCAGCTCGTGGCCGGCGAAGCTGTGCGGGCCGCCCCACAGCGGATAGTCGGCGGCGAGGAAATTGATGGTCGCGAACACCCCGTCATTCTCGGGGATGCGGTTGTAGACCGGCTTGCCGAGCACGAAGAGATGCACCTCGCAGCCCGCCGCCTTGAGCGCGCGCGCCACCGCATAGGCCACCTTCTCGACGCCCCCGAAGGTCGCGATCGGCAGCAGGAAGCCGACGCGCAGCGGCGCCGCCCCGGCCGCCTTGCGCGCGATGCGCGGCATGATCGGCCCGGCATCGGCGGCCTTGCGCAGCAGCTGGAAGTAGCGGCTGCGGTTCGGCAGATAGACCGAGCGCCAGATCCAGCGCCCCTCCTGGCGGCGATAGCCGGATTCGCGCAGCGCGCCGAGCGTCGCGAACAGCGCATGGGTCGGCGACAGCGCCGAGCCCTGCAGCTCCTTCGCGGTGAAGGGGGCGGCGACGACGATCTCGGTGACCTTCGGCGAGGGCAGCGGCTTCTGCAGCGTGCGCGCCCAATCCTCCGAGCCGTCGTCGACGCAGGCGGAGAGGATGTCGAGCGGGCACATCCAGCCGCCCGGCGGATCCGCGAGCGGCGCCTCCTCGCCGATGGCGCGGAGGCGCAGCTCGATGGCGGCGCTGCTGTTCTCGAAGCGGAGGGCGATGAAATGGCGCTGCTGGCTGAGCCGCTCGCCGAGCCACAGCAGGTTGTGCAGCAGGCCGAGCCGCAGCAGGGCGGCGCGATGCGGCGCGCTCATCCACAGCAGGAAGGGCGGCACGCCGAAGGTCTCGGGCTCCAGCCGCGCCGCCCAGTAGCGCCGGACGAACTCGTCGAGGTCGCAGCGCGCGCCCGGCAGCGCGGGGTCGGTGAACAGATCCACCCGGTCGGTGCCGACGCCGATGCCGGCGAAGCGCGGCGCCTCCTCGTGCTCCCAGGCGAGCAGCGTGTCGGTCGCGAACAGCTTGCGGTGCTTGGCCTGGATGTAGGTGATGATGGCCTGGCGGCTGCGGTTGGAATCGCGCAGCATGCTCTCGGCGCGCTGGCGGTACTCGAAGCCGAGGAAGGGGTGGTTGGCGCCGCGGAAGCCGCGCCCCAGCGCCTGCAGCCAGAAGTCCCAGTCCTCGAAGCCCTCCTTCATGCTCTCGTCGAAGCGGATGCCGGCATCCAGCATGCGGCGCGACACCAGGCTGCCGGCCTCGCAGATGTTGTCGAAGGTGACGTGCAGCAGCCGGGAATAGTCGGTGGTGTAATTGCCGCTCCACTGGATGCCGAACTTGTCGATGTTGGGATAGACCCAGTCGATGCCCGGGCGCTCGCGCAGGAACCGCATCGCCTCGCGCATCGCGGTCGGCGTCAGCCGGTTGTCGGCATCGAGGAAATACACCGCCTCCAGCCGGGGGAAGCGGCGCAGCGCGAATTCGATGCCGTAGTTGCGCGCCGAGCTCAGCCCGCCATTGCGCTTGCGCAGGTAGTAGACATTGGGGTGCGCCAGCGCGTGGGCGCGGCCCATCGCGGCAGTCTCGGGATAGGGGCAGCCATCGTCCACCACCAGCACGGCGATGCCGAAGGGCGCCTCCTGCGCCACCGCCGAGGCGATCGCCTCGCTCAGCAGCACCGAATGCTTGAAGGCGGGCACGATGATGGCGAGCGCCACCTCGGTCTCCGCCATCGCGGCCGCGGCGGGGAACCCGCCCTCGGGGAGCGAGGCGCGCTGCGGCGCCTCGCGATCGATCAGCTGGAGCATGCGCGCCTCACGCCGTGACCAGAGTGCCGATGTCGCAGATCTTCGCCCAGGCGAAGCTGTTGTCGCCGGCCTCGCTCATGCGGGTCGCGACATAGATGTCCTGCCAGGTCGCGACCGGCTCGGCGATGAAGGCGCTGAGCCGCGGCGGCGGCTGGCCATGGCTGACCCGCGTCCAGTCGGAGACCGCCTCGCCCACCGCGGGCTGCCGGTTGCCTTCGAGCAGGGCGCGGGCCGCGCCGATCTCGGCGGCCACCACCAGCGCGAAATCGATGTCCTTCGATTTCTCGTTGGCGATGATGGCATTGGCCGAGACGCGCAGCGCGCGCGGCGGACAGGTGGCGGGAATGCGGGCGATCGTCAGGCCGCTCGCCGGCGGATGGCAGCCGAGCGCGCGCTCCTTCGGCAGCGGCAGCACCGGGGCGAAGGCGAAGGACACCTCGCCCTCGTTGGCGTGGGTCGCGAGATCGAGCAGCCCCGGCGCCACCGGCAGCTCGCGGAAGCCGCCCGGGCTCGGCCGGTGCGACAGCGCGGGCACGTAGCTCGCCCAGCTCGGCAGCACGATTCCTGGCAGGCCGCTCCACACCTGCACCGCCAGGCTGTTCTTGAGCAGCGGCCTGCCGCTCGCTGCGTCATGCACCTGGAAATTCTCGAGCGGCTGCAGGCCGCCGACCGAGAGCACCGGCAGGTCGTCCTCGGCGCCGGTGACCCGCACGACGATCTGCAGGGTGCGGCTGAGCCCGGCGAGGGCGCGCTCCAGCCCGAGCACGATCCAGCCGGGGGCGAGCTCGGCGCAGGGCACGCTCCAGCCATCGAGCACGCGAAGATCCTCGAGGCTGATGAGCTCCGCCTTCAGCGCGGCACCCGCGGCGCGCGGCAATTGCTCGACATGGATGCCGATGGCGCTGACGCCCGGGCTCGCCACCGGCAGGATCTGCGAGACGCCCTCGGCCGAAGCCTCGGCGAGCAGCTTCGGGCGCGCCGGATCGCTCACCGGCGGGTTGGCGAAGGCGAGGGTGAAGGGCTGCAATCCCTGCCGCGCGACGAACGCCTCGAGTGCCGCGAATTGCCGTTGCAGCTCCTCGTTCTGCTGACGGAGCAGCAGCACCTCGCGGCTGCCGGCGGCGATGCTGCGGGCGCCGGAGAGCACCATCTCGGCGAGGCCGCGGCCAAGGGCGGCGAGCACCTCGGCCTCGCCGCGGCCGCCGACCTCGATCACCTGCGGGCGCAGCGGCGCGTCCAGCGCATCCATCCATTCGAGCAGCCGCTGCTCGGCGCTGCTCGGCCGGCTGTCCACCAGGATGGCGAGCGGGCAAAGCGGCGCCTCTCGTGCGCGCAGGCGCTGGCCCTCGGGCGAGAGCAGCAGCGCGTCGCCATTCTCGATGCCCTGGAACCGATACGGACGTGCGCAGGCAGCGAGCCGGCCGGCGAGCACGTCCTGGGCCGGGCTGGTCAGGAAGAGAACCGGTGTCTTGAGGAGCTGGACAAGCTCGGCATGCGGCGCGTCGCGCGCCGCCTCGGTGGCCTGCAGCGTCCTCATGCGGCGTTGCGCCGCGCTGCTGGCGCGCCTGGTGCTGTCATCGGGCCCCCTTCTCGCGCCGACGCCCCGGGCCGGCAGGGCCATGGTGTGGAAGAATCCCTACTGAGTCGATAGACATAAAGGTAACAACTTTGCCAGGACGCGCGGATCGCCGCCGAAGGAAGGTCAGGGGGCGGAGTGAACTCCGCCCCCCGAACCCCCCACCTCCTTTTTTTGGCGACTTGGTGCTGGCCCCTCCCCGCACTCTCAGCCGCCACACCGTTGTCGGGCCGAGAACGGAGCTCGACGCTTCGGGTCTGGGGGGCGGAGTTCACTCCGCCCCCCAGTCCTTTCTTCACGGCTCCACGCGCAGCCGGATCACGTTCCACGATGCCGGGGCGAGTTGCAGCCGCAGCTGGTCCGCTGCGGTCTCGATCCCGTCGAGGCGCGCCGGCGCGACCCGCTCCGGCTGCTCCCTGGTGTTGGCGGCCTTGAGATCCTCGTGGCGCAGCTGCCGCGCCGCGGCCAGCGAGAGCTCGCGAAAGCCGCGCAGGACGAGCCGGAGCGGCAGCGCCTCGGTGAGATGGCGGTTCAGCGCGAACACGGTCAGGTGCCCGCCCGCCGCGTCATGAACGACGGACAGCTTCAGATGGGGCACTTCCGGGAGCGCGAAGCGGTTCTCGTCGGCGCCGCGGGGATCGTAGTAGCTCGCCGCGTAATGCGGCGAATCGACCCTGGCCTGCAGCACGCGGCCGCGGCCGAGATTGCTCATGTCCGCGAAGGGGAAGAAGATCGTCTGCCGCCAGGCCGGCCCGCCGGTCTCGGTCATGATCGGCGCGATGGCGTTGACCAGCTGCGCGAGGCACGCCGCCTTCACGCGGTCCGCGTGGTTCAGCAGCGCGATGCAGGCGCCGCCGAAGGCCAGCGCATCCTCCATGGTGTAGACTTCCTCGAGGATCTGCGGCGCCGCCGGCCAGCCCGGCTTCACCCGGTCCGCGCTGCGCCGGCGCGTGCGGTACCACACATTCCATTCGTCGAAGCTCAGCATGATCCGCTTGCGCGAACGCCGCCGCGCCGCGACGGCATCGGCGATCGCCACCACCTCCTCGATGAACCAGTCCATCATGTCCGGGCTGGCGAGGAAGGCCTCGGTGTCGCCCGCATAGTTGTTGAGATAGGTGTGCAGCGAGATGTAGTCGACATGGTCGAAGCAATGCTCGAGGACGCTGTCCTCCCAGGCGCCGAATGTCGGCATGTTGCGCCCGGAGGAGCCGCAGGCGGCGAGCTCGAGCGTGGGGTCCACCCAGCGCATCATCTTCGCCGCCTCGGTCGCCACCCGGCCGTATTCCTGCGCGGTCTTGCGCTCCATCTGCCACGGCCCGTCCATCTCGTTGCCGAGGCACCAGAATTTCACGTCGTGCGGCTTCTCCCAGCCATGCGCGCGGCGAAGATCCGAGAGCGCGGTGCCGCCCGGGTGATTGCAGTATTCCACCAGGTTGCGCGCGGCATCCGGCCCGCGCGTGCCGAGATTGACCGCGAGCATCGGCTCGATCCTCGCGGCGCGGCACCAGTCGATGAACTCGTTGGTGCCGAAGGCATTGGTCTCGGTGGACATCCAGGCGAGGTCGAGCCGGCGCGGCCGCTGCTCCACCGGCCCGACGCCGTCTTCCCAATTGTAGCCGGAGACGAAATTGCCGCCGGGATAGCGCATGATGGTCGGTGCCAGCTCGCGCACCAGCGCCAGCACGTCGCCGCGGAATCCGCGCCCATCCGCGCTGGGATGGCCGGGCTCGTAGATGCCGCCATAGATGCAGCGGCCGAGATGCTCGACGAAGGCGCCGAACAGCCGGCGATCGGTTTCGCCGATCGCGAAGTCGCGGTCCACCAGGGCTTCTGCGCTGCGCATGCGGATCCTCGGATGCTTCAAGGGAGGGCGGTGGCCGGCAGCGCGGCATCGGGCCGCGCGCCGTCGATCGACAGGACGGAGTCCTTCAGCAATTGCGCGTAGGGGTGGCGCGGTGCGGTGAGGACCTCCGCCGCTTCGCCGCTTTCCACCACCGCGCCCTTGCGCATGATCAGGATGCGGTCGCTGACGTAATAGGCGGTCGCCAGATCATGCGTGATGTAGAGGATCGAGACGCCGAGCCTGTCGCGCAGGTCGCGGAACAGGTTGGTCACCGTCATCCGCAGCGAGGCGTCGATCATCGAGACCGGCTCGTCCGCCACGATCAGCGCAGGCTGCGGGATCAGCGCGCGGGCGATCGCGATGCGCTGCAGCTGCCCGCCCGAGAGCTCGTGCGGAAAGCGGCCCTTGACCTCGGCGAGCGAGAGCCCGACCTGGCGCAACGCGCCCTCGGCCTGGGCTTCCGCATCCTCGCGCGTCGCGGCCCGCGCGAAGCGGGCGGCCGCGGCGAAGAGATAGCGGTCCACGCGCTTGAGCGGGTTGAACGCCTCGAACGGGTTCTGGAAGATCGGCTGCACCTGCCGCATGAAGGCCAGCCGTTCGCGCCGGCCGCGGATCCCCGCAAGATCGCGCCCGCCGAACCGGATGCTGCCTTCGCTCGGCGACAGGTCGCGCAGGATCATGCGCGCCAGCGTCGTCTTGCCGGAGCCGGATTCGCCGATGATGGCGAGGATCTCGGGCCGCTCCGCGGAGAGCGCGAAGCTGACATCGGCCACCGCGCGCACCCGCCGCCGCGCGAAGGCGCCGCCGCCGAAGCTGCGGCCCACGCCGCGCAATTCGAGCAGCGGCGGCGTCACGGCGCCGCCCCGCTGGCGGCGTGGCAGGCGACGCGATGCCCGGGCGCCGCCATCTCCATCGGCGGCACCACCTCGCGGCAGATCGCCATGGCGATCGGGCAGCGCGGATGGAAGCGGCAGCCGGGGGGCGGCGCGGCGAGGTTGGGCGGGCTGCCCCCGAGCCCCGCCTTCGGCGTGCGGTCGCCGATCCGCGGCAGGCTCGCGATCAGATGCCGCGTATAGGGATGGCGCGGCGCGGCGAGCAGCGCGCGCGTCGGACCCTCCTCCACCAGCCTCCCGGCATACATGATGCCCAGCCGGTCCGTGAGGTTGGCATGCACCGCGATGTCATGCGTCACGAACAGCACCGAGGAGCCCATCGCGCGCTGCACCTCGCGGATCATCGCCAGCACGTCCTTCTGGACGACGACGTCGAGCGCCGTGGTCGGCTCGTCGGCGATGACGAAATCCGGCCGGCAGATGGTGGCGAGCGCGATCACCACGCGCTGGCGCATGCCGCCCGAGAGCTCGTGCGGATAGGCGCCGAGCACCGCAGCCGGCAGATGCAGCCTTTCGAGATGCCGTTCCACCGCCTGCCAGAAGGCGGGCTCCGGCCGCGCCATGTGGCGGAAGGCGAAGTCCCGAAAGCTGTGCCGCACCCGCCGCACCGGGTTCAGCACGCTCATCGAGGCCTGCATGATGTAGGAGAGGTGGCCCCAGCGGATCGCCGCGCGCTCCGCCGGCGTCATCTCGTAGATCGCGCGCCGGCCGAGGCCCGGGAAATCGAAGGTCACGCTGCCGTCCACGCGATAGAGCGGCGGGCGGATGGCGCCGGCGATGGTCCTGATCAGGGTGGACTTGCCGGAGCTCGATTCCCCCGCGAGGCCATAGATCTCGTTGCGGCCGATCTCGAGGCTGATGTCGTCCACCGCCCGCACCTCGCGCCGGATGCCGAAATGCGAGACGCGGTAATAGGCGCGCAAGCCGCGCACGGAGAGCGCGGGCGGCAGCGCGGCGGCGGGCGCGGCCGCGCGTGCCGGCCGATGCGCATCCAGGATCATCCCGCCGCCCCGGTGATGCGCGCGAGCCGGCTGCGCGGGTCGATATACTCGTTCAGCGACACCGAGAGCAGGAAGAGGCCGATGAAGAGCAGCGCGATCAGCACCACCGGCGCCGCGATCCACCACCACACGCCGGCGACCAGCGCGGTGTGCTGGTTCGCCCAATAGACCATGCCGCCGATGGTCGGCGTGTTGACATCGGTGAAGCCGAGCACGGAGAGCGTGACCTCCATCCCGATGGACCAGTTCAGGTTGTTGAGCGTGGTCGAGAACAGCACCGGCAGCACATAGGGCAGGTGCTCCTGCAGCACGATCTGGCGCGTGCCCATGCCGGAGAACACCGCTTGCCGCGTGAACTCCCGCGTGCGCAGGCTCATGGCCACCGCGCGGATCAGCCGCGCGTCATAGGCCCAGCCGAGGCAGGCCATGACCAGCGCGAGCAGGCCCCAGGACATGCTGTCGCGCATCACGAAGTAGAACAGCACCAGCAGCGGGAACAGCGGCACGACGATGAAGGTGTCGTTCACCGACATCAGCAGCCGGTCCACCGCCCCGCCCAGATAGCCCGCGAGCAGGCCGACGCCGAGCGCGATCAGCCGGCTGATCACCGCGACGGCGAGCCCGAACAGCAGCGTGTTGCGCGCGGCCAGCGTGAGCTGCCAGAACACATCCTGCCCGCGCGAGGTGGTGCCCAGCGGGAACTCGGCGGAGGGCGGCACGTCCGGCGGCACGACATAGACATCGAGCGGCGGATAGGGCGAGGCGAAGGACAGCGCCGCCACCGCCAGCACGATGCCGGCGAGCAGCGCGCCGAGCGCGAATTCGCGGTTGGTGCGCAGCAGGTCGCGCAGCGTCGCGCCCATCAGGCGGTGGCCTCGGCGCCATGGCGCACGCGCGGATCGATCAGCGGATAGAGCAGGTCGATCAGCAGCACCGCCGCGGCGACCGCCACGATGGAGATGGTGGCGATGCCGAGCACCAGGCTGAAATCGCCCTTGTGCACGGCTTCCACCAGCAGCGTCCCGATGCCGGGATAGCCGAACACCTGCTCGGTGATGATGGCGCCGTTGAAGATGGCGCCGAGCGACATGGCGAGGCCGGTCACCTGCGGCGCCATGGCGTTGCGCATGACATAGGCGCCGAGGATGCGGCGCGGCTTCACCCCCGCGAGCTCGGCATAGGTCACGTAATCCTCGGTCACGATGTTGGAGACCAGGGACCGCATGCCGAGGAACCAGCCGCCCACCCCAACCAGCACCAGCGAGAGCGCCGGCAGGATGGCGTGGCGCAGCGCGCTCGCGGCGAATTCCAGCGTGAAGCCCTGCGCGATGTTCATCCCCGACCCGCCGCTGATGGGCAGCACGGGCCACAGGAAGCCGAAGATGATGAGCAGGACGAAGGCGACGATGTAGTAGGGGATCGGGTGCAGCGCCATGGCGACCACGCCGAGCAGCTTGAGCAGGCGGTTGCGGCGGTAATAGCCGGCGAGCCCGCCGAGAAGATTGCCCAGCGCCCAGGCGAGCAGGGTGGAGAACAGCAGCAGCCCGATCGTCCACGGCAGCGCGCGGCCGATCAGCACCGATACCGGCGTCGGGAAGGCGGAGAGGGAGGGGCCGAAATCGCCGGCCAGCACGCGCCGCCAGAAGCCGAGATACTGCGCGACCGGTCCGCCCTGCAGCCCATAGAGCTCGCGCAGCGATTGCCGCATCGCCTCGATCGCGTCGGGGCTGGTGCCGCCGAACGCGGTCGCCGCGGCGATGGTCTGCTCCACCGGGTCGATCGGCGTGGCGTGGGTGATGACATAGGTGATGTTCACGCCGATGAACACCACCAGCGCGAACTGCCCGAGCCGCTTCAGGAGATAGCGCGCATAGGCCCCCATCGCCGGATCGCTCAGCCGCGCGGCCGCAGCCGCGCCATCATGTAGCGGGAATTGCCCCAGTTCGGCACCGGGTTGGTGTAGGGATTCTCGGCGGTCGGGAAGCCGGTCCAGTAGGTCTCGTCCATGGTGGTGAAGACGTTGTAGGCCATCAGCGGGATGATCGGCATCTCGCGCACCATCAGCTTGACGTAGTCGCGGCCGAGCTCGAGGCTGCGCGAATCCTCGAAGCCGATGGTGCGGATCTGCTCGATGATGCGGTCGAGCTCCGGGTTGGACCAGCGGCCCCAATTGCGCAGCGGCTGCGGCTGGCCGGGGCGCGCGACGAATTGCGAATGCCAGCTGTCGAGGAAATAGGCGAGGTCGGCATGCCCGCCATAGGTTTCCACGCTCCAGCCGATGAAGCTGTCGTAGTCGCCGGCGGCGCGGCGATCGGGCAGCGTGCCCTGCGCGACGTCGATGCGCGCATCGATGCCGAATTGCCGCCAGTTCTGCGCGATCATGGTGCCGGCGCGCGTCATCACCGGGCGGGTGTCGCCTTCCACCATCACGCGGATGGCGAAGGGCCGGCCCTCCGGCGTCTGCCACGCATTGCCGCGCTTGCTGAACCCGGCGCGCTCCAAGAGCTCCGCCGCCGCCTGCGGGTTCGGCTTCCACCAGCCCATGCCGAAGGCGCGCGCGATCTGCTCGGGGTCGCTCGGGATCTGGTCGCGCAGGCTCGGCCGCAGCGAATCGGCGATCTGGCGGCCGATGCCGGGATCGTAGGGCTTCAGCGTCTGCTTGCCGGTATCGAGCTCGAAGCCGGCGAGCCAGGGTTCCAGCGGCACGTGGTAGTCGGCGGGATGCGTTCCGGTCGGCGGCACGGCGATCGCGGAGATGGTGGCGGCGCCGCGATAGGACGCCATGGAGACGGCGCGGATATCGATCAGCAGCGCCAGCGCCCAGCGCACGTCGCGGTTCTGGAACAGCGGATTCTGCGCGTTGAAGATCAGCGCGGGCAGCGTCGGGTCCGGATGCGCGTAGGGGAAGCCGCGGAACCAGCCGCGCGCCGTCTGCGACTGCCGCGCCAGCGTGAACATCCCCTCCGGCGCGACATCATGCACCACGTCCAGCTCGCGGTTGAGCTGCGCGATCACGCGCTTGTCCGGCGGCCCGGGATCGACATAGGCGACATAGCGCGGCCCCGGCATGCCGAACCGCCCGAGCGAGCTGCGCTGCCAATCCTGCCGGCGTTCCCAGACGAACCACTTGCCGTTCGGGTCGAAGCCGTGCAGCACATAGGCGCCGAGCGAGACCGGGCGGTTGAAGTCGAACCGCACCGGATCCTGCACCCGCTCGAAGACGTGCTTCGGCATGATCCAGATGGCGCCCCAGCGCGTCGTGAATTGCGCGTGGAAGCGCGAATTCGGCCGCTTCAGGCGGAACTGCACGGTGCGCGGATCGGGCGCCGTCACCTGCTCGACATTGCCGGCGAGCACGGCGCTCCAGCGCATGCCGCGATGGGCGACCTGCGTCTCCACCGTGTGCACCACATCGGCGGCGGTGAACTCCACCCCGTCGCTCCAGAAGATGCCGTCGCGCAGCCGGACGGTCATCCCGGTGAAGTCGGCATTGTATTCGGGCGGCGCGCTGGCGAGCGAATTGTCCCACGCCTTGCCGTCGATGCCGCGCTCGGGATCGATGTACCACAGCGTGTCCATCGCGAGCTGATGCAGACCGGTGGACTGCCCGCCCGCATTGATCGCCCAGATGTTGAACCACCCCGCGTTGCGGATGGTGCCCTCGGGATTCTCGAGGATCAGCGTCTCGCGCCGCGGCAGGCCGGCGAACACCTCCTGCGCATGCGCCGGCACCGCGGCCGGCGTCGACAACAGCAGAGGCGAGAACAGGGCAGAGCGCCGGGTGATCCGCATGGCCGTTTGCTCCCCATCGCCGTCGCTGCCCGACGGTCTCGCGCAGCCTATGCCGAGGGCGCGCACAGCGTCAACCAAGCAGGCGATATGTACCGGGAAAGCCGATAGACTGGGGGCGGAGTGAACTCCGCCCCCCAGACCCCCCACCTCCTTTTTTTGATGACGGGGAAGCGTGGCGAGCTCCGTTCTCAGCCCGAAAACGCCGCGGCGTCTGAGAGTGTCTGGGGAAGGGAGTTCACTCCCTTCCCCAGCCCCTTCTACCGCGCGAGATGCAGCCGCATGACGATGTCCTGATCGTGGTTCCCGAAGCCGCGGCCGAAGATGTTCACCCCGCCGGGATGTGCGGCGTCGCTTTCGATGCCGATGCGCAGCCTGATCGAATGGTGCTGGTCGAGGCCGAGCGCCGCGAGCGTCACGCCCGAGAGGCGCTTGCCGTTCACGAAGCTGCCGCGTTCGCTCACCCGCCAGGTCGTCAGCGTGCCGTATTGCGATCCGCCGAGCTTCCACCACCCCGGCGTGAAGCGGCCGCGCTTGTCGCCATAATCGCCGGGCGAGGTCCAGGTCCCCAGCCTGACGCCATTCACCCAAAGCGTGATGTCCGAGGGCCAGTTCGTGTTCGTGCCCGGCACCTCGGACGACAATTCCATCGCGAATTCGAGCGAGGCGGTGCCACGCCGCAGCACCTTCGCGTTGTTGGGGAATTTGTACTCCACGAAGCCGCGCCCGAACCACAGCAGCGCGGCCCGCATGCGGTTCGGGTCGAGGAAGAAGTCGGGCACGTCGAGCGCGCCGATGATCCCCTCGCTCGAGCACAGGCCGCAGGGCGCGGCTACCTCGTAGCTGGTGTAGAGCCCGATCGGCATCGCCACCTCCACGACATCCGGCGCCTGCTGCACCGGCGTGCCGTCCAGCCGGACGACGATCTCGTCGAAGCGGACGGAGCAGAGCTTCTGCTGCCCCTTGCTCGCCTTCACCGCCTCGGTGTGGATCAGCCCGGACTCCTCCAGCACCTGGACATGCGTCGCCACGGTGGATTGCGGCAGCGCGAGCGCCGCAGCGATGGCGTTGACGTTCAGCGGGCCGGATTGGCGCAGCGTGCGCAGGATCTGCAGGCGCACCGGGGAGGCGATGCCCCGCACCGCGCCGGCATCTTCTTCCGGGACGATGGTCAGGAAGGCGCGATGCGGCGGCGCGGCGCGGTTGTGCATGAAGGATGGCGGCCCTGTTCCTATTGAAGCGACAGGACCATATCAGGTTTTCCGGTCCGGCGCCTCGGCCGCTCCGCTCAGCACCACGGCCGCAGCGGCGGCCCGCGCCTCAGCCCGTGGCGCAGCTGACCTCGTCCCAGGCCTGCACGGTGAGGTGCTGGCGGATGCGGCCGCCATCCAGATCCAGGATCATCGCCGACATGACGTGGCACCCATCCGGATAGGCGCATTCCTCGAGGAACGCGACGCGCTCGGCGCCGATCACCTCGCGGCTCACCCGATGGGTCATGTCGCGCGCGCAGACGTCGCGCCAGAAGGCCGCGATCGCGGGCCGCCCGAGCAATTGCATCGGCGTGCTCGGCGGCCGGTTGCGGTCCACGATGCGCATCTCCGCCTCCTCGGCATAGAGAAGCTCCAGCGTCGCCGCATCGCTCTCCTCCAGCGCGCGCTTCAGAGTCGCGAAGTCGAATCCCGCCGCGGTCGCCATGACACACCTCGCCCCGGAGCCATTCCGGTACGGGATCATAGCGTGCCGCCCGCCGCGCGTGCCGGAAAAGAAGGCTGGGGGGCGGAGCTTCACGTCGCGGCAGTGCCGCGATCCCCCAAGCCCCCCACCTCCTCTTTCTGGCTTATTGGTTCTGGCTCCTCCCGCACTCCCAGCCGGCGCAGCGTTGTCGGGTGGAGAACGGCGCTCGCCACGCTTCCCATTAGCCAAAAAAAGGAGGTTGGGGGGTCTGGGGGGCGGAGTTCACTCCGCCCCCCAGTCTTCTCACGAACGCGCGTGCACCGCGCCTCAGCTGGCGCTGCCGAGGGTCCAGGCCCCCTCGAAGCGGCGGTCGCGGTTGTCGACGGCCAGCACCCGCAGCGCGCCGCCGGGCTCGCCCTGCAGGCCGAAGCGGAAGGTCGGGTTCTCGGCGATCGCGATGTCGGGCTCGATCCGCAACACCTCCGTATCGCGATAGCTCACCCGGACCTCGCGCAGGAACTCGGCCGGGATCGCGAGCCGGGTGAGCTGATCGATCTGCAGCCCCGAGGCGTTGGGATGGCTGACCGCAATCTCCACCGGCACCGCGCGCCCCGCGGCCGGCGGCCCCTCCGGCAGGGCCATGCGCATGCGGCCCATGCGCTGGCGCGCCGCCTCCAGATTGCCGCTATAGGGCGCGGCGCAGCCGCCGGCGGCCTTCACGAAGCGCTCCGCCTCGAGCAGCCTGCCCTCCGCAGTCTCGGCTACCGCGTGGACGAAGCTGTAGGCATCCACCCGCACCCGGGTGGCCAGCGCGTGCAGCGCGGTCCCCGGCCCCGCGACGAAGCGCGCCGCGAGCGGCGAGGGGTTCTCGTCGATGACGAGGGTGACGGCGCGGATCCGCGGCGCCCCCTCGGCGAGGGAGATCGAGACCGGCACGGCGGCGGCGTCCTGCGCGCGCGCCGGGGCCATCAGCGTGACGGCGTCGCCGGCCGGCTCGGCGCCGCGGCCGAAGATCGCCTCCTGGAGGTCGCGCCAGCGCTCGGCGCGGCGCGGCGCGTTCTCGGGCTCAATGCCCTGGGCGCCGCCCGCGCTCGGCAGGGCGAGGGAAGCGGCGCCGAGGAACAGCAGGCGGCGATGCAGCGTCGTGCCGGGACGGCGGCGGGTCATGGCGCTTACTCCCATTCCAGCTCGCGATAGGCGGCGGCAGCGTTGCGGCCATGATAGGCCTCGGCGAGGCGCCAGCCCACCGGCGGCGCGCCGGCGGCGCGCGCGGTCGCCTCGGCGAGGTCCAGCCCGGCGGCGAGCGCCGCCCGCACATCCCGCTCCAGGGCCTGGAGATAGCGGAGCAGCGGCGCGGCGCCCTCGGGCCAGGCGACGGCGGGCGGCCCATGCCCAGGCACCGCGCGGGCGATGCGCGGCAGCGCCTGCAGCCCTTCCAGCACGCGCTGCCAGCCCGGCAGGCTGCCCTCCAGCGCGGGGATGCGCTCGACGAAGAGCAGGTCCGAGAGGCAGAGCGTGCCGGTCTCGAGGTCGAGCAGGCTGAGGTCGTGATCGGTATGCGCCGGCGGATGCGCCGTGACCAGCAGCCGGCGCCCGCCGCCGAGTTCGAGCGCGAGATCGCGCCCCGGCGCGACCAGCCGGGTCGGCGCCAGCGGCGCGCTGCCTTCCGCCGCCTCGGCGCCCATCTCGCGCGCCAGCATCGCGGCGTAGAAGCGGTGGCGCTGCGCCAGCGCCGCCGGCAGCCCCACATGGCCGACGACCTCCACCCCCTCGAGATCGGCGAAGGCGGCGGCGCCCATCACGTGGTCGGGATGCACATGGGTCAGGACCAGGTGGCGGATCGGGCGGTCGGTCGCCGCGGCGATCGCCCGGCGCAGGCGGCGCCCGTGCCGCAGGCTTCCCCCGGGGTCCACCACCGCGACCGCCGCGGCCCCCACGACGAAGCCGACATTGGCGATCGCGTTGAGATTGGCCGTCGAGGCCTCCTCATGCACGCCCGGCAGGACGAAAAGGCCCGGCGCCACCTCCACGGCCGGCGAGCCCTCGTCCCCGGCGGCCGCGGCCGGCAGCAGGGCGGCGCCAAGCCCGGAGAGCACCGCACGGCGGCCGGCGGCGAGTGCCGCGCGCGCCGTCGCGTCCCCGGTACCGTGGCGGCGCCTTATGCGACCCCAGGGCGCGGCGGATGCGGCGCCCCGCCTATGGCTGCCAGGGACGGCCCCGGCATGGTGACGGTCTTTCCAGGCCATAGGATCCCTTCATAGCCGGCAAGCGGCCGGTGGACGTGGCGTCCAGCGAGTGTCCTGCCCGCGAAGTGCGCTGCACGGTGTACGCATTCGAAGAAGGCTGGGGGGCGGAGGTGAACTCCGCCCCCCAGACCCCCCACCTCCTTTTTTTGACTTATGGGGAAGCGTGGGTAGCTCCGTTCTGAACCCGACAACGCTGCGGCGCCTGAGAGTGCGGGAGGAGCAAGCGCCAAGAGTCAGAAAAAGAAGGTGGGGGTGTGGGGGCGGAGTTCACTCCGCCCCCACTCTTTCTTCTCCCATGCCAGCACTCTGGCCTTCCGGCCCTCGGCGGATCAAGGGCCGGGCGCCCGTCCGCGATGCCGGGAGAAGGCCCTTCCGAAGATGGCGGTGCCGGTCTAGCTCGATGCGATGGGTGATCGCCTGCCGGCCCGCCCGGACCGGGATGCGCCACGGCCGGCCGCATCGCATGGCCGGCCGACGAATGCGCGCGTCCTCCCCGCGGCCGGGCTCCTGCTCCTGGCGCTGGCGGCCGGCCCGGCCGGCGCGCCCTCGCATGCCTCCACGCTGCGCGCCGACGATCTCCTGGTGCCGGCCGCCGACGAGGTCGCGATCCCCGATGGCTTTCGCATGGAGGACTACCGCGGACCCGTGCCGCAGGCGCTGCCCGGTGGCCGCGCCATCGGGACGGAGGAGGCGGCGGCGCTGTTCGAAGGCGGGCGGGGCGTGGTCTGGGTGGACGTGCTGCCCGCCCCGCGCCGGCCTGCCGGCCTGCCCACGACCTCGCTGTGGCGGCCGAGCCCGCGCCGCGGCGTCCCCGGCAGCCTTTGGCTGCCCGATGTCGGCCACGGCGCGCTCTCGCCCGAAACCGAAGGCTGGTTCCGCGCCGCGCTGGTGCGCGCCACCGAGGGCGACCGCGAGCGGCCCGTCGTCTTCTACTGCCTCGCCGATTGCTGGATGAGCTGGAACGCCGCCAGGCGCGCGATCGCCTGGGGATGGCGGCAGGTCCTGTGGTACCGCGAGGGCACGGATGGCTGGGAGGCGGCGGGCCTGCCGACCGAGGTGCTGCACCCCCCGCCCGACGCGCCGCCCTGAGGCCGAAGTGCTGGGGGGCGGAGCTTCACGTCGCGGCAGTGCCGCGACCCCCCGGCGCTGGCTCCTCCCGCACTCTCAGGCGCCGAGCCGTTGTCGGGCTGAGAACGAACCCATCCACGCTTCCCCGTAGCCAAAAAAAGGAGGGATGGGGTCTGGGGAAGGGAGTTCATCTCCCTTCCCCAGTCTTTTTCCTTAATCCAGGAACCCGATCCAGCGCCCCGCGATCACTGCGCCCGGCCACACCAGCAGCGAGGCGAGTGCGGCGGCGCGCACCGAGCGATGCACCGGGCCGCCGTCGATGGCCTCGTGCCAATGCCGGTTCCAGCGCAGCGCCACGACGTTGAGCAGGCCGAGCGCGACCAGGAAGACCTTCGCGAGGAACGCGGGGTTCGCCGCGTAGGTCAGCGGCCGCGTGCTGAACAGCAGGAATCCCGTCGCGCCCGCGAGCAGCACGCCGCAGCCTGCCATCCGCCACAGCGGCGGCCCGAGATCCGCGAGGCGATGGCTCCGGAACGCCCCCAGCAGCCTGAGGTCCAGCGTCACGATGGCGCCGAGCAGCAGCCCGATGGACATGATGTGTGCCGCGTTCACCAGCGGATAGGCGATCCTCGATTGCCGCAGCGCGGCCGCCAGCGGCCATTCCGAGAGCGCCTGCAGCACCTCCACGGCGCGGCGGTTCAGCGCGCCGGGATGCGCTCGGGATAGATGTCGTAGCTTCTGTTGCCCACCGTGATGCGCACCGCCTTCATCCGCCGCTCGCCGCGCGTGAGCGAACGGTTCCCGAGCGCCACGACGGCATCGCCGGCGCGTGCCGAGGCCTCGGTGAATCCGGATCGCGCGGTCTGGCCCGGGCTGGCCAGCTCGACGATCCAGATCCCCTCGTTCGGCGTCTCGACCCGCAGCGTCGGGTGAGGATAGCCGACATAGACCTCGCGGACCGTTCCGCGCAGCTCCTGCTGCTCGCTCTCGGCCCAGGACCAGCCATGGTGGGCAGCGGCGCCCGAGACCCCGAGCAACCAGGCCAGCAGGCCTGCCCCTATCGCGCGTCCGGTGACGTTCATGCTGCCCTCCCGTCCTCGCCGGTCTCCGACAAGGTTGGTGCGCGCCGCGGCTTTGTCGACGGGCGTGACGACCAGCGGCGTCCGGCCGCGCCGGCGGCGATGCGCGCTACTGGCGCGCCGCCCCGCGCCAGCGCACATAGGTGGCGATGACCGACGCCGAATCCAAAGTCAGCGAGGCCGAGCAAGCCGAATCCCCGCGCACCGACGCCGTGCAATCGGTGCTGATGGCGGTGCGCGTGCTGGAAGCGATGGCGCTCGCCGGCGGCCCGCTCCGCGTCGCCGAGCTCGCGCGGCAGCTCGACGAGCCGCGGGGCCGGGTGCACCGCTACCTCGTCACCCTGCGCCAGAGCGGCCTCGTCGCGCAGGAACCGGCGACCGAGCGCTACCATCTCACCTGGCGCCTGTTCCAGATCGGCCAGGCGGCGGGCGAGCAATTCGACCTCAAGCGCGTCGCCGAGCCCGCCATGCACCGGCTGCGCGACGCGGCGCGGCAGACCGTGCTGCTGGCGGTGCCGGCCGGTGCGGATCCGATGGTGGTGCATGCGCTGGAATCGCCGAACAAGGTCAGCATCACGGTGCAGCCGGGCAACCGGCCACCGGCGCATTGCTCCGCCCAAGGGCGCCTGATGCTGGCCTTCGCGCCGGAGGAGCAGCGCGCGCGCGTGCTGGACGCGCCGCTCGAGGCGCCGACGCCCCACGCGCTCACCGACCCGGCAGCGATCCGCGCCCGGCTCGCCCTGGTGCGCGAGCGGCTGTGGGAGACCGCGGCGTCGGAGACGCTGATCGGCATCAACGTGCTGGCCGCGCCGCTCTTCGCCGCGGGCGACGTGCTGGTGGGCAGCATCGGGCTGATCGGCTCGGTCCAGTTCGTGCAGGATCCGCCGGCGCCGGACCAGCTCGCGCTGGTGCAGGAGGCGGCGGCCGAGATCAGCCGCGCGCTGGGATCTGATCGCTACTCGCGCGCCTCGGGCGGCACGAATTCGCGCCAGTAGCCCGGAGCCGGCGGCTGCGCGCCATAGCCGAGCCGGCGATCGGCGGCGAGCCCGACGAGCCCCGCCGCATCCCCGCCGGTGCGCTCCAGATACGCGCGCAACGCCTCGATCGCGCGCGCGGCGACGGCGAAGCCGCCGGTCATCACCGCGCTCGTCATCTCCACCGCGCGCGCGCCGGCGAGCAGGAAGCGCACGACATCCAGCCCGTCCCGCGCACCATTGGTGCCGAGCAGCGGGAAGTCCGGGCCGAGCCGCTTGCGCGCCTCGGCGAGCCAGCGGCAGGTCAGCGCCAGCGACCACGGCCCGCCGATCGCGCCCGCGGTGCCGAGCATCGGCGCGCGGGTCTCCACATCCGGCACCAGCGCCATGAAGCGGCCCATGACGATCACCGCATCCGCGCCGCCTTCGCGGGCGGCCAGCGCCAGCGCGGCGACATCCTCGCTCTGCCCGGTCAGCTTGATCCAGAGCGGGAGGGTGATCGCGGCGCGCAGCCGCGCGGTGATCTCGCGCACCCTGGCGGCGGCGCGTTCCTGCACGATGGCGCCCGGCGCCGCCTCGTCGCCATGCGGCGCGCCGATGTTGAGCTCGAGGATGCGCAGCCCCGCCGCCTGCATGCGCTGCGCCAGCGTCACGGCGGCGTCGAGCCCCGCCAGGATGATCGAGCCGACGACATAGGCGCCGCGTTCCGCGGCCTCGCGGTCCAGCGCCGCGATCTCCGCGATCCAGGAGTCGCTGTCGCGCTGGGAGAGGCCGGAGCGGCCGAACAGCATGGCGTCCGGCGGCGGCGCGAAATCCCAGGGCAGGCGGTTCCAGCGGCTGTCCAGCAGCACGTGGTCGGAGCCGTCGAGCTGGCGCTTCGCCGCCGCGCTCTCGTTGATGGACTTCGCCACCACCGCGGCGGCACCGGTGGCGAGCCCGGCGCGGATGCCGCCCGCGGTCATCAGGTGATCGCCGGCGCCCAGCAGGATCGGGTTCTTCAGCCGCACCGCGCCGAGTGCGACGGACAGATCCGGGCCGCCGCTCACGAGGCGTATTCGGGCCGCGCCGGCGTGAACACGTCGAGGTTCAGCACCACCTCCTCGCCCACGACGACGCCGTGATGCATGGCGTTGGGCGGCACCACCAGCAGCCCGCCGGGCCCGAGGCGATGCACCTCGCCCTCGATGTGGAAGTCGATGGTGCCGGCCATGATGTAGACGATCTGCTCGTTGGGGTGCTTGTGCGGCCGCGGCTCGTGGCCGGGATGCAGGCGGTGCAGCGCGACCGTCGCGCCGGCGCCGGTGAAGCCCTTGCGCTCGACGCCGGGACGCACGCTGGTCCAGGGGATCGCATTCCAGTCGATCGTCGGAATCTGCATGGTCATTGCCTTTCGATCCTCGCCTCGGTGATGACGCGGCCCCACAGCCGGGTTTCCGCCACCAGCAATTGCCGCAATTCCTCCGGGCTGCCGGCGGCGGGCTCGACCGCCAGCGGCAGCAGGCGCTCGCGGATCTCCGGCAGCGCCATGATGCGGCGAATCTCCGCGTTCAGCCGCTCGACGATGGCGGGCGGCGTGCGCGCCGGCGCGGCGAGGCCGTTCCAGGTCCTCACCTGGTAGTCCGGCAACCCGCCCTCCATCGCGGTCGGCACGCCGGGCAGCGCGGTGATGCGCTGCGGCGAGGTGACGGCGAGCGCGCGCAGCCGCCCGCCCTCGATCTGCGGCAGCGTGGTCGCCGCGACTTCCATCGCCGCATCCACATCGCCGGTGGCGGTGGCGTTCAGCAGCTCGCCGGTCGCGCGATAGGTGACGATCTCCGCCTCCACCCCCGCCATGGCGCGGAACAGCACCAGCGAGAGATGCAGCGCGGTGCCGGAGCTGACCGAGCCGAGATTGACGCCGCCCGGCCGGCGGCGCGCCGCCGCGAGCAGATCGGCGAGGCTCCGGTAGGGGCTCGCGGCACGCGTCACGATCGCGTGGTGGAAGAAGGCGATCTGGCCGATGAACGCGAAATCCTCGATCGGATCGTAAGGCAAGGAGCGGAAGAGATGCGGCGCCGTCGCCGCGGTTGCGGTCACCAGCAGCAGCGTATGCCCATCCGGCGCGGCGCGCGCCACGGTCTCGCTCGCGAGGATGCTGCCCGCGCTCGGCCGGTTCTCGATCACCACCGGCTGGCCGAGCGCCTCCGCGAGCCTCGGCGCCACCAGCCGCGCCGTGGTGTCGCCCACGCCGCCCGGGGCGAACCCCACCACCCAGCGGATCGGCCGGCTGGGCCAGGCGGTCTGCGCCGCTGCCGGCAGCGCCCAGAGCAAGGCGAGAAGCACGAGCGCGCCGCGCATCATGGCGCTAGGAACGGCCGCGCGCGGCGGATGCGGCGCTTCATGTAATCCCAGCGCAGGTCGAGATTGGCGGGATCGAGCAGAAATCCCTTGGCATGCTCCGCCGCCGCCGGATCGAGCCGTTGCAACGGCCCCGCCGCCGCGGCGCGCAGCTGCACATCGGCCGCCCATTCCAGCACGGTCATGCCGATGCAGGCCTCGGCGACCGAGCGCCCGGCCACCAGCGCGCCATGATTCTTGAGCAGCAGCCCGCGCCTTCCGCCCAGCGCCGCAGCGATCGCATCGCCCTCGTCGGTGCCGAGCACGATGCCGTGGAACTCGTCGAACAGCGCGATGTCGTCCCAGAAGACCGCGCCGGTCTGGGTGATCGGCTCCAGCACCATCCCCGCGCAGCCCAGCGCGACGCCGGATTTGCCATGGGTGTGGATGATGCAGCCGACATCCGGCCGCGCGCGGTAGATGCGCGTATGGATGTGCAGCGTCGGGTTCACCACGCCCTCGCCGCGCAGCGTGCGCAGGTCGAAATCCGCCTCGATCAGCCCCTCCGCGCGCACCTCGTCGAAGCCTAAGCCCCAGCGATGCGACCAGAAGCGGTCAGCGCCCGGCAGCCGCGCGGTCAGGTGACCCGCAATGCCGCTCGCCTGCCCATCGGCATCGAGGATGTGATAGGCGTGCAGCAGGTCCTCGCGCAGCGCGGCTTCCGCGGCATCGGGCAGTGCGTCCGTCATTGCTTCTCCACTCCCGCGATCTGCGCCATGCGGCCCCAGGCGGCGACCTCCTGCGGGATCATCGCCGCGAGCTCCTCCGGCGAGGAGGCTTCCGGCAGACCGCCGAGCTCGATCAGCCGCTGGCGGATCTCCGGCACGCCGAGCGCGCGGCGGATGGCGCGGTTCATGCTGTCCACGAAGACCCGCGGCGTGTTGGCGGGGAAGACGATGGCGTTCCAGCTGCGCACGACATAGCCGGGCAGGCCGCTCTCCTCGCTCGTCGGCACCTCCGGCAGGGTCGGGAAGCGCGCCGGCGCCGTCACCGCCAGCAGCCGCACGCGCCCCGCGGCGACATGCGGCAGCAGCGGCGCCAGCAGCTCGCCCGCCACCTGCACCTCGCCATTGGCGAGCGCGTTGATGAGCTCGGGCGAGGAGCGGTAGGTCACCGTGGTCAGCGGCACCTCCGCCATGGCGCGGAACAGCTCGACGCCGAGATGCTGCGCATTCCCCACCGCGATGGAGGCGATGTTGAGCCGCCCCGGCTGCGCCCGCGCCAGCGCGATGAGCTCGGTCAGGTTGCGCGCCGGAAGAAGCGGGTTCACCGCGATGACGTGGTCGTACCACACCATGCGCCCCACCGGTGTGAAGTCCCGCGTCACGTCGAAGGGCAGCGTGCGGTAGAAGGCGGGGGCGGCCATGTTGCTGGTGGTCAGCAGATACATGGTGTGGCCGTCCGGCGCGGCGCGCGCCACCGCCTCGCCGCTGACGATGCCGCCGGCGCCGGGCCGGTTGTCCACCACGATGGGCTGGCCGATCTCGGCCTGCATGTGCGGCGCCAGCATGCGCACGGTGATGTCGCCGGCGCCGCCGGCGGCGAAGCCCAGCACGAAGCGTACCGGGCGCGTGAAGGGCGAGCCCTGGGCGAGCGCGGGCGCGGCCAGCAGCGCGAGTCCAGAACCGAGAAATCCTCTCCGTCGCAGCGTCATCCTTGTGTTTCCCCCGCCTCGCACGGCGCCTATGGCGCCGGACCGTAGCCGCCGCCGCCCGGCGTTTCCATCAGCACCTCGTCGCCGGGCTGCATCAGCATCTTGCGCGCCTCGCTGACCGGCTTGCCATTGACGAGGAAGCGCCCGGCCTCGCCCGGCCCGCCGCCTTCCAGACCCTCCGGCCCCGCCTCGGTGCGGCTGGCCACGGTGTTCAGCAGCCACGGATACGCCGTGCGCATGCGGTAGCCGATCACCTGCCCGTCGCCGCCGCGCTGCCGCCCGGCCCCGCCGGAGCCGCGGCGCAATTCCTTGCGCGTGAATTCGATCGGCATCGCCGCTTCCAGCACCTCCACCGGCACCGCGGCGACGCCGGTCGGGTAGCAGGTGGCGGCAAGCCCCGGCTTCTCCCGCCGCGCGCCCATCCCGCCCGAATAGTTGAACATCGACGAGGTGAAGGGCCGCCCGGCGGCATCGCGGCCCTGGATCTGGATGGTCCATACCGCGCCGGAGCCCTCCGCCAACACGCGCTCCGGCATCACCTGGTGCAGCGCCTTGAGCACCGGCATCGGCACGTACATCCCGACGACATGCCGCGCATTCACCGGCGCCGGGTAGCGGCAATTGACGATGCTGCCCTCGGGTGCCGTCACCTTCACCGGGCTGAGGCTGCCGTAATTGTTCGGCAAATCGGGATCGAGGCAGGAGCGCACGGCGAAATTCGCATAGGCCGCGGTGTAGTTCAGCACCACGTTGATGCCGATCGGCGCCTCCGGCGAGCTGCCCGCGAAGTCGATCGCGATCTCCCCCGCCGCGCTGTCCACGGTGACGGCACAGCGCAGGGTCACATGCAGCCCGCCCGGCACGTCGAACACGCTCTCGCCACGAAAGGTGCCGGGAAGCAGCCTGCGGATGCTCTCGCGCGTCGCCTGCTCGGAGCGGCCGATCACCTGGTCCGCCAGCGCCTCGATGTCGTCGAGCCCGTGGCGGTCGCACAGCGCGTTCAGCCGCTCCGCCCCGACCCGGCCGGACGCCACCTGCGCGGCGAGGTCGCCCATCACATGCTCCGGCGTGCGCACGTTGCGCCGGATGATCGCGTGCAGCAGCGGGTTCGGCGTCCCCGCCTCGTACAGCTTCGCGAGCGGGATCCACAGCCCTTCCTCATGCACGTCGCGCGCGCCGGCGCCGACGCCATAGCCGCCGATATCGGTGTGGTGGATGGTGCTGCCGAAGAAGCCGATGCACCTCGCGCCCCGGAACACCGGCGTCATCACCGTGATGTCGAAGAAATGTCCGGCGGAGAGCCAGGGATCGTTGGTGATCAGCACGTCGCCGGGCGCCAGGCCGTCCGGCGGAAAGGCGGTGACGAAATGGATCCCCGCCGCGCCCAGGCTGTTGATGTGGCCGGGCGTGCCGGTGACCGCCTGCGCCACCATCCGCCCGCGCCGGTCGAACAGCGCGGTGGCGAGGTCGCCCGCCTCGCGCACGATCGGGCTGAAGGCGATGCGCTGCAGCGCCTTGGCCTGCTCGGTCACCGTCGCGATCAGGTTGGACCACAGGATCTCGAGCTCGATGCCGTCCATGATCCTCAGCCCCTCGTCGCGATGACGGCGCCGGTGGCGTGCACCGTGGCGGTCCAGCCGCGCAGGATCACCAGCGTGGTCTCGCGCTCCTCGATGATCGCCGGCCCCGCCACACGCTGGCCGATGGCGAGCGCGGCGCGGTCGAACACCGGCAGCGCCGGCGCCTCGGCCTCCAGCGCGACCCGGCGATGCGTGCGCGGCGCCGCCGGCGCGCCGCCCGGCGCCGGCGGCGGTGAGGGATGCGGCACCGGGCCGCGCGCGGTGAGGCGCCAGGTCACCGCCTCGACCTCCACCTCCGGCAGGCGGATGCCGTAGAGCGCCTCATAGGCCGCCTCGAAGGCGGCGCGCAGCGCGGCGGCGTCCTCGCGCTCCAGCGCATCGGCCGGCAGCTCGGCGGTGACCTCGTTCTGCTGGCCGCGATAGCGGAAATCGGCGGCCAGCGCGAAGGCGGCATCCGCCGGCGCCACCCCCGCCTCGCGCAGCGCCGCGCTTCCTTCCTCGGCCATGGCATCGCGCAGCGCACGCAGCGCCGGCCAATCCAATCCGCCGAGCTCGGCCATGGAAGAGCGCACGAGATCGAGCCGCACCGGCGAGACCAGCGTGCCGAAGGCGGAGAGCACGCTCGCCATCGGCGGGAAGATCACGGTGCCGCATTCCAGCAGCTCGGCGACCCGCATCGCATGCACCGGGCCGGCGCCGCCGAAGGCGAGCATCGGCAGCCCGCGCCAATCCATGCCGCGATCGGTCGCATGGGCACGGGCGGCGCCCGCCATCTGCTCGCACACCACCTCGAACACGCCGCGCGCCGCGGCGACCGCATCGACGCCGAGACGCGCGCCGAGCCGCTCCAGCGCGTCCTCGGCGCCGGCGCGGTCGAGCCGCATGTCGCCGCCGAGGAATCCCTCGGCATCGAGCAGGCCGAGCACGACATCGGCATCCGTCACCGTCGGCTCGGTGCCGCCGCGCCCGTAGCAGACCGGGCCGGGCTCCGATCCCGCGCTGCGCGGCCCCACCTTCAGCAGGCCGAGCCCGTCCACCTGCGCGATGGAGCCGCCGCCGGCGCCGATCTCGATCATGTCCACCGAGGGGATGGTGATCGGGAAGCCGCTCCCCGGCTTGAAGCGGTAGCGGCGATCCACCTCGAATTCGCCGGCGACCAGCGGCTTGCGGTCGAGCACCAGGCAGGCCTTGGCGGTGGTGCCGCCCATGTCGAAGGAGAGCAGCCGGTCCAGTCCAAGGACTTCCGCAAAATGCGTCGCCGCCAGCGCGCCCGCCGCGGGGCCGCTCTCGATCATGCGCACGGGGAAGCCGCCGGCGACCCGCGTGCCCACCACGCCGCCATTCGAGAGCATGATGAGCGGCCGGTTGGGAAAGCCGCGCCGCGCCAATTCCGCCGCCAGCGCCTCGAGATAGGGCGCCACGATCGGCTGGGTGTAGGCGTTCATCACCGTGGTCCAGGCGCGCGGATATTCGCGGATCTGCGGCGAGACATCGGAGGAGAGCGAGACATGGATCTCCGGCGCCGCCGCGCGGATCGCCTCGCGCGCCGCGCGCTCATTGGCGGGGTTGCGATAGGCGTTGAGCAGGCAGATGCCGACGGCGCGCACCCCGGCCGCGCGCATCGCGCGCGCCACCGCCGCCGCTTCCGCCGGATCCACCGGCTTCGCCACGCTGCCATCGGCGAAGACGCGCTCGTCCAGGGTGAAGGTCAGCGCCTCCGGCACCAGCGGCTCGGCGAACTCGATCTGCGGATCGAACATGTCGTAGCGGTGCTCGTTGCGGATCAGCAGGACGTCGCCGAAGCCCTTGGTGGCGAGCAGCGCGGTGGGCGGGCCGCGCCGCTCGATCACCGCGTTGGTGACCAGCGTCGTCGCATGCACCGTCACCTCGTCCACCTGCCTGGGCGCCACCCCGGCGCGGCCGAGCGCGAGATCGACGGCGCGGAAGAACCCCTCCAGCAGGTTGCGATGCGTGGTCAGGGTCTTGTCGGTCACCGCGCGCCCGTCGCGGTGGCGCAGCACCACGTCGGTGAAGGTGCCGCCGATATCCACGGCCAGCGCGAAGCCGGTGGCGGCGACGCCGTCGCGGGGGGAAGCGCGGTCGGGCAGCGCGTCGGGCAAGCTTCGTCCCTCCCAGCGGCGAGGCCTCGCCTTGCCGCTCTGTCCTGCACTACGGGACAATGTCTCTCATATCCGGCCGCCCCGTCAAGAGGCCAGGAAGCATCGCCCACCCTCCCGGCCGTCTTGAGCGGCGGGGCGGGCAGTGCTGTGGTCACCATCCAGGGCAGGGGCCAGGGCAGGGAACGGACGCCGCGCATGATCACCCATCGCCGGATCGAGACCCATCCGGGGCTGGCCTTCGACGTCTCGTCCGCGGGCGATCCGGCGGCGCCCCTGGTCCTGCTGCTGCATGGCTTCGCCGTGTCCCGCCATCTCTACGATGCCCAGCTTCCGGCGCTCGAAGCTGCCGGCTACCACGCCGTCGCGCCCGACCAGCGCGGCTATTCACCCGGCGCGCGGCCCGATCCGCAGGATGTCGCGCAATACGACATCGCGCTGCTCATCCAGGACGCGCTCGATCTCGCCGCCGCCCACGGCGCGCACCGATTCCACCTGGTGGGGCATGACTGGGGCGGCAGCCTCGCCTGGGAGATCGCGGCGCGGCATCCCGAGCGTCTCGGCTCGCTCACCATGCTCTCGCGCCCGCATCCCGGCGCCTTCGCCCGCGCGCTGCGCGAGGACCCCGAGCAGCCGCATCGCTCGCGCCACCACAAGGCCTTCCTCGATCCCGGCGCCGCCGAAGGCCTGCTCGCCCAGGACGCGCAATGGCTGCGCGCGCGCCACGCCGCCAACGGCGTTCCGCCGCAGGCCACCGCGAAGCATCTCGCGGTGCTCGGCAGCCGCGCGGCGATGGAGGCGGCGCTCGCCTGGTATCGCGCGCGCGGCACCGTGCATCGGCCGATCGGGCGCATCGCGGTGCCGACGCTGTTCCTCTGGGGCGATGCGGACGACACGGTCGGGCGCATGGCGGCGGAAGGCACCGCCGACTTCATCGATGCGCCCTACCGCTTCGAGATCCTGCCGGGCGTCGGCCACTACGCGCCGGACCAGGTGCCGGATCGCGTCACCGCGCTGCTCCTCGAGCATCTCGCCCGCCACCCGCTGTGACCCCCCGCATCCCGCCAGCACGCAACGGAACCGCGCCCATGTCCCCAGACATCATCGCCGAGCTCGCCCCGAACGGCGTGCTGCGCGCCGGCATCAATCTCGGCAATTTCCTCCTCGTCACCGGCCGGACCGCGTCGGGCGAGCCGGAGGGCGTGTCGCCCGGCATGGCGCGCGCCATCGCCGACCGGCTCGGCGTGCCAATCCGCTACGTGCCCTATGCGCGGCCGGGCGAGCTCGCCGATGCGGTGGGCACCGGCGCCTGGGACATCGGCCTGATCGGTGCGGAGCCGCAGCGCGCGGAGAAGATCGCCTTCACCGCCGCCTATGCCGAGATCGAGGCGACCTATCTCGTACCCGCCGGATCGCCCACCCCCTCCCTGGCCGAGCTGGACCGCCCGGGCATTCGCATCTCGGTCACCGCCCGCTCGGCCTACGACCTCTGGCTGGAGCGGAACATCCGCCACGCCACCCTGGTGCGGTCGGGCAGTCTGGACAGCGCCTTCGCCCGCTTCGTCGATGAGCGGCTGGACGCGCTGGCAGGCCTGCGCCCGCGCCTCCTGGCCGACGCGGCGGCACTGCCCGGCTCGCGCATCCTGGACGGGCAGTTCACCGCCGTGCAGCAGGCGATCGGCACGGCGCGCGCCAATGCCGCCGGTGCAGCCTTCCTGCGCGATTTCGTCGAGGAGGCGAAGGCGACCGGGCTCGTCGCCGGCCTCATCGCGCATCACGGGGTGCGCGGCCTCTCGGTGGCGCCGTAGACTGGGGGGCGGAGTGAACTCCGCCCCCCAGACCCCCCACCTCCTTTTTTTGGCTAATGGGAAGTGTGGCGAGCGCCGTTCTCCACCCGACAACGCTGCGGCGCCTGAGAGTGCGGGAGCCGCAAGCGCCTGCGGAGTTCTCTCCGCCCCCGCTCCCGATGAAGCCGTTCTAATGGGAAGCGTGGCGAGCGCCGTTCTCCGCCCGACAACGCTGCGGCGTTTGAGAGTGCGGGAGGAGCCAGCGCCAAGAAGCCAAAAAAAGGAGGTGGGGGGTTTGGGGGGCGGAGTTCACTCCGCCCCCCAATCTTTCACGCAACGACGCGCGCGGGACCGAACTCAATGCAGCGGCGTGCCCTCGATGGTGATGCGGTGCATCAGCCGGCGCTGGCCGTGATAGTCGTTCACTGCGCAGTGCCAGGTGCTGCGGTTGTCCCACAGCGCGATGGAGCCGTTGCGCCAGCGGAAGCGGCAGGTGAATTCCGGCCGCTGGCCGTGGCGGTAGAGGAAGGAGAGCAGTGCCTCGCTCTCCTCCTTCGTCCAGCCTTCGATGCCGGTGGTGAAATTCGAATTGACGTAGAGCGCCTTGCGGCCGGTGTCGGGGTGCCGGATCACCACCGGGTGCACGGCGTCCTGCGTCGCGGCGTCGGGATTGTGCAGGCGCCCCGCGAGATCGGTGCCGTGGTAGCCGGCGGCCTGGCCGAAGATGTGCCGGCTGGAATGGACGGCGCGCAGCCCTTCCAGGGTGCGCTTCATGCCGTCCGACAGCGCCTCGTAGGCGGCGTGCATGCTGGCGAACATGGTGTCGCCGCCATGGTCCGGCACCTCGCGCGCCACTAGCATGGAGCCGAGCGCGGGCACCGCGTCATAGCTGTGGTCGGTGTGCCAGGTCTCGCCGATGTTCTTCTTCTGCTCGGGCTCCTTGCGCACCTCGGCGATCTCCGGGTGTCCCGCCACGGGGGTGAAGAACCGGTTGACGTTGATCGGCCCGAAGCGGCGCGCAAACGCAATGTGCTGCTCCGGCGTGATGGGCTGGTCGTGGAAGAAGATGACGCTGTGGTCGTGGAAGGCCTGGCGGATCTCGGCGAAGCGCGCCTCGTCCAGCGGCTGCGTCAGGTCCACGCCGCGGATCTCGGCGCCGAGCGCGCCGGCGACCGGGGCGATGTCGATCTGGGTGTTGCGCATCATGAGCTCCTCCAGGGGATCGGGTGCGGCGGGGCGGAACTTGCCCTCGCTGCGCGACCGCGGCCGCGCAAGCACGAGGCTCATCCCTTGACCGCGCCGCCGGTCAGGCCATGCACCAGATATTTCCGCACCAGCAGGGAGAAGGCCAGCACCGGCAGCATCACCATGGTGCCGCCGGCGGCGATCCGGCCCCATTCCCAGCCTTCGTAGTTCATGAAATTCACCACCGCGACCGGCGCCGTCATCGCCTCGGTGCGGGTCAGGATCAGCGCGAAGAAGAAGTCGTTCCAGGCGAACAGGAAGCAGAGGATCGCGGTGGCCGCGAGGCCGGGCGCCGAGAGCGGCAGGACGATGCGCCAAAAGCCCTGCGCGGTGGTGGCGCCGTCGATCCACGCCGCCTCCTCCAGCGCGCGCGGCAGCTGGTCGAAGAACGGCCGCATCATCCAGATCACCAGCGAGAGGTTGACCGTCATGTAGATGATGACGAGGCCGAGGCGCGTATCCAGCAGGTCGAGATGCCGGTAGGCGAGGAAATAGGGAATCGTGAAGGCGATCGGCGGCGCCATGCGCGAGGCGAGGATCCACAGGCTCATCGACCCGGCGATCCGCGCCGTCCAGCGCGAGAGGGCATAGGCCGCCGGCACGCCGATCAGCATCGGTGCGATGGTCGCGGCGAAGGCGACGGTCAGGCTGTTCGCGAAGCTGTCGCGGAAGCCGCTGGTCCACAGCGCCGCGTAATTCTCGAGGGTCGGCGCGAACAGCAGCGGCGGCGGGAAGGTGAAGATCTGCGCATTGGTCTTGAAGGACATCTGCAGCAGCCACAGGAAGGGCGCCATCACCAAGAAGGCGAGCACGACCGCGAGCGCCTGGATCCAGCGCCGCTCGCGCGCCAGGCGGGAGGCGCTACTCGCCATGCTGCCCCCAGCCCACCAGGCGGATGAACGCCCAGCTCAGCAGGACCGTCGCGGCCAGCAGCGCCACCGTGATGGCGCTGGAATAGCCGAGGAAGGAGAAGTTGAAGGCCTGCAGGAAGGAATAGTAGTTCGTCACCTCGGTCACGCTGCCCGGCCCGCCTTCGGTGAGAATGAAGATCAGCGGGAAGGCCTTGATGCTGTCGATCAGGCGGAACAGCCCCGCCACCAGCAGCACGCCCTTGAGGAAAGGCAGCGTGACGTGCCAGGTCATCTGCCAGGCGCTGGCGCCGTCCACCCGCGCCGCGTCCACCATCTCCTGCGGCATCATCTGCAGCGCCGCCAGCGTCATCAGCATGGTGAAGGGGAACCACTGCCAGGTATCGGCGACGATGATCGCCGTCAGCGCCCAGTCCGGATGCGTGATCAGCGCCGGCATGCTGACGCCAAGCAGCGACAGCCCCCAATGCATCGGGCTGATGTCCGGCGTGTAGATCACCTTCCAGATGATGGCGACGACGATCGGCGGCAGCACCATCGGGATGAGGAAGACGGTGCGTAGCGCCTCCAGGAAGCGGCTGCGCATGTTCAGCAGCAGCGCGAAGCCGAAGCCGATCAGCAATTGCAGCGACACGGTCCAGAAGGACAGCCGCGCCTGCACCCAGAGCGAGTTCAGCAGCCGCGCATCGCGCGGCATCTCCGCGTAATTGCCGAGCGGCTGCGCGAAGTTCCAGGCGGTCTCCGGCCGGCTGAGGTCGAGCGGCGTGAAGCTCGTCGCCAGCAGGTAGAGCGCCGGTGCGAGGGTGATGACCGCCAGCACCGCGAGCGACGGCGCGACGCAGAGCGCGAAGAAGCGGTCGCGCGCCCGGTTGAGCCCGCCGCGCACCGCAGGGCGCGCGAGAGTCGCCGGCAGCGCTTGCGCGCGGACCGACACCGCCGGCGGCCTAGTTCGAATCCACCGTCACCCCGGCGCGCTGCAGGACCTGGATCGCATCCTGCTGGACCTGGCGCATCGAGGCCTCGGCATCCTGCTGGCGCGTCGCGATGCGCGCGATGCCGCGGTTGATGGTGTCGCCGACCTGCGGATAGACCGGCACGGTGCGGTACTTCATGTAGCCGGTCCTGCCGCCCAGCTCGAGGACCTGGAGATAGAGCGAGGCCACGTCCTGGCCGTTCAGCGTCAGCGCGCTGCGGAATTTCTCGCCGGTGATCACGCTGCGGCGGCAGACGCTGGGATAGCCGCGCGTCTCGACGATGCGGTTCAGCATCTCCTTCGACAGCGCCCACTTGATGAACTCCCAGGCCAGCTCCTTGCGGCGCGACCCGGCGGGGATGCCGAGGCCGTGGCTGTTGGAGCCGGGGAAGTTCCCCGCCGGCCCGGACGGCATCAGCGCGTAGCGCACGGTGCTCTTCACCGCGCTGTCCTCGTGCTTGGCGAGCGGCACCAGCCAGGTGATGGCCTGGGTGCGCAGATTGGCGCGCCCGGCGATCTGGCTGCGCATCGCCTGGTCGTCGCTGTAGGAGAGCACGCCGGAGGGCCCGAATTTCGACAGCAGCTCGGCGTACCACTGCGCCGAGCGAACCGCTTCCGTCGTGGCGAGCAACGGCGTGAGGTTCTCCGGCGGATCCCTGAACACCTTCCCGCCGAAGCCCATCAGATAGGGAATCCAGTTCCAGTGATGCAGCTGATCCGCGACGAAGGCGGCGACATTGTCGCGCCCGTGCACCGCATCGCACACCGCCGCGAGCTCGTCGAAGGTCGTCGGCATGCGCTGGTTGGCGCGGTCCAGCAGGTCGGCGCGGCTCGCCGCCATCAGCATCGCCCCCGCCTCCCAGGCGAAGCCATAGGTGTTGCCGCGCGCATCCTGCAGCGAGGATTGCGCGCCGGAGACGAAATCGGCCGCGTCCCACTCCGCCGGCGTACGGTTGCGGTCGTTCACAAAGTCGTTGAGATTCGTCATCCAGCCCGCGCCGATCCAGCGGCCGGAATAGATGAAGGTGACGTTGATCACGTCGAGCGCGCTGCCGCGCGTGGACAGCTCCAGATCGGTGCGCTGATTGTAGACCGGGAAGGCCTGGGTGTTGAAATTCACCCGCGCACCGGTGCGTTCCTCGAATTCCGGGAAATAGGCGCGCAGATACTCGAAGAACGTGCTCTGGAACGCGGCGCCGTTCAGCGTCTGCCCCGCGAAGGGCCGCGCCTGGCCCAGCACCGGCGGCGCGGCGAAGGTGCCGAGACCGAGCGCGCCGGCCCCGCGCAACAGATGACGACGGCCGATGCGTGCATGCCGCATGGTTCCCTCCCTCGTCGCCGCGTCCGTCACCGGACGAGCCGGAGCGTGATGCGTTATACCCGGACCGTATGGAGGCCGCGCGGGCCCGTCAAGGAATTCACCGGCGCGCGCCTCCGCAAGAAAGATTGGGGGGCGGAGTGAACTCCGCCCCCCAAACCCCCCACCTCCTTTTTTTGGCTTATTGGTGCTGGCCCCTCCCGCACTCTCAGGCGCCGCAGCGTTGTCGGGCTGAGAACGGAGCTCGCCACGCTTCCCATGAGTCAAAAAAAGGAGGTGGGGGGTCTGGGGGGCGGAGTTCATCTCCGCCCCCCAGTCTACGCGCCGCACTGGCGGCGAACTCCAGATTCGGGACACTAAGCGCGTTCCATCGCAGGAGGAGCGACGCATGACGAAGCAGGAAACACTCGCCGGCAAGGTGGCGGTCGTCACCGGCGCCGGCCGCGGGATCGGCGCGGCGATCGCCGAGGCGCTGGCGGCCGCCGGCGCGACGGTGGCCTGCGCCGCGCGCAGCGCAGCAGAGAGCGAGGCGGTCGCCGCGCGCATCCGCGCCGCCGGCGGGCGCGCCTTCGCGCTGCCGGCGGATGTCGCGCAGCCCGATCAGGTCGCGGCGCTCTATGACGAGACGGTGCGCCGCGCCGGCGGGCTCGACCTGCTCTTCGTCAATGCCGGAGTGAGCCTCGACCAGAATCCGGTCGAACACAGCGATCCCGATGCCTTCGAAGCCACGCTGCGGGTGAACTTGTTCGGCGCCTATCATTGCGCGCGCCTGGCGATCGCGCCGATGCGCGCGCGCGGCGGCGGGCGGATGGTGATGGTCGGCTCCGGCATGGGCCACAGCAGCCTGCATGGCCACGCCGCCTATTCCTGCTCCAAGGCGGGGCTCTGGATGCTGGTGCGCATCCTCGCCGACGAGCTGCGCGCCGACGGCATCGCGGTCAACGAGCTGGTGCCCGGCCCGGTGCAGACCGCGATGACCGGCGTTCCCCAGCGCGCCGGTTCGGTGATGAGCAATCCGGTGGAATGGCTGAAGCAGCCGGCCGATGTGGTGCCGCTCGCGATGTTCCTCGCCACCCATCCGGCGCCCGGCCCGACCGGCCAGAGCTTCAGCCTGATGCGGCGCACCTTCTGAGGCTTCCGCCGCCGGGTCATATCGCTGCAGTATGACCCGGATGGATCTCCGGCGCCTCCGCCTGTTCGTCGCCGTCGCGGAATCCGGCGGGGTGGGCCGCGCCGCCCGCCGCCTCGGCATGGCTCAGCCGCCGCTCACCGTGCAGATCCGCCGGCTGGAACAGGAGGTCGGCACCGCCCTGTTCCAGCGCGGCCCGCGCGGCATGACGCCGACCGAAGCCGGCGAGGCCTTCCTGCTGCGGGCCCGCGAAGCCCTCGCGCTGGCCGAGGAGGCGGCGGAGGCGGCGCGCGCGGTCGCCGCCGGGCAGCGCGGCCGCCTCGTCCTCGGCTTCATGCTGGTGCTGTCCTATGCGCTGCTGCCCCGACTGGTGCCGGCGCTGCGCGCCGCGCTGCCGGATCTCGAGCTCGACCTCGTCGAGATGACGGCGGCCACGCGCGAGGCCCTGCTGCTCGAGCGCGGCGTTTCCATCGGCCTCTGCATCCCCGCGTTGCAGCACCCGGAGGTGGAGTCCGAGACCCTGGCGCGCGTCCCGCTGCTGGTGGCGATGCCGGCGCGCGATCCGCTGGCGCGGCTGGCGGAGGTGCCGCTGGAAAGGCTGCGCGGCCGTCCGCTCATCGGCCTGCCACGGGTCTTGCGCGAGCCGGATGGCTCGGCGGTGGCGCGGGCGCTCCTGCGGCGCAGCGGCCTCGCCGGACAGCTGCGCCAGACGGTGGAGACGGTGCCCGCCGCGCTGGCCCTGGTGCGCGCCGGGGAGGGGCTCACCGTGGTCCCCGCCCCGGCCTCGGTCGCGCGGCCGGCGGGCGTCGTGGTGCGGCCCTTCGCCGATGGCGGGGAGAGCGTCGAGCTCGCCGCCTGCTGGCGCCGCGGCACGCCGGTCTCGCTGCTGCGGCGCTTCCTCGCCGCCGCGCGGCCGGTCATCGCGGCGGCCGAGCGCGAAGACTGGCGCCTGCCGTGACGGGGCGGCACCCCTGCGCCCCGTTCTACACTCGCCGCTTCATCGGAACTGGAATCTAGAAAAGAAAGAGTGGGGGCGGAGATGAACTCCGCCCCCACACCCCCACCTCCTTTTTTTGACTTCTTGGCACTGGTGGCTCCCGCACTCTCAGGCGCCGCAGCGTTGTCGGGCTGAGAACGGAGCTCCGCTTCACTCCGCCGCCGTCGCCTCCACCACCGCCGTCGCGCCGGCCGGCGCAATCCGCGGCACGGCGTACAGGAACGCCCCCACCAGCGCGTAGGCCGCGGCCAGCCCTGGTGTCACCGCAATCCCCACCTGTGGCCCGTGCATGAAGCCGAAGAAGGTCAGCACCGCGCCGGCCGCCGCGAAGCATGCGGCGCGCGTGAAGTCGCGCTCGATCACGAACACCGCGATCGCCGCCAACACCAGCCCGGACAGGATCGCGCCTTCGCCCAGCACCTCCAGCCCGCCATACAATACGCCCAGGCCGGCTAGCTTCTCGAAGCCCACGCTCGCGGCATTGGTCCCCGCCGCGCCCAGCGCGCCGTCGATCAGCGTCTTCGCCCAGGCGGCGAGATGCGGCACCAGCGACAGCACCACCGCCGGCGCGTGGGATTTCGGCGTCTCCTGGAAGGCCTGGGCGCCGATCAGCATGCCGATGTAGAGCAGGATCGGCGAGATCGCGACGACCGGGATCAGGTCCAGCAGCGGCGAGACGATGCCGAGCCAGCACAGCAGCAGCACGACGACGCCCGTCGCGGCGGAATAGCCGATGCGCCCGCCCATCGCCTTCCAGCCGGGATGCCCGATATAGACCGCGTTGATGTAGGGGTTGCCCATCAGGCACCCGATCAGGCTGACCACGCCGTCGGCGGTCAGCACGCGGGTGGTCGGGAAGTGGTCGCCTGCGGCCTCGGCGCTCTCCACATTGTCCATCGCCTCGACCAGGTCGTAGATCCCGAAGGGGATGGCGGTGACGAGGATCACGCCGAGGAATTCGAAGCCGCCGAACACATGCCCGAAGGCGGGCAGCGGCACGGAAAATCCGATGCCGGAAAGCCCGCCCAGCAGCCGCTCCAGGCTGCGCCCGCCGACGCCGAGCCCGAGCGCGGCGGCACCCCACGCCACCAGCACGCCGAAGCCGATCGCCACCAGCCCGGCGGGGATGCCGCGCGGATAGCGCAAGCCCCCGAACCACGCCGCCAGCACGATGCCGAAGCAGGCGAGCCCGATCACCGGCGTCATCACCATCTCCAGCGCCGGGCGCATGGAGATGAAGGTCACCGACACGCCGGCGAGCGTCCCCAGCAGCGCCGCCCGCGGCGTGATGCGGCGGATGAACGGCGCCACGAAGCCGCCCGCCATCAGCACGAAGCTTTGGATGAACACCCAGGTGAGCCCGGCCTCCCACCCCTTCACCGGGTCGCCCGTCGCCTGCGCGATCGGCAGCATGATCACCAGCGTGACGACGAACATGTGCGGCACGCTGATCCCCGAAGGCAGCGCGCAGACATCGTCGCGCCCCTCGCGCGTCGCCAGCCGCCACGCCAGCCAGGCGTAGTACACGGTGGAGAGGAACAGCATCAGCCCCGCCGCCGGCAGGATGCGCCCGAAGGTGATCGCGTCCGGCATCTGCAGCACGAAGCGCAGCAGCCCGGTCAGCACCAGCAGGTTGACCAGGATGTTGGTGCCGAAGCCGAACAGCGCGTTCCAGTCGCCGGGCGACCACAGCGCGGGGCGGGTGGTGGAGGACATGCGCGGCACTCTCCCTGCTCAGGCCGCGCCGAGCGCGGCAAGGACCGAAGGGCTGTCCGACACCCAGCCGAAGATGCCACCCTGCGCCTTGATCATGGCGAGGCCGGCGGCATGGAATTCCGGGAAGTAGGAAGCCGTCGCGTCACCCGGCACCACGCAGCGGAAGCCGCGGTCATTGGCCTCGCGCACGGTGGTATGGACGCAGACCTCGGTGGTGACGCCGCACACCACCAGCGCGTCGATCCGCTGCAGCCTGAGCAGCGTCTCGAGCGAGGTCGCGTAGAACGCGCCCTTGCCCGGCTTGTCGATCACCGGCTCGTCCGGCGCCGGCGCGAGCGCATCGACGATGGCATGCCCCGGCTCGCCGCGGATCAGGATGCGCCCCATCGGCCCGGGATCGCCGATGCGCATGGCAGGCGCGCCACGCATCACCTTCGCCGGCGGGGCATCCGCGAGATCCGGCCGATGCCCCTCCCGCGTATGCACCACCATCATGCCGCGCGCGCGGAACGCATCGAGCAGCGCACGGCACGGGCCGATGGCCGCGGCCAGCCGCGACACGTCATTGCCGAGCGACTCGCCGAAGCCGCCTGGCTCGAGGAAATCGCGCTGCATGTCGATGAGGACCAGCGCGGTGCGCGCCAGGTCCAGCCCGATCGGCTCCGGCTCGGCGCGGATGGTGGCGAGCATGGGTGACCCCCGCGGAAGCTGGGGCTGGACCATGCAAGAAGGATGCCCGGCGGGGGGCGCGGTGCCCGCGGTGGAAACGTGATCACCACATCGGCAAAGTTCGTGCTATGTTCACGGAGCCAAAGGGGGTATTGCGCCCGAGGCCTATGCGCGATGCCTGCTCGAGCATCTTCCTTCGCGGCGTGCGCGCTCGAAAAAGGCTGGGGGGCGGAGCGAACTTCGCCCCCCAGACCCCCCGCCTCCTTTTTTTGACTCCGGGGAAACGTGGCGAACTCCGTTCTCAGCCCGACAACGGCTCGGCGCCTGAGAGTGCGGGAGCCACTCAGCGCCAAGAGTCAAAAAAAGGAGGCGGGGGGTTTGGGGGGCGGAGTTCACTCCGCCCCCCAATCTTTCTTCTTGCAGGAGGGGTGCGGCCGCACGGCGCGCCGAGGCAGGGCCATTGTCCGAAGCGCGCCCCGCGTGGCGGTAAGGAAGTAAGATGGTAAGATCGTAAGGACGCAAGGAACCGCGCGGCGCATGAGAGCGATGGAACTCGACGCCGCTGCCCGCCGCCTGCGCCCGGTCCGCCGCGCCGAGCCGGTGCCCGGTCCAGGGCAGGTGCTGATCAAGGTCGCGGCCTGCGCGGTCTGCCGCACTGACCTGCATTTGGTGGATGGCGAGCTTCCGGACCCCAAGCCTTGCGTCATCCCCGGCCATGAGATCGTCGGCCGCATCGCCGCGCGCGGCCCCGGCGCGGCGCGCTTCGCCGAGGGTGCCCGCATCGGCGTGCCCTGGCTCGGCGCCGCCTGCGGCACCTGCCGCTTCTGCCGCGCCGGCCGCGAGAACCTTTGCGCCGCGGCGCGCTATACGGGCTACCAGCAGGATGGCGGCTATGCCGAGTACACTCTAGCCGACGAACGCTTCTGCTTCCCCGTACCGGAAGCCTACGCGGACGCCGAGGCCGCGCCGCTGCTCTGCGCCGGGCTGATCGGCTACCGCGCGCTGCGCATGGCGGGCGAGGCCCGCCGCCTCGGCCTCTACGGCTTCGGCGCTGCGGCCCATATCGTCGCCCAGCTGGCGCGCTGGGAGGGGCGGGAGGTCTACGCCTTCACCCGCGCCGGCGACGCGGAATCGCAGGATTTCGCCCGCGCGCTCGGCGCCGTCTGGGCGGGCCCGTCGGACGCGCCGGCGCCGGAGCCGCTGGATGCGGCGATCATCTTCGCGCCGGTCGGCGCCCTGGTCCCGGCGGCGCTGCGGGCGGTGGACAAGGGCGGCGTGGTGGTCTGCGCCGGCATCCACATGTCGGACATCCCTGCCTTCCCTTATGCGCTGCTGTGGCAGGAGCGCAGCATTCGTTCGGTCGCCAACCTGACCCGCCGCGACGGCGAGGAATTCCTGGCCCTCGCCCCCAAGGTCCCGATCCGCACCGCGGTCACCGAATTGCCGCTCGAAGAGGCGAACGAGGCCCTGACCCGCCTGCGCAGCGGCAAGGTGGAGGGCGCCCTGGTCCTGATCCCCTGAGAGCTCCGTTTCGCGCCAGAAAACGGCCGCCGCCTCAACGCACCGTTGCAGCCGGCGCCAAGTGCCCAAAAAAAGGAGGTGGGGGTCCGGGGGCGGAGTTCTCTCCGCCCCCGGCTTTCTCTACCAACACCCGGATGGACCGTCCGATCCCTTCCGCCGCCGGCGCAACGCCTGCCATGGCGCAATGGTTCGCCGCCAAGGCCGCGCATCCCGATGCGCTCGTCTTCTTCCGCATGGGCGATTTCTTCGAGCTGTTCTTCGCCGATGCCGAGCAGGCCTCCGCCGCGCTCGACATCGCGCTCACCTATCGCGGCGAGCATCGCGGCCAGCCGATCCCGATGTGCGGCGTGCCGGCCCATGCCCTGGATGGCTATCTCGCCCGCCTGATCCGCCGCGGCTTCCGCGTCGCCGTCTGCGACCAGGTGGAGACGCCGGAGGAGGCGAAGGCGCGCAAGGCGCCGACCATCCGGCGCGAGGTGGTGCGCCTGGTCACCCCCGGCACGGTGACCGAGGACGCCTTGCTGGAGGCCTCGCGCCCGGCCTGGCTGCTGGCGCTGGCGCCGGTGGAGGGGCGGCTCGGCGCGGCCTGGCTCGATGTCTCGACCGGCGCCTTCTGCACCGAGGCGCTGGACGCCACGGCGCTCGGCGCGCTGCTGGCGCGGCTCGAGCCGGCCGAGGTGCTGGCGCCGGAGGAGCTCGCCGCCGAGCCGGCGCTGGGGGCGCTGGGCAGCGCCCTCGCCGTGGCCGAGGTCCCGCGCGACGGCGCGCGGCGCCTGGCCGAGGCCTATGGCGTCGCGACGCTCGACGGTTTCGGCAGCTTCGCCGCCGCCGAGCTCGCCGCCGCTGCCATGGCGGTGGATTATGTGCGCGCGACCCAGGCGGGCGTGTTGCCGCGGCTCGCGCCGCCGGTGCCGGCGGGCGGCAGCAACCTGTTGCAGATGGACGCCGCGACCCGGCGCAGCCTGGAGATCCTGAAGAGCGAGCGCGGCTCCACGCGCGATTGCCTGCTCGGCGCGGTGGATCGCACGGTGACGGCGCCCGGCGCGCGCGAGCTCGCCGCGCGCCTCGCGGCACCGCTGGCGGAGGCGGCGCCGATCGCCGCGCGGCACGACGCCGTCGCCTTCCTGCTCGCGGCCGAAGCGGTGCGGGATGCGCTGCGCGCGGCGCTCAAGGGCGCGCCGGACATGGCACGCGCGCTGGCGCGGCTCTCGCTCGACCGCTTCGCGCCGCGCGACCTCGCCGCCATCCGCGACGGCCTCGCGCGCGCCGAGACCATGGCCGCTTCGCTCGCGGACGCGGCGGGCGTGCCGCCGCTGCCGCCGCTCGTCGCCCAGGCGCAGGCGGCGCTGCGGCCCGACGCCAGCCCGCGTGCCGAGCTCGCCCGCGCGCTGGCCGAATCGCTGCCCGCGCGGCTCGAGGATCCCGGCCTCGTCGCCGCGGGCTATGACGGCGAGCTCGACGCGCTGCGCCGCCTGCGCGACGGCGCGCGCGAGGCGATCGCGGCGCTGCAGCTCGACCTCGCCCAGGCCTGGGGCGTGGCGAGCCTCAAGATCCGCCACCACCAGCAATTCGGCTTCCTCGCGGAAGTGCCCTCCGCCGCCGGCGAGAAGCTGCTGCGCGAGGGCAGGAAGGACGGCCCGCAGGCGCCGATCCACCGCCAGACCATGGCGAACGCCATGCGCTTCACCTGCACCGCGCTCGCCGAGCTCGACCGCAGGATCGCCGAGGCGGGCGAGCAGGCGCAAAAACGCGAAAAGCGCATCGCGCAGCATCTCCGCCGCCTCTGCCTCGACCACGCCGCGGCGATCGCCGCCGCGGCCGAGGCGATGGCGGCGCTCGACGTGCACGCCGCGGCCGCCGAGCTCGCCGCGACCGGCGGCTGGTGCCGCCCGGAGATGCTCGACCGCGCCGAGTTCCGCGTCGCCGCCGGCCGCCATCCGGTGGTGGAGGCGGCACTCGCGCGCGCCCGCGGCCCCGCCTTCGTGCCGAACGACGCCGACCTCTCGCCCGGCCGCCGCATCTGCCTGCTGACCGGCCCGAACATGGCCGGCAAGTCCACCTATCTGCGGCAGAACGCGCTGATGGCGATCCTCGCCCAGGCCGGCCTCTTCGTGCCGGCCGAAAGCGCCCGCCTCGGGCTGGTGGACCGCCTGTTCTCCCGCGTCGGCGCGGCGGACGACATCGCCGGCGGCCGCTCCACCTTCATGGTCGAGATGGCGGAAACCGCGGCCATCCTGAACCAGGCGAGTGCGAGGAGCCTCGTGGTGCTCGACGAGGTCGGCCGCGGCACCGCGACCTGGGACGGGCTCGCCATCGCCTGGGCGGTGCTGGAGGCGCTGCACGACCGGATCCGGTGCCGCGCCATCTTCGCGACGCATTTTCATGAGCTGGTGGCGCTTGCCGGCAAGCTGCCGGAGCTCGCGCCTGCCACCATGCAGGTGCGCGAATGGCGGGGCGAGGTGGTGTTCCGGCACAGCGTGGCGCCGGGTGCGGCGGAGCGGTCCTGGGGCCTGCACGTGGCACGCCTCGCCGGCGTGCCCCGCGCCGTCGTCGCGCGCGCGGAAACAGTGCTGGCGGCGCTCGAGGAACGCGCGCGCGGCCTCGATCCCCTCTCGGACGAGCTGCCGCTGTTCCACCGCTCCAGCGCAAAGCCGCGGGAAACCGGCGATGTTGCGCATCCGGCGCTGGCCGAGCTTGCCGCCCTCGACCCCGATGCGCTGTCCCCGCGCGAGGCCCAGGATGCGCTCTACCGGCTGAAAAAACTGCTGGAGACTGTCGCCACCGCATCGGAGGAGATAATCTCCGAGTGATGAACGCATTTCCGGACGCAGCGGCGCCGGCCCCGTCGCCCGTCACGCCGGCGGAACAGCCGGCGGTGCTCGGCGACCTGCTGAACGCCCTCCTTCCCGAAGGGCGGCCGCTCGCGCGCGAGCTCGCGCTCGGCATCCTGCGCCGCCATCTCGGCCGCATCCAGGCCCGCGTGCAGCGCGGCTTCGAGACGCACGAGCTCTCCGGCCTCGGCGCCGCGCGCTGGCTCGCGGCAATGACCGACACGCTCACCATCGGCATCCACGCCTATGCCGAGGCGCAGCTGCCGCGCGCGGCGGGCGAGGCGCCCTTCGCCCTGGTGGCGACCGGCGGCTATGGCCGCGGCGTCCTCGCCCCGTTCAGCGACATCGACCTGCTCTTCCTCACCGACGGCCCGATGGGGCCGCGCGGGCGGCGGGTGGTGGAGTACATGCTCTACCTGCTGTGGGATCTCGGGCTGAAGGTCGGCCACGCGACCCGCGCGCGCGCCGAATGCATCGAGGACGCCAAGGGCGACGCCACCATCCTGACCGCGCTGCTCGATGCCCGCCACATCGCCGGCGAGGAGGCGGTGTTCGCGCGCTTCGAGGCCGCCTTCGTCAAGGCGCGCAAGGAATGGGGCCTGCGCCCTTTCCTCACCGCCAAGCGCGAGGAACGCCACATGCGCCACGAGCGCTATGGCGAGAGCCCCTATCTGGTCGAGCCGCATGTCAAGGAAGGCCGCGGCGGGTTGCGCGACCTCCAGACCCTCTACTGGCTCGCGCGCTACGCCTTCGGCGTGCAGCGCATGCCGGAGCTGGTCGGCCCCGACACCCCGGGCGGCGGGCTGCTCACCGAGCGCGAGGCGCGCGCGGTGCGGCGCGCCTGGAACTTCCTGTGGACGGTGCGCTTCCACCTCCACCTCGTCACCGGCCGCGCCGAGGAGCGCCTGACCTTCGACCTCCAGCCGGTGGTCGGCGCCCGCATGGGCTACACCCGCCACGGCCTGCAGGACGGCGTCGAGCGCTTCATGAAGCACCTGTTCCTGACGGTGCGCGAGGTGGCGCGGCTGACCCGCGTGCTGGAGCCGGCGATCGAACGGGCGGCGCTGGGGCCGCCCGCCGTCGTTCCGGCCTCCGACAAGGCGCTGACGGAAGCCGGCTTCGCGCTCGCCGACGGCAAGATCATCGCCGCCCCGGGGCACGACTTCACGCTGAACCCGGTGCTGATGCTGCGCATCTTCCGCCTGGCGCGCGACCGCGGGCTCGAGATCCACCCGCTCGCCTTCCGCGCCATCGTGCGCCATGCGCGCCATGTCGCGCGCATCCGCGGCGAGGCGGAGGCGAGCGCGATCTTCCTCGACCTGCTCTCCGGCAAGCACGCCGCGCAATGGCTGCGCATGCTGAACGAGGCCGGGCTGATCACCTGGCTGCTGCCCGACTGGTCGCGCATCGTCGGGCTGATGCAGTTCGACACCTACCACGTCTACACGGTGGACGAGCACACCATCGAGGCGATCGGCGTGCTGCGCCAGCTCGAGGAAGGCGAGCTCGTCGATGTCACGCCGGTGGCGAGCGAGCTGATCGGCCAGCTGCAATCCCGCCGCGCGCTCTATGTCGCGGTGCTGCTGCACGACATCGCCAAGGGCCGCAACGTCGACCACTCCGAGGTCGGCGCGCAGATCGCGCAGAGCGTCGGGCCCATGCTCGGCCTGACGCCGGAGGAGACCGAGACCGTCTCCTGGCTCGTGCTGCACCACCTGCTGATCAGCCAGACCGCGTTCAAGCGCGACATCGAGGACCCCAAGACCATCCTCGACATCGCCGACGTCGTGCAGTCGCCGGAACGCCTCCGCCTGCTGCTGGTGCTGACCGTCGCCGACATGCGCGCGGTCGGGCCCAAGGTGTGGAACGGCTGGAAGGCGACGCTGCTGCGCGAGCTCTACTGGCGCGTCGCCGAGGTGCTCGCCGGCGGGCTCTCGGTGCCCGAGCGCGACGTGCGCGTGGCGCGCGCCAAGGAAGCCGCCGCACTCCTGCTGCGCGACCGGCCGAAGGACGAGGTCGAGCACTTCCTCACCCTCGGCTACCCCGGCTACTGGCTCTCCTTCGATCCCGAGACCCATGCGCGCCACGCCCGCATGATCCGCGAGGCGCAAGGCAGCAAGGCGCCGCTCATGGTGCGCACCCGCGTGCTGGAAGCCCGCGCGGTGACCGAGGTGACGGTGTACGCCGCCGACCACCCCGGCCTGTTCAGCCGCATCGCCGGCGCGCTCGCGGTCGCCGGCGCCTCCATCGTGGATGCGCGCATCCATACGATGACCGATGGCATGGCGCTCGACACCTTCTGGGTGCAGGACGCCGCCGGCGGCGCCTTCGACCAGCCGCACCGCCTCGCCCGCCTCTCCGTGCTGATCGAGCAGTCGCTCTCCGGGCGCCTCCGCCTCAAGGACGAGATCCAGAAGGTGCGGCGCGAGCCGGCGCGGCTGCGCGCGGTGACCGTGCCGCCGCGCGTCGTCATCGACAACCACGCCTCCAACAGCCACACCGTCATCGAGGTGAACGGGCGCGACCGCCCCGGCCTGCTGCACGACGTCACCGCAGCGATCAGCGACCAAGGCCTGCAGATCGCCTCCGCCCATATCACCACCTACGGCGTGCGCGCGGTGGACGTGTTCTACGTCAAGGACGTGTTCGGGCTGAAGATTGAGAACGAACGCAAGCTCACCTCGCTGCGCAAGGCACTGGTCGAGGCACTGACGCCGCCGGAAGCGCCCGGCGCCGGGCCGGCGGCACTGCGCGCGGCGGCCGGGCGGGGATAAGATTGGGGGGCGGAGTGAACTCCGCCCCCCAAACCCCCCACCTCCTTTTTTTGGATACTTGGCGCTGGTGGGCCGCGCATCCTTCGGCATCGTGTCGTTGTCGGGTGCAGAAGGGCGCACAGGATACGCGGGGGGAGGGGGACATGAGCGGCAGACGTGCGACGATGCTGGGGGCGGCCGCCTTGGCGGCGACACCGGCGCGGGCGGCAGCCACGCTCGAGGAGGCGCATCGGCGCTTCGCCGCGCTGCCGGGCAGCGCCAGCTACCTGGTGCATGCGGAGGATCCGCGCGGGGCGTGGAGCAGCAGCCTCGAACCCGACCGCCAGCTCTTCGTCGGCAGCGCCGTCAAGAGCTTCATCCTCGCCGCCTATCTGCGCGCGGTGGAGCAGGGGCGCCTTACGCTCGACGAGCAGCTCGGCGTGAACGACGAGGTGCGCTCGCTGGTGAGCCCAGTGCTCGGGAACCTGACCGGCACCACCACGGCGCGCTCGGTGCTCGAGGCGATGATCTCGCATAGCGACAACACCGCGACGGATATCGCGATCGGCCGCGTCGGGCCTGCCCCGGTGCGCGCGCTGATCGCCGAGGCGGGGCTGCGGCAGACGCGCATCCCGGACTCCACGCGCCGGCTGTTCTCCTGGCTCGCGGGTGCGCCGGCGGGGGTGGATCTCGGCTGGGCGGAGCTGCGCGCGGTGGCGGCCGGCGCGCCCTCGCAGCGCACGCCGCGGCCGGCGGTGAACGAGGGCGAGAGCATGCTGAGCACGGCGACGGAGCTCGTCGCCTGGTACCGCGCCGCGCTCGCCGGCCGCTTCTTCGCGCGCCCGGAGACGCTGGTGGAGTTCAAGCGCGTCTCCGCCATGGCGGATGCGCTGGCGCTGATCGTGCCGGACGGCATCGCCGCCTATGGCAAGGGCGGCAGCATCGAGTGGGAAGGCTTCCACTGCCTCTGCGCACCGGGCCAGATGGTGGTGCGCGGCGTGCCGGTGAGCTTCTGCTTCACGGTGAACTGGAACGGCGCGTCGGAGAGCATCGGGCCGATGACGCAGTCCCTCCTCGTCGCATGCACCGCGATGCTTAAGGCGGCGCGGGACCGCGTGGTGGGCTGAATGAAATAGGTTGGACACTGGGGGCGGAGTTCACGTCGCGGCAGTGCCGCGACCCCCCAGACCCCCACCTCCTTTTTCTGGCACTTGGCACTTTGCGGCTCCCGCACTCTCAAATGTCGCCCCCTTCGCGGGCTGGAAGCTGCGGGCCCCACCCTTCCCAGATCACCAAAAAAAGGAGGTGGGGGGTCTGGGGGGCGGAGTTCACTCCGCCCCCCAGTCTTTCTTTCACGGCGGCATGCGCAGCGCGGAATCGAACCGGATCGTCGTCCCGTTCAGCAGCGGGTTCGCCGCGATCGCCAGCACGAATGCCGCGAATTCCTCCGGCCGCCCGAGCCGTGCCGGGAACGGCGGCAGGTCGCGCAGTGCTTTCTGCGCCGCCTCCGGCAGGCCCGCGAGCATCGGCGTCTCGAACAGGCCGGGCGCGATGGTGACGACGCGGATGCCGAAGCGCGCGAGCTCGCGCGCCGCGGGCAGGGTCAGCCCGACCACGCCGGCCTTGGAGGCGGCGTAGGCGCATTGGCCGATTTGCCCGTCCTCCGCGGCGATGGACGCCGTATTGACGATCAGGCCGCGGCTCCTGTCCGGCCCCACGGGTTCCAGCGCCTGCATGCGCGCGGCGGCGAGGCGCAGCAGGTTGAAGGTGCCGAGAAGGTTGATCCGCAGCGCGCGCTCGAACAGGGCGAGGTCGTGCGGGCCGTTGCGCCCGATCACGCGCGCCGCGGGTGCGATGCCGGCGCAGCTCACCGCGATGCGCAGCGCCCCGCGCGCGGCTGCTGCGTCCAGCGCGGCCGCCATGTCCGCTTCCGCCGCGACATCGCCGATGGCGGCGAAGCCGCCGGTGGCGCGCGCCGTGGCTTCGGCGCCGTCGCGGTTGAGGTCCATCGCCACCACTTGCGCGCCGGCCTTGGCGAGGGCGGCGGCGGTCGCGGCGCCGAGCCCGCTGCCGGCGCCGGTCACCAGGGCGGAGGTGCCGGAGAGATCCATCTCAGTGCCGCTCCCGCTTCCGCTCGTGCCGCAACATCTTGCTTCTCCTCGGCGCAACGGGGATTACTGCGCCGGCGCGCCGCGCCTGTCACCCGTGGCGTGGCGCTGCCGATGCCGCGGCGTCGCGGTCCCGCCTCAATTGCGGCCCAGCCCGACCCGGATGACCGCGTCGCCGGGCAGGAGCGTCTCGGGCGGCGGCGCCGCGACCGGCCGTGCGGCGAGCGCGGCGCCGTCCAGCCCGCGCACGACCATGAAGGGCCCGAGCACCGTCATGGTCTCGACCGGCAGCGCCACCCGGCGCAGGCCGATGCCCAGGATGCCGCAGCAATCCACCAGGATGGCGACCTTGCCCTCGCCATCGCGCGAGACGGCGACGACGCGGCCCAGCACCCGCTGCTGCGGCGTGTCCTCGAGCACCTGGCGGCCGATCAGGTCGCCGACCCGGACCGGCTGCGGGTAGCGCGCCCGCGCGACCTCGCTCCGTGTATGCTCGGCCGGCGGCGCGCCGGCGGGAGCCGCGCCGGCATGCCCGCCCTGGGCGGCGGCGGTTCCCGCGAGGCTCAGGCCGGCGCCGAGGGCGGCGAACAGGGCGATCGAGGGGCGCATGCGTGGTCTCCTTCTCCGGCACCCATTCGCTCGGCAGGAGCGCGGCGTAACTGCGGCCCCCGGCGCGGCGAAACAGCGATCGACGCCGTCATCCGGGGCGCCGCCCCGAGCGAGGAAGGCCCGATGAGCGCCACGACGATGCCGCCGCCCGATGCCGTGCCCGGGCGGCGCCGGCTGCATCCGCTGCCGATCAGGATCATGCACTGGATCAACGCCCTCGCGATGATCGTGATGATCATGTCCGGCTTCGGAATCTACAATGACGAGGCGGTGCTGGGCTGGATCTTCTTCCCGGACTGGCTGCTGCTGGGCAATTGGGCCGCCGAGCACCTGCTCTGGCATTTCGCCGGCATGTGGCTGCTGGTGGCGAACGGCCTCGCCTATCTGGCCTATGGCTTCGCCACCGGCCGCTTCCGCGAGCGCTTCCTGCCGATCACCGTCGGGGACGTGGTGCACACGCTGCGCGACACCTTGCGGCTCAAGCTCGCGCATGAGGACCTCACCATCTACAACGCGGTGCAGAAGCTGCTCTATATCGGCGTCATCCTCGCCGTCGTGGTGCAGGTGGCCTCCGGCCTCGCGATCTGGAAGCCGGTGCAGTTCGCCGGGCTGACGCGGCTGTTCGGCGATTTCCAGGGCGCGCGGCTGGCGCATTTCATCGGCATGTCATGCATCGTCGGGTTCCTGGTGGTGCATGTCGCGCTGGCGCTGCTGGTGCCGCGCACGCTGCTCGCCATGGTGACCGGCGGGCCGTTGGTGGCGCCGCGCCGCCGCCGCCTCGCCTCCCAGCCCGCGGGGGAGTAAGCCGCATGAAACCGCTCAGCCCTTCCCGCTTCCGCCCGGCCCGCACGCCCGATCCCCGGCTGCTCGCGGAGCATGCGCCGCTGCTCCGCGCCATCGAGCGCCGCGGCATGCTGCGCGGCAGCCTCTCGCTCGGCGCGCTGGCGATGCTCGGCGGCTGCAGCCCGAGCGATTCGACTTCCGTGCAGAACGCGCTGCGCGCCATCTCCCGCTTCAACGACCGGGTGCAGGCCTGGCTGTTCGATCCCGACCGGCTCGCCCCAACCTATCCCGAATCGATGGTGCTCAAGCCGCCGCGCTTCAACGCCTTCTACGATGTCGACGAGGTGGTGCCGGTGGACGGCGCGACCTGGCGCCTGGAGCTCGCCGGCCGCATCGCCGAGCGCCAGCCCTGGAGCCTGCCGCAGATCCTTGCCCTGCCGGAGCGCGAGATCATCATCCGCCATGTCTGCGTCGAGGGCTGGGACTATATCGGCCAATGGTCCGGCGTGCCGCTGCGGCTGTTCCTCGAGCGCGTCGGCGCCGACCTCTCCTGCCGCTACGTCGCCTTCCGCTGCGCCGACGGCTATTGGGGCAGCATCGACATGGCGACGGCGCTGCACGCGCAGACGCTGCTCGCAACCAAGTATGCGCGCGAGATCGCGGCCGATCCCTTCGGCTATCCGCTGCGGCTGCGCACCGCGACCAAGCTCGGCTTCAAGAATCCGAAATGGATCACCTCGATCGAGGTGACCAACACCTATCCCGGCGGGTACTGGGAGGACCGCGGCTTCAACTGGTTCAGCGGGATCTAGTGTCCTGCCCGCGAAGTTCGCTGCCCTTGGCAGCGAACGGAGCGGATCAGCAGGCCACTGAAAACGAACGCTAGTGTCCCGATTCCGGAGTGCGCGGCCATGGGCAGGAACTTCGGAATCGGGACACTGGCGGGGCCGGCGCGGTTGCGGCGGATGACCGGCCGGCGGCGGCCCGCGACCCCGGCCGGCGCATTCGCCCGCGCGCCCGGCGATGGCGGCTACAACCTGGCCGAGAGCACGGTCGCCGGCCTCAGGGCCGCGGAGCTGCTCGCCCTGGCGGCGGAGGACGCATCGCTCGACGCGCTCGCCCTCGATTACGGCGACCGCGCCGGGCTGCCGGCGCTGCGCGCCGCCGTCGCGGCGAATTGCGGCGTGGCGCCGGCGAGCGTGGTGACGGTGCCCGGCGCCATGCTCGGGCTCCACCTGCTGGCCCGCACCGCCTGCCGCGACGGCGAGGAGGCGGTGCTCGTCACCCCCTGCTTCGGCCCGATGCGCACCGCGCTGGAGCTCGCGGGCGTGCCGGTACGCCACGCCAGGCTGCGCTTCGAGGATGGCTATCGGCCGGATGTCGGGCGCTTGGCGGCGATGCTGCGGCCGCGGACGCGGCTGGTCGTGCTGGCCGATCCGAACAACCCGAGCGGCGTCCGCATGCCGCGCGCGGCGATCCTCGCCCTGCTGGCGGAGATGGCGCGTCGCGCGCCGCGCGCGCTGCTGTTCCTCGACGAGACCTATCGCGAGGCGACCCATGGCGCGCCGCCGCCGCCGAGCGCCGCGGGCCTCGATCCCCGCGTGGCGACCGCGGGCTCCCTGTCCAAGGCGCATGGCGCGCCGGGACTGCGCATCGGCTGGCTGACCCTGCAGGACGGCGCGCTGCGCGAGCGGCTCCTCGCGGCGAAGGAGGCGCTGATCCTGTCGGGCTCGGTGCTCGACGAGACCCTGGCGGTGGCATTGCTGCGCCAGGCCGATGGCGTGCTCGCGGCGCGGCGCCGCGCGCTCGGCGACGCCTTCGGCGCCGTGCTGCGCTGGCAGGGCGCGGCGGCGGAACTGGTGGAGATGGTGCGCCCGGATGCCGGCGCGCTGTGCTGCATGCGGCTGCCGCCGGCGCGCGTGCGCGCGGCGGGCGTGGCGCGCTTCTGGGCCGCCCTGCCGAGGCAGCGCCTGAGCCTGGCGCCGGGGCCGTGGTTCGGGGAGACGCCGCGCGTGTTCCGCCTCGGCTTCGGCCACCTGCCGCCGGCATCGCTCGCGCCGGCGCTGTCGGCGCTGTCGCGGGCGTTGCGGGAAGCGGCGTGACCGGGGGGGCGGAGTTCACGTCGCGGCAGTGCCGCGACCCCCCCAGACCCCCCGCCTCCTTTTTTTTGACTCATGGGAAGCGCGGCGAGTGCGGTTCTCGGAGCGACGACGGTGTGGCGCCTCGACCCATGGGCGTTTGAGGCGGCCGTCATCGGCATATCATGGCGTGACCCGCGCAAGCAGCGGTGCGTTCGTGACGGGAAAGAGGGTGTTCGTGATGAGGGTGGTCCTGGTTCTTGCTGGCGTGCTCCTTGTGGCAGTGAGCGGAGCGGTTTTGGTGCCTGCCGCGGAGCCCGTCCGGCCGTTCCTGTCGGCAGCGACCCTCGGGCTTGCGATGCTGGTCCTGATCGGGCTGTTCTTGCAGCGGCGTGAGAGCGCGGCCCCGCCAAAGCCAGTGGCCGAACCGGTCCGACCGACGCCAGTGCCGCCGGAGGCGCATCGCGCGGACGCCGAGATTGTCCACTTCCTGGCGATGCTCCAGGACAAGGGCCGGCTGGTCGATTTCCTGATGGACGACATCAACGCCTACAGCGATGCCCAGGTCGGGGCCGCTGCCCGGGTCGTGCATGCCGGGTGCAAGGGCGTCCTGCAGGAGCATTTCCGCATCAATCCGATACGGACGGAGCAGGAAGGATCGACGGTGCAGGTTCCCGCCGGCTATGCGGCCGAGGAGTATCGGCTGATCGGCAAGCTTGCCGGAGCGGCGCCGTTCTCCGGGGTGCTTGTCCACCGCGGCTGGAGGACGGATATGGTGAAGCTGCCGGAGTTGCTGCGCCGCGCCGCGGATCGGCTGCCCGCCATCGCGCCCGCGGAGGTGGAACTGAAGTAGCGGCCCCGACACACGAGAGTCACCGAACAGGTCTAAGAGTCACCGAACAGGTCTCGTCGCTTGCATACAAATCCATCAGGGCACCGGCTTCCATGACGGCTCGCTTCAGTCTCGGCATCGATCTCGGCACCAGCAATTGCGCCATGGCGCTGGTCGATCTCGAAACCGACCGGACCGAGATCCTGCCGATCCCCCAGATTCTGTCGGCCAACCAGCTCGGCGAGAAGCCGGCCCTGGCCTCTGCGGCCTACCTGCCGCATCCGGATGAATTCCCTCCGGGATCATTCCGCCTGCCTTGGAACGCCGGCGAAGAGCCGGGGATCATCGGCCAGTTCGCCCGCGACCATGGCGCCCTGGTGCCGGACCGTGTGGCGATCTCCGCCAAGTCCTGGCTGTCCAATCCGCACATCGATCCGAAGCAGCGCACGCTGCCCTGGCGGTCCGATAGCGTGGAAGAGAAGCTCTCGCCCTTCGAATGCTCGCGCCGCTACCTGCAGCATCTCAGGGACAGCTTCCTCCACACCGCGGAATCCCGTGGCACGCCGTGGGACCTTGCCGAGGGCCAGGTCGTCGTGACCGTCCCCGCCTCCTTCGACGAGGTGGCGCGCAGCCTGACGGCCGAAGCGGCCGAAGCGGCTGGGCTGGGCCACGTCACCTTGCTGGAGGAACCGCAGGCTGCCTTCTACGCGTGGTCCGCGCGGGCCGGCCGGCAATGGCGCGATGCGGTGGCGCCCGGCGACGTCATCCTGGTGTGCGATGTCGGCGGCGGCACCGCCGACTTCAGCCTGATCGCGGTGACCGATGTCGGCGGCAACCTGGAACTGGAGCGCATCAGCGTCGGCGAGCACATCCTGCTCGGCGGCGACAACATGGATCTCGCCCTCGCCTACACGCTGCAGGTGCGATTGGAAGCCGAAGGCAAGGCGCTGGATGCCTGGCAGTTCCTGGCGCTCGTGCATGCCGCGTCGCGCGCCAAGATTACCTTGTTCGAGGACGGCACCTTGCCGGAGGCGCCGATCGCGGTTCCGTCGCGCGGCTCCAGCCTGTTCGCCAAGACGATCGCCACGGCGCTCGATCGTGCCTTGCTGTCGCAGGTCATCCTCGACGGGTTCTTCGCCCGCACGGCGGTCGACGACCTGCCGCGGGAAGCGCGCCGGGCCGGGCTGCAGGAATTCGGCCTGCCCTACGCATCCGATCCGGTGATCAGCAAGCATCTGGCGCGCTTTCTCACGCGCAGCCTGCAGAACGTGAAGGCGAGCGACAAGCTGGGCGCACTGGTCGGGCCGCGGGCTGCCGGGCCGGCGCTGATGCCCACCGCCGTGCTGTTCAATGGCGGCGTGTTCAAGGCCGAGCCGATCCGCGCCCGGGTGCTGGAGCTGCTGGCGTCCTGGAACGGCGGACAGGCGGTCCGCGAACTCGCGGGATTCGAGCCGGATCTCGCGGTCGCGCATGGCGCCGCCATCTATGGGCAGCACCGCGCCACCGGCAAAGGCATGCGCATCAAGGCCGGCACCTCGCGCTCGTACTACATCGGCCTCGAAGCGTCGATGCTGGCGGTTCCCGGGTTCCGGCCACCGGTCAAGGCGCTCTGCGTCGTGCCGCAGGGGATGCAGGAGGGAACCGAGCTGCTGATCGAGGATCGCACCTTCGGCCTGGTCACCGGCCAGGCGGCGGAATTCCGGTTCTTCTCTTCCGCCGTGCGGAGCGGCGACATGCCCGGCCAGATCCTGCCCGACGCCGAACGCGAGCTGGAAGAGACCAGCCTGCTGGAAGTGGAGCTTACGGCGCTGCCCGACCTTCCCGCCGGACAGGTCGTGCCGGTGCGCATGGAATCCGTCGTCACCGAGCTCGGAACGCTCGAGCTCTGGATGAAGCACACCAACTCCGACCGGAGATGGAAGATTGAGTTCCAGGTCCGCACGGAATAGCGCTCGCGCCGGGTCACGCGATGCGCAGCCTCGGCGATGACGGCGCGCTTCTCCATCGGCATCGATCTCGGCACCACCAACTCCGCGCTCGCCTACGTGCCGCTGGCCGGCGACGAGTCCCCCCGGGCGCTCGCCATCCCGCAATGGGACACCCCGGCCACGCGCGTCGAGACGCCGACGCTGCCCTCGTTCCTGTACCTGCCGGAAGACGCGCTGGCGGCGCAACTCGGCGGGGGGGTCACGGGAACCCAGGGTTGGATCCTTGGCCGCCTCGCCCGGCGCAGGGCGGGCGAGACGCCCGGCCGGGTCGCGCGGTCGGCGAAGTCCTGGCTGTGTCACCACACGGCCGACCGGTCCGCGCCGATCCTGCCCTGGGGATCGGAGGATCTCGCGCCGGCGCAGAAGATCTCGCCGGTCCGCGCCGCCGCCTTCATCCTGAACCATCTGCGGGACGCTTGGGACAGCCGCTTCGCCCGATCCGATTGCGCGTTCGACGACCAGGACATCACCATCACGGTTCCTGCCTCCTTCGACGTCGCCGCGCAGCGGCTGACGCTGGATGCCGCGGAGGAAGCCGGATTCCCCGGCAGCGCAAGGCTGCTCGAGGAGCCGCAGGCGGCCTTCTACTGCTGGCTGGAGCAGTACGGCGCGGCCGAGCCGTGGCGGGAGCGACTGGCGACGCAGAGTGCCGAGCCTCGACGCGTCCTGATCGTCGACATCGGCGGAGGCACCTCGGATTTCAGCCTGTTCGAGCTGCGACCCGGTCCGTCGGGCGGCATCCCCGACATCAGGCGCGTTGCCGTCAGCGAGCACATCCTGCTCGGTGGCGACAACATCGATCTCGCCCTGGCCGTCCTGCTCGAATCGCGGCTGGCGGGGGAGCGCGGTCAGATTTCGGGCCAGCAATGGGATCACCTCGTCGCGTCATGCCGCGATCTGAAGGAGCACGCGCTTGCGGGCATCGGTTCGGCAAGCGAGCAGTTCACGGTGGCGCTCCCGGGCCAGGGGGCCAGCCTTGTCGCCGGAGCACGGACGGCAACCCTCGCGTCCGACGAGGTCGGGCGGCTGGTGCTGGATGGCTTCTTTCCGGCCTGCGACGTGCGCGCGCGGCCCTATCGAACCCAGGCGGGCTTGCGCGATTGGGGACTTCCCTACGCCGCCGACAGTGCGGTGACACGCCATCTGGCCGATTTCCTGAGAGATCGTCCACGCGTGGATTTCGTCCTGTTCAACGGCGGCACGCTGCGTTCCGCAGTCATGCGTCAGCGCCTGCGCGAGCAAGTCGCCGCATGGCAAGGCGGCACCCCTCCGGTGGAACTCGAGAATTCCGAACCCGACCTCGCTGTCGCGCGCGGCGCGGCGCGATTTGGCAAGCTGCTGCGTGGCCACTCCGGCCGCATCGCGGCGGGCGCCGCCCGCGCGGTGTTCCTCGAGGCGCAGACGGCACCGGCGGCGGCGCATCACGCGGTCACGCCTGCCCTGGTCTGCGTGCTGCCTCGCAACGCGCCGCCGGAGCAGGTGTTCGAGATCGATCTCCCGCGCCTCGAGGTGCGCACCGACCGGTTCGTGAGTTTCCAGGCCTGTTCCTCGACCCGTCATGGAGGCTGCCAGGCGGGAGATGTCCTGCCTTGGGACGCGGAAGCCTTCCATCCGCTGCCGCCGCTGCAGACGATCATCAGGACGGGCGGTGGCCCGGACGTCGGGCCAGACCGGACCGTGCCCGTCCGTCTGGCAGCCAAGATGAATGCGCTGGGATTGCTGCAGATCTCCTGCGTCAGCACGGACCCGCTGACGCCGCGGTCCTGGCCGCTCGAATTCAATCTCCGCCCGCACGAGCGCGACCGCGGGACCGGTTTTGGTGCGCCGGCTTCAGCCCAGATTCAGCCGAATGCCACGCCCGAGGCTCAGCAGGCCGCGCGGAACCTCATCCTGACGATCTTCGCGCGGCCGGCGGCGAAATCCGACAGGCTGACCGCCAATGCAATCCTGAAACACCTGGAACGCATCGTCGGATTGCCCCGGCACGAGTGGAACGCTGCTCTTTTGCGCAATCTGTGGCCGGCTCTGAACAAGGGGATGAGCGGCCGGAAGCTCTCGGTCGAGCACGAGGAAGCCTGGCTCACCTTGGCGGGGTTCCTGCTGCGCCCAGGTTTCGGCTTCGCCCATGACGAGCTTCGCATGGACGAGCTGTGGCGTCTGCGCGATGCAGGACTCTGCTTCCCCGGCAAGCGCAGCAAGGTTCAGGCATGCATCCTGTGGCGCCGGGTGGCGGGCGGTCTCACCGCCGAGCGGCAGGAAGCGCTGTTGGCAGGCGAGCTCGGCAGCATCCTCGCGGGAAAGGCGGCGCCTGAGCTCGTTCGCCTTTCAGGCGCGCTCGAACGCCTGTCCCGGGAGGCGAAGACGGACCTGATCCAGGCGTTCCTGGCCCAGGCGCAGAAACGGGCGGCGGCAAAGCAGCATTGTGCGCCGTACCTCGCCGCGCTCGGCCTGCTGCTGAACCGCGCCCCGATCTATGGCGGCCCCGAGACCGTCGTGCTGCCGGAGTTCGTGGCGCGCGCCTACGCGGCATTCGAGGCTCTCGATTGGACGGATCCCGAACTGCTGGAGTTGCACAATCTCTTCCTCAGGGCGGCGCGTCTTGTGGGCGACCGCAATCTGGACGTCCCCAAGTCGCTGCGCGACCTGATCGCCCGCAAGCTGGAAAATGCCGGTGTCGCGCCCAAGCGCACCGGGACGATCAAGGCGTTCACGCCGATCGGGCGCATGGACCGCATCGCGCTGTATGGCGAGGCGCTGCCGCCGGGCCTGGTGCTCGGTGCCGACCCGGACGTCAGCGCTAGAGAGTAAGGCTGGGGGGCGGAGTGAACTCCGCCCCCCAGACCCCCCACCTCCTTTTTTTGGCCACGGGGAAACGTGGCGAGCTCCGTTCTGAGCCCGACAACGCTGCGGCGTCTGAGAGTGCGGGAGCCACTCAGCGCCAAGAGTCAAAAAAAGGAGGTGGGGGTGTGGGGGCGGAGTTCTCTCCGCCCCCACTCTTTCTTTTCATGGTTCCACTTCCGACGAAACCGCGCCGCGGGATCGCGGCCAGGCCGGAGACCGAGAAGCAGCGGATGCGCCCCGTTGCCGCAGGCGGTATGATGGTCGCCGGACCGGTTGGACCGACGGCGCGGGTCGGATGCGGCAGGAAGGACGGAATGAGACGCGGACCGGCGGCGCAGGGCCGAGTGGCTCGGCGCGTGCCGCTGGACGGCGGCGGGCAGGCTTCCCCGTCGCCTTCCTGGTCCTCGCCCTGATGCTCCTGCTCCCCGTGGCGGGCATGGCGCAGCAAGCCGACCGACGCGTGGCGCTCGTGGTCGGCGTCGGCGCCTACAGGAACGCTCCCGCGCTCGCCAACCCGGCCAACGACGCCCGCGGCATGGCCGCCGCGCTGGCCCGGCTCGGAGTCGAGACCGAGACGGTGATCGACCCCGACCGGTCGACGCTGGAAGCCGGCGTGCGCCGGTTCGGCCTGCGCGCACGCGGGGCGGACGCCGCGCTCTTCTACTTCGCCGGCCACGGGCTGGAAGTCGGCGGGCGCAACTGGTTGCTGCCAGCCACGGCCGACGTCCGCAGCGACCGCGACCTGCGCTTCGAGGCGCTCGACCTCGACAGCGTGCTGGAGCAGATCGATGGCGCCGCGCGGCTCGCGCTCATCATCCTGGACGCCTGCCGCGACAATCCCTTCCGCCTGCGGCTGGCGGGCGGCGGCCGGGGCGCCGGTGCCGGCGCCGGGCTGGCGGGCGTGCGCGCGGCGGTGGGCACGCTGGTCGCCTTCGCCACCGCGCCCGGGACGATCGCCGAGGATGGGGAGCGCCAGAACAGCCCGTTCACCGCGGCCCTGCTGCGTCGCATCGAGACGCCGGGCCTCGAGGTGCGCCAACTCCTGGCCGAGGTGCGCCGCGACGTGCGCCAGGCCACGGGCGGGCGGCAGGTGCCGTGGGAACATTCGGCGCTGGAGGGCAGCTTCTACTTCCGCGCCGCGCCGGACCTGGCAGGGTCGCCGGCGGGGCGTGACGCCAGCCCGGGCCGCGCGGACGTGCCGCGTGCCGAAGGCGACCTGCTGTTCTGGGAGAGCGTCCGCGGCAGCGCCAATTCCGCCGACCTCCGCGCCTATCTCGCGCGCTTCCCCACCGGCATCTTCGCCGAACTCGCCCGCAACCGCCTCGCCGAGATGGGCCAGGCGGCGGAGCGGAGGTCCCCGCCCGTGCCTCCCCCCGATCCGCAACCGGTTCGCGGCCCGCCGCCCTCCGCCGGCGGCGCACCGCCGCCCGAGCCATCGCCATCGCCTGCGCCCGAGGCCCGCCCCGCCCCGGCGCAGCAATTCGCCGCCATCCGCCCGTCGCCCTTGCCGCCGGAGATAGCCGCGCCGCCGACGCTCGCGCCGGTGCCGCCCATGCCGCCGCCCGAGCCGGGGCGCGAGGCGCCGCTCCCGCAATTGGCCGAGCGGGCACAGGCCCTGGCGGACAGCCTCGCCTGCTCGGCGCTGACCGTCCGCGCCTCCGGGGCCGGCCTGCGCCTCGCCGGCCTGGCCGCGCCGGGCCCGGAGCTCGACGGGCTGCTGCGGCGCCTCGCCGACATCGCCGCGGTCGAGGCCCGGATCGAGACGCTCGACCGCGCCCTGTGCGCGCCGCTGGGGACCCTGTCGGTGCTGCCCCGGCCGAATTTCGGCGGCGGCGGCGAGGCCCAGGGCCTCCTGCGGCGCGACCGGATGCGCGTGGCCGCCGGGGCGCGGGCGCAGGTGCAAGTGGAGGCCGCCGCGGGCGCGGTCCTGCACCTCGACGTGTATGGGCCCGATGGCCGCGTGCAGCACGTCCATCGCCGCGCCGTCGGCGGGCAGGCCGGTGGGCGACGGGCGCCGGTACGGGTGGCCTGGACGACGCTCGGCGCGCCCGGCCCGCGCCTCGTGGCGGTCGTGGTGGCGCCGAGGTCGCTCGGGCTGGAGAACCGGCCGGAGGTCGAGGACGCCCCGGCCTACCTCGCCGCGCTGGCCCGCGCGCTGCGCGTCGCCGGCGCCGAAGGGGCGCCGACGCCGACAACCGACCTCGCGCTGCTCGACCTGCTCCCGCCGCCGAGTGCCACGCCGCCGCGGGCGACGCAGCCCACGCCTGCCGGGACGGCGCGAGCCGGAAGCGCGCATGGTGACCGGTGCGCCGCCATCCTTGGCCGCGCCCAGGTTGAAGGGGGCCTGTCGGATGCCGATCGTGCCGTCCTGCGGACCGAATGCCGCAGATAGGGGCGGGCGCCCGCCCGGGTTGCGGCCCGCCGCCCGCGGCGTTGCCGGACTGATCCTGGCTCTGGCGGCGGCCCTGCTCGGCTGCGCGCCGGACGCGCCCCCCGCGGCGGGCGCCGCCAGGGCTGCGGCCCCGGGCGCCGCGGCGCCCGCCGCGGTCCAGCCGGTGCCGTTCGACGAGGCGGTCCTGAACGCGGCGAACACGGTGTTCTCCAGGGCGCCCGCCCCGCCCGAAGGCGGCCGCCGGGTGGTGGTCATCGACCCCTTGGTGGATGGCGTGACCGGCGAGCAGTCGGTCGCCACGCGGCAGATCCAGCGCCGCATCATGGCATTGGTGGCGGAGCGGTATCCGCGATTCGAGGTCCGGCCCTTCTCGCCCGCGACGGTGGCGAATTCGCCTCTCGTCCTCGTCGGCACCTTCACGCCGGTGAACGCGCGGGGGCAGCCGACCGGCGACCGGGAGGCGCTCCGCTTCTGTCTCGTCCTCGCGGATCTGAGGTCCGGCAGGACGGTCGCGAAGGGTGTCGCCCGCGCGCTGCCGCAGGGCGTGGACAGCTCGCGCACCGCCTTCTTCCGCGACAGTCCGGCCTGGACCGACGACCCCCTCGTCAAGGGCTACATCAACACCTGCCAGGCGACGCAGGTGGGCGATCCGATCGACCCGATCTACCTGAACGGCATCCAGACCGCGGCCATCGTCAGCGAGGCGATCGAGGCTTACGAGGCCGGCCGCTACCGCGATGCGCTCGACCTCTACCGTGCCGCCCAGAACTCGCCGGCGGGCGAGCAGCTGCGGGTCTACAACGGCGTCTATCTCGCCAGTTGGAAGCTGGGCCGGCGCGCGGAGGCGACTGAGGCGTTCGGCAGGCTCGTGGACCGCGGCCTGGCCAACAACCGGCTGGCCATGATGTTCCTGTTCGGGCCCGGCTCCGCGGCCTTCGTGCCGGACGAGCGGATCAGCGGCCCCTACGGCATGTGGCTGCGGCAGATCGCCGGCCGCAGCGCCGCCAGGGGAGCGTGCCTCCAGGCCACCGGCCACACCAGCAAGTCCGGCTCGGCGGCGTTGAACGAGCGCTTGTCGCAGCTGCGCGCCGACTACGTCAGGAGCCGGCTGGAGGGCGAGGCCCCGGCGATGCGCGGGCGCGTGATCACCGCCGGCGCCGGGTCCCAGCAGACCTTGATCGGGACCGGCGCCGACGACACGAGCGACGCGCTCGACCGGCGGGTCGAGTTCAAGGTCGTCCCGAACTGCTGATGGCCGGGGCGCTCCGCGACGCCGAGAGAAGAAGGTTGGGGGGCGGAGCTTCACGTCGCGGCAGTGCCGCGACCCCCCCAAACCCCCCACCTCCTTTTTTTGGATACGGGGAAGCGCGGCGAGCTCCGTTCTCCGCCCGACAACGGCGTGGCGCGTGAGAGTGCGGGATGGGTCAGCGTCTGGGGGGCGGAGTTCACTCCGCCCCCCAGTCTTCTTTCTCGAACCTACGGCATCCCGGCCCGCGCCAGCTCCGCCATGCCGGCGGCGAAATCCACCTCCGGCCGCCAGCCCAGCACCTCCCGCAGCCGCCGCGAATCCGCGGTGATGTGGCGCACGTCGCCGAGCCGGTACTCGCCGGTGACGACCGGCGCCGGCCCGCTCAGCGCCTGCCACAGCGCCGCCGCCATCTCGCCCACCGTGCGCGGCGTTCCGGAGCCGACGTTGAACGCGGCCACGCCGTCGCCATGCGCCTCGCAGGCCGCGACCGTCGCCGCGGCGACGTCGCCGACATGGATGAAGTCGCGCCGCTGCCGGCCGTCCTCGAAGACCCGCGGTGCCCTGCCGGCGCGCAGCGCGGAGGCGAAGATGGCGGCGACGCCGGCATAGGGCGTGTCGCGCGGCATGCCCGGGCCGTAGACATTGTGGTAGCGCATCATGGCCACCGCGCCGCCGGTCACCCGCGCCCAATTCGCCGCGTAGAATTCCTGCGCCACCTTGCTCGAGGCATAGGCGTTGCGCGGATCGAAGGGCGTCGCCTCGTCGACGAGCTGCGTCTCGAGCGGCCGGCCGCAGAGCGGGCAGGGCGGCTCGAATTGGCCGGCGGCGAGGGCGGCTTCCAGCCGCGGGCCGGGCCGCACCGCGCCGTGCTCGGGGCAGCGGCCGAGACCCTCGCCATACACCACCATGGAGCTGGCGAGGGTGAGGCGGGCGACGCCGCACCGCGCCATGCCGGCAAGCAGGCAGGCCGTGCCGGCATCGTTGGAGGAGGCGTAGTCCGGCAGGTCGGCGACGTCGACGCCGAGGCCGACCTTGGCGGCGAGATGGATCGCCGCATCGGCGCCGGCGAGCCCCGCCTCCACCGCGTCCTGGTCGCGCACGTCGGCGACATGCAGCGCGACCCCGTCCGGCGGCGCCCAGCCGGCGCCGCGATGCACGTCGGCGCGCAGCGAATCGAGCACGCGGACCTCATGGCCGCGCCGCAGCAGCGCGGCGAGGACGTGGCGGCCGATGAAACCGGCGCCGCCGGTCAGCAGGATGCGCATCCGGGGGTCCTTCTCGTCAGCCTGGCCGCGCGGGCGCGGCGCGCAATGTCGCCGCCAGGCGCAGGAAGGTGGTGGTGATCTTCCAGGCCGCCTTCAGCCCTGCCGCGAGATTGCCGGAGACCTTGGACTCGCCGCCGCGGCGGCAGCGGTGATCGACCGGGATCTCCACGCAGCGCAGCCCGCGCGCGGCGACGCGCATCTGCATCTCGAGGTTCCAGCCATAGGTCTCCTCGCGCATGCCGAGCGCGGCGAGCCGGTCCACGCGGATGGCCCGCATCGGCGACATGTCGGTGAAGCGCACGCCATAGGCCTGCCGCAGCAGGAAGCCGGCGATGCGCCCCGCCAGCAGCTGCTGCGGCGACAGGCTGCCCGGCTCGCGCGTCCCGCGCACCCGCGAGCCCAGCACGAAATCCGCGATCCCCCCGGCGATCGGGGCGACCAGGCGCGGGAGGAAGGCGGGCACGTCGCTGCCGTCGCCATCGAGGAAGCAGACGATGGCGGTCTCCGGCCGGAGCGCCGCGACTCCCGCGGCGCAGGCCCGGCCATAGCCGCGCACCGGCTGGCTGACGACGCGCGCGCCGGCAGCGGCGGCGCGGGCGGCGGTGCGGTCGGCCGAGCCGTTGTCCACCACGATCACCTCGCCGACGCCCTGCGCGAGGACCTCCCGCACCACCGCGGCGATCGGCTCCTCCTCGTTCAGGCAGGGGATGACGACGGCGACGTCGCGCAGCATCACATGGCGTCCGCCAGGCTGAGCGCGGCGCTGCGGCGGGCGATGAAGCCGCGCGTCGCCGGCGCGTCGCGCTGGGCGAGCGCCGGGCTGGCGAAGCCGGGGCGGTGGCCGGCGAGCTCCGCCTCCAGCATCGCGTAGGAAGCGCCGTCATCCACGTCGTACCAACGCTCGAGGATGACGGAAGGCAGGCCGATCTCCGCCGCGCGCTCCATCGTGAGCCCGAACACGACCTCGGTGCTCCAGGGGATGTCCTCGAACAGGCGGCGGTGCAGGCGGGTGAGGCCGATCAGCGTGTAGCCGCCATCGATCGCCGGGCCGATCGCCATGACGTCGCCGGTGCGCAGCGCCGCCGCGGCGTCGCGCAGGATGGCGGGCGGCAGGGTCGGGCTGTCGGAATTCACCAGGATGGCGCCGGCATGGCCGGCGGCGAGCAGGTCCCCCGCGCCCTTGCGCAGGCGGTCGCCGAGATTGCCCTCGCCCTGCAGCAGCAGCCGGAAGCCCGCGGGCAGCAGCGCCTCCAGCGCGGCTTCGGAGCCCGCCGGCGTGTAGAGCGCGTAGCCCTGCACGCCCTGCGGCGCGAGCTCGGCGATGGTGGCGGCGATATCGCGGATGAAGCAGGCGGAGATCTCGGCGCATTCCTCCGGCCGCAGCGGCGGCGACAGCCGCGTCTTGGAACGGCCCGCCAAGGGTGTCTTGCAGACGATGGCGATGGCGATGCTGCGGTCCATGGGCTCGGATTCCTCGGCTCGGGCCCGGATCGGCGGGGCGCTCGGGGGAAGGGCGGGGCTCACCGGGCGGGGTCCTGCGCCGCACCGGCATGGCGGAGCGCGAAGGGCGCCGCTGCCCGGCGGCGGCGCCAGAGCATCCACAGGAAGCCCAGGATCACCGCGGCATGCATGGCGCCGTCGCGGATCCAGAAGGCGATGGCGGGGTCGGCGGGGTACCGGTCGTAGAGCAGGTAGCAGCCGATGGTGGCGGCCCAGAGCGGCGGCGCACCAAACAAGGCGGCGAAGGGGACCAGGCAGAGATAGTACCAGGGATAGCCGGGCGAGAGCGCGAACAGCCCGGCGAAGACCAGCCAGGAGAGGCGCCTGAGCCGCGCCTCCACCGCATCCTCGGCGGCGAAGCAGAGTCGGAGCGCCAGGGCAAGGACCAGTGCCGCGGCGCCGAGCAGGTAGAGCGGCCTGGCCCAGGGCAGCGGTCCGGCCAGCACGGTCAGCAGCCAGACCAGCCAGAACGCCTCGCCGCTCTCGATGCCTTCCTCCTGCACGTACTGGCCGAGGAAGCCGAGGACTCCGGCGCCGACCGAGAGATAGGGGAGGTAGAGCAGCACCCCGATGGCGATGGCGGCGGCCGGCGCGCGCCAGTCCCAGGGCCGCCAGGCGAAGGGCAGGGCCAGCGCAGCCAGCGGCTTCATCAGCGCCGCGACGGCGATGGTCGCGGCGGCGGCGGCCGGGCGGCGCAGCACCGCGGCGATCCACACGCCGAGCATCATCACGGCGAGCATCGCGCCGTCCACATGCGCGCTGCCGGCGATCTCCCACACCGCCAGCGGATGCCAGGCATAGGCGAGGACCCGGATCGGCGGCTGGCCGATGCGGCGCAGCAGGTCGCGCAGCACGAGGATGGTCACCGCCTCGAAGCCGATCAGGGCGAGCTTGAGCGGCACCAGGCCGTCGGCGATGCGGCCGACCAGGAAGAACAGGATCTCCGCCGCCGGCGGGTAGATCGTCACCGCATAGTCGGCGCGGTTGATGAACGGATAGATCGCCGCGTCGCGCAGGGCGGTGAGCTCGGGCGCGGCGGGAATGTAGCGGTAGGGGTTGATGCCCGCGCCCTGCACGCGGCCGTCCCAGACATAGCGGAAGGCGTCGTCGGACAGGTGCGGGTGGACGAAGAGCAGCGCCAGCCGCAACGCCAGGGCGACGCCGAGGAGGATCGGCCAGGCCTGCCGCGGCGGCGTGCGCACCGCGATGCGCAAGGCGCCGAGGACGAGCAATCCGTGGATGACGCCGAGCAGGTTGAAGGCGAGATCGCCCGCATGGCGATGCAGCGCCGGGCCCGCGGCGACAAGCGCCACCACCACCGCGCCGCAGGTCGCGAGCCGCCGCGCGGGATCGCCGCTGTCCAACACCGCGAGCCGCATGCCACCGTCCAGCCTGCCGGTGCCGAGTTCGCCGGCCCGGACGCCGAGGTTACGGCGGGGCGCGAGGAGGGGGCCAGGACTGCACCCCGCTCACAGCGGGTCGTGATCCTTCACCACTTGCTGAGCGTCAGCACGGCCGCGCGATCATGCCCCGCTCCCGCTGCGGCAGGATTTCGCGGCATCATTCGCCGTTCTGCGCGGAACGGAGCGATGACAGCCCCGCCGCGCCCGCCATCAGGAGACGCCATGCAGACCCGCCGCATCAACGCCGCTGCCGCGCCGATTCCCCGCACGGGATACGTCCAGGCGCTGGAAGTCACCGGGCATGACCGCCTGCTCTTCATCAGCGGCCAGACGCCGGTGGACGCCGACGGCAAGCTTCCCGACGGCTTCGAGGCGCAATGCCGCCAGGCCTGGCGCAACGTGCTGGCACAGCTCGAGGCCGCCGGGATGACGCTGGACAACCTCGTCATGCACCGGACCTACCTCGCGGACCGCAGCTATGGCGTGGTCAACCGCGCGGTGCGCAAGGACGTGCTCGGCGGACGGGAGACGGCGCTGACCGTCGTCGTCGCGGGGATCTTCGACGAGGCCTGGCTGGTGGAGATCGAAGCCGTCGCTGCGGCGTAGGACACTAGGGGAGTGAGTTCCGCCCGCGTGGCGCTGTGTCTCGTTGAGAACGGAGCTCGCCACGCTTCCCCGTATCCAAAAAAAAGAAAGTGTGGGGGCGGAGAGAACTCCGCCCCCACACCCCCACCTCCTTTTTTTGGCTTATTGGCACTTGCGGCTCCCGCACTCTCAGGTGACGCAGCGTTGTCGGGCTCGGAACGGAGCTCACCACGCTTCCCATGAGCCAAAAAAAGGAGGCGGGGGGTCTGGGGGGGGGCGCGGCACTGCCGCGACGTGAAGCTCCGCCCCCCAGTCTTCTAGGCGCGGCGGAAGGTCCAATAGACCGGCGTGCGGCCCTCGCGCAGAGCCTTGGCCTCGTAGCGCGTGGCAAACCAGCCGGCGGGGCGCTCGCGCGCGGGCTCGGCGTGGGCGAACAGCGACTGCGCCGCCATCACCTCGGTGACCCAGGCCTGATAGACCGGGTCGTCGCTCGCGATGCGCCACTCGCCGCCGGGGCGCAGCACGCGCGCGACCGGCGCGATCATCGCCGGATGCACGAAGCGCCGCTTCGCATGGCGCGATTTCGGCCAGGGGTCGGGGAACAGCAGGAACAGCCGGTCCAGCGCGGCATCCGGCAAGGCCGTCAGCAGCTTGCGCGCATCCTCCGGCCACAGCCGCAGTGTCGGCGGCAGCGGCGCATCGGCCTCGCCGCCTTCCGGCACCAGCCGCGACAGCAGCGCGCAGAGCCCGTTCTCGAACACCTCGCTCGCGATGATGCCGACGCGCGGATTCGCCACCGACTGCGCCAGCGTGTGCTCGCCGCCGCCGAAGCCGATCTCGAGCCAGAGTTCCTCGACCGGCGCGGCGAAGGCATCGCGCGGGCGCGCCGCCTGCTCCGCCGTCAATCGCAGCCGCGGCAGCGTCACGTCGAGCAGCTTGTGTTGGCGCGGACGCAGCGGATGCCCGCGCCGCCTTCCGTACAGCCGGTCCGGAATGCCTTCGGGCGTCGTCATGCGCCGAACGATAGGGTCCGGGGCCTTCCGGCCCCGTGCGGGGAGTGCAGGGGGGCGACGCCCCCCTGCGGCTTTCTCAGGGACGTCCGAACGCGTTCTTCAGGGAGTCGACGAGATCGGTCTTCTCCCAGGTGAAGGTCCCCTTCTCCGCATCCGGCGTGCGGCCGAAATGCCCATAGGCGGAGGTCACCGCGTAGATCGGCCGGTTCAGGTGCAGATGCTCGCGGATGCCGCGCGGCGAGAGGTTGACGAGCTCGTTCACCACCTTGGCGAGCTTCACCTCGTCCACCTCGCGGCCGGTGCCGTGCAGGTCGAAATACACCGACAGCGGCTTGGAGACTCCGATCGCGTAGGACACCTGGATGGTGCACTTGTCGGCAAGCCCCGCGGCGACGACGTTCTTCGCGAGATAGCGGCAGGCATAGGCCGCCGAGCGGTCCACCTTGGTCGGATCCTTGCCGGAGAACGCGCCGCCGCCATGCGGCGCCGCGCCGCCATAGGTGTCGACGATGATCTTGCGCCCGGTGAGGCCGCAATCGCCGTCCGGCCCGCCGATCACGAATTTGCCCGTGGGATTCACGTAGAACTCGTCGTCGGGGCACATCCAGCCCTTGGGCAGCGTGCTCGCCACGATCGGGTGCAGCATGCGCTTGATCTCGGCCTGCTCGAGATCCTCGACATGCTGGGTGGAGACGACGACGGAGGTCGCGCCGACCGGCTTGCCGTCCACGTATTTCAGCGTGACCTGCGACTTCGCGTCGGGCAGCAGGCCGGCGACCGACTTGTCCTTGATGCTGCGCAGCTCGCTGATGCGGCGCAGGATCAGGTGCGCGTAGTAGATCGGCGCCGGCATCAGCTCCGGCGTCTCGCGGCAGGCATAGCCGAACATGATGCCCTGATCGCCGGCGCCCTCGTCCTTGTTGCCGGCGGCGTCGACGCCCATCGCGATGTGCACCGACTGCGCATGCAGATGGCAGGCGATCTCGGCGGTCTTCCAGGAGAAGCCATCCTGGTCGTAGCCGATGTCGTGGATCGCCATGCGCGCGAGGTGGGCGAGGTATTCCGGCGTCACCGTGTCGGGGCCGCGCACCTCGCCGGCGAGGACCACCCGGTTGGTCGTCACCAGCGTCTCGCAAGCCACGCGCGAATAGGGATCGGCGGCCAGGAAGGCGTCCAGAACGGTGTCGGAGATGCGGTCGGCGACCTTGTCGGGATGGCCTTCCGAGACGGATTCGGAGGTGAACAGGTATTCGCCCTTGTCGCGCATGGCGTGATTCGTCCTCTTGTCGCGCAGGCGACCGGTCCAGCCCCGGCCTGGCCGCACCGGCGCGCGATTCGACACGCGTGACCCGGGGCAGGGGGCGGTTTCGCAGTTGCGGTTGGGTCGGTCAAGCTGCGGCCGGATTCAAGAATGTCGGCGAGCGGCGGCGATCGCGCGGGCCGGGCGGTTCCGGCCGCGGCGGTTCGGCGCCAGGCGGCGGCACGCGGAGCATCCCCTCCGGGCATGGCGTCGGGGCTGCGCGCCTTCGTGCCGCCGCAGGTGTTCGACAGCGCGGCGGCGGCAGGCGCGGTGCCCGGCCTGCGCACCGAGGCGCACGCGCCGCGGCGCCGACTCACGCCATGCCGAGCACGTGCCGCATGTCGTAGAGGCCCGGCGGCTTGCCCTGCAGCCACTGCGCCGCGCGCACCGCGCCGGTCGCATAGACGCGGCGATCGAAGCCCCTGTGCGTCAGCGCGATGTGCTCCGAGCCCGCGGCGAACAGCAGGGTGTGCTCGCCCACCACCTGCCCGCCGCGCAGCGCCGCGAAGCCGATCGTCCCGGTGCGCCGCGCGCCGACATGCCCGTCGCGCCCGCTCTCGCGCCCCGCCTGCTCGAGCGTCGTGCCGCGCCCCTTCGCCACCGCCCGCCCCAGCGCCACCGCCGTGCCGGAGGGCGCATCCACCTTCTGGCGGTGATGCATCTCGACGATCTCGGCATCGTACTGCTCGGGCGGCAGCGCCGCCGCCATGCGCTCGGCGAGCGCCAGCACGAGATTGACCCCAGGCGCGAAATTCGCCGCATAGACGATGGCGACCTTGGCCGCCGCCTCCGCCACCGCCGCCTCCTCCGCCGTGCCGAGCCCCGAGGTGCCGAGCACCAGCGGCGTCCCCGTCGCCGCCGCGGCCGCGACATGGCCGCGCGCCGCATGCGCATGGGTGAAGTCGATCACCACGTCGCTCGCCGCGCAGAGCGCCACGATGTCCGGCAACACCACAAGGCCCTCCGGCAAGGCCGACAACGACGCCCCCGGCCGCAGAGTGCCGCCGACCAGCTCGGCCCCCGCCGCCGCCGCCGCCTCCACCAGCAACCGCCCCATCCGCCCGGCGATACCGGCGATCCCTACGCGCATGGCCATGGCCGAGCCTGCTCCCTGTTGGTCCTTGAGGCCTGGGTGCGGGCCAGGAGGGGCGCTGCCCCTCCTGGACCTCCCCGCCGGGGGGCAGCCGTGCCCCCCGGACCCCGCGTGAGTGTACAGGTTCGGGTCAGAGGGAGGGGCATGAGCGGCGTGCCGCTTCAACGGGCATGCCATGCCCCTCCCTCTG